>Ga0070741_10001233_pt1 | contig 80397 bp, 58 predicted proteins | sample Coa_R1_4_FD_66440 | JGI IMG/M metagenome (GOLD analysis project Ga0070741, IMG submission 66440) | Surface soil microbial communities from Centralia Pennsylvania, which are recovering from an underground coalmine fire - Coalmine... | ecosystem: Environmental > Terrestrial > Soil > Unclassified ...
GAAGTGATTCAGCGTGAGATTTCCAGAGTCTTGGTCCTCAGCCTTTCTGGCAAACCTCACCGCTGCTTCGCAGCGACAGGACAACTATGCCCTTGACAATGCCTTCGCTCTTATCGAGGGGCAGCCCGCCCGCTCACCAGCTCGAGGTTCCTCAACTTCGCTCGGGATTTCGCCTGCGGGCTCCTAGTCGTCCAGGGCTTGCCCGGACTCCTTCAGCCCGCGAAACACCTCAAAGTTCGAACCCTGTCCGTACTCACCATTAAAAATCCTCTTGTTCGGCGCGCTTCTTGTCCTTTTTGAAACACAAGTCATTAAAATCCAGGTACTTAGTTGTCACGCCCGCCCGACTCATGCGTGAGCGGCCGCCAAAATGAACCCAAAGCGATATCGATCAGAAAAACGATTTTTCTTGACAACGTTTGCTGACTAGAGATAAACCACAGTGCACCAGAATTACCGGAGTTTTTCTAAACATAAGACTCGGATTTTCAAAAGAGCAAGATTCTACTTAATTGGAGGCTGGTGTATGAGAGCAATATCTCTGCGCGGGTGTGCTCTAACTTTTGTGCTGGTTTGTTTGGGCTCGGTTTTTGCCTTTGCCCAGGAAGCCACGATTGTGGGAACCGTAACTGACCCTTCCGGGGCTGCGGTGCCGAATGTCTCGGTCAACATTACAAACGTAGACACCGGCCAAGTCTCGCACTTAACCACCAACGACGTTGGGCAATACGTCGCCCCTGACCTCCACATCGGGCATTACGTGGTGCGTGCCGAAGGCGCGAACTTCAAGGCGGCCGAGCAGAAGGACATCGTGCTCGCCGTTGGTGACCGCCGCCGTGTTGACTTCCAACTGCAAATGGGCAGCGCCCAGGAGAGCATCACCGTTGAGGCGAACACCGTTCAGGTGCAATCGGATTCCGGTGAAGTCAGCAACGTCATTACCGGCCAGCAGATTTCACAGCTTTCGGCGAATGGACGTAGCATGTACCAACTGATCAATTTGACGCCTGGCGCGTCGAGCGGCCAGAGCGATTTCAGTCCTCCTACTCCGGTCGGCGGCGACGCCAACGTTAGCTTTAATGGTTTGCGCCAGGGCCACAATATTTATCTGCTCGACGGCGCCGAGAGCGACGACCGAGGCGGCGCGGGTGGGTCGGACGTTATGCCCTCGCTCGACGCCATCGCCGAGTTCCGGATGATGACCTCGAACTATAGCGCGGAGTACGGCCTCTCATCAGCCGCGACAATGACGGCAGTAATTAAGTCTGGAACGCGTACATTCCACGCTTCTGCCTGGGAGTTCTTGCGCAATGATGCGCTCGATGCTCGCAACTATTTCAACCGCGCGCCGGATCCAGTTGCTGAATTGCGGTTCCACACATATGGATTTAATGTAGGCGGCCCGGTTAGCTTCCACCCGAAGTCTTCCAATCCGAAGACGTTCTTCTTCTACAACATGGAATGGCGGAGCTTGATTCAGGGGCAGACGCTGAACCAAACCGTTCCTTTCCCTAGCACTTATGGGGGAAACTTCTCTGCGAACCTGCCAGCAGATGTTTTTGACAAGGTAGATGGCGCAAATATTCCCAATTCCGGTTTGCATGTTCCTTGCGCGAATCAGCTTTCGGCGGCGCAGCAGGCTTTATTTGCCGGGCAGACCTTTAGCACCCCCAATGCTTCAGGATCCTGCATTGCGGATCCGAATGTTCCAATAGCGCAGAATCCAACCTTCCAAAAGTTTAATAATAATACTCTTCCGTTCTTGGACGCTAACGCGCAAGTTCTTTTGGCGGCAGGAATTTTCCCAAAGCCGACTAGCGGTGCTCAGTTCATCGGAGGCAACAATATCCCAACCCATCTACGCGAAGAGGTTGTCCGCGTAGATCACCGATTCACTGACAAGTTTTCTGTGTTCGGACACTTCTTGGCCGAACAGATTTCGCAAGGCTACGGCACCTCCCAATGGAGCGGCGATAACGTTCCGACAGTAGGTGATACTTTCGGAAATCCGTCCTATAGTGCCGTGGTTCATGCAACCCATACCATTCATCCAAATTTGTTGAACGAAATTGCGTTCAACTACAACGGAAACCGGATCAATATTGTGCCAACCGGAATTTTCGCCCAGCCGAGCGGGTACACAATTCCTAGAATTTTTAGTGGTCCCAATAATGAACAGCGTATTGCGGAAATTCACTTAAACGGTACGACAGGTGCGGACTACACCAGCGCGAGCTGGCCGTGGCACAACAAGGCTGATGATTACCAAATTCGCGACGATATTTCCTGGGTGAAAGGTGCGCATCAGCTGAAGTTCGGTGCCAGCTGGGCAATATACAAAAAGGTCCAGGATCTCTTCGGTCAGACGCAGGGTGGGTTTACATACAACAACACCTATACGGGAAATGACTTCGCTGACTTCCTGTTGGGTTATGCGGATCAGTACACGGAGCTCGCTGTTCAGGATCATGGTTTGTGGAACAACGTTTCCTGGGCAGCTTATGTGCAGGACAACTGGCGCGCAACACGTCGCTTAACCCTCAACCTCGGCTTGCGTTGGGACGGAGTTCCGCACACGTACGAAGCCAATAATCGGATGGGCAATTTCTATCCGAACCTATACGATCCTGCGCTTGCGGCGACCTTCGATACAGCTGGGAATCTTTGCAGTTCGGCGTCTGACCCAGGCTGTGCAGCGGCCAGCCCTGGGCTAGGTCCTAGCCCGAATCCAATCCTGAACGGATATCTCTTTTATCTGAACGGCATCGGTATCCCAGGGAAAAACGGCGTACCCAAAGATCTGGTGGACAATCACTGGGCAGCATTCGGTCCGCGTATCGGCTTTGCCTATGATCTGTTGGGCACGGGCAAAACGATCGTACGCGGTGGATTTGGCACCATGTACGAGCGCATTCAGGGTAATGACATGTACAACGCAGGAGCAAACGTTCCATTCAGCTCCAGCGTAACCTTCAACCAAGTTTTGACATCCAGTCCGACAACTAGCGTGACCACGGGGAATACGTTGACGGCGCCAATCACCGTTAGCAGCCTTACTGGACTGGACCGCACCCAGTACAAGTTGCCTGTGAGCTATCAATACAGCGCTGGTGTTCAGCAGGCTTTTGGTGCGAAATCAGTTTTGTCGGTTGCGTATGTAGGTAACCAAAACCGCCATCAGAACGATTATGTCGAAACCAACCTGCCTGATGCGAGCCTCTTGCCGGCTATCGCCAACGGTACGGCTCCGGCTTACAACACAATCGTTCCCTATCTCGGGTTCCACTCATTGAAGATGGCACGAAACGAAGCCAATTCTCACTATAACGGCCTCCAAGTCGACTTTCACTCGCAAGCGAGCCGCGACCTGTTCTTCCAAGCGGCTTACACGTTGTCACGCGCAATCGATCCCAGTACGCCAGGGGGTAGCGGTTACGACCTGAGCAACGTAACCAATCCCTATATTGGATGGCGACATGATCTGGGGCCATCGATTCTCGATCGTACTAATATCGCTTTTGTGAACTTTGTGTACGATCTCCCGATCTTCCGAAACACCCCAAATCATCTACTGAAGAGCACGATAGGCGGGTGGGAAGTGTCCGGAATCGTTTCCATGGTATCCGGAGCGCCTTTGACTATCACGGAAGGCGGCGTTGGTGGGAACGTTTGCAGCACCATCCCAAATTGCACCGTGCGGCCTGATTTCAGCGGCAGCAAGAAATATCCCAAGACAGTTGATCAGTGGTTTGATCCGTCGTCAGGATTTGTTGCTGCGGCGCCGGGGACCTTTGGCACGCTACCATATAACGCCTTCCGCGGTCCCGGTCGCAACAACTGGAACCTTTCGCTCTTCAAGAGCTTCATGATCAACGAAGAGCGGGGCAGCAAGATCGAGTTCCGGGCGGAGAGCTTCAACACCTGGAATCACACCCAGTTCAACAATGTCAGCACAACCTTCGGCAACAGCAACTTTGGCGCCGTGACTACCGCTCACGACCCCCGAGTCTTCCAGCTTGGCCTGAAGGCGTACTTCTAAGTGCGTCTTTAGTTCGCTTCAAATCGGCCCCGCTCAATGTTGAGCGGGGCTTTTCTTTTCGTTGAGTTTATCTGTCCGACACCAACACCTTGAGCAGACGCATCCCTGCCGGGTTTGCGATAATCACTTTGCGATAATCACATTGGTTGCACCAGATGTCCATTAGGGATCCATCTTCAGAGTTGATCAACAACGCTCGCACCTTAACATCTATTGGTGTCACAATCCTTTTCCTCGCCGCCCGCCTCTTCTCGCAGATGGGCAGTCCATCCGACGCGATCAAGCTCGAGCAGCAGGGCAAATTTGCGGAAGCGGCCGATGTTTGGCGGGAAGTTACGCGACGGAATCCGAACGATGCAGCTGCATTCGCCAGCCTTGGCGTTGATCTATCGCGGCAAGGAAAATACGCGGAGGCTGCGTCAGCGTACAAGCGTGCGTTGAAACTGAGTCCCGACCTGCCCGGCATCCAAATGAACCTTGGACTGGCCGAATTCAAGCAGGGCAACTTCACTGCAGCGATCCCGCCGCTCCAGGCTGCGTTGCAAGCAGATCCTTCGAGCTTTCAGGTCCGCACCCTTCTGGGCATGAGCTACTACGGCGCATCGCACTTTGCGGAGGCAGTCACATACCTTGAACCAGTAGTAGCGGCTGATCCGGAGAATGTGGAGCTTCGACGGATATTGGCGCAAAGCTGCCTTGACAGCAAGAACTATACCTGCGCAGAGGAACAATTTCGCAAAATCCTCAGTCAAGATCCAGACTCTCCTGCTGCGCACATTTTGAGCGGTGAAGCGCTCGATGGCTTGAGCCGAACGAACGAAGCGATTGCCGAATTCCAGCAGGCAGCAAAGCTCTCGCCACGCGAGCCGGAAGTCCATTTTGGCCTCGGCTATTTGTATTGGAAGTCACATCAGTACGATGAAGCCAAGGCCGAGTTTGAGAAGGAGCTCGAGATAAGTCCCAATCATCCGCAGTCGCTGGCTTATCTCGGCAACATTGAGCTGAAAAAGAATAATCTTGAGAACGCGGCGTCGTTTCTGGAGAAGTCCATCAAGGAAAGAAGTGACCTGCGAATTGCGCTGATGGATCTGGGCGAGGTGCGGACCCAGCTGAAGCAGTATCCGGCGGCGATTAGTGCGTATCAGCGCGCGATCGCTCTTGCCCCCGATCAACCTGACGCGCACTATCGCCTCGGCCGTGTTTACCAGTCGGCCGGAGAGCCAGAAAAATCGAAGAAGGAGTTTGCTACAGCGCGAGAACTACATCAGAAAGAGGATGCTGCCGCCGTCCTGCGGCTGAACACGCCTCGCCCCTCGCCACAGTAAAACTTCCGGGGAACTTCGTCCGAACAGAAATTCGGGATCGCTTAACCGCGCACGCGTCCTGCTGTCGTCTTGCCCTGGACCTGATCGAGTTGTCGAAATTCTTCTTCACTCAACCGGATGTTTGCGGCCACGACATCTTCTTCGAGATGCTCTACTGAGGATGTTCCTGGAATCGGCAGCATGATCGGCGATCGCTGCAGCAGCCATGCCAATGCAACCTGAATCGGCTTCGCGTGATGTGCCTCAGCGACCCGGGACAAAATGTCGTGGCCCACGCCGCCGGCGCCAAGTGGAAACCACGGAATAAAGACGATGTGATTATGTTCGCAATATTCGAGTACGTGCTCCCACTCGCGATCAAACACGCTATAACGGTTCTGCACTGAAACGATCTTCGTCATCCTTTGCGCGCGTTCAATGTGTTCGCGCGTGACGTTCGACAGCCCGATCATGTTGATCTTTCCTTTCGCCCGCAGGTCCACGAGTGCCTCCATGGAAGCCTCAAACGAAATTGCCGGATCGGGAGTGTGCAGCTGATAGAGTTCGATTCTATCCAGTCGCAATCTCTTGAGACTTCCCTCAACTGCCTCGCGCAGATGCTTCGGGCTTGCATCGTGCGACCAGTGACCCGGAGCAGGGCGGTTCCATCCCCCCTTGGTGGCGATCATCAGGTCTCCCGGATATGGATGAAGCGCCTCGGCGATCAACTCTTCACTGACTCCGGGACCGTATGAGTCTGCAGTGTCGATGAAGTTGATGCCGAGTTCGACCGTACGGCGGAGGACAGCGAGCGCGGAGGCGCGGTCTTTTGGAGGTCCCCAAACTCCAGGACCGGTGATGCGCATGGCGCCGTATCCAAGCCGGTTAACGCGAACTCCCGCACTCAACTCGACGGTTCCAGCAGCGGCTGCAGAGATGGTTTCTGCCTGAGAGCTCATAATTTGCCTCGATAAGCTTTTCGCTTTTGTACATCTGATGGAGCCAGTACTGTTGGCGTTGCAGAGATTTCCGCACGCTGGCTCGATCTTTAGGAAACGATCCGGCGGCACATAATAACAGAGAAATTTTGGGCACGGCGAATGATCCCGCCCTGGTTGCGGGGCCGGTATCTGGTGCGCAGCCGTGCTGCGACTTCTTACAGTGTCTGGGTAGGCGTTGTCCGGCTAGCTTGTTGCGCTGGAGGGGCAATGGATGAATCTAACTGGCAAGAGCTGTACAAGGCTGCATTGCTCGAGCCAGACGTGGCGAAGCTCTCCGCGCGAATTGATGCCGCGCAAACAGCGATTCGTGCACGATTAATGCGTGATCGGGATGTTCTGAGCAAACGGGAACTCGAGGATATCGAAAATGCGCTTCGCATTTTACGTTTCCTCAGGAACGAAGCGGCCTGACGGATTCGAGGTTCTCTGTCACATCTGACAGTCGAATCATCTCTTGCAAATAGCTATTTCTCACACAAGGCTTGCCTGCGTCGCATAGCAAACAGGTACTTTGCGGGAAGCACCGATTTGCGGCAGTAATTGCGGCGAATGGCAGAATTGCCTTCCTCTGTTGCGATTCAGGTGCGCCACGCCAGCCTCTGTGTGGCGCACCTTTCTTTGTCCTTAGCCGATAAACTGGGACGTGTCAGAAACGCGCAGTTCGTGCCATGGTATCCAGGACTGGATCAATACTGGGGGCACGGGATTCAGGAAAGTTTTTTCCGCAGGCTCTCTGAGATAAATGATCTACCTTCCAGTACTTCTTCGATTGCAATCGGCAAATCATTTTCAAGACGTGACTTAAGCACAAATCCCAGAGCGCCATGGGCAAGTCCGGCGCGCACCAGCTCCTCATCGTCGTGAACACTAAGGATGACAGCGGGGGTTTTTACTCCGAGCGAGCGCAGCTTACGCAGAGCCTCAATTCCAGTCATACCCGGCATCGAAATGTCGGTGATCAGGACATCAGGCTGTAAGGCGCTGACCCGATCAACCAGCTCGATCCCGTCGTCGACTTTAGCGACTACGTCGTACAGCGGTGTCAATCGTTTCGACACAGCATCGAGCATTTCTGGCGAATCATCCGCTATAACAACGCATCTTCTCCTGCTCGAATCTGCCAATACCCGATCTTGCTCCATTCCTCCTCCCCACTGACCACGGGTTTGCAGGCGCCCAAGCCGCCCAGCTAAATCGTCTGGAGCGGCTGAATTTTCAAAGGAAATGGTCGCTTAAACACGTTTGACTTCGAAAAAAAGACCGTGGCACCGGCCGGGGGGAGTATCCCGAGCAACGCATCACAAAATAGTCCATTTCCGCCAGGACTGCAATAGCCGAATTCGGTAGCCTTGCACCTACCAGTGCATCTCTCAGCAAGCTAGCAACCATAATTCGACGCTGGTAAACAAGGTTTTTGTTCCGTTTCTGTAAAAAACATTGCAAAATTGTTTCAATCCCGCTGAAAACCGTTATAAAGCTAGGCACGACAAAATTACACTGCACTGCTCGGTGTTGGGGTGTGTAATGTTGCCTGCTAGACAAAATCGGAAGATCTCTCTCGAAAATCGATTTTTCTACACCTGTATGCTTGCACTTCTTGTGATCGGCTCCCGTCAACATGCGCAAGCAGAAGGTCTCGCTGGCGTAAACGGATCGTTTGCGGCTAGTTTCTATTTTTTCCTGTCAGCTGCTCTCTTCTTGATCTCAACTGCGCTTGCATTCTTTCTGGTGCGTGAGAGGAGGCGGTGTCAACGCGCTCTTACCGCAAACGCTGTCTCGGAGCAACGTTTTCGGAACTTGTTTGAGCAGCCGCTGGTTGGAATGGCATTTGAAGACCTGCATGGTCGCTTGCTGCAGGTGAATCAAGAAATGTGTTCGATTTTGGGATACAGCGAAGATGAGCTCCTCGCAATGAGTTGTGACCAGTTCGCCCGCGCAGAGGATGCTTCGGATGAGCTCGCGTTGTTGCAAGAGTTGCAAGAAGGCAAGCGGGAAAATTATCACATCGAGAAGGCATATCTCCGCAAGGATGGGACAAAGGTCTGGGGACGGCTGCACGTCTGCAGATTACATTTGCCCGGTGACGAATCGCCAAAAATATTGGCTGTTGTGGAGGACATTACCGAGCGTAAGCAAGCAGAACAGCGACTCAACGATGCACAGCGCACTCTCCACGATCTCACGGGGCGGTTGATTCAGGGGCAGGAAGAAGAACGCCGTCGCATTGCGCGTGAATTGCATGACGATATCGGACAACGTTTATCGCTGCTGATGATGGAGCTTGATCGGATCAGCCGCGAGATTCCTGCTGCCGCCTCCCATACACAGTTTGGAAGTTTCGCCAGGGCGTTACAACAAGTCGATGAGATCACAAAAGATGTCCATGAGCTTTCGCATCAGCTCCACTCCACAAAGTTGCACTATGTGGGATTGAGAGCGGCATTGAGAGAATTGTGCCAGCAGTTCGCAACGCAGCAGGGTGTTGATGTTGCGCAAGATCTCGAAAACATACCGGACCTTCCATCCGAGGTGGAACTTTGTTTGTATCGCGTCGCCCAAGAGGCGTTACGCAATGCTGCTAAGCATAGCCATGCGAGCAGTGTTTCGGTTTCATTCAGCACGAATGCTGGCATGGCCCGGCTGGAGGTGGAAGACACGGGTGTTGGTTTTGATCCGGCAACTGCAACAGCAGGTCTTGGGCTGGCAAGTATGCGTGAACGCCTTCGGCTACTCGATGGCGAACTGGTCGTGACTTCTGCGGCCGGCAAAGGAACACGCGTGGTGGCGCTTGTACGCTACGAACAAGAAGAATCGATCAGCGAAGCTGCATAGAGAGCACTCGATAGATCACTACCGATCGAGCTCAATGCGACCGAGAAATTGTTTCAGCACCTCCTCCTGTGACTTCTGACAGTCAACTTGCTGATAGGCGTGCCTTGTAATGACTCACGCTTGGAGCGAGGATGGCCGAAAGCGTTCTCGCTTATGCAGCCAGGGGCGGACGTCACGATCGGACGCAGTGCGCCGCTTCTCAAGGAAACGGCTTCGGCCATCCTATTTTATTCGCCAGTCGGAATGATTTCCTTGCCTTCCGTTCGGAACACTTACACGGAAAGCTCTCACTCATAAGGTCACCGTCGATGGCGTTGGATCGACAGGCACTGCCGTCACAAACGAGCAATCTGCGCATTTGCGTTGTCCGATCGTAAGCAGCCCCCTGTCATTGTTAACAGTTCCGAATCTGCTTCACTTGTTTCAAAGTGTAATTGCTAATCGGCAAGCGCCGGGCCGTCGGGGTGGAGCAGGTCTAAGGCTAACCTCCAGAGCGCCCACCCTGACGGCCTGAATCTATCTGTGGACTCCACACAGACAGAGCATCCGTTTCATCCGGTCTCTGAAAGTTCCGTTCCAGGTCGCTCCAGCGGTGCAAGCGCCTCGATTTCTGTACCCCGCATTGGTGCAGACTTGACGTGCAGCTCGCCTCCTATGGATCTGAGCCGCTCACGCATGCTATCGATTCCGAGTCCGGCGGCGGTGTCCTGATCGCTATCAAAGCCGATGCCATCATCACGGATGCGCAACGTGACCCCGTCGCGGCTGTGCTTCAATTCAATGGCGACACGCCGGGCACGACTGTGTTTTTCAATATTGTGGAGCGCCTCTTGCGCCACTCGGTACAACGCCAGCGAGATGTCAGCGGGTATGGATTCGGTCATTGCAGGAGCTACGTCGAGGAAAACGTTCTTTTCTTTGCAGATCTCGCGGCTCAGGCGTGTGAGCGCAGGCGCCAGGCCTAAATGTTGGAGGAGCGAAGGATACAACCCGTGAGAAATTTCACGAATATCGTCTGAAATCGCAGACAGCTGGTCCGACAGCCGGTCCAAGGCCATTCGCGGAGGCAAACCCGATTCAGCCTTGATCTGCTCCAGCCGAATTTGGGCGAGGGCCAATTGCTGGGCTACATCATCGTGCAGTTCGCTCGCAATACGTCTGCGTTCATGCTCTTGGGCTTCCATTAATTTGGCTTTGCTGTCGCGCAATTCGATTTCTCTGGTGCGTCGCTCACTAAGCATCGCAGCCAGCAGCATCAACGGGAGCGCGACCATGGAAGTTGATATCTGTAAATACAGGACGTTCTCTCGCGTGGAGACAGAAGCGAAGGGGCCCCGGCCATGCATAGCTCCGAAAATGGACACGACAGCGACGATTAACAACGAGCCGCTCAGCGCTCCCGGGCCGATACGTACTGCAGCCCAAAGCAATAGCGGGAGAGGCGCATAGATCAGTGCCGGCGCTTTGGGCGAGTTCGCCGCCATCCCAAATATATATATGCTGATGAGAAATACTCCCGTGAGCACAACTGCAAGCTCTGCATACTGCGTCGGCCGGGTTTTTCGGAGCCTCGCCATCCCAGAACCCCCGATAATCACGACCGGCGGGACGATGGCAAGGATTCCCAGCATGTTCGAAAACAATCGACGTGTCCACATGGTCCAGTAGTTAGCGTCCCATTTCGTTGCCACGACGACGGCCGCATCCAAGAAGGACGTGACAAGCGGCGCGAGAACAAAGCCAAAGGTAAGAAAGACGACGATCCCACGCACGGAGTCGAACACAGGCTTTGATCCGCTAAACCGGCTAACACAGTACGCTCCAAGCATCGCCTCAGAACTGTTACTGATAAACCAGCCGACCGACCTCCACAGCGGGACGTCTGCCCGTAGCTGGGTGGCCAGATGTACGGGCAGCACCGCTAGCAGGGAAATCCACCAATACTTGCGAGGAACTAGTAATAGTCCCGCAAACAGAATTGCGTTAGGCGGCCAGAGGGCCGAAACCGTTGCACCCGGCGGCGTAAGGGCGAAGCCAACGAGCGTCCCAACGTAATAACCGGCAGCCACGAGTAGTGCGATCCATATTGCGCGCGCTCTCTTTTGGTTCCTGACTAGGAAATCATCTACAGGTTTGCTAACTCCCGAGAGCGTCTGGCGAAACATCAAGAGTTGAGGCATTAGTGCCTCCCGTGTGGACCATTCGATGTTGAACAAAAGCGAACGTTAGCTCAGAACAGTTCGATGCCCCGAGACTTGTGAAGACTTCGTGTTCGGGAAGTGCAAAATCCCGCATCGCTCGCGAGTGGGGCAACTGTCAAAGTTAACAGTGTTACGGCAGTAACCATCTGCTCATCGGTGCGCTTCGTTCCATCGCGGAATTCGATTCTCTTGATCGAGAAATTCTCTAACTCTCTGTAAGGAATGACAGTAGGAACTGTGGAACAAGATCGCTTACGCTCTGACCACTGAAAGCGCGAGGGCATATGCTCAAGATCTTGTTAGTGGATTCTTACGACATAGTTCGTTGTGGGTTGAAGGCCTTGTTACGATCGGCAAGCAATTTTGTGATATGCGGTGAATCGGCAGATGGCATTGATGCGATTCGGAAGGCTCATGAACTCCATCCGGACGTGATCATTACAGATTTCCGGTTGCCGAGCGCCAACGGCATTATTCTTACTCGCCGCGTCTTGAAAGCGCATCCTGAGCAAAAAGTACTGATCTTCGCTTCTATCGAATCCCAGGCGGACGTCCGGGCCCTGCTACGTGCCGGGGTGCAGGGCCTGGTATCACGAAGCGAGCCGGCGGAGGAGATCTTAAACGCTCTCGAGGCGTTACAGGGCAATCGCACCTACTTCACCTCGGCGGTGCAGAGTTCGATTATTGCGGAATTCCTCAGGCCAAAGGCTTCCCCAGCCACCGAGAAAGGGTGCAGGCTTACGCTTCGGCAACAGGAGGTCGCCCAGTTACTGGCTGAAGGCAAGGTGACTAAGGAGATAGCCACGATTTTGGGAACAACTTTCAAAACAGCCGCAACGCATCGGGCCAATGTGATGCGGAAGCTAGGGGCACACAATCTCGCGCAAATGACTATGCAAGCCATTACACAGGGGATTATCGACGTTCCGCTGTACCAACCGAGCCTGCAGGTCATAGAGGGCGGCGCGAGACTTACAACCCGAGCGAGTTTTGCAGAGGCCGCTGCCTAGAGTCAGCCCTGAGCATCAGGCGGCGCGTTCGTATCCGAGTACCCGTCCAACTGCCGCGAGTAGAGTCTTGGGTTCTACCGGTTTTTCAATCAGCATTGCTCCCTGGAGCGGCGGAGGCTGATCGGCGTAGCCTGTCAAAAATACAACTTTGATACCGGGACGGAGCCCAAGTATCTGTACCGCGGCATCAGGTCCGGATATGCCGGGCATCATCACGTCGCTCAATAGAAGCTCAATCATGCCTTGATATTGCGTTGCAACATCAATCGCCTCTGCGCTACTACCCGCCTGTAAAACCTGGTAGCCAGCGCCTTCGAGAATTCGCGCCAATGTGAGCCGCAGGTCGGTCGAATCTTCGAGTAACAGGATGGTTGGCGGACGACCCGAAGCTTTAGAGGCGGCCAGCGCAGTTGCTTCTGACCACAGGCGCGTGGGTGATTCGGCTCGTGGCAGGAGAACAGTGAAGGTTGTACCGCGGCCATGGCCGCTCTCCACCGAGATATCCCCATCGTTTTGCTTGACGATTCCATACACGGTGGAAAGCCCAAGTCCAGTGCCAGACTCCTTTCCTTTCGTGGTAAAGAACGGTTCAAAAATATGCTGGAGGATTTCGGGTGGCATACCGCTGCCTGTGTCACTGACGACAAGGGCAACATATTGTCTTTCGATTGGAAAATTGCCTTCGAAGCGAGAGTGCGGCTCGGTTTTGATGGTGATTCGACCATGGCTCGCCATCGCATCGCGAGCGTTGAGCAGCAAATTCATCAGTATCTGTTCGATATGCGCCGGATCTGCGACGACCCAGGAGTCCGTCGAAGGCAATACCTGAACCGTGATGTTCTTCCCGATCAGATTCTGCAGCATCTCGCAATGCTCGCGGACCAGTTTGTTCAGATCGAAAACCTCGGGCCTGAATTCCTGTTTCGTGCCGAAGGCTAAGAGTTTGCGGGCTAGTGCGGCCGCTTGATTCGCGGCACGAATAGAACGACTGATATGTTCGTAGGCCGGAGTAGAGGGATCAAGGTTTTCTTTGACCAGGTAGGCAGAACCAATGATGACTGCGAGCAGATTGCTGAAATCGTGTGCTACTCCGCCGGCGAGCTGGCCCAGGGCGTTCAACTTTTCCGACTTGATCAATTGTGTTCGGAAATGTTCTCTTTCAGCTTCGGCAGTTTTCAACTGAGAAATGTCAAGAGTGTAGGCAATGCCGTGAGCGTCATCATCACCGCTGATTGCACGGCTTCCCAGTACCGAAACTCGCGAACCATCTTTGCGGATGAGTTCTTCTTCGTACAAGGGCGAAAAACCGCGCTCGAGGAGTGCGCGATCCATCGCCGCGTTCAGGTCAGCGAATTCCGGCGACGTCATTCCATGAAGCGAAATCTGTCCTTGACGAAGTTCCTCCCTTGAATACCCAACCATGCGCAGGAAAGCATCGTTAGCTTGTGTGATAGTTCCATTTGCGTCATAGCAGAAGATGCCGATGATGCCCGACTCGCGCAGTTTTCTTAGTTTTGATTCTGTTACCAGTCGCGAACGCTCTTGGTCGCGATGACAGTGATAAATGAACACACCGAGCAAGAGTCCTGAAACAGCTACATAAACCAGGCCCTTTGCGGTTTCCAGCGACCACACCACATGGGGCGCGTTCCAAATGAATCGGTGCAAGATGGCATCGGAAAAGACCACCCACAGTGCAGAACCGACAATGTAGAGCAGCGATACGCGGACTGCGAGCGCCCGAGAGGAGAGCGGAAAGCTGATTTCTGTGCGCATGGTCTTGAGCACGCAGCCCGATCAGTCGCGGTGCGATTTCTCGGAGCCGTTCGTCGAGGAAATTCTCAATTCCGCCATCAATGGGCCCTACTGTCACAACTAGCAGCCGAACGCGTGGTATCAGACTCAGGTGGACAGTTTGGGAAGGTGAAATCACAACCTCAGTAGAGAAGAATGGTCCTTGGGTGAGGGCTGTCAAAAGTGACAGTTATGCTTCGCGCCGATTTCTACTAGAAAGCAACAATGTATGCGCAGGAGGTGATCATGCGCGCGTTCGGAAGGGCAATTATTTTTCTAGGCGTCGCAGTGGCGGCTTTGCCGGTGGCAAGGGCGCAACTTGTCGGCGAGGCAAAGCTTCAGCAGATGTCCCAGGCGCTCAAGCTCACTTCCGATCAGAAGGAGAAATTACGGCCTATTCTCTTGGATGAGGCATCCCAGGTCAAACAAATACGCAATAACCCGACGCTGAGCCCGGAGCAAAAAGTAGATAAAGAGCTCGACGTTCGTCAATCCTATCGTCAGAAAATCGACCTCGAGCTGTCACCATCGCAGCTTCGGCAGGTGAAGCAGCTCCGAGAGCGGGAAGATCAACAAGTACGCGCCAGAATCAAGTCTGAAGGCGCACAGCAGAAATAGCCGAGGGTTCTTAAGCAGCACCGAGGCGTTCATGAATCTCTGTAACCCGCTCGCCAGGACGGGAAGGCCGGACCCCTTCGAACAGTGAACGATAAATTCTTCCACCGATGATCCCTCCGATAACCGGCGCCACCCAGAACAACCATAACTGGCGCAGGGCCCAGCTTCCTACGAATATCGCTGGACCGGTGCTACGCGCAGGGTTTACAGAGGCATTAGTAATGGGAATATCTATCAGGTGAATCAGTGTAAGTCCAAGGCCGATTGCGACCGGCGCCAGCGCTTGCGGCGCGCGTTTATCCGTCGCTCCCATGATGATCATGAGGAAGAAGGCGGTGAGAACGATTTCGGCGACAAGGCCCGCCAGTGAATATCCTCCGGGAGAGTGCACTCCATATCCGTTCGATGCGAACCCGGCGCTCAGATCGAAGCCCGGCTTCCCCCGGGCAATGACGTAGAGCACGCCCGCTGCTGCACATGCGCCTATTACCTGCGCAACCACATAAGGGAGCAGCTCAGATACCGGAAATCGTCTGCCCGCGACCATCCCCGCCGACACCGCGGGATTTAAATGACACCCGGAAATGTGACCGATTGCGTATGCCATGGTCAGCACAGTTAGACCGAAAGCAAAGGCGACGCCGAGGAATCCAATGCCCAAGGCAGGGAAGCCGGCGGCGAAAACCGCACTGCCATAGCCGCCGAATACCAACCAGAAAGTACCAAAGAACTCCGCCAAGGTCCGCTTCCCAAGGTTCATGATTCACCTCTGGTGCTGAAATGTTCGCGGCCTGCACACCGCAAAATAAGAGTAGTAGTGGACTTACTCACGGAGCAGAACTGTCAGGAATGACAGGCTGGAACCACGGAGCGACTTCTTCTCATCTTCTGGCCTACATGGTAGTGCCAGAGACTTTCAAGTCTCTGGCGCGCGTTTCTTGGCGACTTAGCTATGCAGCAATGATGTGATGCTGTACCGCGTACTGCACCACTTGCGAGTCGTTGCGCAAATTTAGTCTCTGCATGACGCGGTATTTGTGGAAAGCAACCGTGCGAGTTGTGAGATTCAGAACGCTCGCGACCTCTTTCATGGAGCGCCCCTCGGCCAGCAATTGCAAGATGTCAAGCTGACGTTCGGTGAGTCCATTGTGTGCGACGGTATCAACCGCCGGCAAAGGAGGGCTTGAATCCGGCATCGACGAGGCTTCTGAGACATAGCGGCGCCCTTGCAGGGCACATCGAATCGCATCGACCAGCTCGGACGGTGCCGATGTTTTTAACACGTATCCATCGGCTCCCCGATCCAGCGACTCTGCCATGATTTCAGGATCATCGGTAACCGTAACGTACACTACCTTGATGTGAGGAAACTTGTGCTTGATGCGTTCAGCCGCATGCAGCCCATTCAGCACAGGCATGCTGATATCAACAAGAACGACGTCTGGGGTCAGAGTACGTGCCGATTGAATCAAACTGCGGCCATCATGAACGATGCCTACCACTGCAAACTCTGTTGAAAGTAATTTTTGCAACGCCTCTGCGACCAGGACGTGGTCGTCGGCTATGAGAACACGTGGGCGGCTGGCTGTGGACATGGATTCACCCCTATGCGGATACACGGAAAGTTGAAAAAATTCTACTCTTGTTGACTGGCAATGGCGAACTGTTATTTATGACAGCGATCTGAATGGCAGTTCTAGCAGGTCCCGGTCGACTCAATTCTCAAGAAACTGGCGTTTCTCGCCTTTGTGGTCTATGCTTCCCACCGAAGAAAAACCGGCAAACTGCTGATGTCTCTGTCGTTGGGCGGGAAAGGCCAAACTAAAGCTGACTGTCAGGCTTAACAGTATTGGGCGCTATCGTACGGATTTACACTGCCACATCATCGAGCTGTGATCGGTTCGACTAGCTGGCAACGAATCCTCTTGCTGAGAGCACCTGGTGGCTCCTTAGAGCAGCGGCAATCTGAGCTACAGCGATGTCGGAGGCGAGATGGTGCGACCACGCATTTTATTAGCGGATGACCACACGTTAGTGGTCGAAGGATTCCGAAAACTTCTTGAGCCGGAATTCGAGATTGCTGGCGTGGTGTCTGACGGGCGCTCGCTGCTGACAGTTGCCCTGCAAACCAAACCCGACATCGTCGTCCTTGATTTGGGATTGCCTCTGCTGAGTGGCATGGAAGCGGGTCGAGAGCTTAAGCGGCTCATGCCACTGATCAAAATAATCGTCGTGACAATGAATGAGGACCCGGAAGTCGCGCGCGTTGCACTGCGGCAATGGGCATCGGCCTATCTGGTAAAGAAGTCCGCCGGTTCAGAGTTGATCAAGGCCGTGCGCGAAGTTCTGAAGGGCAGATCCTTTGTGACACCTCGATTCGCGCAACGGCTGATGGAGGGATTCATACGCGATCCCCAGCCTCACGGCCCCAAGGAGCTCACTCCACGGCAAAGAGAGGTCTTGCACCTGTTGGCGGAAGGGCGGACTATGAAGGAAACCGCCGACCTGCTCCACCTGACTCCACGCACCGTCGCTTTCCATAAATATCGGATCATGGAGGAATTCGGATTGAAATCGAACTCCGACCTGGTCAGGTTCGCGATACGCGAGCGGGTGATCTCTTCTCAATAGCGGTTCGCGCCTACCCAGTTGTGAATCACCGCTGCATACTTTCCCCTGTAAAACTTGACAGCTCACCTTCCGTATCTGACACGTGCAATTACGAAATTCGTCTGTCACTTTTGCCAGTTATCTCAACTCCGACCCATCCACTAAGAATGTGGGGAAGCTCGCGAGAGGAAAGGAACCCCTCAGGAGCGAAGTTCATTGGGAGGGAGTCATGAAGTCAGCAATCCTGTTCTTCGCACTGCTTCTGTGCGGATTGCCAGGGTGGAACGCGTCGGCACAAGTTCTGGAATTCAATGGAGCATGGCAACACGTTACGGGTGATGATGGTTTGGACGGCTTTGGACTCGGTGCTGCCGCATGGTTCTCGCCGCGGGTGTCAGTCAACTTTCAGTACGATACCGTTTACGACACATCGAAACTGGGACTCTTCGAACTGACGAGCATCGGTCAGATTTCTGCGAAGAGCCATCTGCAGAGTTTTATGGTTGGCCCGAGAGTCTTTTTTGCCCAGCGAAAAATCAAGAAATACTATTTCGAACCGTTTGGCGAATTGCGCATAGGCGGCGGCCATTTGAGCTCGACAGTCTCACAAGTTGGTGGCCCGAGCCTGTCGGCTTCAGATAACGCGTTCCAATGGCTAATCGGTGGTGGTGCGGATTACGTATTCGCCTCACATTGGGCCGCGCGCTTCAATCTCGACTTTTTGCGCACGCACTTCGCCAACCAGGGCCAGTCGCGCCTCCAGCTCGGAATTGGAGTAGCGTACACATTTGGAAAACGCCACTGAAAATCTGAATCACGAGTCTCATTTAAAAAGGCTCGCGGGCAAAGATAGGCGGTAACGTTGTGCGCGTCGCGGATTTCTTCATCTGGTCGCAGATACATTATCTGGATTCCGACACCGACTATCGTGAATTTGTCCCGCGCAGGAAGCGAAACCTTGGATTCTCGGCAAGTAGCGATCCGGTTTTTTCTCAGGTCCCGGTTTAAGACTTAATGACGATGACGTTATACGTGCTTTTCAATGCACGGTGATTGCGTCGACAACTTTTGTCGTCCGGCCCTTTGCGTCAATTGCCTTGACAGCGAATCGTTCTTCGGAGCCGGTTGGAATCTTGAGATGGGCGTCCAGAGTGCCGCTCTTCACCTGAAAGACCTTCTTAAAATTCACCCAGATTTCGATCCTGGAAATCGGTTTCAGCCCGGTAGCCGTGGAGACGACATGCACAGGATTGCTGACTGTAGTCTCATTTGATGGACTGGACACCTTCAGTGTGATTGCCGGAACTCCCAGGAAGGCGCCGGAATTCTTGACAGTGAAAAAGTTTCCAACGATCGCGCGCGCGAAATTTATGGATGAAATGCAGGAAGCAACAGGCTCCTCTGGCGGGAACTTGAGCGCGTCGCCAGGGCCTCCGAAATTACCGACCGCAAATGAAACGAAACCCTTTTCTGCGTCATGGCAGCCTGCTACATCGTTGTGCCCATTAATTCCCATTGCTTGGCTGTCTCTGGAGCCTGCGGGCTCGATGAAGTGAAATTGACCATTCTCAACCCAAAAGCCGCGCCAGATTCCTCGTGTGAAAACCTGGCCAACAATCCAGCCGAGTTTGTTAATTCCATTGAGTTGTGTCTGGTGGGGTTCTCCCGCCATTTGAGGAGCATTCAAAGTACGATAGGCGCCCTTGTCGTAAACGAATCCCTGCGCATTGTCGTAGCTGCCGACAATCGTTCCAGCGTTATTGATGCCAAATGCAGTTGTGCCAATCTTGGCAGCCGGATCATCGATAGAGGTGAACGATCCGTTATGCCTTAAGAATCCATGAAAATTTAGCGCTCCGGATAGTTGATACACCCCCACAATATCGCCGTTGTCGTTAATTCCGAGCACCTGAGTGAGCGTTGCTTTTGGATAATTAATAGCAGTGTATTTGCCGGCGTTGTACATGAAACCATGAACATTGTCCTGCGAGTCGAAATAATAGCCAACGATCACATTGCTATTATTTATCCCGTTGACAGTAGTGATCCGCGCGCCGGGAAATGTAATCGGAGCGTATTCATATTTTACGGAGAATGATGCTTGGGCAAATGCTGTGAGCGTAGCAATGAGTAGGGTGCCAATCAAAAGCAATCTGGAAATCATGTTGGTCCACTCCAGAAAGAAAGGTGCTTTAAGCCTGGTATTGGAGCAACTGACAAGAATTACAGGTTGCGTAGGTTAGCGGTTCTGGTGAGCAACCCTTTGGGTTTATCTGGGAACAAAACCGCTTGCGAGCGTCTTCAAGCGATAGACGGAACTTGTGGCGGTTATATAAAGGGTTCGATGATCTGGATCACCCCATGTGAGGTTGGCAGGTTGCTCGGGCATGGAGATTGTACCCAGGTGAACGCCAGCCGGGCTCCATACCCAAATTCCTTTAGGACCGGTGACGAAAAGATTCCCATGTTCATCCACTCTGATTCCATCAGGCACGCCGTCGCCCTTGCCGCCGGGCTCTTCTCCGAAAATGCGTCCGTTCGTTAGCAAGCCGTCAGCGTTGAAGTCATAAACGCGAATGTTCCTCTGCTCGCTGTCATCAACATAGAAGTGTTTCCCGTCAGGAGAAAATGCCAAGCCATTTGGTTGAGTAAGATCTCTGGTAAGCAAGCTGACCTTGCCGGATGCATCCAGACGGTATACGCCTTGAAATGGAATCTCCTGTTTTTCGCCTTGGACCAAATCGAGAGTGGGATCAGTAAAGTAGACCGCGCCATCTGGGCCCAGGACTACATCGTTGGGACTATTAAATTTCTTTCCCTCGAATTTGTCGGCCAGAACCTCGTATTTTCCATCTTTCGAAATTGCAATGATCGCGCGCAAGACGCTGGCGCAGTCGATTAATCGCCCTTGGCGGTCGTAGGTGTTGCCGTCCGGGTCGCCCAGCGAGATTAGCTCTTCCTTTGTGCCGTCCTTGGGATAAACTCGGAAAATTTTGTTAATCGTTTCGTCGCTGATATACAAGAATCCCGCCGCGTCCCAAACCGGCCCCTCCGTGAACCCGAAGCCGGTCGCAACCCTATCGAGCTTGGCATCGCGCGGCACGATTTGCCAAAACGTTGGCGAGTTCGCCTCCAGAGAAAATGTGCGCTCGCTCTTCTGCGCAAACGCGCAGTGAGCAAAGGTCAGGGCCACCAAACAGGCGCTAAGTCGTTTCATGATCGTCCAGGAGGTGAAAATCTTTGGAAGCTCCCACAACCTTGAATGTTAATCGGGTTTATTCTTCGAATCCGTCGACCTTCTTTGTGTTCGAACCTGGTGAATTCCCTGCGATCGACAGCAGGTAACTCACCAGATCATTCAACTGCGTGCGGCTCAACCTGGTGGCATAATCCGACGGCATAATCGAGCGCTGCCCTCGCTCAAGGCTTTTCACGTCTGTCTTCGAAAAGAAATGGAAAGCGCCATCTGGAGACTGTAGCTGCAGAGAGAAGTTGTCTTCGTTCCGGACGACCCCTTCATAGCGCTCGCCGGTCGTAGTGACAATCGTGGCGTTGCGTCGAATAGAGGCCCTCTGATCAGGAGTTGTAATCGCCGCCTCGATCTCCTCTGCAGTGTGCGTTTGTGCGTAAGCAGTCAGTTCAGGACCGATAAATCCACCTTTGCCAGAAACCATGTGACAGGATGAGCAACGCGTGTCGCCGAAGAAGAGGGCTTCGCCGGTCTTAGGATCTCCTGGCAGAGGCGCCGACGGATGTTTGCCCTGCAGACTCCTCACATATGCGACCACCGATTTAATTGTTGGGGTTCCCAGTTGCGAGAATGCCGGCATTCCTGTGCCGGGCACCCCGCGAAGAACAACTTTGAACATTTCCGCGGCGCTAAGCTTCTGTGCTTGTGAGTTGGTCACGATGTTGGGGGCCCGGTCTGTACCGGTACCGTCCAGTCCATGACAGCCGACGCAGTTGGAGACGAAGGTCTGTTTACCGACTTGTTGTCCTGCCGGGCCTCTTGTTGTCTGAGATTTCGTGTTCTGCCCCTGCAAGGATAGAAGGAATGCGAATATCAAAAAGAACACGCCGACGAAACGTAGTCCACACTTGCTCTCAGTATGCGGAGTCATCTTCTCCTTAATTTAATACGCGAGAGGCGCGAAATCCCTACAGCTCTAGTACGAAAACGACTCAGGACGTAAAGCCGCGCGATCCGCACTATGCGCGGGCCGTGCGCACCATTCCATTGATTGACAAAATTGCGAATCGTACTACCATGGAACGCTGTATTAAATCGTGTTAATACTCTGCGAAGGTAAATTCGCTGTCAAGCAAGAAATGCACTTCACCACAGGTGTATTTTCACAACTTCACATCTTGAATGGAAAGCAATTGTAACTGCCACATTCTGGCTGCACGAACGTTTTGCCGTTGAACTGCCTGATATGAAATACGCAGGAGCATGTTTGCTGTTTCTCCTTACATACACGGTTAACGGATTCGCCGACCAAGCAGGAGCCGTGCACAGCGTGATCAATGTTCGCAACGAAGATCTTCTCGCCGCTGCGCCGGATGATTGGCTTACGTATAACGGAGACTACTCCGGCCGGCGCTACAGTACCCTCACCCAAATCAATAGGAGCAATGTTGTGGGCTTGCGAGTCGAATGGGTCTTTCACTCGCAAAATTCCGACCATCTTGAAGTCACTCCAGTCGTGGTGAATGGAACGATGTTCGTGACTTCAGGCAACGATGTCTTCGCGCTCGATGCCGGAACCGGTCGCGTGATCTGGCATTATGCTCGTCCAATCTCTAAAGGTCTCATCGATGATGCTTCGCGGCACATCAGCCGCGGCGTTGGCGTTTGGCACGATCGTGTTTATCGCGAGACTGACAACGCACATCTTCTGTGCCTGGATGCTCGTTCGGGAAACTTGATCTGGGACATCCCATATGCCGACTGGAATCGCAACTATGGTGCAACCAGCGCACCCCTGGTCGTGAATGACAAGGTAATTGTGGGGACATCAGGCGGTGATGACGGCGTTCGAGGTTTCGTCGCTGCATACGATGCCGACAGTGGCAAGCTCGCCTGGAGATTCTGGACGATTCCTGGTCCCGGCGAATTCGGCTCCAACAGTTGGCCTGCGAACTTGTACTTGCACGGTGGCGGCACGACCTGGATGCCGGGCACATATGATCCGAAATCGAAGACATTGTTCTGGACGACCAGCAATCCTGCGCCGGACTTTGAGGGGAGCGTCCGCCCGGGTGATGACCTGTACACCGATTGTGTCCTGGCACTTGACCCCGATAGCGGCAAGCTGAAGTGGTATTTCCAATTTACCCCGCACGATTTGTTTGACTACGACGCGACGGAGACTCCGGTGCTGGTCGATGCTGTCTACAATGATCAACCGCGCAAACTGCTCGTGCAAGCCGACCGTAACGGATTCCTTTACGTACTCGATCGAAATACCGGCCAATTTCTTTCAGCCACGCGCTTTGCTGAAAAGCTGAACTGGGCAACGGGAATTGACGATAAGGGCCGACCAATCCGCACGGATGTGAAGCCAACGCCCGGCGGAACGGTGGTCTGCCCTGGATACGGCGGCGCTACGAATTGGTTTGCTCCGTCCTACAGTGAAGAGACGCATACGCTTTACTTCATGGCACTCGAGCAATGTCAGAAATTCTTTTCCGCGCCGGAGCCACAACGCTTCACGCCGGGGAAAGAGTTTTATTCGACAGGTGTAAAACACATCCCGGGCGAGAATTCGCAAAAGGTCCTGGTCGCATTTAATGTGAGTACGGGAGCATTTGCGTGGAAATATCCACAAGTCGGCGCAGGACATTCGACAGGCGGGGTCATGGCCACAGCCGGCGGTTTGGTATTTTTCGGCGACGATGCGCAGTCATTGGAAGCAATCGATGCGCGCGAAGGTAAGCCGTTGTGGCATTTCATCACTGGACAGGACATGAGCGCCTCTCCGATGACATACACAGTTTCCGGCCGGCAATATGTTGCAATTGCGGCCGGCAGCGATATTTTTAGTTTCGCATTACCGAAGTAGCTCGGAGTATTTCACTCGATAAGGAGAAATCATGCTTTCTGACACACTCACACGCAGAAATCTCGTCCATCGTTTTGCTCCCGTCTTGTCCGCATTTGGACTTGCGTCTTTACTGCCGAAGATGGCAGCCGCCAAAACCACCGCGCCAGACATGAGCGTGCGAAAACTGAACGATGAAGGCAAGCCCGCAGATGCGACTCAGTTCATCACCCCAATCGTCATTCACAATGGCCTCGCATACATTGCGGGTGTGGGTGCGCACGACTCCGGTCCTGCCGAATCCTGGGAGATCGGAGCGCATACGACGAAGGTGCTCGACAACATCAAGAAACTCGTCGAGACTGCGGGCTCAACAATGGACAACATCGTTCAGCTCGGCGTTTTCCTCGCCAAGATCGATCACTACGACGGTATGAACAAGGTGTTCAAGACCTATTTTCCTCACGGAGGACCGGCTCGCACCACGGTAGCGGTCGCCGCCCTTCCTGGAAATTCGCTCCTGGAAATCAATTGCATTGCGGCTGTGACTAAGAAGTAGTTCGGAGATAAACATGAAACTTATTTCCAGTAGGCGAGGTTTCTTCGGAGTACTCGGAACCTTCGTTGCGGCCATTGCGTCGCCGCGAAGATTCTTCTCCGCGAGCATTTCGGCGCAGACAAACGCAAGCATCGGTGGTTTTGGCCAATCCGGGAATCCATATCAGGAACTCGGTGTCACCACCGTGATCAATGCCGAAGGGACCATGACCATGCTTGGAGGCTCTCTCATCCGGCCCGAGGTGGAAGCCGTGATGGCGCAAGCCGCTCGTCACTTCGTCAATATTCCGGAGCTCGAGGCCGCAGCGGGGAAGCGCATCGCGCAAATGCTTAAGCTGCCGCAGGGCTACAGCGCTCTTGTGACCTCGGGCGCTGCGGGGGCAATTCAGTCGGGACTTGCGGGAATCCTGACCGGCGACAACGAAAGCTTGATTAAACAGCTGCCGGACCTCACTGGCATGAAGTCGGAAGTGGTCATTCAGAAGTCGCATCGCAATCCGTTTGATCACCAGCTACGGGGAACGGGAGTGAAGCTCATCGAAATCGAAACTCGCGAGCAACTCCGGCGAGCAGTGAGCGATCGCACCGCGATGATGCATTTCACGAATTTTGCAAACGCTGCGGGACAAATCAAGGTCGACGAATGGGCGAAACTCGCGAAGCAGTACAACATCCCATGCATGAATGATGCCGCCGCAGACACGCCGCCAGTTTCGCACCTGTGGGATTACGCGAACATGGGATATGACCTCATTACGTTCAGCGGGGGAAAGGCTATACGCGGACCGCAGTGCGCGGGTCTGCTGATCGGACGCGAGGACCTTGTGCACTATGCGCTACTTAACAATAGTCCTTACGAAGATACGCTCGGTCGTGGACAAAAGGTTGGGAAGGAAGAGATCATCGGCATGATCAAAGCTCTGGAGCTGTACCTGAGTGAAGATCATGATGCGCTCGCGAAAGAATGGCAGACGCGCCTGGAAGCAATCTCGAAACAAATCACGAAAGTTCCCGGCGTAACCACTTCCTTCTTTACACCTGACATTGCCAATCATGTCCCGCACATGCACATCACGTGGGACAGCAAGGTGTCGCTCACGCCGCAGGAAGTTTCCAGGATACTGAGGAGCGGCCAGCCTTCGATCGTGATTGGCGGAGGCGAGGGTCGGCCGGGGCTTAGCATGAATTCATTTATGCTGCAGCCGGGAGAAGAACAGATCGTCGCAGAACAATTGACAAAGGTATTGCGCGAACACTCGGCATGAGTGCGCCGATGTCCTGCCTGGATATGATTGCCAATCTTTTTTTCCGCAGTTTGCAGCTGGAGAAATCGTGCTCCTCAAGGTTTTCCAGAATCGGGATTCGCTGAGCCGGGCCGCCGCCTTTCAAGCCGCCAGCGCGATTCAACGCGCGATCCTCGAGCAGCGACGCGCCAGGATCATTGCGGCTACAGCCGCCTCGCAGATCGAATTTCTGGATGCACTCACACGCAGCAGCGGCATCGATTGGAGCAAGGTGGAAGCCTTCCACCTCGACGAATACATAGGATTGCCGATCGCCCATCCCGGCAGCTTCCGCAAGATGCTGCTCGAACAATTGATTCGCAAAACCGGGATCACAAACTACCATTTGCTCGATGGCGATGCACCTTACCCTGCCGCAATTGCGCATCGCATTGGCGCAGAGCTTGCTTCAGCGCCAATTGACATTGCGTTCCTCGGAATCGGCGAGAACGGCCACATCGCGTTTAACGATCCGCCTGCAGATTTCGAGACGGAAGAACCTTACATCGTTGTGAATCTCGATGAGACTTGCCGGCAGCAGCAGGTCGGTGAGGCGTGGTTCACGAATATTTCTCAGGTTCCCAAACAGGCTCTCTCGATGTCCGTGAGGCAGATACTGAAGGCGAAAGAAATCCTGGCAGTCGTGCCTGATACGCGAAAGGCAATGGCTGTGAAGGCGTGTTTTGAGGGCGAAATCAGTCCAATGGCGCCATCCTCTATTTTGCGCACGCACGCGAACGCGACGGTGTATTTAGACAGAAACTCCGCTTCATTGTTAAGCCCTGGCCTGAGCCAGGTGGGTGAGCACGAATTACCGCGTGTCGCCTGATGCAGTCTGCAGCGCAGACTACCGGCAGCAAAAGCCTGCGCACAATTCAATCCGAGAAGATGAAGCGAAGGAGGCGAATTGAACTTACGACATCGAATCTCCAGCCGGCAACTAACGGTATGTCTAGCCGCTGCTTGTGCTTTGTGGTGTAGCGTGAGAGCCCCGCGCGCTTCCGCACAGGCCAGCGCAGCGGCCGTGCAAATTGGCACTGTTCGTGTCGATGCAACACCAGGTCACGAGATCAATTCCTTCGATCCTGACGCCGCGCTCGGGAGTTCCCTGGATGTGCTCTCTCGAATCGACATTAATAAGGTGTTTACGCCGCACATCCTGCAGGAGGCGCTCTCCGCTGGCTGGGGCCCACTTACCTATCGCAACAATACCGAGTTGCGTATGGCAGCATGGCACTGGACCGAGAACGGCACCTGGAGTGACGCCGTCCATCGTAGCGGATATTTCACCGGCAGCCCGGAGCTGAAAGACCCCATCCGCTATATCCTCGCCTATTCCTTGCCTCATCGGGGCTTTGCAACCAGCGGTGACCGTCCGCTCGCCGGACCCAATCTCACATATTGGAAGAGCAATCCGTATTTGACCAGCAAATTCACTGGCGAGAGCGACGCATTGCACCCGCAGTGGGTAGTCGTCGATCTGCAGACAGAAAAGAATGTGAATGCAATTCGCATTCAGTGGGAGAACCCGTACGCGACGAAGTACCAGGTCGAGTACTTTGCCGGTACCAATGCGCTTGATTTCGATGGAGGACCAAAGGGCGAGTGGAAAGTTTTTCAGTCGGGTGCCGTTAATCATTCGCAAGGCGGCACAGTCACTTTGAGACTGACCAATACGCCCGTTTCGACCCGCTACCTTCGCATCCTGATGACGGAATCCTCCAATACCTGCGACGAGCATGGAGCAGATGATGTTCGCAATTGTGTCGGATACGCGATTCAGCAAATCGAGGTAGGCACAATCGATCAGAAGGGAGCGTTCCTCGAAGTGGCGAGCAGTCCTACGGAAAGGCGCACGACGTATTGCGTTTCCTCCATTGATCCCTGGCATTCAGCCGATGACGTGAACGATACCGGCGCTTACCAGCACACAGGATTTGATCTCTTATTCACCAGTGGAATCACGAACAATCTTCCAGCAATGATTCCGGTTACCATGCTTTACGGAACGCCCGACGACGCTGCCGCACAAATCGCGTATATCGAAAAACGCGGTTACAACATCGGGTACGTGGAAATGGGCGAGGAACCGGACGGCAAACATGCGATGCCGGAAGATTACGCGGCGTTATACATTCAATGGGCCACTGCGATACACAAGGTCGATCCCAAGTTGAAGCTTGGCGGACCGATCTTTGAAGGCGTAAACGAGGACATCAAAGTCTGGCCGGATGCGCAGGGAAGAAATTCATGGATGGGCCGCTTCGTTGACTACTTGAAATCGCATGGCCGATTGTCAGACCTCGCCTTTGTTTCTTTCGAGCATTATCCGTTTGAGCCGTGCACGATCACCTGGAAGAGCCTGTACGTTGAGCCACAGTTGATGAAACATGTCCTGCAGGTTTGGCGAGATGATGGCGTACCACAGAATGTGCCTTTGATGGTGACGGAAAATCATCTTGCCGCCGAGCTCACCGGGCCCATGACGACGATCTTTGCCGCGCTCTGGCTGGCAGATAATATTGGTTCTTTTTTTGAGGGCGGTGGCGCCGCCTTTTACCACTCGCCGATCCAGCCGCAGGATATCCGCAACACCTGCCTCGGCTGGGCCTCCTGGTCGAACTTCGTTTCCGATGAAAACTACAATATTCGGGGCTACACTTCGCCATACTTCGCGGCGCGCATGATCAATACGGAATGGACGCAGCATCGGTCTGGCCTCCACCACATGTTTTCGTCATCAACGGATATCAAAGACGCTGATGGCAATGTGCTTGTAACCTCTTACGTCGTACATCGCCCGGATGACAGCTGGTCGTTGATGCTGGTGAATCGTGACGAGAGTAATCCTCATACGGTAAGGGTCGTATTCAACAACTCGAACTCGAAACAGGATGCCGCGTTCGGCGGGCCAGTTCATTTCTCGACTTTCGGCAGCGAGCAATATGTGTGGATCAACGACGGTCCAAATAGTCATGCCGATCCGGATGGTCCGATTGTGGCATACACGGTGACCGCGAATTCACAAACCACCTTCACGTTGCCGAAGGCTTCGATCAACGTGCTGCGCGGGAAGTTGCGGGACCTGAAAGAGTAGTTTTGGCTCCAGGAGGGAAGCTCAATGAAATTGAGACGACTTGTGGTTGTGTTGGGTTTTCTAATGTCGGATTTTTCGTTACTGGCACAGACTAATCCGCAACGTGGTGTTGCCATCACCGTCGACGACCTCCCGGCGGGTGCCGCCGCCTTCATGAGCGGCAGCGAAATCCTCGACATGACCACGAAGCTGTTGACGACTCTGCGCGATCGTAAAGTCCCCGCAGTCGGGTTCGTGAATGAGCAAAAGCTTTTCAAATTGGGCCAAGTCGATGACCGCATCAAGGCCCTGAATATGTGGTTGGACTTTGGCTTCGAACTCGGGAATCACACCTACAGTCATGCTTCGCTAAACCGTGTTGGACTAAAAGATTGGGAAGAAGAGACGGTCCGCGGCGAGACGGTTACTCGGCTGCTCCTCGCGCAGCACAAAATGACACTGCGCTATTTCCGGCATCCTTTTTTGGACACTGGCCGCGATCTCGAAACCCGCCGTCAGGCGGAAGCTTTTCTAGCGGAGCGCGGATATCGCATCGCGCCGGTCACGATGGATGCCTGGGACTGGATGTATGCAGGCGTGTACGATGACGCTCGCCGCCGCGGCGACACGACACTGCAACAGCAGCTGGTCAGTTCCTATCTTTCTTATACGTCTCAGGTTTTTGATTACTACGAAAAGTTTTCCAAAGAATTGATCGGCTATGAGCCCCAGCAGATCATTCTTTTACACGGTAACTGGCTCGAGGCGGAGCACATTGGCGAACTGCTCGATTTGCTACAGAAGCGGGGCTACAAATTCATTACCTTGCAGGACGCGTTGAGCGACGCAGCCTACGGCATGCCCGACGAATATGTTGGGGAAGAGGGGACCAATTGGATCGACCACTGGGCGATCACACGAGGTCATCCACCGCTGAATACGCCTGTGTTTCCACAGTGGGTGATCGACAAATCAAAGGCGCTTCCGCGCCCGAGTGTTCAGCCCTGACCATCACAAGCTCTCTTAACAGGAGGTTGAATGAATAAGGTTTTGAAGGCTGTCTGGAATCCGCGAGCGTCTGTGGCGATCGCAGTTACGGTTATCGGCATCAGTGTAGGCATTGCGATCACGCCTGCGTTCTCGCGTCCCGCCGACGTGACTTCTGACGCGGCTTTGCTCGACGGTTTTCGTCACGTCGAAGTGGCGTCCGTCTCCGACGCTATGGAGAAGGTTGCTGGGCAACGGATTTATCTGTCGCATCGCATGCGACCAATCTTTACTTCCAAGTTCGCTGGATTTGCGCTCACGGTAAGGCTGAAGAAGGAAGAGAACCAGGATCCGCACGCGCTGGACGGTATGCTCGCCGCCATCGACCAGGGCGGGCCGAACTCTGTCTATGTGATGTCTGTCGAAGACGGCGCCGACATCGCCGGCATGGGCGGACTGATGGGCACAGCCATGCAGGCAAGAAATTTCTCTGGCGCAGTGATCGACGGCGGCGTGCGCGACACCGCATATCTCACAAAAATCGGCTTTCCGGTTTTTTCCCTGGGAAATGTTCCTTCAACTTCAGTCGGACATTATCGCTTTGCCGGATCTAACATTCCAATAACGTGTGATGGCGTTCCGGTCAGCGCGGGGGACATTGTTGTCGCCGACTCCGATGGTATCGTCATCGTTCCGCGCGCCAGGGCCAGCGAAGTGCTCGCCATGGCCCAGGACATGGATTTCAAAGAGCATTCGATGTATGCCTACATCGAGAAGCTGAAGTCAATCGAGGAAGCTGTCAAGAAGTTTGGACGGCTGTGAGTTTGGATGGTTCTATCGTTCTCTCCGGATCAATAAATGTCCATGCGACCGCGCCCAAGACACATAGACCGGCCGCAACCAGAAACGCCGCAGTCCAACCAAACCAGTTCGCGATAGCAGGTGTTAGCAGTGTGCTTACGGCCCCCCCGATTTGCGCACCCATATTCATGAAGCCGGAAACCGATCCGGACGAAGATCCCGCCAGCCCAGCAGTAACAGACCAGAATGAACTCTGTGCCAAATACAAAGCTCCAGCGCCCCCTGCAAGAACAACCGTCGCCAGCCTTGCCCCACGAGTTTCGACCCCGAGCAGGAGAAAAATTCCGGCGAGCCCGATCGCCACGGCTGCTAGATAACAGCGTCCCAGCCGAGCAGTATGTTTGCGGGTCAGCCGGTCGCTGATTAATCCTCCGAGTGGGGAGCACGCAGCGATCGCCAGAAATGGCAGCGTTCCGTAGAATGCGCTCGCTTTAAGGTTCAGGTTCCTGGCTTCGAGCAAGTAGGTAAAGAACCAACTGAAGAATATCCAAGCGACATAACCAAATGTGAAATAGCTGATCGTGATCGCAAGCACTTCACGGCTTCTTAATATGGAGCGCCACGGAATAAGATGCTGACTATCGCAAGCCGTCTTATCGGCCGAAATTCCGGTGCGGATCAGCTCTAGTTCCGAGGGCGAGACAAGCCGATGCTGTTCGGGCCGATCCCTGGCGATCAGAAACCACACCAGCCCGGCAATTAAGCCGAGTACAGCGCACATCCAGAAGGATGATCGCCACCCATACTCGAGCATCACGTACGTGATAAGGGGAGGCGAAAGTGCCGCCCCCGCTCCTACTCCGGCAAAAATCCAGCCGTTCGCGATCCCACGCTCACGATTTGGAATCCAGCGTGCCACGAACTGGTTCGACGCCGGATACATCACGGCCTCACCTGCGCCCAGCAGAAAACGAACCATCACAAGAAGTACGAGGCTACCTTTGATTCCCGTCGGTACAGACGCCGTGAGAGCGGTGAACGCCCCCCACCAGATCACGCTTAATGCGAGCACCTTGCGCGATCCAATCTTGTCCGCGAGTCGGCCTCCAATGGTTTGAAAAGCTGCATAGCCCCAAAGGAAAGCGCTGAATATTGGGCCAAGTTGAACTTTATTCAGGTGATAGGCAGCTCCGAGAGATGGTGCCGCGATCGAGATGTTCACACGATCCAGAAAGGCGGCCGCACTCAAAACGAACATCCACGCAATTAGAAACCAGCGGACATGACTGCGCTCTGAGTTGACCTTCGGGGCGGTTTGCACGGGTTAGCGAAATCGCCGAATAAATAAGGAGTGCCGTTCGGCGCGATAAAAGCCTACCACGTAGATGACCGGTTTGCCGTTAGAAGAAAAGATGACCTGGCGAATGCGCATCACAGGAGTGCCGCGTGGCACTTGTAAAAACTGCGCGATCTTGACGTCCGCTGCCGTAGCGTCGATTTCCTCGTCGGCATACGTAAGCTGCACGCTATAGTCCTGCTCCAGCTTGGCGAACAAAGAGCCTCTGCCCAGCGACTCTCGTGCCAGCCCGGGAAACCGCTCCGCCGGCAGGTAGCAGGTTTCGACAGCGAAAGGCTCATCGTTTGTCAGACGTACGCGTTCGATTTTTACCATTTTGCTTGGAGCCGGAAGCATGAGACGGGCGGCAATTTCGTCGTCGTGGTCGATGACCTTCGCGGCTATGACTTTGGAGAACGCAGTCAGGCCTCGACTTGCCATCTGCTCCGTATAGCTCATCAATTTGTTGAAGTGAATTCGGGGTGGAGCAACAAACGTTCCGGCGCCGCGGCGTCGTTCAACGATGCCCTCCCGTTCCAGTCCGGCGAGCGCATGGCGCGCCGTCATTAGGCTGACGCCGTGCACCCGTGCGAGCTCGCGTTCGGAAGCCACGGCGTCACCAGGTTTGAGATCGCCAGCCTCGATCCGCTCACGAATGGTGCCCTGGATCTTCTGGTATGCGGGAATCGCGCCTCGGCCGTTGTTATTGGACATGCGTACGAGCTGTGTCTATCTCAGATTACTGGAACGGTTCATTCTGCTATATAGCGAAAAGAATTGAAAAAGTAAAGGATGAACCTCCAAGAGACCAGTGCACGTGCCCGTAAAGTTATATAGCGGTTTTCCTTTGAAATATCGTTCTTCGAGGGAGAATCTGCACTGAGTGTGGTGCAAACTGGCTATTTTACGCCAAAAACGCGGGGCGCAGGTTCCCGGCAGAGCGGCCCCCAGAATCCCGATCCTGTTCCCGCCTATTTTGTTGTTATAGAGCACCCGGTCTATAGCTCCTGTAAATTTCTTCATCGAACTTTAATTTTTTGCTTGACCATCATCATACGTCTGCTATATAGCATTGCAATCGGTTTTAGTGGGTAGGAAAAAGCAAGTTCTCCCGGAGGTTCTGAGATGAGCACACGAAGATTGCTCTCAGTCGCGTTGTCCTTTGCTGTTCTGTTCGCACTCGTAGGATCGAGCCGAATCACAAGCGCTCAAGAGGTGACGGCATCCATTGTGGGGACAATCAGCGACCCAAGCGGCGCGCCTATCAGTGGTGCAACAGTAATCGCCACCGATACGGACCGCGGAATTACATGGACGACGAAGACCAACGAAACCGGTGCCTACAACATTACTCGGCTACCAGTGGGAAATTATTCCGTCAAAGTTTCGGCGAGTGGGTTTGATACTGCCATCCATCCGCCTTTTATATTGGTCCTCAACCAGACTGCCCGCATCGACGTACAAATGAAAGTTGGACAAGTTACCGAGAGTGTCGAGGTGACGGGTGCTGCTCCGGTTTTGCAGACCGACAGTACGCAGGTGAGTACGATTATCGATTCGGTCACGAACGACCAGCTTCCCCTGGCAACGCGCAACTATGTCGAATTGACCCTGCTCTCGCCCGGGTCGGTCTCTCCAAACCCCGACAACTTTAATAACGGCGACAACACTGCCAGCGGTGCTCGCCCGTACATAAATGGCAACCGTGAGCAGGCCAACAACTTCATTCTCGACGGAATGGATAACAATCAGGTATCCGATAACTTGCTGGGATACACGCCTGCCCCGGACGCCATCCAGGAATTCAATCTGATCACTCAAAATGCCTCTGCCGAATTCGGCAACTACATGGGAGGCGTGGTAAGCACGACGATCAAGTCGGGAACGAATAGCTTTCACGGTGACCTTTGGGAGTATTTCCGCAATGACAAGCTGAACGCGAATCGCTGGGAAAACGGGTTTGGCGGCGCGCCAAGAGATACGCTGCGCTGGAATATGTTCGGCGGGACGATCGGTGGGCCGGTGATTAAGAACAAATTGTTTTTCTTCTTCGATTACCAGGGGCAAAGATTTGACCACCCAGCGACCGCGAAATTCATCAGTGTGCTCACGCCGGCCGAGCAGGCGGGCGATTTTTCTGCCTTAAGCACGCAACTTTTCAACCCGTGTGCGCCCGGAACTGGTGGAAGCACGCCTTGTAGTGCGAATCCTTCCGGCCCACAACCTTTCGTAAACAACCAAATACCAATAAGCATGATTGATCCAGTTGCGGCAGCTCTCTTTGCCTCCCCCTTGTACCCTAAGGCAACCAGCAACAACGTTACTGGAAACAACGCGTTCTATATTCAGACGCAACAATTCAACACGAATCAGTTTGATATCAAGGGTGACTACAACGCGTCCGAAAAGGACCATATCTCGGCTCGGTATTCGCATGCACATCAGAGCAATCCGACCATCAACTCGGCTGCGATCTTCGGCACCGGGTTTTCCGAAGCGCCGATCAACAATGAGGTGGCAGACTGGACGCACACCTTCAGTCCCACATTTTTGAATGACCTGCGATTTGGGGTTAATTACGTAAAACTGCATAACGGAACCGATTTTCCGAGTTCGGTCGGTAACCTTGGAACTCAGCTCGGCATTGGAAACGCGAACGACAATGCTCCTGGTCTTTTGCTGTTGGGATTCGGCGGCGGCACGCCAAGCTCACCGAGCAATGGAACTTTAACCAATCTAGGGAGTTCGGGAGTTATTCAGTCGTTCAAAGATGCTGTCATTCAGCTATCCGATTCGGTTGTCATTACGCATAACCGACATGTGTTCCATACCGGCTTCGAATTTTGGCGAGACCGCATCAATACCTTCTACACAGGGAATAGCGGCGAATTGGGAGCCATCATCTTCAGTGGCCAGTACACATCCGACAATGCGGACGGCACCAAGCCGACTACCACTGGAGGATTTCCGGGTGCTGACTTCTTCCTTGGCCTTCCTTCAAACTACGGAAGAGGGATTGCGGGCGGCGAATGGGGCCAGCGCTCAAGCGTAATCGCTGGATATCTTCAGGATGACTGGCGCGCGACGAATAGCCTTACCGTCAATATGGGACTTCGCTATGAGGCCCATACCCCATGGGTCGAAGTCAACGACCGCCAAGATAATTTCAGCTTAATTTCCGGAGTTCTGCTAGCCCCGAATTGTTCGATTGTGAATGTCGGAACGGCACCCATTACTTGTCAGAAGAGCGGTCGCGCTCTCTACAACGGCCAGTACGGGCCGCGAAATTTGCAACCCAGGCTTGGCTTTGCCTGGTCACCGCGGGCCTTGGATGGAAAAACGGTGGTTAGGGGAGCTTTCGGCATCTCCTCATATCTGGAGGGCACCGGCACCAACCTTCGCCTGCCTATCAACCCGCCATTCAGCGCTTCTGAGTTGTTCAAACAGTACACCGGCGTTCCCGTACCAGGAACGACAACGGATCAAGGGTTAGTACCTGTGGGCAGTGGTGCGGATCCTTTCGCGGGTGCGTTGATTCGAATTTGGGATCCAAATGTTCAGCCGGCGATCACTTATCAGTGGAACGGCACAGTTCAGCAACAGCTTTCCAACACCATAACCGTTCAGGCAGGCTATGTGGGGCAACACGGAACCCATCTGATGGTGCCAATGCCTTATCTACAGAGACAACTGTTGCCGAACAGTGCCTGTGGTACACCGCCTTGCACTGCACCGAGCGTTTTCCTGTCCGGAAACCCACTTTTCCAGAACGATATTTCGCAGATCTCCGGAACAGCCTCGGTTGGCAGCATGAGATATGACGCACTGCAGGCGGTATTGCAGAAACGTGCCGCTGGCGGACTCGGCTACCAGGTCGCATACACTTTCTCAAAGTGTATGACTGATAACAGCGGATACTACGGTACTTGGGGTGATACACAGGCCACTCCTGCGAGTCCGTATTTCCAGAACCTATACAATCCCCGCGCAGACTGGGCTCCCTGCTACTTCGACTCGAAGAACACGGTTAGCGCATATGCGACTTACGAAATTCCGTTCGGACGCGGTAAGAAGTTCGGCGGTAATACCAGTGGAGTCGTGAATGCTATTGCGGGGGGATGGTCAGTCAATCCGATCGTGGTAGTGCATAGTGGGTTCCCTCTGGCTCTGTACGATGGGACGCCTGACGCCACGAATTCCCGTGGGCTGCGCCCTGACTGCAATGGTCCGTCGCACGTTTTTGGACGGAAGCCCGCGCTCTCAAGCGGAGCCTTCATCGGATATCAATGGTTTGACCCGACACCCTATTCGGCCCCTGCAAATGATTTCGGAACCTGCCCGGCGCAGGGACCAGTTCGTGGGCCTGGTTACGCGGACGTTGACCTAAGCCTGCAGAAGAACTTTGCAATTACCGAGAGGTTCCGTTTGCAGTTCCGAAGCGACTTCGTCAATGCGTTCAATCACACAAACTTGAACGCTCCCAATACAAACCTCGGGTCATCAATGGGACTGATTAACACGGCTCAAAATCCGCGAAACATCCAATTCGCCCTGAAACTCTACTATTGACGGCTGTATGATTGAGGCAGGCGTCGTCGACGCCTGCCTTTCTTTTTTATGCACAAGCATAGTTTTTTTTCTCCGGGCATCCTGGTCCTTTCGCTGCTCTCCTTCTACTCATTCGCGCAAACGGCGCAAAGCAAATCCCCAACGGCTGCCAATTCGGGCCAAGCAGGTCAGCGCGCCCTGGATCTCGCAAAGTCCGGACGGTGCAGTGAAGCTATTCCACTGCTGAAAAAGGCAATTTCTCAGTCGAGCGATAAAGAATTCCGCCGTGGCGCAGGTCTTGCCGGAGTGCGTTGCTCAATGGTGAAAACTGAATTCGCCACTGCCGACGAGTTCCTCCGCACTTTGACACGCGACTTCCCCAACGATGCTGAGGTGCTCTACACCGCCGTCCACACCTACTCGGACCTTGCGACGCACGCTTCACAGCAACTTGCCAGAAATGCGCCCAACTCGCCTCAGGCGCATGAACTGAATGCCGAGGCGCTCGAAATGCAGGGCAAATGGGACCAGGCAGCGAAGGAGTATCAGCAGGTCCTACAGCAAAATCCGCAGCTTCCGGGGATTCATTTCAAGGTCGGAAGATTGCTGCTCTCTGAACCGAATCCGCCAGCGGACGCCGCAGAACAGGCGAAGAAGGAATTTCAGCAAGAGCTCGAGATTGATCCCAGCAATGCCGGCGCAGAATACGTTCTCGGAGAGTTGGCTCGCGAATCGCAGCAATGGGACGATGCGGTTCAGCACTTTACTCGTGCCGCCAAACTGGACAGCAGCTTCGGGGACGCCTATCTCGGGTGGGGCGCGGCCCTGGTTTCATCCAGGAAGTTCTCCGATGCAGTGACACCGCTTGAGATGGCAGCGAAACTCGAACCGCAAAATCCGGCAGCGCACTACAATCTTGCTATCGCGTATACGCGGACCGGCCGAAAGCAAGAGGGAGACCGGGAGTTTGCGATCCACCGCGAAATGGTGCAGAAGAATTCTCCGCCAGAAGGCGCTGCACAGGGGGAAGCTCAAGGCCAGCAAGCCACTCCCCAATAAAGAGTTGCCTGATTCGGAATCGTGAAAAAAGCAGCATCGCCCAAAGTTCTGTTTGCTTCTTCCCGCCGGCAATTCCTTTCTTTCCTGGCGGGAGGTCTATCGGCGGTGAGTTTTTCGCGCATTGCTCGTGCGTTGCCTGCGCCATCCTATCCCTTTGACATCGTTCCTTCACAAATGAGTGGAATTCGCTGGGTACACTCTAGCGGTAAATCTCCCGAGCATTACTTGCCTGAAACCACCGGAGCAGGCTGCGCTTTCCTCGACTACGACAACGATGGTTGGATGGACATTTATCTTGTGAATAGCGGGAAGTGCGACTTCTTTGACCCCAATCCGCTGCTCCGAAACGCGCTCTATCACAACAATCGCGATGGCACCTTCACAGAAGTAACCGGGAAGGCGGGCGTGGCTGGAGGCGGTTACGGGCAAGGGGTTGCGGTCGGCGACTACGACGGCGATGGCTTTCCCGATCTTTATGTAACGCAATATGGCCGGAATATTCTCTATCACAACAATGGCGACGGCACATTCACCGACGTGACCGAGAAGGCAGGAGTTGCTGCACCGGGCTGGTCATCCAGCGCGGTGTGGTTTGACTACGACAATGATGGCAGGCTCGATCTCTTCGTCTGCCAGTTCGTCGAGTTCTCAAAAGAGAAGAACAAAGACTGCCGTGTCGGAGAGGATGCGAAGCGCGGCTACTGCATCCCGCACGTTTACCGTCCAACTGCCAGCTGGCTATTTCACAACAACGGCGATGGCACTTTTACCGACGTAAGCAAGTCGTCGGGGATCGCCTCCTGTTTAGGTAAAGCCTGGGGAGTGGTGGCAGCCGACATTAATAATGATGGCTTGATGGACTTGTTCATCGGCAATGACACTGTGGCGAATTTTCTATTCCTTAATCGTGGGAACGGCAAATTCGAAGAGATCGGGGAGCCGTCCGGAGTTGCTTACAGCGCCGAAGGACGCCCACGCTCCGGGATGGGAGTAGATGCAGCCGATTTTGACCAGGACGGCTGGACGGATCTGTTTGTTGCCAATATTGATCGCGAGATGTATTCGCTCTACCGCAACAATCACGACGAAAGCTTCGAAGACCAGGCTCGCTCAACTGGAATTGCGACTGCGACCCGTCTGATGAGCGGATGGGGCCTGAAGTTCTTTGATTTCGACAACGACGGTGATCTCGACTTATTTCTTGCGAATGGGAATCCGGACGATCTCATCGAGCAACTCCAGCCACAAGTCAAATATGAAGAGCCCCCGCTCCTGTTTCGTGGCGATGGAAAGACGTTCCGGAATATTAGTGCTCAAAGCGGCCCGATATTCATGCAGCCGCTCTCGGCGCGAGGAATGGCCATCGGGGATTTCAACAACGACGGCGCGGTTGACGTCCTGATTTCCGTGAACAACGGCGCGCCGATCTTGCTGAAGAACAATGCCGGATCGCAGAACCATTGGCTCGGCATAAAGTTGATCGGAAAGAAGTCAAATCCCGACGCGGTTGGTGCCAGGATCACTTATCAAGCGCAAGACCTCACGCGCACTCGCATGAAAGTTGGAGGCGGAAGTTTTCTTTCGGATCACGATCCGCGAATCGTGCTCGGTGTTGGTAAGCGCACAAAGATCGATTGGCTGGAAGTGAGATGGCCGTTGCCCGGCGGTAAAACCGAACGCTTTACGGATCTGCCTATCGATCGCTACATCACCATTGTTGAAGGCCAAGGCAAATGGACTTAGGCCGGGCGAAATGTTTAGCCCTCTGCCTGTGCAGCATAGCAGGGTTGCCATGGTTAACTGTGCACATCCCGGGCGTGCACGCCCAAGCTCCGGATTCCTCCAGCTCAATTCGATTCACTGACATCACCGACGCGGCTGGCGTCAAGTTCATTCACTTCAAAGGAAACAACGGGATTTCAATCAACCGCGAGGAATTCGGCCCCGGTGTTTGCGTCGCGGATTTCGACGCCGATGGGTGGCAGGACATTTATTTTGTAAACGGCCGCGATCTCTACAATCGCGGAATTTCAGCCCGCAACTTTCTTTATAGAAACAATCACGACGGCACTTTTACTGATGTTACGGAAAAAGCTGGCGTGCCCGGCACTGGCTATGGTCTGGGCTGTGTATGGGGCGACTACGATAACGATGGATTTCCCGATCTGTTTGTGACTCAGTACGGCCAGAATGTTCTTTACCACAACAAAGGGGACGGGACGTTTACCGACGAGACCGAAAAAGCTGGCGTGGCAGGGGATGAATCGGGGACGTTCCACAGCGGCGCATCATTCTTCGATTACGATCGCGACGGCTACCTTGATCTGTACGTTGGAAGCTACGTAGCGCTCGATCCTGGCGGCCCTCGCTATTGCAATATTGGCACGGTCCGCAGCAGCTGCCCGCCGAGTGCTTACAAAGGAAGCGCCAATGCACTGTATCGCAACAATGGCAACGGTACTTTCACCAATGTGTCACGGGCGCTCAATATTTTTCAGCCCCACGGCAAGAATCTCTCAGTAGGGGCTGCTGATTACGACAACGACGGCTGGCCCGATCTGTTCGTCGCAAACGACGGCCTTGAAGCCTATCTTTATCACAACGAAGCTGGCAAGCATTTCACGGAAATAGCTGTCCCCAGTGGGATGGCATATTCCGCGGGTGGTCGCCTGATGGCGGCAATGTGTATTTCGCTTGGCGACTACGATAATGACGGATTCCTCGATCTTTACATATCTGATTTTCAGGGATCTTCTGACCATCTCTGGCACAACGACGGCAAGGGCAACTTCGACGAAGTAAGCGATGAAGCTGGGATCACTGTACCCACGCATAATGTTTTGAGTTTTGGCGGAGGATTCTTCGACTACGACAATGACGGCTGGCTCGATCTCTTCATCGCGAATGGGCACGTTTATCCCGAAATCGAGCAGGCATCACCTGGAACAAACTACAAGCAGACCAATTCGCTCTTTCACAACGAACGCAATGGCAAGTTCGTGGAAACGACTAAGATAACCGGCATTGCCGACCAGTCACCTCACGCAGCTCGCGGCGTGGCGTTCGCAGACTTCGATAACGATGGATTCGTCGAGGTGCTGGTTGCCAACAACGGAGATCCGCCATTGCTGCTGCACAACGGCGGCAATAGAAATCATTTTGTCAATTTCAAAGTGATTGGCACAAAGAGTAATCGCGATGCGATGGGCTCGCGCATTCGCGTTTTGAGTGGAGGCTTGAGTCAAATCCGCGAGATCGCAGGTGGAGGTAGTTATCTATCGCAGAGCGACCTTCGCGCAAATTTCGGGTTAGGTGCAGCTGCTAGCGTGGATGCCGTCGAAATCAAATGGCCGAGCGGACTGCGACAAACATTTCACAACTTGTCGGCCGATACGTTTTACGTCGTTCGCGAGGGTAGCGATGCACTGCAAGTTCAGAACTCGGCACACTGATTCGGCACGAATCCGTTGCTAGCTCCACAGCCGGTCCCATGAGCGTTCGTGGTCCCATTCAGGCGTTGGATCAAAGTATCCGCTGCCCGGGGCGAGGTGTTGACGGACGACATCCTCATTGAGCGTTACGCCGAGACCGGGACGATCAGGTACTTCAATCCATCCGTGGTTGACAATCGGCGTATGAGCATATTCCTGGACTAGCGATGACCACCAGGGCACATCCAACGAATGGTTTTCCAGCGCGAGAAAATTCTGTGTGGCCGCCGCGCAGTGGACGTTCGCCATGCAACTGACTGGAGTGCCCGCAAAGTGCATCGCCATTGGCACCCCGAACTCTTCGGCCATGTCTCCGATCTTGTGGGTTTCAAGGATTCCTCCGGAGGTGGCAAGATCAGGGTGGATTTTGCTGACTGCATGTTTTTCGCACAGCACTCGAAATGGTTCTTTCAGGTATATGTCCTCGCCAGTCAGAATCGGCGTTGGGCTTTGGTCGGAAATCTCCTTTAGCAAATCGGTGTAGGTCCACGGGATCACGTCTTCCATCCAGGACAGATTGTATTTTTCGTAAGCCTTACCAAGCCGAATGATCGATTTCACTCCCAGATGTCCGAGATGGTCCATAGATAAGGGAATTTCCATTCCCACTGCGTCGCGCACGGCAGCGACATACTCCTCGAGCATGGAAATTCCTTTGTCCGTCACTTCCGTTGCTACGAACGGATGTTCCAGCTGAGTCTCCTCCCATTGCGTAAGCTCGGAAGGCTCGGTGACGGTGCCGGGCGTGTCAGAAACCATTTCTATTCCGAGATCCATTTTGAGCCATGTGAGCCCCATTATCTCTTTGCGCTCCTTCATTCGCTGCGCATAGACTTTCGGGTCTTTCGATTCAGTTGTGTCCGCGTAAATTCGAATCTTGTCACGGAACTTGCCGCCGCCGATCATGGCGTAAACCGGTGCGTTGTAGACCTTGCCTGCAATGTCCCACAGCGCCATTTCGATCGCGCAAACGCCGCCGCCTTGGCGTGCGTGCCCGCCAAATTGCTTGATCTTGCGGAAGATTCTGTCCAGCTGCAGCGGGTTTTCTCCGAGGATGCGGCTCTTGAGGAAAAGAGCATACGTCGGGCTCGCGCCATCCCGAACCTCGCCCAAACCGTAAACGCCCTGATTGGTGTCGATGCGAATGATGGGACACGGGCTTGGGCCGGGTTTGGTCACGGTAGCTACGCGCAAGTCTGTGATCCGTAGCGCTGAAGGACTGGAATTCGTATTTACATTTTTGGGGAATGCTTCTCTCGGTTCGTCAAGCAACAATCCGCCAGTGACGGCCAGCGCTGAGGTCTTAATCAGGCTCCGACGATTCAATCCATTGCATCTGCTCATAGGATTTGCATTCTAAGCTGACTCCATATGAATTGCGATTGACAAATGAATGCCAATTTGAGAGTTTTCGGAACGCGGTCCGGTGGAGGAATATTGCGATTGAACTTGCGCTTTACGTTAGCGGTCCTCGTCTCTCTCGCCTCGGAAATTTTCTTTGGCTCCATAGCGAACGCTCAGCTTTTTACGTTTTCAAAACAAGAAATTATTGATTACACCGCCAAGAATCCATTCGATCGACTTCCGGATGGCAGACCCAAAGTCCCGGACAACCTGATCGACCGAGCGCGAGAGCTTTCCGCAGAGGAAATCTGGGCTGTTTTGCAGGAGAAAAACTTCAACAATCAATTCGCTGATGGGTTTCAAGTTCTACACCCCGGCAAAACGATGGTTGGCCGGGCATTCACAGTGCAGTTCATGCCGCTGCGTTCAGACGTGGACTCGGTCGCCGAGGCAAAGGCGAAAGAACGTGGCCTGTCGCGACTGATGAACCAGACTGCCATCGACATGCTGCAGCCCGGCGACGTTCTGGTCGTCGATCTCTTCGGAAAGAAGGTCGATGGCACGATCGTCGGCGATAATTTGTTCTACTACGTGATGCAAGCGACTCACAACGGCGGTCTGGTGGTGGATGGCAGCATTCGCGATCTGGATGGAATCTCTGAAATCGACATGCCGGCGTATTTTCGTTCGACCGATCCGACGCCGATTGGAAACGTAATGTTAACCGGGATCAATGTCCCCATTCGGATTGGACAGACCACGGTCATGCCTGGGGACCTTGTCGTGGGCGATCGTGAGGGCGTGTACTTTATCCCGCCGCAGTTTGTGCAGGAGATTCTGGACAAGGCAGACGTAACGCACATTCATGACGAATGGACGAAAAAGAAATTCGCGGAAGGGAAGTACAAGTCGAGCGAGATCTACAGCTCGCCCAAAGATCCTGCATTGCGGAAGGAATACGACGAATACCTGAAGCAGCGTCTCGACGAGCTTCACAAGCAGCGCGAGTCAAAATAGCGGAGGCAGAGATGGTTGAGCGTTTTGAGAAAGAAGTGACGCGGCGTGGATTCATGACAAAGGTTGGACAAGGATTTTTCGCCGCCAATGTTGCTGCAGGATGGTTGAAAGGCGCATCCGCACAGTTGGTTGTACCCGAGCCTCCGGGCAAGAAACTCGGCTGGGCGATTGTCGGACTCGGGAGTCTCTCGATCAACCAAATTCTTCCAGCGTTTGCCAAATGCGAGAAGTCCAGGGTGGTCGCCTTCGTCAGCGGCCATCCAGACAAGGCGAACAAACTCGCGCTGCGTTATGGAGTCAGCCAGAAGAACATTTACAACTATCAGAATTACGACTCGATCAAAGACAATCCCGAGGTCGACGTCATTTATATAGTCCTGCCAAACGGCATGCATGCCGAATACACTGTCCGCGGGCTACAGGCGGGGAAGCACGTGCTCTGCGAGAAGCCCATGGCGAATAGTCCGGCTGAGTGCCAGCAGATGATTGATGCGGGAAAGAAGGCGAATCGCAAGCTGATGATTGCCTACCGCTGCCACTACGAACCGTACAATCGCGAGGCAATCCGCATGGCGCGGTCAAGTGAGCTGGGGCCCACGCAGATGATTCTGGCGGACGCCGGTTTCAGTATCGGCGATCCCAAGCAGTGGCGTTTGAACAAGCAACTTGCCGGCGGCGGATCGATGATGGACATTGGTATTTACGCACTGAATGCTTCACGCTATCTCTCGGGCGAGGAACCTACGGAAGTCAGCGCCATGATTCATACCGATACGAGCGATCCGCGATTCAAAGAAGTTGAGGAGAACATCACGTTCCAACTGAGGTTCCCAAGCGGAGTACTCGCGAATTGCACCTCAAGTTACGGGTATTTCCATCAGAGTCGCTTCTGCGTGATGGGGACCGAGGGACGATTGGTTCTCGATCCTGCCTCCTGGTACAGCGGCCTGCGTATGTGGATTGAGCGCGGCAACGAGATCGAGTGGAAAGACATGCCGGTAGTGGACCATTTCGCGACAGAAATGGACCACATGTCCGATTGCGCGATGCAGAACAAAGAACCGCTCACGCCTGGCGAAGAGGGATTGCGCGATTTGAAGATCATCACAGCGATCTACGAATCAGCGCGGGAGAGGCGGCCGGTTAAACTTGCCGCATAGAACTGCGATTTAGAGCAGGTTCCGCTGCTTCACATTCAGGTAGGAATTCACTAGCATCACCGATGCGGCGGCCGAGTTTACCTCTAATGCGAGCGCGCCGCGCTGGCGGAGTTTGCCCAGAAGGACTTCTCTGCGGTGTAGCGTCTCCTGCGCCGCAGTTGTGCGGTACATGTCACGAATTGAATCCGGTCTACTGGCGGCGAGTTCTGCAAGATCCGGCTGACCGATCACAACAAAAAGCACGAGATGCCGCAGGGCGGCCTCTGACGCGGCGTCGATTACCTCAGGGGTCATTGCAGTTTCTGGAAAATCCGTAAGCCAAACCACGAGGCTCCGGCGCTTCTGAGTAGAAAGCAAAGCGCTGACGGCATGAAGATGGTCGCCTTCCGATGCCTCACCGCGAATCTGCGCGAGTTGCTGGATCAGCATGCGAAGATGCGCGCCGCCACGATAGGGCAACACTCGCTTCTGCACGTTTCTGGCGTAGGCAAGCAGGCCCACGCGGTCCCCGGTGCCTAGCGCTACCTCTGCAAGGCTGAGGGCGGCATTAATAGCCAGGTCGAGCTTCGTCAATCCGCCGATTCGCGCTCGAAGCAACCGTCCCGAGTCGATCACGAGCCAGATCGTCTGGCTGCGTTCAATCTGATAGACGCGTGTCACTAGCTTCCCGCGACGAGCGCTGGCTGTCCAGCAAACATCGCGGATTTCATCGCCTTCGCGATACTCGCGCAGGCTCTCGAAATCGCGTCCGGCTCCGCGGATGCGCGTGTGCCTCTTTTCCATTTCGATCTGGCGGCTGCGGATTAAGTACACGGAATGTTGGCGGGCCTCTTCGAGGTTCGGGTAGACGCAGACCTTTTGTTCGACGTGCGCTATTGCCCAGCGTTCTGCGATCCGCATGGGGCTCGTGTACCTGAGGTAGACTGCGCCTATCTGGATATCGCCGCGCTGCTGGGGCACAATTTCATACCGCGCAGAAGCTTCGCCACCTGCTGCGCACTTCAATGCGAGCATGGGTGCTTCCTTGCGGAGTTGCGGCGGTACATTATCGGTGATTTCCGCCAAGATAGGTAGGCGGCTTGCATTTTCCAATATCAATTCGAGGTTAGAGCGTACAGAAAGCGCAGCGGGATCGCTCCAGCGGCGAGTGACTCTCAGGAGGCTTGCGCGCGGAATAACAGCCAAGTCAAGGCCCCATAGGACGACTGCAAGGAGGTCCCATGCGGCAAGAGCATAATAAAAACGGGGATCGTGAAACGCCGCCCCCAGCCAGATCAGGCCAATTACTATCAAAAGAAAAAATCGCGAGCCGAATGCAATCGAGAGGCGTTTGCGCTTTTCCGCTTTCGCGCTGATTGAAGGCGGGACGAGCGTTTCGACGCTCGTCATTTCGGCACCTCAACCGCGCGTAGAACGTCGGAAATGATCAGGTCGGGAGTTAATCCCTCGAGGTCCGCTTCCGGCTTGAGCACCACCCGGTGGCGAAGGACAGCGGGGGCCGCAGTCTTCACGTCGTCTGGAATGATGTAATCACGTCCATCCATTGCAGCGGCGGCCCGAGACGTTACCATCAAGCTGATTGCCGCCCGCGGACTTGCTCCTAGGGATAACGAAGGCCAATCCCGCGTGCGGCGGCAAATCTGCACCACGTAGTTGAACAGCGCCGGTTCCACTCTTACCGCCTTTACCTCCTGTTGAGCCTGCGCGAGCAGACCTGGCGGTATTGGCGCCAAGCCCATGCGGTCGATTTCACGCGCTTCGAATCCATTCTGCACATTTTCGAGCATCTGCACTTCATGTTGGGCGGCAGGGTAGGGAACACGTATTTTCAAGAGAAAGCGATCAAGCTGTGCTTCGGGCAAGGGATATGTCCCTTCGAACTCGACCGGATTTTGTGTGGCATAAACGCTAAATTCCGCTGAGAGCTGGTGACGTACTCCGTCGATGGTTACCTGATATTCCTCCATACTTTCCAGCAGGGCAGCTTGGGTCCTGGGCGGCATGCGATTGATCTCATCGACCAGAAGCAGGTCGGTGAAGACCGGTCCCTTGTGCAGAGCAAAGGCGCTGGTCGCCATATTGAGCACGTTCGTGCCAATGATGTCGGCGGGCATCAGATCGGATGTGCACTGAACGCGCTGGAAGTCGAGACCGAGTATTCGCGCAAGAGTTTTAACGGTAAGCGTCTTCGCGACTCCGGGAACGCCTTCGAGCAGCGCATGCCCGCGGCAGAGCAGGGTGATCAGGCACTGATCGCGGAACTCCTCCTGGCCAATGATTACCTTGCTGGATTCGGTGCGCAGATGTTCAAGCAACTGCCGGACTGCTTGCATCTAGGTTTTCTCCTTACCCGTGGTGAACAGCTTCAGCTTTACGGCATAAGTGTGCAGCGCCTGGACAATTTCAAGCGCCTGGTCCTGGGGAAGACCTGGATAATAGCGTGCCGACGCCGCCGCCTGCAAAGTCTCTAGAAACTTATCGTCCTCCCAATGCCAGCGCTCGCGGACCGCGCGGCTGATTTCTTCTGGCGAAGCATCCTTTGAAAGGCCTACGCGTCGCGTGATCCAGAATTGAAAGCGTTCGTAATAGACGTCGACCGCGATGGATGCGGCGTGCGCCTGCTGATAGAGTCCGCCGAGCGTTTCAACAAACTCTAGTGACGAAAGACGTGATTCCGCCGGCGCAGGCCGCAGTGGCCCACTTCTTCGTGAAAAGGTGAAGAGCACCGCAGCGGCCAGGACGAGAGACTGCAAGACTAGCGCAGTCATGAGAGGATGACTCCGTTCTGGTGAATTGTCCTCTCCATATCCATGCACATATTCGTCGAACAAGACGCGTGTTTGTTCCTTGTCTCCCAACGCCGCCAGAAAGAATTCGAGGTTACCGGCCTCTTTGAGTCCGGCGTTCGTAATCGGGACTGCGGAGGCAAGCCAGATCGCGTCTCCCTGTCCGTAGACGATCCTCGCGGCCACGGTTCTTTCCTGGTCGCCATACAGCGCGATAGATGCATGCGACCAACGGGCGACCGGCGCCAGCGTGATTTTTGGGGCCGCTCGCGTAATTGCCGAAGGTGTTAAGGCGGAAAAGGAGCTCGACAGGCGAGCAGGGAAGGGGTCGACTTCTGAAAAGTCGCTTGGCAGAAAATTGCCACCTACAATTCCGTTCGTGATGACTCGCCCGCCGCCAGAAATAAAGTCTCTAACGGCGGCCTTCTCCTTGTTATCTGGAATCATCGCCGGATCAGCGATGATGAGTACCGTGTGCTTATCAGCTTTCAGTTGGCTCACCGGGTGCCGCCATCGTTCCACGTGATATCCGGTTTCCTGCAGTAACAAGTAGGCAGCCTTGGCGCCGGCAGAAGCGGTCGAGTACGTGGTAGCGACGCTGGACTCGGTACTGGCTGGCGCCAGCAAAAAGCCCAGAACGATCAGGACCACGAAGGCTACGCCCGTAATCCACAGCACCTTGCGATCTCCCGAACTTAGGCCTGCCGGCATCCGAGGTTCTCCAGGAGCTTGCTCACTTCAGAAAAGGTCTCAGGTTCAGCTTGCCGGTTTCCGTACCATGTTTCTTCGAGCCGCCGCGTCAGAGTGGAAAGCGTGGGGCGATGGGAACTTTCCGCGGGCAACAATCGCAAATATTCGCGGGGTGTCCGTGCCTGATCAGGCTTCCACATGCCGCTCTGTTCCAGAAACGAAATTCCAGCCCAATATGCAAGATGTACTGCTTCACGCCAAAGTCCCGCTGCAGCAGCTGCCTGCGCCTCCCGCATCCAGACATGCCAGCCTTTTGCGGAAACCGGGACGACTTGGGGCACCACACTCTGAAAGCGAGCCGTCTCTCTGATCGCACGAAGAACTAAGAACGCTACGACGATCACCGCGACCGCAACTATCGTCCAGACCAGAGTCCTGCCCACAATAGGTGCAGAGGATGATCCGAAGAAACGTGAAAGCAGCCGAAAAATCCACTCGATGATTCGGTATTTAAGGCGGTCGAACCAGCTGGGGCCGCGGACCTGGTGAAATTCCCGCCGCTCGAGGATCCGGTTAAGGGCAGAACGCGTACTCTCGGGGTCGGGCGGGGTTTGCTCAAATTCTTCTGCGTCCGCGCGCAAGGCCTTGAGTTGATTCTGCAAATCGTTCACTACTTCACGGCCACCACTGTCCTTTGCGCGCTCGAACTCATCGATCAGTGCGCCAGTACGGACATCAAAGGTTTGGCCGCTGCTCTCGACTCTCCAGTCGCCGCGAAGCTCGCTTATCGCGGTGTCAGCAGCAGTGGGATCATCTGCCGCTCTGCCGGCCAGCGTCGAGAGGCGATCGAGCTCGGCCTTGTACTCCTCGATCGAGAACGCACGGCCAAAAATCGCAGCTTGTGACGGCGCGACAAGCAGAAACGCAACCAGCAGTGTTGAAACTCGTAAGGTGTGCATTATGAAGCGAGCGCGGCTACGCCAGCAGATAATCTGTCTTCGAGCGTGCTCATCATGAGCTGCAGGTCGAGACCTTCTCTGCGCACACGCTCGTCGTAATAGATAAGGGTGAACGCAATGGTTATCAAGGGGCCAACTAGACTCGTACTCAACAGAGCTCCAGTCGCACTGGCCACCAGTGCGGCCGTGCCGACATGAGTGGGACGGAACACGTGGTTCCAGCGAATCATGGCATAGAACGGTGTCTGAAAGAGAATCTGCACGATCCAGGTCAAGAGTAGAACGAGAACATATGTAACAAAAATCCTGCCCCGCCGTCCTTCAGTTAGAGAACTGCTTCTTCGCATGCTGGTTCGAAGGCCCCCGCCTTCTATAACCGTGACCGGCGTAACCAGTGCCCACGCCAGCCACCAACGTGCGGCAAGCAGCGGTCCGGCGAAACCCAGAACTACAAAAATTGCTGACCGAACCCAAACGGAACCGCCAACACCCGAGAAGGCTCCCATAATAGCCAGAGCGCCGGCAGCTATCGCAATGGCGATTATTCCCACAACGACTCCTAAGAGGATTGGGACTCCAAAAGCAACTAAGGTGATTCCAATAACTCGAAGAAAGCTCGCGGCTGACGTGGAATAGGCTTTTGGAATTGAAGCGCTTTTGGATAAATGTAAGTCGGAAACGGCAATTACCGTTGCCGCATGAGAGATTTCAATTGCAATAAAACTCGCCAGCACAAAGAACCATGTCCGGAGTATCTGGCTTTCAATCAAACGGCGTAACCATAAGGCAGCGTCAGCCATGTGCAAGGCAAACACGACGAGCTGTGGAATAGCAGCGATGCCGACGAACAGCAGGAAGTTATTTCGATAGAGATGAAACGTCCGGTCCAGCAACTCGCTGGTTGAGAGCGGACGCAGGATTGTTACCACGGAACCTCCGGAGCTAATTTCCCGACAGCAATTGGTCTACGAGCTCAAGGTCGCGGCTGCGGCCGATGCTCCGCCCGGTTGCAATCTGGACATCATGAGCTGCAGGTCGAAGCCTTCTTTGCGCACCCTTTGGTCGTAATAAATGAGCGTAAGAGCGATGGTCGCAAGCGGCCCGACCAGGCTTGTACTGAGGAACGTGCCAATGGAGCTGACTGTAGTGACCAGAGCAAGCATCCTGACCGGATCTCCGCGTCCTGCAATAGCGATCACCACTCCGAGCGGAACTTGAAAAATCAAGCTGACAACAAAAATGAGGGCCACGATGAGCAACAAGATTACAAAAATACGCCCGCGGCTCCCTTTTGTGAGAGCCTGGCTACGTTTTGTACTCGCGTTCAAGCCCCCGCCCTCCAGAACGGTAACGGGAATCGACAGCGACCACATAAGGGCGAAAAGGATCCCTGGCACAATGAGAAGGATCAGGCCAAAACCGACCCCTATGCCAATCGCCAGCGAAATCAAAATTACGCGCAACATGCTTGGCCTCGCCAACGAAAAGGCCGAACCGAGAGTGACAGGCTTATCCAAATGAAAATTTGAAACTGCTGTAACCGTCGCCGCATGTGAGATTTCGACAGCGATGAAACTTGCCAGGCCGGCCAGCAATCCCAAAGGATTGAATGCGCCAAAAGGGCGAACCGTCATGCTGGCCGCACTTGCCAGCCGCAAGGCAAGGACGATCAGTTGTGGAACGGCCATAATCCCGACGAACACAAGGAAGTTGTTGCGGTACAAATGAAACGTCCGGTCGAGCAACTCACTGGTAGAAAGCGGGCGTAAGACGGTGACCATGGCAACCTCCGTTGACCAAGTTGGCGGGATGTTACCATCGGCGCGCAAGTAGCTCAAGAAAAATCAGCTCACGCCTGGATCAGCGGAAGACAGCGCCATCGCGCAATTGACGGGCAATAGTTTCGAGAAAATCATCTTCTCCTTGGCTCGCGGGTTTTTGCATGCCGGTCTTTTCGGCTACGAACGCGACGATACGCTGGCTCGTCGTCATTCGCATGACGGCATCGATCTCGTAGCGTCGATTGAGATAGGTTTCGATTAGAACCAGGTCGTCAGGGGACAGCTTCCGCAATTCCGGCTGGGCCAATTCCACCGTAGTTTTCTCGCCCCAGCTCGGCGCGACGGTCTCTAGAGCTTTGTCGTGTACAACCGTGGTTCCAGCCACGAAGTCGCCGACGCGGCGGTTCTGGGCGTTACACATCATTGTGATCAAACCGACACCATAAAAACCTGGAAGAAAATCAACACCGCGCATCAGATTACGACCGATGCACTCGATGGCAGTCATAGGCCTTCCGCTCTGATGAATCACTCTTATTCCGGCCATGCGCTTTCCCGGCGTTCTTCCTTGCCAGATGATTTCAAAAAACGCGAAGTATCCCCAATAAAGGCAGAAGGGAACGATAATCAGCGTAATAGCTCCGACGGTCTGTGAGAAGAATCGATCGGCTCCGCCGAGCAGTTGGTTGTAGCTTGCCGCTGCGAATGCCCCAATAATAAAGAGCGCAAGCATGCAGACGGCTTGCAGTAAACTGTCAATCGCGAGCGCCAGGAAACGGCTGCCGATGCCTGCAAGCGGAAGTTCCAGAGCAATCTGCTCGGGAGTATCTATATCGAGCCGGTCGAAGGACTGCACAAGTGATCTCCACAAAATGGATTGAGAAGCGCAAACCGTACTGGCAACAACTCGAGAAGCTGGTGACCAGCAGCAGCGCAGGACTCAAAGGCCTAAGCCACGACCAATTGCAGGAACTCAGTCTCCTCTACCGGCAAACCGCCGCCGATCTTGCGGCGATTCGGCAGGACCCCAGTTCTGTCCACTTTGCGCGCTATCTCAATCAGTTAATGGCGCGCGCTCACAATATCATTTATACGGGACATCGTGCGAGTCCATGGGCGCTTTTTCGTTTCTTTAGTCACGACTACCCGCAGGTGTTTCGTAGAAACTGGAAATTCTGTTCGATAGCAGTCGGGATCTTTATTGCTGGCGGGCTTGTGGGGGCCGCCCTTACGGTGCAGGATCCGGATTTCCAGTTGCAGGTGCTCGGCCCGCAGATGGTACAGACCATCCAGCGCAAGGAGATGTGGACACACTCCATCATCGGCGTGAAGCCGCTCGCTTCCAGCCGGATCATGACCAATAACATGACGGTGGGATTCATGGCGTATGCGACGGGTATAACCGCCGGTCTGGGCACGATTTACATGATGTTTTTCAATGGGCTGCTTATGGGCGTGGTCGGGGCAGCTTGCGCGTTGGCGGGAATGAGCTTGAGTTTGTGGAGCTTTGTGGCGCCTCACGGTTCGCTCGAACTGCCCTCGATCTTTCTCGCGGGAGGCGCAGGGTTGAAAATTGCCCACGGCCTGCTGTTTCCCGGGATGCTACCCAGAAAGCAGTCTTTGGTCGCGGCCGGTCGTGAAGGGACGGCTTTGGTTCTGGGTACTGTTCCGCTACTGATAATCGCAGGGACAATTGAGGCCTTCGTTTCGCCGACGGGACTTGCCACACCTCTTAAGTTTGCTCTCTCAGCCGCGCTGCTGACTCTGCTGATCGCGTATCTCTTCGGCGCTGGAAAGAACGCGTGGTGGAGACTCCGCCAGTCTGGTGAAGAGGAACTTAGCCACAGAACCATGCAAGCGTACTGAACACTGCAGGAAATGTTCTTCCGCTCCGCTAGCCCTGTTCGCTTCCCGAACCACGAATTGACGATATCCGCATATTTCCGAGGTGCCCGGTCCATCGGCCTGTCACGGCGCCAGATTTCTTGTATCGGTAAAGGAAGTGTGCGCGGCCTCTAAGCTCCTCGCCCTCGCTTTCGCAGCAGTTAACTGAGCAGATGAGAGGCTATGCTCCAGGGAACTGAGCAACTCATCACCGCGTTTGTCGCCGGCATCAGATGCAGCGGTGAGCAGGCTGTAAGCATATTCCAAGTCGGGTTTTGTGCCGCGTCCCTGAGCGTACATGTAAGCCAGTTTGATGCGAGCGCCAGTGTGGCCCTGTTCCGCAGATTTTTGAAACCAACGTAGTGCTTCTGCGTAGTTTTGCGCCACTCCTTCGCCGCGAAGATACGTATCGGCAAGATTGTATTCGCCGAGGATATTTCCGCTCTCGGCAGCCTTCTTGTACCAGGAGATAGCCGTGGAGGAATTTGGCGCCACTCCCAGACCTTGGTCGTAGAGATAACCAAGGTTGGTTTGTGCGCTGCTGTCGCCGGCTTCCGCGGCTCGTTGGAAATAATGGAGTGCCTCGGTGTAGTCTCGACGAACACCGGTCCCCTGCATATAAAGGATACCGAGGTTGTAGTCGGCTCGCGCATAATGCTGGTCGCTGGCTGCCTTAAGCCACCGCAGTGCGGCCCCGTAGTTTTGAGACGTGCCCCATCCGTTGGCATAAATCACTGCCAGGTTTACTTGAGCAGGGGCATAACCGTTCAGGGCAGCTTTTTCAAACCATCTGACGGCATCGCGGACGTTGTAATCCGGACCGAGGGCAAGAATCGACGCTATGCCAAGCTGATTCTGTTCGTACACCTGCCCTTCCTGAGCAAACCGGAGTACGGTCGCCGTATCGCACGGCTTGCCGCGGTTCCCAATAAACCTCGAAACAACGGCCAGACTGCACTGTGAATTTGAAACCGACCCGAGTGTCTGTCCTGGAACTGAAGGATTCGGAAGAGTAATCGCGACCCATAGCAGTATTCTTTCCGCAATTCGCCTCACACCTGCCGTTTTTTCCATGGCTACCCCCGTCCGACCCGCGACGACGTCCTTCCGGTTCGGTTCCTGCTGCACAAAGTGGCAAAGCGGAGGTCTCTAACTCAATGCAGGTCGAGTTATTCGTCGGTCAATCGGGCGTCATTTCCGAACCCAAGAGAGGTCATCCAGCAAACCACAGAATCAAAAGGGCTTTCCTAACTACGCGGGAACCGTCTAAACCTGTCACACGTATTTAGAAGGAGAAGGAGCCGGATAGGATATGGCCAGCCAGACTGTCGATATGAGCGACAACGTGCGGGAGAGGGTCCGTTTCGGTCCGTTCGTGGCCGACGTTCACACTCATGAGCTGTGGAAAGAAGGGGTTCGCATCCGGCTCATTGGCCAGCCATTTGAAATCCTCTCCGTGTTGCTTAGCAAGCCAGGGAAGCTGGTTACACGCGAGGAGTTGCGTTCGCGTCTTTGGCCAGCAGACACATTTGTGGATTTCAACCACGGCTTGAATGCGGCCATGAACAAATTGCGTGAGGCGCTGTGTGATTCGGCTGAGGATCCCCGCTATATCGAGACCCTACCGCGGCGGGGATATCGGTTCATCGCCAGCGTGGAGCAGGTCGACTCCCCGGACAAGCTGGCTCTCGCTAAGCTACGGCAGCCCTCGTCTCATCAGTTTCAAACAACTCTCGCCGATATCCAGTTGCCTGAGCCTGATACAACGGCCTTAATCAACAACTTCAGCTCTGAGACGAACATTGAACAAAGCACAGCATTTCGTGGCTACCGCGTTTGGTTGCGCATACTCGCGTTTCTCGCGTTAGGCTGCGTTTTGTTTGTGTTGGCTATCTGGTCCGTCACGCGTCAGTCCAAGTCACCCCGAGTGGCTCGCAAAGCTGCCGAACCACCGGTTCCTCTTACCGATTTGTCAGATCCGACCAGCGATCCTGCGTTTTCGCCCGACGGCACTCGTGTGGCATTTCGCCGGCAAGGATACACGGCCGCTAATTCTGGAATCTTCGTGAAGACCATGAGCAATCAGCAGGTGGTGCAGCTAACGAAAACTTCAGCAGACTGTTGTCCAGCTTGGGCGCCGGATGGGAAAACGATCGCGTTTTCACGTTTTTCGAACAGCGATCATGAGATTTATGTGGTCGGGGCCAATGGCGGTGGTCTGCGCAAGCTGTATACAACTTCTGCTGGTCCGAGGCACGGCGAGCTGGATTGGTCTCCGGACGGCAACTATCTCGCGTTTGTAGGCGAGTCCCCAGAGGGGACATCAAGCATTTTTCTGCTTTCGAAAGACTCGACTGCGCGCCGGATTACGGAGCCCACGCCGCTGAATCGAGACTGGGGGCCAACGTTCTCGCCTGACGGCCAAAGCCTCGCATTCGTTCGTACTCACGAGACTGGCCTGCCGGAGAACATCATGGAGATGCCGGCTGCCGGCGGTGAAAGCCGAATCGTCGTGAGCTTCTACAACGGGATTTTAGGCCCGCCTGCGTGGACAAGAGATGGTCAATACATCGTGTTCGCGAGCGGCGGCGGCCTGCTTCGTGCCCCGGTTTTTGGGGGAGACAGAATCACGCGCATCGATGAAGCGGGTTCAGCGGTAATGCATCCAGCGACAGCGCGTAACGGGCATGGGTTGGCCTATCAAGCTGTTTCAGAGGCATTCAGTGTCTGGGAGCTGAACCTGAATCATGGCAATCCAATCTCCCATGGATTGATAGTCAGCGAGTCTGGACGGAACGAGGGAGCTCAGATTTCGCCGGACGGCAAGAAGATCGCATTCATGTCGAGTCGTTCGGGAAACATGGAGCTTTGGATCAGCGACCGCGACGGTTCAAATCCGTATCAAGTGACCACGATGAACGGTATCGGCACCCCCCACTGGTCTCCGGACAGCCGATCGATTGCGTTCGACGTGGGTTGGCGCCAGCGCGGTGTCGTATTTGTTGCGGACGTACCCGGCGGAGTTCCACGGCCAATTGCACAAGGCGACTCCGATAACCTGGTTCCCAACTGGTCGCGAGATGGGAAGTGGATATATTTCGCGTCGAACCGAACTGGTATGTGGCAGGTGTGGAAGACGCCGTCTCAAGGCGGGCCAGCGATTCAGGTGACATTTCACGGAGGCTTCGCGGCGTATCCGTCCATAGATGGTCAGACAATTTACTACTCTAAATTCAACCTTCCCAATCCAGAAGTCTGGCGGCTGCCTGTTAACGGAGGAATTGAAACTCGTGTCCCGCAAGTGCGTCCCGAAGATTGGGCCTCCTGGGCGCCCGTCGAGAAAGGAATCTACTTTCTGCAAAAGGACAGCGCCGATCAGCCGAATGTAATGTTCTTCGAGTTCGCCAGTTCTGAAGTGCGAAGAGTTGCAGTTCTCGACAAGTTACCTTTCTGGCTCTCAGCAACTCCCGATGGCCGCTCCATCCTTTACGAGCACCTTGACGAAGCGACCAGCCGGATCATGTTGTTGAAGAATTTTCAGTGAGTCGTCTGCGCCACTTGCTTGTCAGTTAACGCGTTCAATTTTTTGAGCATGTCTCCAATCTCAGGATTGGACATGAACTGTTTCCAGACCAACCCAGTCCGGTAGTTTTCGACCATCACTGTGATCGGGGCTTGATTCAGTCCCATATAAATTGGCGAAATCCAGTTGTGCGAGGGATCGAAAGCATCGCGAGGGCCGTAGATGTCCCAAATCTGTGCGCCGAGGTCGCGGTAATAGTGTTTGAGCGCGACCATTGAGGCTTCCGGCGTGTAGGGGAAAGATGCGAGTGCGCCGGTGGGCACAAGAGTCCCGCGATCGTTGTTGGCATCTGGCGCGTGTGGCACATAGCCTTCAGGACCGTCCGCCGCTGTGAGGCCCCACGCGTTCGGTCCGTAGCCGGCAAAATGTTTTGGATTCTCGACGCAGTATGCGCGGTTGATTAGAGCAAGGTTGCGGTTATTGTCGAAATAAGAAGACGTATAACGATCGTGAAGGCTGTGCGGATCGAAACCAAAATAAGAGTAATGGGTGAAGAACAACGGCCCGCCCGTACCGACGCCAACATCGAGCTTGATTCCGTAATAAGAATGACCATTGCTGTAGTGATCGCCGTCTACGGCGCCCGACCAACCTCCGCGATAGTTCGTGGCCGTCTGTGATTGACTTGCCCACCCGGAATAATACATGTCAACCGGAACTCTGTGCGTCGGCGATGACATCGCCAGAAGGTAAGTGATCATGACCTCGTTAAATCCGATAAGAGGATGGCGAATCTGCGCCGCCCACTCCGCCGACCAATGCCAGTACAAAAAGTCACTTTTCGGATCTCCGCGATACCAGTCCCACTCAACTGTTTCCCAGAGATGCGTGATGCGCTGATAAAGGTCCTTCTCGGCTGTGCTATCTCCTTTGAAGTATTGACGCGCCGCCAGGAGTCCTTCCATCAAAAACGACGTTTCCACCAAATCGCCGCCGTTGTCGAACATGCCGAAGACCGGCATCGTCTCGCCTGTGCGGCCATTCATAAAATGTGACCAGGCGCCGTGATAGCGCTGCGCATGTTCCAGAAAACCGACAATCTTGGTTAGCCGTTCGAGCCCTTGCGCTCGAGTGATGAATCCGCGATCCACACCCACGATGAGCGCGCCGATTCCGAGTCCGCTTGCGCCGGTGGCAACGATGCGATCGTCACCGGGAATGTTCTCGTGCGTCATGCCAGAGTAAGGATCAGCGCCTTCCCAGTAATAGTGAAAGCACTCCTCCTGCAGCATCGTGAGCAGTTCGTCGTCTGTGAATTCGCGAGTTGACGCGCTTACCGGGTTAGAAAGAAGAGATGGTCGGTACTCCTGATCCAAGGCAGCTACTTTGTAGCTAACAGTAACCCCCGGCTTGCCTAGAAAATCGGTGTAACGATTGTTCCCGGGTATCTGAATCCCGATCGGTTCGAAGTTCTTCGAATCCTGCGATCGATAGATAACATAACGTCCGAGTGCAGAATCATTAATCGGATCCCAACTCACATCGACGTGCCGCTCGTACCCAACAGCGTGTACATTCTGCGGCGGGGGTAGCGTATGGACTGATGTCGGCGGATCGGCATCAACCCGCATCTCATCGATGATTAGCGTGTGCTGCATACCATCCGCTCGGCCTTGATGAAACACAACATTCTGAAGATATTGCGGGCGGAAGGGATAAATCGAAGCGCTCTGGAATTTCGCGAACGGAATGCGCACACGCACCCACTTTCCGGCCGGCAGGCCGTCGATGACTTCTCCCATGGGCAAAGGCTTCGTGAAGGATGCAGGGAACTCGGCAACTTGCAGACCTTCGCGTGCGGTGGAGAGCACGATCATCGGCAGGTCGGCGGCTGCAATTGCCTGCGGGGCGAAACACGAGAAGTAGAGGTTGCCTCCTGACATTTCCGGAGGCCGATTGCGAAAATTCATCACGTGTACCTCCGCCTCCCATCCGCCGTCCTTCTCTGACTTCCACCGCAGGCGCAGCGCATTTGGTGGCGTTAAGAAGTTCTTGGTTTCGACAGGAAGACGCGAGTCCGTTTGCTCGATGAAGCTCGCGCCATTTGCCATTGCAGAACTGTAGAAATAAATGTCTGGAGTAAGGCTGTTGTCGAAAACAACGTGGCGATAGTATTCCGTATCGGCGAGAGAAAACGTTGAGCACACGATAAGGAATGCCGTGACGCATGAAATCAATGCTTTCGTCGATGACAACTTAACTCTCATGAATCTCATTCGTGTCTGCCTCTATTCTTCCGGGGTGTGTTCAATCGAAGCAAAACTGCTTAAACTTTTGTGATTAGCCGCCTGCGACTTGCGGGAAGGTTCTTGCCCGGATCAATTTCCATTGTGAGCTTGAGAAAACTGCAAGCATAATGGTGCAGCCCACGAGCGGGACCATCAGTCCGGCCCGGAGGCTGCGCAGTTCGGCGGATACAAAACCGACCAGCCATGGAACGCTTGCTCCACCGAGCGTGGAGAGCGCGAACATGAAGCCGCCAATGCTCTTGGCCCTCTCACCGAAGCTGGATGACAGCAAGCTGATCGTGATCGGGTACAGAGTCGAAAGGCCAAGACCTGCAACAAACGCGCAAACCGCAACGGCGGTCATCGATCGCGAGAGGACGAGAACAATCGAACTCAACAGCGCAAGCGTGGCGCCAATGCAAGCCTGCCAGGTTTCACTGAGGTGTTGAACTGTGAACGGCGCCAAAGCACGGCCGGCAAGCAACGAGCCATAGAAATATGACGACACGAGCATCCAGACGCTGGCTGGCGAATCGCTCAAGCGCTTGGCGTAAGAGCTGAGCCACGCACCAAGAGCATTTTCGGTTCCGACGTAGACAAAAAACAATGTTCCCACCAGAATGGCGGCCGGGCTTCGCAAGTTGTGCCACCGCGATCGATCTGCTTCCGCCAGATTTGAAATCGGTGGCGGTGCTTCGTCCCTCGTGGCGAAGGCAACAACAGCCATCGCGACGAACACCAAGGCAACGGCACCCACGAACAACCCTGCTCCCCCGACCTTTTCAAGAAATGCCAGGAGAAACGGACAGGACACCGCCCCAGCACTCCATGAAAAATTCAGAAGACTCAAATTCGGAGAACGCCGTTCCGCGCTGGTTGCCGCAACCGCCAGATTTCCTGCTGGGATTGTGAGGCCGATTCCGGCCCCGTAACAGAAAATAGCAGCCGCTGCAATTGCCAATCCTCCTGAAAGGAGAACTCCGGTTCCAAGAGCCATCAGCAAGGCCCCGGTCCCCGTGCATTTCCGAAATCCTACGCGGGGCAAGAGAAAACCGGAGCATGTGGTTCCCGCTAGAGCGCCAAGAAATTGCGCGCTGATCAAATATCCCGACTGCGTGTCATTCAGCGACCACCGCGCTGCGAGAAGGGGAAGCAGCGGTCCGAGCATTACGGTGACAGTTCCAGTAGGTACAAATACGGCATGAGTGACTACGGTGGAACTGGGACACACCGGGCGAGTTCTCGACACAGCGGTTGCGGATAACATATCAGGGGTATGAAACCGTCAGTTCTGCGCCGGTTTCGGCAGCACGCGCTCTCACTGCACACGTGCTTTCTCGCACGATCAACTCGGGCTCGACGACAATCTCCCGCTGGTGGCGCTGATGATGATTCCCGACGCGATGCAGTATGACTTCTGCGGCGGTTCTGCCCATTTTGCGTAGCGGCTGCCTTATTGTCGTCAATCCCGGATGTTGGAACTCCGCGCTCTGAATATCGTCGAAACCAACGACGGAGATATCATCCGGCACTCGCAACCCGGATTCGAAGACGGCGCGCATCGCGCCCAGCGCAGAAACGTCGTTGAAAGCAACAATTGCGGTGAATGGTTCGCCCGACTTGATCAGTTTTTTCGTTGCTTTGTAGCCGACGTGGGGTGAAGGCGAATCTTCCTCTAACTGCGCAGTCAACTTTGGTGAGACTCGAATGCCCAGCCGGGCCGCTGCTTCCAAGTTCGATTTCCAACGAATTTCGGTATCAGAACTAAAGTCCTGTCCCTTGATGAAGGCAATTTTCCTGTGGCCGAGTTCCACAAGATGCGCGAGCGCCAGATGCGAGGCGCGCTCGTGATTGACAACGATATTAGTTATGCCATCAACACGGTTGTGTCCGGAAACAGTGACGACCGGCACCGGCAACTTGTGGTTCCACTGCGTGTCTACGGCGATCACGCCGTCAACGCCGCGATCGAGAAACGTCTTTGGATATTCCTCGATGAGATCGGGGCGATGTCGATGACTGGTCACAAAAAAGAAATAATCCTCACCCAGCAGGTTATCTTCAATTCCGCTGAGGACCGTGGCCGTGTAGCCTTCGCTGATCTCCGGCACGATAACACCGATGGTAAAACTTCGTCTCGTGCGCAGAGACCGCGCCAGCAGGTTGGGCCGATAGTTGAATTTCCGCGCGGTCGCGAAAATCAAATCTTTTGTCTCTTGGGGGATCGAGTCCGCGCCACGAGAACGATTTAGCACCATCGAAATCGTGGCGGGTGTAAATCCCAATTTTTCCGCTAATTGCTTTTGCGTGATGCTCTTAGGAGTGGCGGCGCGTGGGCCCTTGTGCTTTTTCGAAGACGGCACAGTTGCGCAGTCTCGCACAAGTGACAACTTCGTGACAAGAGATTTCCGCTACAAAGGGGTTGACGGTTGCCGAACGTGAATGTTATAAGCGCGTCCATGTCGTTTTCTGCTTAATCGATTATCTTTCGTTTAAGCAGACGATAAGCGCTTGTGACTGTGGATTGCGGCGAGCGCATGGGTGAACAAGAACGGTCGCTAACGTCACTCGGAGGTGGCTATGCGGAGAGGTCTTCTCTCACACGGAGTCGCAGTCGTCTTCTGTTCTGTTTTCTTCCTGTCTCCCGCCAACGCGCAATACCGCGCGTCGATTCAGGGGACTGTAACTGACCCGCAGGGCGCGGTCGTCCCTGATGCGACGATTACTCTCACCAATCGGGAAACCGGCCAGGTCCTCACCGCTACCACGAATTCCAACGGCATTTACAACTTCAACGGCCTGCCGCCGAGCGTCTACAGCGTCAAAGTCGAGAAGCCGGGCTTCAAACAGAAGCAGCTTGAGACGGTGCGAGTCATCGCCGAGCAGGCGAACGCGCTAAATATCTCTTTGGACTTGGGCCAGACCACGGAAACCGTAACCGTCACCGATGCGACTCCCGCCATCGACACCGAAACCGCGAATATTAGTGGCACCGTCAGCGCGCAGGAATTTCAAAAGCTGCCTTCAATCGGTCGTGATCCCTTCCAGTTGCTGCAACTCGCACCGGGTGCATTCGGCGATGGATCACAGTCTGCCGGTGGCGGAACGAACAACCTCCCGTCGACAACTATCGGCGGAACTGGTGGTACCGACGGTGTTTTCAAGATCGAAAATGGCGGTCAGATCACAGCGGGTGGGGCCCGCACCGGCGAGAATAACTACACGATTGACGGCGTCGGCACCACTAGCGTGACATGGGGCGGGACTTCCGTCATTACTCCGAACGAAGACTCAATTAAAGAAGTCAAGATTGTTACCGACAACTACGATGCCGAATACGGAAGATATCGTGGCGCTCAGGTCGAAATCATTTCCAAGAATGGAACCAATCAGTATCACGGGAGCTTTTTCTTCAAGGGACATCGGCCTGGCTTGAATGCTTATACGAAGTACAACGGCTATAACAGCGACCTGCCAAGCTGTCCAAAGTCTGACAAAGCTCACAACTTTTGCGGCAACGTTAGAGATGAAAACCGCTTCAACGACTGGGGCGGTTCGGTCGGCGGACCGATTGTCCGTAACAGGCTTTTTGGATTCTTCTCCTACGAAACTCTCTCAAACAACGCAGCTTCAACTCCTGCAAGAGGCTGGTATGAGACGCCGGCCTTTCGCTCGCTTGCCGCTTCTGGAACCAACGCCGCGGCGTTTTTTAGCTTCCCAGGTGTCGGGCCCAATGGCGGAAAACAAGAGGATCACAGTTGTGCTTCCATAGGACTCATCGAAGGAACAAACTGCATCACCATTCCCGGCCAGGGACTGAATCTGGGGCGGCCCCTCACAGCACCGCGCGGTACTCCTGATGCGGGTTTTACAGACAATTTCAACCCTGGAACCGGCGGAGATGGCTCCGGGAGCGCCGCTAACCTCGATCCAACCACTGCTGACATCGCGTTCTACACTGGCATTCTCAACCCTTCGACTGATACACACCGTCAATACAACGCTCGTGTCGATTTTAATGCAACCAGCAAAGATCTAATCGCCGCCAGCATGTACTACGTTCCTAACTCCAGTACCAGCATCTTCGGTAACGGCGTCAGGCTTATGAATAAGTTCAACACAACGTACAAAAACCGTGCAGCCACGCTCCTTTGGGACCACACCTTCAGTCCGAGCCTGGTCAATGAGGCTCGCGCGAATGCGGCTGGATGGATGGAGAAGGACCTCGACCAGAACCCCGATGCTCCCTGGGGGTTACCGCAGGTTGGTATTAACAACATTGGCAGCATTCCGTGCACCAACTGCGGCACAGATGACATTGCCGGTTGGGGCATTGGTTCGTTTAATGGCTTTGACCAGTGGACATACGCTGCTAAGGATGTGCTAACCAAAATTCATGGTGCACACACTATGAAGATGGGCGGTGAGTACACGCGTTTGCTGTCGGTGGACGCTCCTTTCTGGTCGGATCGCCCTGGATATACTTTCAACAACATTTGGGACTTCCTCAACGACGCTCCCGCGACTGAAAACGCGCAATTCGACCCGCAGACCGGCATACCTTCCGCACTCCGCAAAGACCTGCGGTCCGATGTCATTGCGTTTTTCTTCCAGGACAACTACAAGGTAAAACCGAACCTCACGCTGACTGCCGGCCTGCGATGGGAGTATTTTGGTCCGGTCTCAGAGATTAAGGGCAAGTTGGGCAACGTCGAATTCGGCAAAGGTGCGAACCTATTCACCGACATGAGAATTCGCACCGGCGGTAACGAATACAACGCCCAAAAGACAAACTTTGGACCGCAACTGGGCTTCGCGTGGAGCCCACGCAGTTTTGTCGGCCATGACTTCAGCAATCGCCTGGTTATTCGTGGCGGCTTTGGGATCGCCTATAACGGGGTGTCGCAGTCCAATACCCTCGATACGCGTTTCAATCCGCCGTTTGTAGATAATGGACAGACATTCTCTGCTTCTGCTGGAAATTTGACTTACATAGATACCTTCCCTTCAGACATTCACAATCCGAATGGCTACGCTCCCAATCCGAACGCAATTCTCACCTTTGGCGCGAATAATCTTCCAACCACGTGTTGCACGGATTTGACTGCATTGCCGGCTAATCTGGCCACGATCTACGAGATGCATTACACGCTCAACACGGAATATGACTTGGGCCATAAGTGGGTAGCCACAGTTGGATACCAGGGGAGCCAGACCCGTCATCTAACAACCCACTACAATCTCTACAATCCCGCATCGGTCGCCGGAATTCAATTCAATCCGGTCGTTCATGGTGTAACCTTCTATGACAACAACGGGAATGCAAGTTACAACGCTTTGCTGCTCGAGGCAAAACACAACTTCAGTCAGTCATTTCTGTTGGACACGCAATATCGTTTAAGCCATACGTTGGATCCGGGATCGAATGCATATGCAGGCCCTCAGTACCAATGGAATCTGGCAACGGCTTACGCGACCTCCGACTATGATGTCCGCCATGCTTTCAAGATCTATGGAGTGTGGTCGCCCACCATTTTCCGCGGTAGTCATTCCTGGATGGAAAAAGTCGCAGGCGGATGGAGTCTCTCGGGGATCCTGAATATGCATAGCGGTTTCCCGTGGACGCCCTGGTATTCCTACGGTGAAATTAATAATGGTTTTGATCCGGTCTTCACCTTCGGGCCATTCGCTGGCGGCAGCTCGTCGAATGCCGGATCGGGTAACATACTTCCAGCAGCATACGCAGGCGGCTTCCACGCTAACTATCGCAGCAATGCATCCGTAAATGCTACAAGCCTGTTTACCCCGCCAACAGTTGTGCCCGGTACGCTGTTCACTTGTCTGTTCCCGAATCCGGATCCGACAGTGTGCCCCAGTGGCCAGCAGGGCTTCGGCCCTTTGCCAAGTCCTCCGGGAATGAAGCGTAACTCGTTCTATGGGCCAAGCTACTTCGACGTGGACGCGACACTCAGCAAGGAATTCGGTCTGCCAACAATGCCGGTGTTGGGAGAGAACGCCACTATCGAGTTCCGAGCCAACTTCTATAACCTATTCAACAAACTTAACCTGTGGAATATCCAAAACGACATCATGAACCCGAACTTCGGCGAAGCTCAGAGTGTCCTCGGATCTCGGGTCATCGAAATGCAGGCTCGATTTAGCTTCTGACTTGTCACTGGCTGTTAGTTTTGGGGGAGGCTAGGGAGTAGGCCTCCCCCTTAACTTTTTGGAAGGAGGGCGGGGCTAGTACCTTTCCGCTCGAAGCTCTACGATGCGTGCAGCCGATCCGGTCGCTGCCGTGTCCGAGTAGATTTGGCTATGTTGTATAACGATCAGGTGCGAGCCAAATTCAAAGGGGCGATTCACCTTTACGCAGCTGGGGTTGTAGCGTTTCTCGTGATCGCCTTCACAGCAGTAGGGCACTCGAAATCTCAAACTAGCACTTCATTCGAGCGTCTCAAGCAAAATGCCGAGCAGGCAAGCACCGAAAACCGGCTCGACGATGCGATTCGCTTCTATACGCGAGCCCTGGTTCTTCGTCCAACGTGGGCCGACGGATGGTGGTCTCTGGGCACGCTGGAATACGACCAGAATCATTTCTCAAAAGCCGCGCTGGCGTTCAGAAAGCTGATTCAACTGCAACCGAAGAATGGCACAGCGCATGCCATGCTCGGTTTGTGTCAATTCGAACTTGGCACGGATCAGCCAGCTTTGAAAAATTTGCTGGCAGCCGACCATCTTGGGATCGTAAACGACACAGACCTCCGGAAGGTCGCGCTGTATCACTTAGGCGTGCTGCAGCTGCGCGCAAAACGATTCGGCGACGCATACGAGACTCTGCACAATGTGGCAAAAGACGGAACCAAATCTGACGAGCTTTATGTAGCACTTGGGCAGGCGGCGCTACTTATCAATCCGCAAGCGCCTGCGGGATCAGCGGGGGAGGCGGCGTCCGTCATCGCGCGTGTTGGCAAAGCCGAGGCGCTTTCGGCTCAAAAGCAGTATGGCGGCGCGGAACAGATCTACACTGCGCTGACCGGCCAACATCCCGATTTCCCAAACCTTCACTTTGCCTACGGAAGGATGCTGCTCGAGGCACGAAAGGAAGATGAGGCAGTTCAGGAATTTCGTCGCGAGTTGCAGCGAGACCCGCAAAATGTGAACTCGATGCTTGAGATTGCCTCGGTCGAGTACCGCCAGGACTCAGAAGATGGTCTGAAATATGCGGAGAAGGCGGTACACCTGGCCCCGGCGCTCCCCTTCGCGCATTACATGCTTGGAATGTTGCGCCTGGATATCGGTGACGCGAATGGGGCCATTCCGGAGCTGGAACTTGTTCGCAAGTTTTTCCCAAAGCAGCCTTCGATTTACCTATCTTTGGGCAACGCCTATGCACGTGCAGGTCGCAAAGTTGACGCGGCCCGCGCGCGTGCAGAGTTTTCGCGCCTCGACGCTCAAACAAACCACTCACAATCGAACCCTACCGCTGAGCAAGTCTACGGCCTCTCCAGCGGACAACTTTGGGTCGATCACGCGAAGCCTGCAGAGTGAAACTGGCTTGCGCTGATCGGTCGCAATCGTACGCGCTTTTAGTTGCGGCCATATTGAGCGACGATCTTCAGGTGGCCTCCCGTGCTAGCTGGGATCGTTATCGCTTCGTTTTGCGCGTCGAAGTCGGTCCAATCCTTCCCATTCACCATCACTGATTTCAGGACATTGTTTTCCGGAGCTCTAAGCCGTAACTTAGTCGTCGCAGGAAACCCTTTCGGCAAATCTAGTGTGGCGATAATCTGTCCCGCCCCAATGTGGGATGTAATCGAGAATCCCAGATGTCCCCATCTTGTCGGCGCGGCCGCCACCTTGATCCTCTTCCCGTCGTCCAGCCAGCTGCGGGGCGCGCCCTTGCCAAGCCAAAGCGTATCCGACTGCGGGTCTTCAAACACCAAGAGCCACTTCGTCATCAGAGCTACAACAAGTTGCGCGGGCGTGCAGTAGGGCGCAGCGCCTTCATCCGGGCGAATGCTTCGAGTTTCAGGCGCAGTCCACGTTCCGCGCGTGTACTGGTGCGCCATGTCGGAATATGTCATGAGCAGCGCCTGGCGAATCATGTCGTGCTGAATCAGGCCGTAGCCGTGCCCATACGAAAGAAAGCCTGCCATTATTCCAGTGTTTAAGCCGTATGCGGCAGGCATTCCGAGGATGACATCGTGATGACGAGAGCGATAGTCGACGATCATCTTCACCTGATCCTTCACCTGATCCGCCGTGAGGATGCCGGAATGCATCATCTCCATGTAAGCACGGTAAGACCGGAACTGCGGGTCGGTCTTATCTCGCGCAACCGCGACGTGAAAGGGCTCTTTTACGCCTGCAATGGCTGGAAGGATTACTTCGCCACCGAGAGTCAGGATAGAGCGGCTGATGGAGCGTTGAATATCTGCCGACAATTCTTCGGATTCGCGCTGTAGCTTTTGCCCCCATCGAACGAGTTCAGCACGAGACTTCTCTTTGCCGATCCTTTCCCATACCCTCCCCAGGTCACGAAAACCGCGCGCTGCCTCAGTGCTGTTTGAGAAGTAGGGTTGCATGTAGCGCGGCGGGTCGGGATCAAGGGAAGCGTCGGCCTCGCTCCAACCGGCGATCATGCCATATGCTGCGTCAGATTGTGGCAGGCGCTTCGCCTTGGCGCGCAGCATGAGCAGCAAATTCGTGATTCCGTCGATGCGGGACCGGTTCCGCAGCAAGATACTAGCGTCGCCTTCGTAATTTGCATATTGTGCGAGCACAGTCAGCATCCGTCCATACTGTCCGGTTTCAGGCCCGCGATAGAGAATTGAGCCGTCATCTCGCACGAATTTGCTCAAGTAGTTCTCGATGTAGCTTCCCGCCACCTCGATCAGGCCCCACTCCAGCATGGCGGCCGTGTCGACGGTGAACGTATCGGGGAAGCCATCGTGTTCACTCCCGGCATAGTCCTTGTCGACCGCGCCATATTTGGGAAAGTCGCCAACTCTTGTGATCATTTCCCGAGCCAGGGCAAAGCGCGCCATGTTTACCATGCGCTCGTCGGGTATGTCGATCTGCATGGCCGGTTGCAGCGTTCGCTGCCAGCCGGCATTGAGTCGCAGAATGTCGCTGTAAAAACCTCTTGAATCGTAGTGGGTTCGCGGTGGAAACGGATGATATGAGTCGATGTATTGCACCCACTTCAGCTGCTGATTCTCGATCTTCGAAATGCGGTACCAGACCGGCTGGATGCGTGTGTTTCCGTTCGACACACGCAGCGGCGCAAACGCCAGCATTTCGCTCCAGTTTCCTTCAGATTCCGGATAGACAAATCGCAGAATCGGCAAATAGCCGCCTACAAGCCCGTCGCGCACCTCGCTTCGCTCACGAATGCCGGCGATAGGTGCGTAGTATGGTGCAGGATCGAAGTCCGGGCTGCGTCCGCCATACACGAAACCGACTTTGTCGATATTGTCGTGCGTTCCGACGAAGCTGTACGTATTCATCTTTTGAATCGGCGGCAGAACTGAAGCAACTTCGGCATACTGCGGATCGCCGGGTTTCGCCAGGATTGCGTCACCGAGGAGGTCGGTGGCGCTGTTCATGACCTCATCGATTGAGTACCCCAGGTACAGAGTCTTCGGGTCCGCCGAAGTGGCTTCGGACGTCTTGGGAAGCTCAAGCTTCACACCGGAGTTGTCGGCGAAGGTAATCGATCCATTCTCGTGAGTGAAATCTTCAAGTACTGCATATTTCTGGACGATATGCCCGTTGATTGCAGGCGTCGTCTCGACGATTTGCATCAAGGTCCAATCGCCAAGGCGCTCGCCAATATGAAGGACGGCGGTTTCTTGACCGGAGGTAAGCTCGATGGAAGACTGATCGATGAAGCGCCGAACGCGCCGCGTCATTTGGACGTCAGCATTGAGCTGAATGGCAACGACCGTATTAAGGCCTAGATACAAGACCCTTGTTAGAAATTCCGACCTCATCTGTTTACCTCCGATTAGGGAAGCCTGCAGCTCTCCAGGATTTTCGCGAAGGAAAACGCGACGGTGTAGTTTATCGGAATGTCACGATAAGGTATGCAAAACTAATAGCAGGGCTCGTGTTGATGGGGTTTAATGCCTAGTTTTACTCGACGACAACTTCTGCATGGTATGAGCGGCCTTGGAGCGTATTGGTGCGCGAAGCGCCGGATAATTCCGCTTCAATTGACCGCAGCAGGGAAGGCCGAGCAAGCGATATTTGAGGAGATTCCCGCTTCTCAGAGTGGCATCACGTGGCGGCATGTGAACGGGCGGTCGCCCGAGTACTACCTGCCGGAGACAACCGGCGCAGGCTGTGCCTTCGTTGACTACGACAACGATGGATGGATGGACATTTATCTGGTGAACAGCGGCGCCTGCGATTTCTTTTCTCCGAATCCTCCGTTGCGCAATGCTCTGTATCACAACAATCGCGACGGGACATTCACGGATATAACCGAAAAGGCCGGCGTGGCTGGCGGCGGCTATGGAATGGGAGTTGCCGTCGGCGACTACGACGGCGATGGCTGGCCCGATTTGTACGTCACGCAGTATGGGCGAAGCATTCTGTATCGCAATAACCATGACGGGACCTTCAGCGATGTGACCCAGAAGGCCGGGCTTGCGGCTCCCGGATGGGCATCGAGCGCGGTATGGTTCGATTACGACAACGACGGGCGTCTCGACCTTTTTGTTTGCCGGTTTGTGAACTTCGACAAGAGCAAGAATCAATTCTGCGGGAACCAGAATACGGGCGAGCGATATTACTGCGTTCCGACCGTGTATGAACCGTCTCGAAGTTGGCTTTTTCACAACAATGGCGACGGCACATTCACGGATGTAAGTCGTGAATCGGGTGTAGCTAAAGTCCTCGGAAAAGCATGGGGAGTGGTGGCAACCGATATCAATAATGATGGTTGGATGGATTTGTTCGTCGCCAACGACACCACTGCCAATTTTCTCTTCGTAAACAAGAGTGGGAGATTTGAGGAGGCGGGAGTTCAAGCCGGTATTGCCTTCAGCCAGGAGGGCCGTACGCGATCAGGAATGGGGGTGGACTCGGCGGATCTCAACCAGGATGGTTGGCAGGATCTCTTCGTGACTAATGTCGACCAGGAGATGTACTCGCTGTATCGCAATAACGGTGATCTCACATTCGATGACATCGCAGGTCCCACCGGGCTGGGGCGTTTGACGCGGCTCATGAGCGGATGGGGATTGAAGTTCTTCGACTATGACAACGACGGCGACCTCGATCTGATCATTGCCAATGGACATCCCGACGACCAGATCGCGAAGCACTCGCCACGCGTCACTTATGAAGAGCCATTGCTGCTCTTTCATAACGAGAATGGAAATCTCAGGAATCTCGGGGCGGCCGCTGGACCGATCTTCACGCAGAGTCTTGCGGCTCGTGGCCTGGCGGTCGGCGACTTCAACAATGACGGCGCGCTCGACGTTCTGGTAGCGGTGAACGATGGCGTGCCACGGCTGCTGAAAAATTCAGGGGCCATCGGAAATCATTGGCTTGGGCTACGTCTGATAGGGAAGACTTCGAATCCCGACGCCATCGGCGCGAAGATTACATGGCATGCCGGAGATCTGGTTCGCAGCAGGCTGAAGATCGGTGGTGGGAGCTTCCTGTCGTCACACGATCCTCGCGAAGTGCTAGGCATCGGCAAGCGTACGAAGATCGACAAGTTGGAAATTCGCTGGCCTCGTCCCAGCAGGCGCATCGACACATTTGGCGATCTTCCGATAGACCGCTACATCACGATCGTCGAAGGTACTGGAATTATATGATCCATAGATCAGTCAGTCGGTAGCGTATCAGTATGGAGTCGCCCAGGATCGCGTTCAGGCCGGGCTCAGCGCTTGGCCGGTGCAGCTTGGGTCTTGGAATGGCGGCGCGAACGTCTCTGCTTTCGGATCGTGAATAGCACGACACAGTAGGTCGAGCATTTCCCGCGCCGAGCAGACCTCGAATGCCGGCTTCAAGTTCGTCAAGTCAAGGAGACCCTGCACCCTGGGGTTCACGTTCATCAACCTGAGCGTCTTCCCCGGTTCTCCCCGTCCATGATCGCAAAGACACCAATACTCCCAGTCCGGCGGCGTCGATGCCCGTGGCGCTCGCGAGGTCGAGTATCAGGCACTGATGAGCTTCCTGCAATGCCAGACCTTGGAGCGCGTCTACATATGGGAAGGTGACCTGGCCGACACAGTGGAGAATAGTGGTATTGCCCAGTTTCTGCGTGCGGATATTCAGCATCATGACTCCTGTGGCGCGGCTTAATTACGCTTTCACCATATAGACGTTTGACGGACTTTAATTTCGACACGCGGATTGGTTTTTTTTCCTAGCTTCGAGCTTGGGTCGAAATCCCGGGTAAACCGCAAAGGCCTGCACCCGGCGAGTCGCAGGGCTGGCGCATTTTCACTAGTGACTTGCAGGCCGCCAATGGGTCCGGCCTCCCCGGATTCCGAGCTTAGGCGGCTGCGCGCTTTGACTCAACCGGCAATCCGGCGTTCTGCCAGGCTTGAAAACCGCCCTGCAGGGCCCAGACATCCTTGTAACCCCGTTCTTGGAGCTTTTGCGCCAAACTGGCGCTTGAGCCTTCGTTCGGTCACGTACAGTAAGCAACGACTGGGCGGCTCTTGGGAATCCTTGCCAGGTTTTGCTCCAATTTGTCTAGTGGCACTCTAATCGCTTCAGAAATCATTGTGTCCGATTCGGCCCAAACCTCAGGTTTTCGAACATCAATAATCGTGAAGTCTTCGCCTGTCTTCATTCTTTTTCTCAGCTCATCCGCTGTAATTCGAGGAACACTCATCGCTGGTCCTCCTGAAAAAGCCTGATAGGTAGATGCGAAATTCAGGTGTCGGGAGGTGCCTCGGACGGAAGGGGTGAGGGGAGGCGGCCCAGCCTTTCAGGATTGAGCTACCACAATTAAGGATGCACCAGCCTTTGCGGTTTTCAAAGGCTGGGGGGCGGGCGTCTGGGTGACCTTGCTTTAATTCTTTTGTCATCCGAGCTGCCAGAGGAGTTGTTAAACTCCTCTGACTTGACGAGGGATCTGCAGTTGGGTCTTCCACTACGGGCGTCTCACGTTTCAACTGCAGATCCCTCTCTGTGATGTTCATTCGCGGGCGAATGAACATCTTCGCTCGGGATGACAGCTCTGGTTGTGGATGAATGTAGGGTCTGTGGATTCGAAAAGTCTGTGAGATATGAACATCCCACTCAAGGCAAAACCGGCTTGAATGGGCCACCGGCCGCTTGCCGCTTCTCCCGCCCGCGTGTTAGCCTAAATACATACAACTTAATGAGTTGAAAATATAGAAGGAGTGCACCAGGTTAGTGCTAGCCAGAGAGCAAAAGAAATCCCTCATTGACCAGTACGGAACGCATCCCACCGATACGGGCAGTCCGGAAGTCCAAATCGCTCTGTTGAGCGAACGGATTGGTCAACTGACGGAGCACTTCAAAACGCACCAGAAAGACCATGGCTCACGCCGCGGCCTTCTCATGCTGGTCAGCAAGCGTCGCAGCTTGCTCGACTACCTCAAAAAATACGATTCCGAGCGCTACAAAACGGTCGTTCAAAGACTCGGCCTCCGCAAGTAGGAGGCTCTTTCTTTTGGGCTGTTCGTTTCTGGATGTCAGAGACGAGGCCGTGGTGTGCGCAGAGGTTTGAGGTTTGCGTTCGATTCTGTCTAGCGAGCTAATTAGCTTTTAGCTCTAAGCCTTTAGCTAAATCCAATCCAATTCGAGATCATGCCAGACGATTGCGTCAAGGTGTTTGGCTAAGAGCTAGCAGCTAAAGGCTAACAGCTGATTTTCCAGTGCCCTCCTCACAAGGAAAACCAATGAAACAAGACATTTCTGTAGAACTCTCCGGCGGGAAAACAATCTCATTTGAAACTGGAAAGCTGGCTAAACAGGCCCACGGCTCAACCGTTGTCCGCATGGGCGACAACGTCGTTTTAGCGACTGCTGTTGCCAATGCCGAGCCGCGTGAGGGTATCGACTTCTTTCCTCTAACTGTCGATTACCGCGAATACACCTACGCCGGTGGACGCATCCCCGGCGGCTTCATCAAGCGTGAAGGCCGGCCCAGCGAGCGCGAAATCCTTACCAGCCGCATGATCGACCGGCCGATCCGGCCGCTGTTTGCCGAAGGCTTCCGCAACGAGACGCAGGTGATTGCGTTCGTGCTCTCGGCTGATACTTCAAACGATCCTGATGTTGCGGCGATAAACGGTGCCTCGGCTGCTCTGACGATCTCCGACATCCCGTTTCAGGGTCCAGTCGGCGCGGTGCGCGTCGGCTTGGTGGACGGGCAGTTCGTCGCCAACCCGACCTACAGCGAGATTCGCGATGGCTTGTTGAACCTGATGGTCGTCGGCTCGGCTGAAGCGATCGTCATGATCGAAGCTGGAGCCAAAGAAGTCAGCGAAGATACGGTAGTCGATGCCATCGAATTCGCGCACACTGAGATCAAAAAGATTTGCGCAGCCATCAACGAATTGCGCGAGAAGGCGGGCAAGCCGAAACGCCAAGTTGCCAAACCGGAGTTCGACAACGGTTATTACGGCGCGCTCAAGGCAAAAATCGGCGCCGATCTCACCGACCGACTCGATACGCAGAAGCACCCGAAATCCGAGAGCTATTCGCTGGTGCACGAATTGCAGAAACAGCTTCTCAGCGAACTGCCCGAAGAGGATGACGACGCCCGTGCAAAGTTAAAGAATTACTACGAGGTTCTGCGCGAACGCATTTTCCGCGAGCAAGTTCTGGGACAGCGTCGCCGTCCTGATGGCCGCGCATTCGATGAGATCCGTCCCATCTGGATAGAAGTTGGCGTACTGCCGCGAACTCACGGATCGGCGATCTTCACCCGCGGCGAAACCCAGGCCCTGGTGACCACAACTCTCGGTACCGGGGAAGATATGCAGAGACTTGAGGTGTTCGAGGGCGAAGCCAAGAAGCGCTTCATGCTTCACTATAACTTTCCACCGTTTTCGGTTGGAGAAGTGTCGTTTCTGCGCGGAGCAGGCAGGCGTGAGATTGGCCACGGCGCACTCGCCGAGAGAGCCGTTTCGGCTGTTCTTCCATCCGAGACCAGTTGGCCATATGCCATGCGCGTGGTTTCGGACATTCTCGAATCCAACGGCTCATCCTCAATGGCGAGCGTCTGCGGCGCTTCGTTGTCGTTGATGGATGCCGGTGTTCCGCTCACGAGTCCTGTAGCCGGAGTAGCGATGGGCCTGGTGAAGGAATCCGATCAGTACGCGATTCTCACCGACATCGCCGGCGCTGAAGACCACTATGGCGATATGGACTTCAAAGTAGCAGGCACGAAGAATGGAATCACCGCGCTGCAAATGGACATCAAGGTCACGGGCATCACACCGCAGATCATGCGTGAGGCTCTGGCCCAGGCGCACCGCGGAAGGTTATTCATTCTCGACAAGATGAATGAAGTCATTACCGGCCCGCGCGAGAAGGTTTCGACCTTTGCGCCGCGCTTCTATACTCTGCAGATTCCCACTGACAAGATTCGCGACCTGATCGGCCCCGGCGGAAAGATGATCCGCAGCATCATCGACCAGACCGGCGTGAAGATCGATGTCGAGGACACAGGTAAAGTCAACGTTGCTTCAAGCGACGAGACCTCCGCAGCAAAGGCGCTGCAGATTATTCGCGACCTCACGGCGACCGCCGAAGTAGGGAAGACCTATCTCGGCAAAGTCACGCGGCTGGCAGATTTCGGCGCGTTCGTCGAAATCATTCCTGGAACCGAAGGCCTGCTGCACATAAGCGAAGTCGCCGAACACCGGATTAAAGATGTTCGTGACGAGTTGAAAGAAGGCGATCAAGTGCTGGTGAAAGTGTTGGCAGTTGAAGGCAATCGCATTCGCTTGTCGCGCAAGGCTATCCTTCGCGAGCAGCGCGCAAAGATGGGTGGAGGCGTTCCATCTCCAGCCGGCGAAGCGCCAGCTGCAGCGCAGGTCGATGCCGACAGTGTCGCCGTCGGTGCGCTAACGCTCGAAGGCGGAGCCGAGTTCGAAGAAGGCGACGAGCCGAACTTCAACCGCATTGACGCGCCAACCAGTGCCGGTGATCGTGGTGGTGACCGCGGCGGGGATCGTACCCCGCGTGGCGGTGGTCGTCCCGGCGGTGGCGGAGGACGGCATCGCCGACGCCGCGATGGTCGTGGCGGCCGCGGCGGGGGACACGGCGGCCATGGTGGTCACGGTGGAAATCGCCACTGAAGAGAACAAAGCCGAACATAAGGCCGCTACAAATTGTCGCGGCCTTTTTCTTTTTCGCGTAATCAAATTCGTGAGGAAGTAGAAAGGAACCGGCGTGTCCGAAGTAGTACTCAAACGTTTTGATAAGCCAGACGAAGTCCGGGTCTTTGAGAAAGGTAAATTCGAGCTGGTACATCTAGGCGGAACGACCATTGGTCGCGCGAGCTACGAGCCCGGTTGGAAATGGTCTGTACACGTGGGTGCAGCGCAGGGACTGAAGAGTTGCCCGGTAGAGCACGTCGGCATGGTTGTGTCGGGCTGTGCGACCGCCGCCATGGATGATGGACGAATTATCGAGATGAAGCCCGGTGATATCTTCTACATCGAGCCCGGCCACGACAGCTGGGTAGTTGGCGATGAACCGTATGTATCTCTGCACTTCATTGGAGCTGAGAAATATGCGCGTAACAAGTAGGTTTTCTCCGCGATCTCGGCGTTATCCTCCGCGATCTCTGCGGTTCGGATCTTTTCAGGCAGCACCCGAACTCTTCCGCTTCGGCAGTATTTCCCCGATGCGTTTGATTTGCGCGCCCACGCCGCGCAGCTTCTCTTCAATATTCTCGTATCCACGATCGATGTGGTAAACACGGTCGATAATCGTCTCGCCATCTGCAACCAGAGCAGCTAAGACGAGCGATGCTGATGCGCGAAGATCAGAAGCCAGGACAGCCGCGCCGCTGAGAGAGGTCTTGCCGCGGACCACTGCGCGCCGCCCTTCAATCTTGATGTTCGCCCCCATGCGCATCATCTCCAGCGCATGCATAAAGCGATTTTCAAAAATATTCTCGGTGATGATCGACGCGCCGTCGGCCTGAGTTGCCAAAGCCATGTATTGCGCCTGCAAGTCTGTCGGGAACCCAGGGTATTCTTCGGTTACGACGTCCGCCGCTTTCAAATCTTTGCTTCCCTCTACACGCACGGAGTCGGATGTGTGCCTGGTCTTGATTCCAACCTCACGCAGTTTTTCGAGAAGAGCCCCAAGATGATTGGGATTGCAATCGACCACGTTAAGGTCTCCATCCGTAAGCGCGCCCGCGATGATAAAAGTAGCGGCCTCAATACGGTCAGGAATGATGTGATGTTTAGCTCCACGCAGCTTTGCTACGCCATGTACTCGGATCGTTGGAGTCCCAGCGCCCTCGATTTTGGCCCCCATTTTTATGAGCAAATCGGCAAGATCGACAACCTCGGGCTCGCGTGCACAGTTCTGCATAACGGTCTCGCCGTCAGCAAGACAAGCTGCCATGAGCAGATCTTCGGTTCCCGTTACCGTGATCTTGTCGAAGACAATTTCCGCACCCTTAAGTCGATCGGCGGCGGCCTCGACGTATCCGTGCTCCTGGACGATTTTCGCTCCCAGCCGCTCGAGTCCTTTGATATGTAAATCGATCGGACGCGCTCCAATTGCGCAGCCGCCTGGAAGCGAAACGCGCGCCCGCCCCCAGCGGGCCACGAGAGGTCCGAGCACCAGTGTTGAGGCGCGCATTGTTTTAACGAGTTCGTATGAAGCCTCGGGAGAATTCAAATTGCGGCAGCAAATTGTCGTGCGATGCTGCGCGCGCCCGTAACCGAGTTCGACTTCAGCCCCCATCGCGGTCAGCAGTTTGCGCGTAGTCTCTATATCGCGTACGTGGGGGATGTTTTCGAGCACAACCGGATCTTCGGTGAGCAAAGCCGCAGCCATCGCCGGGAGCGCGGCATTCTTTGCGCCACTGACGCGGATCGTGCCGAGCAGCGGATTGCCGCCGCGAATTACAAACTTATCCATGAAAGCAATTCCTAAGTTGATGGAATGATTGCTGGTTCGATTCTAGCCGGAACTTCTTTTAATCGCTGGTTACCTCTGTGTAGGCAAGGATTGACAGCAGCATGGGGCGTAGCTGATGACAGCAAAGCGTTACCGCGCAGCGGAGATTGCCCGCCTGACGTGACCGTTTGAGCGCCGAAGCAAGGATTCCGCTTTTTGGCGCGATACCCCTGCTTTTCCCATCACGATCGCTATTGGCACATCTCCACCAGCCCGCCGAAGCGCGAGAAGTGCTGCGCTGCGTTCAACCTCTAATGCTTCCTGGACGATTCTGAGAGCCCTCTCTGTGAGTTTGGAATTCTTCTGGTGGAGGTTAACCATGAGGTTCCCGTAAACGTAACCGAGTCGCACCATGGCCCCGGTTGTCAGTATGTTCAGAACCATCTTTTCCGCCGTACCGGCTTTCATGCGCGTCGATCCGGCAATGACTTCCGGACCAGTCTCGACTACGATTGCGAGCTCCGCGACGGCCTCGAGCGGTGAATTTGGATTGCAGGTTAACGCGATCGTCTTCGCGCCTTTCTTTCGTGCGAATTCAACCGCGGCGACCGTGAATGGGGTGCGCCCGCTGGCGGCAATTCCAACCACAACGTCTTTCTTGCCTGGCTTTCGCTTGCGAATTTCTCGTTGTCCGAGCTCGCGAGAGTCCTCATCGGCTTCAACTGCTCGAGCCAATGCGCGCTCGCCCCCTGCCATGACGAACTGCACCATCCTGGCGGGTACATCGAAGGTTGGGGGACATTCAGACGCATCGAGCGCCGCAATTCTTCCGCTGGTTCCAGTGCCGACGTAGATCAACCGGCCGCCGCTGCCTAGCGACTCCGCAATCCAATCGATACCGCGGGCAATTTGTGGTAGTGCCTTCTCAATTGCGGCCGCAACTTTGGCATCCTCGGAATTGATGATGCGAGCAATTTCGAGGGACGGCTCCTGGTCGAGGTTCGACCATGCCGGATTCATCTGCTCAGTCGCAAGTTTTTCAAGCTGTACTTGTAGCTCGTTCTTCACGCACCAACTCCGAGCGCTTCCATTACGGCATCGTGGAATTTCGGCCGAATTTCGGTAATGGCCTTGTTCGAAGAATCCGGCCACGTGCGGTTCGTCAACAGCGTGATTGAAATTTGCCGCTCAGCGTCGACCCAAAGAGATGTACCGGTATAGCCAAGGTGCCCGAATGAATGAGTAGAAAAATATTTTCCTGACTGCGAGGGCGCAGAAGGTGTGTCCCAGCCCAAAGCGCGCGAGGTGCCCGATGGAGAAGTTTCTCTTCGCGTAAACAACGACACAGTTTCAGGGCGCACGATTGGTGAGCCACCGTTCAGGATGACATTCGCGAAGGTCGCGACGTCAGATGCTGTTGAGAAAACGCCTGCATGGGGCGCAACTCCTCCCATCACAAACGCATTTTCATCATTCACCTCGCCCTGGACGACACGGTGCCGAAGTGTCTTATCCTCCGCTGTTGGCGCAATCTGCGATTTCCACGAAGGCGGAGGATTGTAAGCAGTATGCGACATTCCCAGCTGCCCGAAGATCTCCCGTTGACAAAAACGATCGAGCGGTTCCTGGGCAATACGTTCGAGAGCGACTCCGAGCAGGATGAAGCCGAGATCGCTATATTCCGCATGTGTTCCGGGATCGTGCTGTAGGGGAACAGAGAAAGCCTCCCGCAGTAATTCGTCTCGATTGTTGGCGCGGAGAAAAAGCCTTTCGTAAGCAGGCAATCCTGAACTGTGCGCAAGCAGGTGGCGAAATGTGACCGCGTTGCGGCGCCGGTCGGAAGTGCGAAATTCCGGCAAGGCGTCAATTATGGGAGCATCCAGGTCCAATAGCCCACGCTCGTAGAGAATCATCGCCACAGTGGTTGTGGCGACGACCTTCGAAACGGAGGCCAAATCAAATATCGTCTCCGTGGTTGCGACTGGCGAGCTTTCTTCATATGTGAATCTCCCAAAAGCCTTGAGCACGATGAGCTCGCCCCCACGTGCAACTGCAATGGATGCTGCGGGAAACGCATGCGCAGCGATTGCGCCGGTCAGAACCTGAAACGGGCGGGCAAAAGCCTGCTCCTGATAGTTCTCACCAGGAATTGACGCCTGAGATTTTGTCTGGGGTTCCAGAAGGGTTCGCAATTGATTCAATCGCCGTTATAGCAGAGCGACGTTCTGTGGGTAAAGCTCGGAGTAGCACGGAGGGCACCCCGGCAGCGGTAACTTGCTCAGGCAAGACACGGGTGCGATAAATTCAGGAATGCTGTGATCCTAATCCCCGGACTTGCAATGGTTCATCGATACACTTCTTGCGCAATCGTAATTTCCCTCGTCTGTTGCGCTTCGCTCTTTGCACAGCAATCCACCCATGATCTGAGCGTTGTTGATTCCATCATTCAAGCCTCGATTGACAATCATGAAACTCCCGGCGCAGTCCTGCTTGTTGGACATGATGGGCAGGTCGTCTACCGCAAAGCGTACGGCAGCCGCGCGCTCGAACCAAGAATCGAGCCCATGACACCGGACACAATCTTCGATCTGGCGTCTCTGACTAAAGTTGTCGCGACCACGACAGCTGTTATGCAACTGGAAGAGCAGGGAAGGCTCAAGCTCAACGATCCGGTCGCAAAATACATTCCAGAGTTCGCTCAGAATGGTAAAGCCGACATAACCGTCCGCGATCTGCTCACTCATTATTCAGGCTTGCGTCCTGATATTGACCTTAAGCCGGACTGGACAGGCCGTGATGCCGCGCTCGGCTTGATTTTTGCCGAGACGCCGGTAGCGCCGCCGGAAACGCAGTTCATTTACAGCGACACAAATTTCATCACGCTCGGCATTCTGGTTGAGCGGCTGAGTGGAATGACGCTCGACGCCTACTGCGAGAAAAACATCTTTGTGCCGCTCGGAATGGAGTACACACGTTTTCTTCCGCCAGCAGCGTGGATTCCGCACATTGCGCCGACTGAATTCGATGAGCGCGGCCAAATGCTGCGCGGCGTTGTTCACGATCCTCGCGCGCGGAGAATGGGTGGGGTTGCTGGACACGCCGGACTGTTCTCAACTGCGGACGATCTAGCAAAGTTTGCGCAGGCATTACTCGACGGCAGTTCAGTGCTTTCGCCGCTGGTGATCCAGAAGATGACCAGTCCTCAGCAGCCTCCGAATCTGCCTTCAGTCCGCGGCTTTGGCTGGGACATCGATTCTCCTTACGCTTCGAATCGCGGCGAACTTCTGCCGGTCGGCTCATTCGGGCACACTGGGTTCACGGGGACTTCGCTTTGGATCGATCCGACTACTAGTACCTACATAATTCTGCTGGCGAACGCGGCGCACCCGCGCGGAGCGCACGGGTCAGTCGTCTCACTACGCACCAGGGTGGCAACGGCCGTCGCCGCCGCCATTCCGCTGACCACATCCGAACAGGAGGCGATGCGGTGGAAGCGAATCACAGGATACAGCGAAACAACTCCAAGTCAGCCGGACATTGAGTACCGCAACGGTACAGTGCAAACCGGGATCGATGTGCTCGAATCGCAAGGCTTCGATGTGCTGCGCGGAAAGCGCGTCGGAGTGCTTACCAATCAAACCGGATTGAACTCGTCTGGTCACCGCACTATCGATGTTCTTGCACATGCGCCGGGAGTTCAGCTGACAGCTATCTTCAGCCCAGAGCACGGCGTGACCGGCGATCTCGATACGACGCAAATCGGGAACTCGCGCGATGCTGCAACGGGAATTCCCGTGTACAGCGTGTACGGCGCCACGGACCAGGCGCGTCGCCCGCCTCTTGGTATTTTGAAAGAACTGGATGCAGTGGTCTTCGATTTACAGGACGCAGGGGTGCGCTTCTACACCTACGAAACCACGCTCGGCTACTTTCTGGAAGCGGCTGCGAAGACAGGGACTCAGATCATCGTGCTCGATCGGCCGAACCCGATTACTGGTACTCTCGTGCAAGGCCCGCTCTCGCAACCGGGGACGGAAAACTTCACGAACTATGGTCCAGTTCCGGTTCGCCATGGCATGACTTTGGGAGAGCTTGCGCAGATGTTCAATGCAGAGCACAACATTCACGCGAAGCTCACTGTTCTCCCGATGGAGGGCTGGATGCGTGGAGACTGGTTCGATTCGACCGGTCTCGCCTGGACGAATCCCTCGCCTAATTTGCGCAGCTTGATCGAGGCGACGCTCTACCCTGGCGTGGGGCTTGTCGAAGGCACGAAC
>Ga0070741_10001235_pt1 | contig 80301 bp, 72 predicted proteins | sample Coa_R1_4_FD_66440 | JGI IMG/M metagenome (GOLD analysis project Ga0070741, IMG submission 66440) | Surface soil microbial communities from Centralia Pennsylvania, which are recovering from an underground coalmine fire - Coalmine... | ecosystem: Environmental > Terrestrial > Soil > Unclassified ...
ATCGGCCGCGCGGTTCATCGACTCGGATGAGAATAGCCCGACGAACGCTCTTCCTGATGCGGGAAACCGGTTAGTCACAGGTTATATGGCCGTGCATACAACCAGATTCATACATGTAACGTGTGTCCATCCGGGCAGCAAGGCCCTCGGATGTATATCATCTGCTCCCTGAGCGCGGGCTCTGGTTAGTGACCACAGTCAAGTCGATCCGATCGGAGTTCAATTTGAAATTGAGTTTGCTATCGAAGAGGTCCGAAGGATTTGCTATCCGCTCCCAAGCAGAATGAGGTTATCTTGTTTTGGCAAGAATACCGACGTTGTGCGCGACCGTTATTTGGCGCTTTGGGGTGGCAACTTCGCGCTGACCGTCAAAGAGGGATGCGATCATCATCCGCACAGTCTTGCCAATCCGAAGCAGATTGTGGATTTCATGCCGGCGAATTACACAGCAGGCGAGGAAGCTGAGAAGGCATTCCAGACGGCTCCCAAACCCGGCTCTATTATCAGGCTGGCGCCGAGTGAGTGGTAGTTAGTCGCTTTCCAACTTGACAATGGTCAGGCCATATGACTAACATGCCTTTCGCTAAACTCTTAGGTTCTTAGCCTACGATCGGAGCTATTCATCGCCGAAGCCGGCGATGAATGGGAGCTGCAAACGGACTCTCGGAGAGGTGAATGATGAGTGCTTTCTGCTTTAGAGAGCTGCAATGCACCGCGCTTGGTATTGTGACCCTGCTGTGCTTACCCAACTTAGCATTCGCCCAGGCGACGGGTGCCGCGCAGATCGGCGGCATTATCACTGACCAGACAGCGGCTGTGGTCCCCGACGCGCAAGTGAAGGCGATCAACACCGAGACCGGTTTGGTCAGGACCACGAAGAGTTCGGCAAACGGGTCCTTTTTGTTCCCTGGAGTTCCTGTCGGACCCTATACCCTCGACGTGACGGCTCCGGGCTTTCAGCATTACGTCCAGAACGGCATCGTATTGACCGTCGGCAACGAGGTTCAACTCAATGTTGCGCTGCGACTCGGTGACATCACTCAAGAGGTACAGGTCTCGGCTAATCCGAGCCTAGTTCAGACTCAGGAGACATCAATCTCCAGTCTTGTCGATCAACAGCGCATCGTCGACCTTCCACTGAATGGTCGAGCAGCTACGCAGCTAATTCTGCTTTCCGGTGGTGCAGCCAGCTCGCCGGCATTCGCCTTCGGCGGTGGTGCTCCTGCGATCGTTACCACCAAAACATATGTGAATTCGGTTGCGATTTCGGTGGCAGGTCAGCAGGCCACTGGAAACGATTACCTCATGGACGGTGGAGACAACATCGACGCCTTCTCAAATACGAACCTCCCTTATCCATTTCCGGACGCGCTTAGAGAGTTCAGCGTTCAAACCACGGGTCTGGGTGCGCAATATGGATTACATCCCGGTGCTGCCGTCAATGCAGTTACGATGTCGGGGACCAACGAGTTCCATGGCGATTTGTTCGAGTTCCTTAGGAACGGAGATTTCAATGGCCGCAATTACTTCGCGGCCGCTCAAGATACTCTGCATCGCAATCAGTTTGGCGGAACCGTGGGCGGGCCTGTCGGTATACCGCATCTGTTTAGCGGGCGCGACAAATTATTCGGGTTCTTTGGGTACCAGAACACAATTGAAAGAACCGCGCCACCCCAAACCATCAGCTTTGTTCCAACCCAAGCGATGCTTAACGGCGATTTCAGCGCACGCGAGTCGGCCGCCTGTCAGTCCTCCAATAAACCCGTCACGATCATCAATCCGGCCACAGGGCAGGCTTATAGTCAAAGCTACGTTCCTCCGTCTTCGTTCAACCGACAGGCCTTGAACCTTCTCAAGTTTATCCCTGTATCGACCGATCCTCTGGGCTGCGGCAAAGTTACGTACGCAATTCCTACGCCATCCAATGAGACACAATACATCGGCCGCGTCGATTGGGCCAAGAGCACGAAGCAGTCACTCTTCGTTCGCTATTACCTACTCAATCTGAATGCGCCGCCCTTTTTTGATGGGAAGAATGCTCTGACAACGACTTCTCCTGGTACCGAGCAGAGGGACCAATCAGCCGTGATCGGGGACACCTACACCATCAATTCATCGCTGGTGAACAGTATTCACCTTACCGGGAGCCGATTCCGCGACAATCGCTCAATGGCTTCGAACTTCTTTAGCCCGCCGGCCCTTGGCATCAACATCACGTCATTTGTGCCGAACTTCACTCAGATCTCCATCTCGAGCGCGTTCTCGGTCGGCAGTGGAAACGGGGCCCCAGCACATTTCAATCGAAATGCACTCCAGTTTGCGGACGATTTGACTCTGAGCAGAGGCCGTCATCAGATCACCTTCGGGGTTGACTATCTCTATAGGCAGTTGAACGAGTTCAACGTCTTCAACGGGAACGCTTCGATTGGTATTAACGGTCAGTTTAGTAAAGATCCCATGGTTGACTTCATGCTCGGCCTGCCCAATACCCTTACACAGGGCAATCCGGAACAGACGGGCGTTCGGCAGACGTATATTGCCCTCTACCTTCAAGATAGCGTTCAATGGACCCGACGGCTGAATGTCCATGCCGGAATTCGTTGGGAGCCCTACCTGCCAGAAACCGACGTTGCCGGGCGGGGAGAATACTTTTCACAGAGTGCCTTTAATTCGGGGACGAAGACCAGCAAATATACGAACGCTCCCATAGGTCTGCTCTTCGCAGGTGACACTGGAGTGCCGTCTTCGTATATCAATGGGAAGCTAGCAAACTTTAGTCCTAGAGTAGGTCTGGCATTCGACCCTAAGGGCGACGGCAAACAGAGTATCCGTGCGTCTTACAGTATCTTTCATGACGTTACGAATCTTTATTTCTACGCAAAATGGGCGGATGCCGCCCCGTGGGGCAGCACTATAACGCTCACTCCTCCTGGCAGTTTGTCGAACCTCTATTCGGTCTATGCTGGAGGCAATCCATTTCCATTCCCATTTCCTCCTTCGAAGAACCAGCCATTTCCTTCGTTTGGCACGTATTACAGCTTCCCGATTCAAACGCGACCGACCTATGCGCAGATTTGGGGCTTGAGCTACCAGTACCAACTTGGCAAGAACTGGATACTCTCCGCCGATTACATCGGAAGTAAAACCACTCATCTGTGGTCTGGGATCGACCAGAATCACGCCGTCTACATTCCAGGTATTTGTTCAGGCCAACCCTGTTCCACCCTGACAAATACGAATCAGAGAAGGCTGCTCTATCTCCAGAATGCATCGGCAGGAGCGGGGTACGGTCAAATTCAGTCTCTCGACGAAGGAAACTACTCCAATTACAGTGGGTTCATTTTAAAAGCTCGGCATCAGTTCTCAAACGACTTCACAATTCTCACCAGCTATACACTCTCCCACTGTTTGCAGGACGGAGAGATTGAGTCAAATGACCTTGGAAATAACGGACCATCATTCCAAAACCCAGACAATAGGAACGCCGACTACGGATCATGCGACTCTGACATGCGGCATGCATTTGTCGCATCGCTGGTGCTTGACACTCCTAGATTCAGTAACCGTCTGGTTCAGAGCGCAATCGGGAATTGGGAGATGTCGCCGATCGTGACGGCCCAAAGCGGTACCCCTTTTACACCAATAAGCGGCGTCGATAATTCCAGAACTGGCCTTAATGCGGATCGTCCAAATGTAAGTGGCGATCCCTATCTACGCAATAAGGCGACTCTCCAATGGCTTAACGCGGCGGCATATACAGAGAATGCAGTGGGAACCTTTGGAAACGCGGGCTGGAACTCGGTTACAAGCCCTATGTATGTCAACCTGGACACAGCAGTCGTGCGCAGTTTCCCAATAAGAGAGGCAATGAAATTCCAATTCCGCGCTGAAGCCTTCAATGCATTCAACCATGCGAACTTCAAGGCACCGGCAAATAACAAGAATACCGCTACGTTTGGCACGATTCTTGCCGCTAATTCTCCACGCATACTGCAACTTGCAGCCAAGCTAGTTTTCTAGGATAGGACCGAACAACGGGAGAATCACTGATGGACAGAAGGACGTTTTTGCAGTCTGCGGCTGCCACGGCGACCATTGCGGTACTTCAGCCGGCGGAGTCAGCACAAGCTGTTGCAACCAACTCGGCATCAACATCGGCGCAACAACCGGGATGGTGGATGACCGAACCGATCCGTTGGCTACAGACGAACCTTCGTGAAACAAACGCCGCGATGAATCCTGCAGACTTTATTCGCGACGTAGCGAATTTCAATGTGAACGTGCTCATGATGAATGCTGGAGGAATCACGGCACTTTATCCCAGCCGGGTCCAGTATGAATACGTAAGCCCATATATGCCAAAGGGGCAGGACACATTCGGAGAAGTTCTTACTGAGGCGCATAAACACAATATTCGCGTTGTCAGCCGTTGGGATTTCAGCAAAACTCATAAAGATGTTTTCGAAGCGCATCCGGAATGGTTTTTCCGCACGGCGAACGGCCAGCCGTCCATCTACAACGGCTTATACCTCGCCTGCATTAATGGCGGATGGTATCGGGAGAAATCGATCGAAATCCTGACCGAATTCCTTGAACGCTATGATGTCGATGGCTGCTTCTTCAACATGTTCAGTAATCCGGCTACTGACTATAGTGGGCACCAGCTCGGGCTTTGCCATTGCGACAATTGTGAGCGGCTTTATCGCCAGCGCTTTGGACGCGCAATACCTGAGACGCCGGATGCGGATTACAGGCTCTTCCTGCACGATGCCGGTAAAACCATGTCGATCGCGATTCGTGATCTTCTCAAGAACAAACGTCCCAAAGCTGCACTGGTAGGGACTTCGATTGAAATCGGAGATGTTGCCTACGGCGAGGCAAATACGGCGGTTCGTCGGCCGCTTCCGCTCTGGCCCTATGAAGCCAGCGACAACACAAACCGATGGCGAAACAGCTATCCGGAGAAGGGAGTCGTCTGTCAGGGGATGTCGTTTGTTGATTTCCCGTGGCGTTTTGCTGTGGAGCCGCAACCAGAAATCAGAACACGAATATGGCAGGATGTCGCGAATGGCGGCGCTGCCGCCTTCAATCTTCATGGAACGATCGCCGAGCAACAGGACCGAATGGCGATCGATGTGGCCATACCAGCCTACGGTTGGCTGAAGGAACATCAGGAGTATTTCGTTGGACAAACGAGTCCTGCCCGCGTGTTGCTTCTCGTACCTAGACCTGGCGGAGTGGGATTCCAGATCGACACAAACGCGTATCGCGGCTGGTTCCGCCTGCTGACGGAGCAACATATTCCATTTGCAGCGATGGAGAACCTTGACTGGATGGGCAGACGCGAAGCAGACCTTGTGATTTGTCCGGGACAGGCTCCAGCTGAATTGCAGAATTACGTTCAAAGCGGCGGCCACTTGATCATTGCCAGTTCAATGACTCCTGAATTCGAGATTGCTCCTTCCGTGAAGCTATGGAAATCTCCTGACGGTGCATATTTCCGTATCCGCGACAAATCATTGTTCTCTTCAATGAAAGAGACGGATGTTGTGTTCATGTATGGAGATTACCTGCAGGTTCAGACTGACAACCCTCCCCTCACATTCATGCCGCCTTCAATGTACGGGCCGCCAGAGCTTGTCAACGTGGACTGGCAAGATACCGAGGATCCAGGGCTTATCTTGAAGCAGATGGGACAAGGCAGGGTAGCGTGGCTGCCATGGAACATCGGTGAGCTGTACTATCGACACAGCTCCGAGGCGCACTCGCGCCTCTTATCGGATTTGATTGACAGCTTGCTTCCTAATGGCCGACAGCTTACATCCAGCGCCCATCCCCTCGTACAGATCTCCTGGATGCGGCAGAAGGATCGTTCATTGGTCCATTTCATCAACCTTACGGGCCATTCAGATACGGCCTACTTCAACCCCGTCCCGGTGAAAGACATTCAGGTGAAGATGAAGGGGATCTTCACCTCTGCGCGTGCCATCCGATCTTCGCAGACCATTTCAGTCAATAGCGACGGGGATTATTCACGATTTAATTTATCTTCGCTCGATGAATATGAGCTAGTCGAACTCCGCTCCTAAAAGGAGCGAGGCAGGCCACGGCGGGATGATGCCTGTAAAGACGCCAATGTAATCCCAACATTCAACCTGCGGCGGTCGCTGTTCTATTTCCCGAAGTCCGTCTTGGCGGGGACGCGAGGGCAACGGCATGGATCTGTTCAAGTCTGAGATTCTGGCCGGAGAGCAGTAGCGGCGACTGAAAGTTCATTGTGGTACTCCGATTGCGACGAAGGTCCCGCGCACCTTGTCTTCCTGCGCTCGTGCGGAGGGAATGACTTGGCTGTGAAAGACGACATAGACGCCCCGACTCGAGCAGACGCGCCGCCAGAAGGCTCTCGGTGAGGTTCTGTAAGCCATCACTCGAATCAAACCCCATGCCCCGGTAAGAATTACGGGAACCTGCAATCCTGGCAACGATTTTTCGATCAAAGCGCCGCCTTCTACCATGGTGTCGGTCCCATGAGAGATGATGATGGGGCACTTGAGCGAAAGAAGCTCTTTGATTTTCACAATCAAGTTTGCGCGATCTTCTGGTGTCATCTCCAGGCTGTCCTTGTTGATCAGTGAAATGACACGCACCTGGCAGGCGGGCAGGCGAAGCCGTTTGAGATAGTCGCCGACCTTGCTGGTGTTATTCAGAACAACGCCCAACTGTTCGGAATACTCCTTCTCAATTGTTCCATCGGTTGTAATCAGGTAGATGGTCTGCATCGCATTCAACACTCGATGACGTTCAGGGCCAAGCCCCCCAGTGAGGTCTCTTTATAGCGGGATTGCATATCGAGGCTTGTACGATACATGGTCTCGATGACTTGGTCGAGGGTGATCTTCTTGTGACCATCCGCTTCATTCATTGCCGTACGACAAGCATTGATCGCCTTGACGGCTCCCTTTGCCTCAGGCAAGGCTGGAAGGCGAGATGCGGGAGCAACTCGCACGATGGGAACCCGAAACTCCGGACCGTAAGCTCGAATATCAAGACCTGCGTGGAAATGACCAATCAGACCCCATCTGGCAGGTTTTGCATCACATGGTGAATCACGGCACATATCACCGCGGACAGATCAACACAATGCTGCGGCAAGTTGGGCGCAGAGCCGCCGAAGCCGATGTATCTGCTTGCCTTTTACCGCGAGCAAAACACGAACTCGCCTCAAGAGCCGCGGCGCTAATCGCGCAGTTCCCTGTTCGCCTGAGCGGCCTTATGAGCTTGTGATCATCCTGGCAATCCCGTTCGGAGAACATCGTGAGCTTGCGAAGGCCCTGCCCAGTTCGAAGGGCAAGACGGTCATCGACATGATGAACTCGTTTCCGCTGCCACCAGAGGAACTGGACTGTCTACTAAAGCGAGCCGGCGTCAACGAGTGAAAAATCGCCAACCCGCTCATCGAGCCGGGATTTGTCCCCTGAAGTCGGCCAGTACAGAAAAGCGCTTCGTGTTCATCGTTGCGGAGATCCCTTCGTTGAAGGAAGGTCCCACGCAAAGGCTTGGCGCGTCGCGTAGTGTCCTTAGATTGGAAAGAATCCCCAACAAGGATTCGCATCTGGGAGCGGTTAGACTTAAAGACCCCCAAATGTTTATTTAACTAACTTATTTTCAATAACTTGGGTTTCTGCCCCCCAGGCAGCCGGGAACGTTGATTGTGAATCACTTATACTCACATGCTTGCCATCGTACCCCGTTTCATACCCCTAAAGTTCACCGGCTTTCCTCGGACCAAGTCAGACCACAGAGAATCCCACGAACCGTCCGGCTTCAGTTCCCGTTGTTGCGGCATCTAGCACAGAGAGCGAAATCGTTTGTAAGGCGCACAATTCAGCGAGAAGTTCGGCGAAGTTTCGCAATCTGAGAATGCGTCTGCGCAGAGCAGATTGATCTCAACCGTTTCCGGAAACCGGTCGTGTACAGAACAGCTGAAGTGTTTCTCAGATAAAGCCCGTCAAGGCGCTTCTTCCGTCTTCGATGGCTCGCCCGCGGGAAGGCGCAATACAAGCTGGTCAATTCTGATCAGATTCCCGACGTGTGAATGACCGATAGTTGCTCGTGGGGTGCGCTCCCGCCGTCCGCAAGCCGGTCGAGGGTTCTGGCGATCCGTCCTACGCAAGGCTTTCGGAGGAGACTGCGCGATGAAATCCGGCAGAACAACAAGTTGGGCGTTTCCTTCGACTGGATGCATCAGGCATCTATTCACCGCTGGGTCCCTGTTTCTGACCGTCTGCATCGCAATCCAGCAGCTTGCCGGCGCACAAATGCAAGGCGTTCTGCCCGAAGAGCGTAGCCCGCTTACAGCAGCACAGGTTAGAGACAAACTCCTTGAGATGAACCTTCGGCGTGCTCAAGCACTCCACTCGTATCAAGGCACGCGAACGTATCGCGTGATCTACCGCGGTCTTCTCGGCTTGACCGTCGCAGGAATGGTCGTAGACGTGACCTACAAGGCGCCGGATTCCAAGGAATTCATCATCCGGTCTTCGACTGGTTCAAAGGTAATCCTTGATAAAGTCTTCAAGAAGCTCCTGCAGGCCGAAAAAGAGGCTTTATCGATCGATGGGCAACGACGCACGGCTCTAAACAGTGAAAACTACGAGTTCACAATGGTCGGATATGAATCAATCGCCTCGCGGCGAATGTACGTGCTGACCGTAGAGCCCAAAACAAAGAGCAAGTTTCTTTTCCGCGGCCGCATTTGGGTGGACGCGAACGATTTCGCTGTGGTCCGACTGGAGGCAGAACCTGCCAAGAATCCCTCCTTCTGGACAAAAAGCAGCCAGATAGAGCAGTCATACAAAAAAGTGAACGATTTCTACCTTCCGCAGCGGAACCATAGCGTCTCGTCAATCCGGATAGGTGGACGCGCAGAATTGACGATTGAATATCAAAACTACGACATCACGGGGTCCGACCGCGTTTCTCCTGGGGCTACGCAAAAGATTGCACATCCATCAGTCACAACCTTGTCACAGATTGAAAACGGCCATGAGTAAACCTGCTGTGCAGCATCTCACAAACGTTCAAGCCCCTTTCAAATCCACTCTTATATCGCCGGGCTTTTGAGACTTCGAATTCCCTTTTCCAGTTCTCGATCCGGGCCGACACCTGCGGATCAGGTCCCGTTCCTGTAATCATCCGCGCTTCTCTCGACAGGCATCGATACAACCGCATTCATTCAGAATCGACTGGAGAGCTCAATGAAACATCAGATTCGCGGCACGTGTACTGCAGCAGGTGTATGCTCGAGTAGTAGGTTACTTCCACCTCTCGCCTCCGGCACCTCTGGCATTGCCCCAGACGATCACCGTTCAAGGACGCATCCGAGCGACTGGAGCTGCGATGAGCATTCCTCAACGACACGAGATCCGAGATCGTGTATCCGAAGATTCCGAGAAAGACAGCTGCTGGTCAACGACGATTGGACTAGCCTCCAGATCCGACCGCTCGGACGCCACGCACGACGACTCTCTGTCGACCCGATCGACTTTTCTCGAGGACTTTACGGTCGAGCATTCCGACGATGGAATGCGCACTGAAGTGATCGAGCTCGCGGGCATTTTTTGAACGTCGTCTGGCGACGATTAGCTCCAGCATAGCGAGAGAGCAACGATGAATTGCGCGACCTGCAGGTGCATAAAACTGCAGTATTGAAAGGACAAGAAGCAATGACAGCAACATCTGTAACGACTACCTTCACCCCACTTCACGACCGCATTCTCGTCCGTCGTGTAGAAGAAAACGAAACCGTTCGCGGCGGAATCATCATTCCTGACAGCGCCAAGGAGAAACCACAAGAAGGCGAAGTTATCTCCGTCGGTAAGGGTAAGTCGAACGACGAAGGCAAGGTCTTCCCTCTGGATGTGAGAGCTGGCGATCGCGTGCTTTTCGGCAAGTATTCCGGCACCGAAATCAAGATCGACGGTGAGGAGCTTCTAATTATGCGCGAGGAAGAAGTCCTGGGCATCCTCAAGAGATAGCCACGGCAGAACTTGAGTTCCCGGCTAGCCGTGCCGTCTATATGGAATGCGCTGAGCTCAACCAACCCCGATAACTGACAATTAGTCACCGCAACTGCACCTTGGAGTCAAAAGTATGGCAAAGCAAATTCTGCACGGCGAAGATTCCCGTCAGGCAATCCTGCGTGGCGTGAACATACTGGCGGACGCCGTCAAGGCGACACTCGGGCCAAAGGGCCGAAACGTTGTCATTGATAAGAAATTCGGCTCACCCACCATTACCAAAGACGGCGTAACAGTAGCCAAAGAGATCGAGCTGCAAGATCCGATGGAGAACGTCGGCGCTCAGCTAGTGAAGGAAGTCGCATCCAAGACTTCTGACGTGGCCGGCGACGGCACGACGACTGCGACTGTTCTGGCACAGGCAATTTTCCGGGAAGGCGTCAAAACTGTCGCAGCCGGTGCCAACCCAATGGCGTTGAGGCGCGGCATTGAAAAAGCCGTGACTGCGATCAACGGGACGCGCGACAAGGACGGCAAGTGGGTGGAACTGGGCGCGCTGGGCAAGCTCTCCAGACCCGTTGATGAGAGTGCCGTGGCCCAGGTGGGCGCAATCTCGGCCAACGGTGATCCGGAGATTGGAGAATTCATTGCAGAGGCGATGAAGAAAGTCGGCAAGGACGGCGTGATCACGGTCGAGGATTCGAAAACCGGCCATACGTTCCTCGAAACCGTTGAGGGGATGCAGTTTGATCGCGGTTACCTGAGCCCGTACTTCATCACCGATCCTGGCCGTATGGAGGTTGTACTCGATGAACCTTCCATCCTGATTTTCGAAAAGAAGATTAGCAACATGAAAGATCTGCTGCCGTTACTGGAGCAGGTGGCTCGCGGCGGCAAGCCGCTCTTGATCATCGCCGAGGACATCGAAGGCGAAGCGCTCGCGACTCTAGTGGTCAACAAGCTACGCGGCACTCTGAACGTAGCCGCCGTCAAGGCTCCCGGATTTGGGGATCGTCGTAAAGCTCTGCTCGGCGACATCGCGATCCTGACTGGAGGAGAGGCATTCACAGAAGATCTCGGGATCAAGCTCGAGGGTGTGAAACTCGAAAACCTGGGCCACGCGAAGCGCGTGACGATCGACAAGGACAACACCACCATCGTCGACGGCGCCGGCGAGGCCTCCAAGATCAAAGGTCGCGTGAACGAGATCCGCACTCAGATTGAGAAGACCACGTCTGACTACGACAAGGAGAAGCTGCAGGAGCGGCTCGCCAAACTAGTTGGGGGCGTTGCCATCATCCAGGTGGGCGCGGCGACCGAGACTGAGCTCAAGGAAAAGAAGGCTCGCGTCGAGGACGCTTTGCATGCCACTCGAGCGGCGGTGGAAGAAGGCATCGTGCCGGGTGGGGGCGTGGCTCTGCTTCGAGCCGTTCCAGCTGTTGACGCTCTCATTAAGACGCTCGATGGTGACGAGAAGATCGGGGCGCAGATTGTGCGCAGATCTCTCGAAGAACCTCTCCGAATGATCGTCAAAAATGCCGGCGCAGAGGGAGCCGTTGTGGTAGCCAAGGTCCTCGCATCTAAAGATCCATTCTTCGGATACAACGCGGCAACGGGTGTCTTTGAGGACCTCGTCAAGGCTGGCGTCATCGACCCGACGAAGGTGACGCGCACAGCACTGCAGAATGCAGCCTCGATTGCCGCACTTCTTCTAACCACTGAAGCAATCGTTGTCGAGATCCCAGAGCAGAAGACTGCGGCTCCGGCGGGCGGATACAACGGTATGGACGGCGGTTACTAGGAAATCCTGCAGCTTGTTCACTCAGCAGAAATAAGAAGGACTCCAGCCGAGGCTGGAGTCCTTCTTATTTAGGAAGATTCCTAGACAATCGCGATTAAACATCCCGACTACATTGAGATGCTGATTGCTATTGCCACGTCTGGATGTCTGCGGTTGTACATATAGTAGCCGTCATCTCTGTAATCGATGAAGACATCGTCGTTATCGTACCAATTGTTCGACCAGTTCTCGGGCCAGGGGTCCTGAAGCGTTACCCAGTAGCCCTCGTACTGGAAGCGCGGGTATCCGCCATACTCACCGAAAGGCAGGCCGGAGATACGGAACCAATGTTGTGGGCCGAAGTAGCCGCGATAACGGTCCTGGGGAATCCGGTAGCCGCTGTACCCGCCGCGCTGCTGCCAGCTGCGGTGATCCGACCGCCAGTTCCGGGCACGATGTTCTTGCCAGGTGCTCTGCCAAACGCGCTGCTGGTCTGGATTACGATCAGGTGACTGATGGCGCCCGGCATCGTGCTGCTGCCGGTTCGCATACTGCCGTTGCTGATCTCGTTGTTGCTGCCTGCTCTGATCCTGTCTATTCTGCTGCTGTTGAGCCTGCCTTTGCTGCGTGTCCTGGTTCTGCATTTGCTGAATGTGTTGTTCCTGTTGGCGACCCCGATCCGACCTCTGCTGCTGCCTCGCCTGATGTTGCTGTCGGTCCCGATCCTGGTTATCCTGACGAACGCGGTCCTGGTTCTGCGGCTGCTGATCCCGCCTGTCTTGCTTCTTGTTTTCTTGCTGCTGCCTGTGCTGATCCTGCTTCTCGTTCTTCTCGTCCTGTTGAGCATTGGCCGGAAGGGCGATTCCGAGAATCAAAGAGAGTACAGCCGAACTGATGACTGCAGATTTCATGTGGAGTACCTCTATTTGCCTTTGTTAATTGGTGCCTGCAGAGCGCAAGCTTTGTGCGTTATTTCCTGACCGGGTTCTCACCAGGCGAGTCTCATCGAGGGCGGCAAAGACTCACAGGAGTCCCTTGCGCGTGATCCTTCAGAGAGATCTACGCCGGCCGGTGACCAGGTTGAAGACAAGCACGACGAGCGCGAATACAAGCAGTAGATGGATCAGCCCGCCGCCGACGTGAAAGCTAAAGCCGAGGAGCCACAAGATCAGAACGACTACAAAAATTGTCCAGAGCATATTTCCCTTTCTGAAAACGTGAGCACCCTTGGCTTGAATCTGCCTTGAGCGCCCACAATGCATCCTTAGAAGAGGTTCTAATTAGAGGCGACTGCCTGCGCCTTTGCGCTCCTGACCGCGTCCAGGAATGAATTGGCTGCGGTTGGCATGGTGACTTCACCTCGCAAAATCCGTCGATTAGAGACGTTGCGGCCATAAATGGCTTTTGTTGAATCTTCATCGTGGCGGATCGAGGCGCCATTCAGCGTGAGTCCGGCAAAGGCGCCCTTCGCCCGTGAATAGGTGAGAATCTCTGCATCGAGCTTCCAATCGGTATTGGCAGACGCGTGTCGGCCAACCGGACCGGCAGCAGCTGAAGCGTCGGCGCCCAGTGAAAACTTACTCGAGAGCAACTGGCGCATTCCCCGCTCATTTTGGATAATCATGACCAGATCCACACCCTCGATGCCAATCTGCAATCCCCAGCTTCCGCCGGTAATGGCGAAAAACATTGGCGCGCTCCAGCCGTTCGAGCTTCTGCAGGTGGCGACACCGCGACCATTCTCCGCACCGAACACAAAGCCGCCTTTAATCATGTGAGGCACAACCGCGATGCACTTTGCGTGTTCCAGAACCTCTTCGGGAATGCCTTTGTCCGGGGCGGCCATGATCTCGTGAAGTACGCTGCCGGCATGATCTAGGCGGTCATTGGTTGCTTCACGGTCCGTCGCGGCCCAGCCAATGCTGGTCAGGCTCAGTATTGCTGCTAAAGTGATGGCTTTCTTCATTCAAAACACCGTTTTCTACCTTTGCGCATCGGCGTTCAACTTGTTCGCTCCGGAGCGCACCAGGTATCTCTCACTGTAGGACGATTGCACTAGTCTGTCTGAGCAATAGCGCTCTACCTTGAAAAGTCTCTTCACGCGTGAACCTGGCATAGCTCTCATGAACATCTCCAAGGTGATGAAAATTGAACAGTACGTTGCGGGGTGCCATACTTAGTTGGAGTCTTGGCAGCGGGTAGTGCTCCCGGGTACTCCATTGAATGGAGAACACTTGGGCGCTGGCTGCTGCGTCTCTTTGTCGCGGTGACGTCCGAAGAGAGGCCTCTGATGGTTGAGCTGGAAAAACCCGAGTTCGATGCTGCAGCTTTTCTGGCGAACGCGGGCCTGGGTCGCAGAATTGTTCAGTTGGCGCCTAAGCAGCCCTTCTTTTCGCAGGGTGATCCGGCAGATTCGATCTTCTATTTACAGCGCGGTCGGGCAAAGGTCACAGTCGTGTCACCAGCTGGAAAAGAAGCCACGATCACGCTGCTCTCTGCGGGCGATTTTGTAGGAGAAGAGTCTCTGGCTGCGGTGTCCGGCCTGCGATTGGCTACGGCTGTCGCTGTCACCGCCTGCACGGCGCTCAAGATAAAACGAGATGAGATGGTCCGCGTCATCCACGAAGAGCATGACTTCTCGGACCTGTTCCTAAAATTCCTGCTGGCTCGGAGTATGCGCATCCAGGCCGATCTTGTCGATCAGTTGTTCAATTCCAGCGAAAAGCGGCTTGCTCGCATTCTCCTGCTGATGGCGGAGTTCGGCACTCCGGGTGAGCCTGAACCTTTCATACCGCGGATATCGCAGGAGACTCTTGCGGAGATGGTCGGGACGACACGATCTCGCGTCAGCTTTTTCATGAACCGTTTTCGCAAGCTCGGATTCATCGAATACAAAGGCCGCATACGAGTTCACAAGTCCCTGTTGAACGTGGTGCTGCACGACGAAGTACCTAAGCGAGATAGTGGATCGACCGATCCATTCACAACTAGAAGCTCTCGCTCGAAGGTTGGCCGCACGAAATAGCTGGCTTTCTTGGGAAACATGGTCAAAACCGAACAGTAAAGACATCTCGCTCAATGGGACACTGAGGTCAGTTCCTGATGATCCAGTATGCGAGGTGAGCTTTGTCTGCCAATTTGAAGACGGTTTTGGTTGTAGACGACAAAGAGTGGATTCGCATCGCCATCTCGCTCGTGCTTGAGGAGTTTGGGTACTCTGTGCGCTGTGCTGAAGATGGGCACTCAGCATTGCGTGAAATTCATCTGCAGAACCCGGATATTCTTGTTTCCGACCTCACCATGCCCGGCATGTCAGGATTCGAATTGCTGATCAACGTCAGGCGCTTGTTCCCCGCAATCAAGGTGATCGCCATGAGCGGGTCTTTCACCAGTAGAGAGGTTCCCCCGGGGGTCCTCGCGGATGCTTTCTATCCGAAAGGCGGAAGTGTCAGCGCACTCTTGCAGACCTTCCGTGCCCTTCCCCGAAACATCGATCGAGTTCAGGATTCTTCGACCACTTCGGCACAGGTTCTTCTCGCATCATGAGTCATAAACGGCTCCATCTGTTTGCGGCGGCCGCTGTAACTATTGCGCTGCTGATGTCCAGCGTTGCACTGCGTGGCTATTCAGTTCTTACGCACGAGGAAATTGTCGACCTCGCATGGACCTCCGAACTCCGTCCTCTGCTCTTGCACCGTTTCCCGGCTTTGACCGAGGAAGAAATCAAAGAGGCACACGCATACGCTTACGGGGGATCGGTCATCCAGGATCTCGGCTACTATCCCTTTGGGAGCAGACAATTCAGTGACCTGGTGCACTATGTTCGCACCGGGGACTTCGTTCTCGAATTGCTTCATGAGAGCGAGGACGCCAACGAGTACGCCTTCGCACTGGGTGCTTTGTCGCACTATGCGTCGGACATCGATGGCCATCCAGCCGTCAATGAAGCGGTCGCTCTTCGCTACCCAAAGCTGCGAGCGAAATACGGCAAATCCGTTCGCTACGCACAGGACAGAACAGCCCATCTCAAGACCGAATTTGGATTCGATACACTGCAAGTTGCCAAAAATAGATATGCGTCAGACCAGTACCACGATTTCATTGGCTTCAAAGTTGCCCAGTCGTTGCTGGAGCGCTCTTTTGCGGTTGTATACGGTCTGGAACTGAAAGACGTACTGACCCATGAAGACCTGGCGATCGGGTCATATCGATATTCCGTCAGCACGCTGATTCCGCAGATGACGAAAGTCGCTCTCCAGACGCACAAGAAAGAATTGATGCGAGAGACACCAAACCTTGCGAAGAATAAATTCCTGTATCGCTTGTCCCGATCCGATTACGAGCGCGAATGGGGCAAGAATTACACCAAGCCAGGTCGCGGCACCCGAGTGCTCGCCGCCCTCTTGCGTTACTTCCCCAAAATTGGCCCCTTCAAAGGCATGGGCTTCGATAGCCCGACTGCGCAAACAGAGGATCTGTACATAAAGAGCATCAACACCACGGTTGATCACTATGTCGCAATGCTCGAGGCTGTGCGGAGAGATGCCTTGGTGTTGCCCAACCGCGACCTTGACGACGGGAAGGAAACCAGTGCGTCGGAATACACGCTTGCTGATGAGGCCTATGCGGCTTTGTTGGCAAAGCTGACAGAACTACATTTCGAAGGCACGTCACCGGAACTACGGGACAACATCATCGCGTTCTATGCTGATCTCTCTCTGCCCATCAAGACCAGGGAAGATGCGGCGCGGTGGCAGGGCGTCCTCACCGGTCTCGACCAGCTGAAGGGGCTGACGAAGTCCTCCATTGTCGAGCATCCGGCCTCCTGATCCGTCCAAAATGCCGGTACCGCAATACAGATGAGCCGCAAGTCAAATTGATCAGGAAATCTCGTGCCGTTGTAACCGAGTGAGCAAGATTGATCAGACCGCGACATGCGACGCAGGTGATGATGGACAGGGTTTGATTGCATCGAGGGAATGTTTTGCCAAAGCCTGAACCTAAAGTATTCGACTCCGTAAACTTCCTGGCCAATGCTGGGCTGGGCAGGAAGATCGTTGAGTTTAGAGCCAAGCAGACATTTTTCTGCCAGGGCGACCCAGCAGACTCCGTTTACTACCTGCAAAAAGGTCGAGCACGGCTCACGGTCGTTTCTCAAGCCGGCAAAGAGGCCACAATCACTCTTCTATCAGCGACCGATTTTGTTGGAGAGGAGTCTCTCGCCGCAATCATGGGTCTACATCTCGCGACTGCTACCGCGGTCAATTCCTGCACGGCGCTCAAGATTAGCAGAGAAGAAATGATCCGCGTGATGCACGACGAGCCAGCATTTGCTGACATATTCCTCAAATTCCTGCTCGTTCGAAGTATGCGCATCCAGGCCGATCTTGTTGATCAACTCTTCAATTCCAGTGAAAAGCGTTTGGCGAGGATTCTCCTGTTAATGGCAGAATTCGGTAAGCCCGGTGAACCGGAGACCTTTATTCCTCTGATTACACAGCAGACATTAGCGGATATGATCGGCACAACTCGCTCTCGAGTGAGCTTCTTCATGAATCGCTTTCGCAAGCTTGGGTTCATCAGCTACGACGGTCGTATTCAAGTACATAAGTCGCTGCTCAACGTGGTCCTGCTCGATCAGCTTCCTGAGCACAACGCCACGAGGCCACCGATCCTTTCCAAAGCAGCTTCCGCGTCTAAGGCATCTTCCGGGGTTGTCCAGGCTGACACCCGCGATTAACAAGCGCAAATCTTCTTCGCACTCTCGAAAAGACTCTGTCGCCCGCGCCCGACATACAAACGCTTAGGGCTCCCGGCGCTCACACTCGCGTTAGCGTATGCTCAGAGAAGTAGCTCTTTTTCTTTCTCGCCTCTGGCACTCCTGGCTTCGCTTCAGACGAGCGTCATCCAAGCACGCAACCCTCGACTGGAGCTCCTAATGAGCCTGATCAAGAAGTCGGACGTCAAGAATCACTTGTCCTACCACCACCGAACGGAGATACATCTGGCTCACCCCCAGAGCCAATCAGAGGCCACTGGTTTCGCACACGATGAAGATGAATCGAACGTGGGTGATCCGGTTGAGAACCCCGTAACTACCCCAACCCCGAACAAGCCAGAGACGACGCCGACGATCGCTTACAAAAGCGCGAAAGCGTGACCCCGCACTCCATGTTTCTTCGCCTGGGTTGTGCGCTTCCGGATAGCGTTGATCCACTTAGAGAAGCCTTTTGTGACGACTGGGCTCACGTTTTACGGCTCGATTCAGCTAGTCTCGACGGGATGATTCGCCGTGCAGGCTGGCACTTTATGTGGGTGAGTAAGTCCTGTTCGCGACGAGGCTGTGGGTGGACGGAAGAAACGGCCACTCGGCAAGCTTTGGATCGCGCGCTAAGAGGAATCGCCGGGCGGTTCAATGCTGCCGAGTTTGAGTCTCTTCGGATCAGGCGTGTTCTAGGCTTCTACATTGCGAACGCCACAATGGAAGCCCGCCAGATTCAGCAAAACACGTCACTGATTTGATCCAAGAGAGCCTTTGAGAAGAGCGTCTACCCAATTGGCCGGTTGACGAATCGAAAGGTGTCAAATGTTGGACTATGCATCCGCGTGATGTTGGCGAACTGTGCCATCGCCATCCTAATCAGATTTGAAAGCAGGAGCAATGCCTTCCACGAATACCATGAACTCCGTCGAGCCCCTGGCAGGATCCCCTTCATTGGCAGCCGCTGCGGTCTCATTTGAAGCGAGTACTCTGCCCCTGCCTACCCGCATCGCTTTTGTTGGCAACTACCTACCCCGTGAGTGCGGGATCGCCACATTCACGACCGACCTGTGCAATGCACTCACCCAAGAATTCGGATCCGGACGCCTTTTTGCAATCCCAGTCAACGATCCCGAGTCAAACTACGAATATCCCGAGCAGGTTCGCCTGGAACTAACTCAGGAAGATATTGGATCTTACGAGCGAGCCGCGGAGTTTCTCAATTTTAATGGCAATGATCTCGTCTGTCTCCAGCATGAATACGGGATCTTCGGAGGCGCCGCAGGACGCTACATTCTGGCTTTGCTGCGCAAGTTGCGCATGCCATTGGTGACAACGCTACACACAGTTCTTCGCGAGCCGGATGCGAATCAGAGAATCGTCCTCGAGGAGATCGCGCAGATCTCAGACCGGCTAGTAGTAATGAGCGAGTTGGCGGCCCAACTTCTTCGCGATGTGTATGCAGTTCCGAGCGGAAAGATCGACGTGATTCCACATGGTGTGCCAGATCTTCCGTTCATGGACCCTAACTACTTCAAGGACAAGTTCGGCACCGAGGGGAAAAGTGTTCTGTTAACCTTCGGACTGCTATCTCCCAATAAGGGAATTGAAAACGTGATCCGGGCACTGCCTGCAATTCTTGCGCGTCATCCCAACGTCGTCTATATCGTCTCGGGCGTCACGCATCCGCACATCCGGCGTCGTGAGGGCGAACGCTACCGCGAGAGTCTGCAGGCTCTTGCCAAAGAGCTTGAGGTTAGCGATCATCTGATCCTCAACAATCGTTTTGTAAGCGCGGAAGAACTCGTCGAACACGTAGGCGCTGCAGACATCTACATAACCCCTTATCGACAGGAGGCGCAAATCGTTTCCGGAACCCTCGCCATCGCGCTTGGGGCTGGCAAAGCAATCATCTCTACTCCCTACTGGCATGCCAAGGAGTTGCTGGCAGAGAAGAGAGGCGTCATAGTCCCCTTCGAGAATCCTGATGCCATCTCCGATGCAGTGCTTGCATTGCTAGAGAACGATGCGGAGCGCCATGCGATGCGTAAGAGGGCCTACCTGCACTCCCGCGGCACAACATGGCCAAGGACGGCGAAGGCCTACATGGCGAGCTTCCAGCGTGCCCGGTTCGAGCGTTCGTTACAGCCAAAGCCCACTCATCCTGACGATCACGCTCTGGTCCTCGCGGAATCAGCAGATCAGCTTCCTGATCTCAACGTCAGGCATCTTTTGTCCATGACCGATGACACCGGCATATTGCAACATGCGATCTTCTCCGTGCCGAATCCCCGCGAAGGCTATACGACGGACGACAATGCACGCGCGCTCATCGTCTCCACCCAGCTCGCTGAGGACCGGGCTCAGGGGGATCCCTCAAGATATACAGAGCTTTCCCGCAGGTACCTTGCTTTCCTCTGGCTCGCATTTTCAGGTGGTCCGGGACGCTTCAGAAATTTCCTGGGATACGATCGCAGGTGGCTGGAAGACGTCGGCTCCGAAGACAGCCACGGCCGAGCACTTTGGGCTTTGGGTACGGTTCTAGGGCAGTCGAGTGATGCCGGATTGCGTGGAGCGGCGGGAAGATTGTTCGAGGCAGCCGTCCCACCGGCCTTGACATTTACCAGTCCGCGCGCATGGGCGTTTTCCATTCTCGGAATGCAAAGCTACCTGGGGTGGTTCCCAGGAGACAGAGCAATCCAGGGACATCGCAATTCCCTTGCCAATCGCCTCCTCGATATCTACGAGCGCAGCACAACTAAGACTTGGAAGTGGTTCGAAAAGAGCCTCTCTTATTCGAACGCACGATTGCCGCAGGCGCTCATCCTGGCCGGATGGCACAGCGAAAACAAGAGAATGGTTGCGGCGGGAGTCGAAGCGCTTCAATGGCTTGTTGAAGCACAGCACAGGTCTGACAATGAGATATTTGTGCCCATCGGATCGAATGGAGTTTTCAGCGAAGGCAAGGAGAGACCCCGCTTCGACCAGCAACCAGTCGAAGCATGCGCCACGATCGCTGCTTGTCTTGTGGCATACAAGGTGACGCGTGAGGAGCACTGGCGGATTGAAGCTCGTCACGTATTCGATTGGTTCCTCGGCAAGAACGATCTCCGGGTGCCGCTCTACGATGCCACAACAGGCGGATGCAAGGATGGCCTTCATCCGGATCGCGTCAACGAGAACCAGGGAGCTGAATCCACGCTCTCTTTCCTGATGGCGCTGCTTGAAATGCAGGCGTCAACCGAACCAAGCGCAAATGAAACGTACCAGGAAATGAGCGTCTCCCATTGAATCCGACTACTACTGCGGCCACACTTCAAGATCAGGTAGTTTCGAAATCTACGACACAAAACATGCATGGTGAGATGCCTCTCCTCACTCGCCACAGTCAAAATCCGATCCTCAGCCGCGAGCATTGGCCATATCCGATCAATAGCGTGTTCAACGCCGGGGCTGTGCGACTTGCGGATGGAGACACGCTGCTCTTGTGTCGCGTCGAGGATCGCCGTGGCATATCGCATCTCTGCGCCGCGCGTTCAGCTAACGGTATCGATGGATGGCGAATCGACCCCGAGCCTACCCTCGTTGCAAATCCGCGGGAGTATCCGGAAGAAATTTGGGGTATCGAAGATCCACGCATCACTTACGTGCCGGAACTTGAGAAGTACGCAGTGGCGTACACGTCCTTTGCCCGCGGCGGCCCGGGTGTTTCTCTCGCACTTACCAAAGATTTCCGAAGCTTCGAGCGATTCGGCGTGATCATGCCGCCAGAGGACAAGGATGCTGCTCTGCTGCCCAGGAGGATTAACGGTTACTGGGCTATGATCCACCGCCCAGTGACGACGCTCGGAGCCCATATGTGGATCTCCTTCTCGCCGGATCTAAGGCATTGGGGAAGCCATAAAGTCATTCTTGAGGCGCGCCGCGGCGGATGGTGGGATGCCAATAAGATCGGCTTATGTTCGCCGCCCATTGAGACGGCGAAAGGATGGCTGACGATCTATCACGGTGTGCGCCACACAGCGTCCGGCAGTATTTACCGTCTGGGTCTCGCGCTTTTCGATCCTGAGAGGCCGGATGTTTGCCTGCAACGGGGAGAATCATGGATGTTCGGCCCTGAGGCCCCGTATGAGCGCACCGGAGACGTAAACGATGTCGTATTTCCGTGTGGACAGACGATTGACGCAGACGGAGATGGCATCAAGCTCTATTACGGAGCCGCCGATTCCTGTATTGCGCTTGCCACCGGCAGTATCAGCGCTTTGCTCGCGTGGCTCGAAGCAAACCCCAGCTCAGGGGATGGAATTGCGCGTTAGATCTTGCATTGAGACCTCGGAAGGACATTCAGGATGAATGTTGCAGCAAGTACAACCTGGCCCAATTGGCTGCCGCGGATGCTCTGGTTCCGGCGAGCATGCCCTTGCTGCAACTCAGTCCAATTTAAGCCAGGCGAGGCGCACTTGCTTGACGGGCTCCTCGCTATGTTCGCTCTGCGGCCGGTTCGCTGCATGTTTTGCTGGCGGCGTTATTACTGGTTTTCACTCCGGGGCGCGGAATGAGCATCTTGATATCGGATTGGATTCCCAACTCGAACGATCTTCTGCGACGCCTCATGTCGAAGCACTCGTCGCCAACTCTGAATTATCAGATCGTTGCGCAGAGTGCAGAAGATGTGCAGAACACCGAGAATGCACCGGCCGTCAGCATCGCGCCTTTTCTTCTCGCGTCCGGACAAACAGACCTTTTGAGGACGATCAGCATTTACAGCGTACGAGGTGAGAGCCGCGAACAAATACGGCTCCTGTACATGAATGCTCCTGCAATTCGAGTCTGGAGAAGCATGGGGAAAGTGCCAAACGTCGTGGGTTCGCAAGCTCGTCCGCCACACACGGCGCTCCTCACCTTTGGCGTCCCGTTTAGCGAGTAGATGAGCGGGCGTTTGTGCCAGAGATGATCAGCTCAGTTCGCGTCTTTTAGATCAAGTCCTATATGGGCACGCCCATGGTTTGTCTAAAACTGTTCAAAATTGACCAGTCTCTCGATGGGTTTGGCTGGAATCATCACAATAGTGAAGTGCGGCTATTCCCTGTCCCTTATTTCACTTTTCTGCGAACTCCTGAAAACACGCTCCTGGGTTCATAGAGTATTGGCGGCATTATGCGAAATCCAGGATTCTTCAAACGTGACCGGACGTTCAAGCAGCCCATCATTTGGGTAACGACCTTCTTCATGATTGTCTTTCACGCCGGCGCAGTGGCAGCGCTGTTTGTATTCAGCTGGAAAGCTCTTCTCATTGCCGTGCTTCTGTGGTGGGTCGCCGGAAGCCTCGGCATTGGCATGGGTTACCACCGCCTTTTGACGCATCGCGGATACAAGACCCCGCAGTGGGTGGAGTACGTGCTGTCCGTGTGCGGCACGTTAGCTTTGGAAGGCGCACCGCTCCTCTGGGTTGCGACGCATCGCATGCATCACCAGAACACCGATAAAGAAGGAGATCCGCATTCGCCCCATGATGGCGGTTTCTGGGCGCACATGGGCTGGGTCCTCACGGGGCAAACCATGCGACAGAATTCAGCAGAGCTCTTGCCGCTCGTTCCCGAGCTTCGCAAAGACCGATTCCAAATGTGGATCAGTCGCTGGCACTGGGTGCCGATCACTATACTCGCCGGCCTGCTTCTTGCCGTTGGAGGGTGGCGCTACGTCCTGTGGGGCATCTTCCTTCGGACCGTAATAGGTCTCCACTCGACCTGGCTCGTCAACTCCGCCACGCATATGTGGGGTAGACGGCGCTTCAGCACTCGAGATGATTCCAGGAACAGCTTTTGGGTGGCCCTGCTTACATTCGGCGAGGGCTGGCACAACAACCACCATGCCTTTCCTCAATCAGCCCGTCATGGCATGGCATGGTACGAATTCGACCCAAACTGGTACGGAATCCTGGTCCTTCGAATCTTCGGTCTTGCTTGGGATGTGAAAGCGAAAACGATTAATCATGCCGAGACGCAGAGTGCTGCGTGAAGTCAGAGATCCTACCTGATCTGCCCGGAGGTGATTGATGGCGAGAGCTGCTTCGACCTCGCGGTTATGGGGAACCGCTTCCAGCATAAAGAAAGCCGGTCGAAGGCTTATCGCCGTGGCGATGTTGTTCATCGTTCTTGGAATCTTTGCGATTGCGGAGCCCGCGATCGCTCGGTTTGGGTTGCCCACTCTGCTCGGGTGGCTCCTGGTCTTCGCCGGCGTGGGGCACTTGAGCCTCGTGAGCGGAGAGAGTCGCGGCATTTGGCAGCTGATCCTTGGCGCGATCTACGTGATAGGTGGGGTCTTTCCAGTGACGCATCCGCTCCTCGGCCTAGGCGCAATCACACTGCTCTTGTCGATAGTTATCTTCGTGGAAGGCGCGCTGGACTTGACCGCGTATTTCGGGACACGCAACGAGTGTGGTTCTGTGTGGCTGCTGGTAAACGGCTTGATCACGCTGATGCTGGGCGGGCTGATTTCAATTCACCTGCCACGGAATTCGACAGGGGCTATAGCGGCACTACTGGGCTTGAACCTGTTGACGACAGGGATCTCGCGTCTGATGCTTGGGGTAGCAGCGCGGAGCCCAGAAACAAGAGTTACAGGATAGGGAACAAGCATTTCAGACCGACCCCTTACTGCTGCTCATTTGTCGACAAGGCCCCTTTTCGGCTCGCAGGAGGTCTTATAGTCTCCGCCAGTTCCCCCGAGCTCACACGGCTTGGTCGAAAGCCGCTGGTGCTCTCCTGGCGACAGAACCCACCGGTACGATAGCTCCGCCCTGCTTGGGTTGCCGCTTGTGAAACATCGGTTCAATTCCCGCCAACTTCCCCCCTAATCTAACCGACAACCTAGATGCCTCGATCAGTTTTGTTCCGAGCATTCGGAAATGTTCCTCGCGTGAGCAATGTGGGACAGCGCCCTTCTTTCTTAGAGCCTAGGATTCAGTCAGAAACAGGTCCGAATGCATAAGCACGATTCATCTGAGGCGCTCATCACTATCCTTCGCAGCACGTTGCTTCTCCTGGAACATTACGACTACAACGGGCACGACCCCTCATTGAGCGAACTACAGCGCTCCATTCGAAACGCGATCCGACAGGTCCAAGCCGCACCGCCAGCGGACGGCAGCTCGGCAAACGGCTTCGATCGCTTGGACCGGCTGTAGCCCTGTTGTTCTAACCTTCACTTTCCGGCAGGCGTTCTTCGTCCCAGACTCCATACCCCTGGGCAAGAGGTCACCGTCTAGATCAGCCGGCGCGATGCTGACATCGACTAATTCAGAAACCTGACATGCTCCGGAAAGCCGGCTCCCCTCGAAACTCGGTTTCGTGCGAATTGCATCCGAGTGTTCCGAGAGGACCCGCGTCGCCAGCCACTAAACTCGCCAAGTGAGCAATTCTGGACAGTCAGGCATTTCCATCTCGCGTAGATTCACGTCCATGAACGACGGAATCCGACTACTTAATGTCGAGCTAGATGGTGACGACGGAGTTGTGGTGATATTTTCGGACGGGACTACTGGCGCATATGTGGCTGAGGAACTACTAGAGCTAAGGCCATATCGAGAACGAATCAGAAAGAGGACGATCTTTACCGTTCCTACTGAAGGGCCTAATCATGACAATCCCCCAGGCGAAGGTCAGCAATCCGAACGCAAAACAGCCACAGGATAAAGCCTCACACTCTCGTCATTGATGACGACGTTGCAGTTGCGGATACACTCGCTATGGTCCTGAATTCGGAAGGATTTGATGCTAGGGCCGTGTACAGCGGTGAAGAAGGCGTCGAACTTGCGAGAAGTATTGAGTTCGACTTCCTCGTCACGGGTGTCGTGATGCCGCAGATGAACGGCATTGATGCCGCGATTCAGATCCGCAAGCTTCTTCCCAAATGCAAGATCCTTCTAGTTTCAGGGGACAATGACACCAGCGCTTTATTGCACAATGCTCAGTCTCAAGGCTACAGGTTTGAAATACTCGCCAAGCCCGTGCATCCTCTGGTGCTCTTCCAGGCGCTTCGCTCAGTCGAGCCCTGATAGGCGCCCACGGTGTGCCTGTTGCGATGTCGAATTACCAAACACCCGATCTAGCAAGCCCCGACCAAGAGCATTCCTGATTGCAGCATAAGCTGGTGACTCCGGGCTACTTCAGGAATTTCGCTTCCATCGTCGGCAAAGAGGATATGGTACACAGTTGTAGCCCCGTTCCACGCTCTCTCTTCGCACTGGTTAGCTGAGCTTGTTCAGCGAGTTTCGAAGTCACGTCGCTTATCCTGCTTCTCCCAATTCGTGCGCAGGCAACGTGGTCAAGCGCACGTCTTCGACTGGATTGCCTACGGTGAAATGGTAGAAGCTCTGCCAATCGCGGGACGAAATGCCAAAGACCTCGTGAACCGGATCATCAAAGTAGCAGCCGATTCCGGTGGCACGAATGCCGGCCTCCTCGGCCTCGAGGTAGAGCACCTGACCAACAAGTCCTGCTTCCCAGTACAGATTTCGATAGAAGCCGGCGCCACAGACAACCAGACTATCCATGTACTCGGCGATCATGCTAAGGCTGAAGGCACCATCTCCCGCAATGTCTTGACCACAGGAGACGCTCGCGGTGAGAGCCCGACAGTCGCCTTCTTTCAACAGGAACAGTGGAAGGCCTTGCGGACACGATGGAGGGCGCTGCCACAGAAACTCAGGCCTCATCGATTGCCGGAGTGATGTGACCTTTTCGGGATTCCGTGCGAGCAAATAGAGACCGGGAACCACGTTGTTGATGCGATGCACGAAGAGGCCGAGGTGGATGCGCGGGCGCCAGGGCAGCACGTCCCATGGCATCGTCCGTTCATCTCGAGTAGGTATAAGACGAGCCATCATCCGAAAGAAAGTTGCCGCAGAGATTGCCGTGGACCCGTCCATGCTGACCGCACTCCTGCGCCCCAGGATGACCTTTCTGCACTGAAGGAGCCGGACCGAACTGGCGTTGCGAAAAGCTCTGCTTCCGAAGGGAAACTGGAAAATTCTTCTTCTGCTAGAGTCTTCGGGTTCATAGTGGCGGCGGCCACCTCGTCGATCACCGGCCACTCCACGCCATGTTCACTACTCAGCACGTTTGCAGTGCCGCACCACTGAGAGCTTGCCGACCGGGCCACCAAGTACTCGGACAGGCTTATGGCGCGGCCGCTGCTATCTTCCTCTCTGACCACAACCGCCATGAGTTCGGGATGCTCCCGCTCTGCTCGCCCGTAGTCGGCATCGCGGTCGAGTCCGAGAAGCCGGGCCTGGGCGGCGCAACCCACCCGGTCGAGAAGGCGGACCTTCCACCCGAGGGCAGCCGCGGCGAAGCGCAGCGACCCCAGTGCGTGACCAACATCAAGTTGGCAATACCGGAACGCACGCTCTCCATACTTCCAGGCCTCACGCCAAAAAATCGACGACAATCCCACGAGGAATGAACCCTCTGAGAACGAGGCCCAGAAAAAAGGATCAATCTCCGCTCGAAGCTCGACGCCGTGTTCCTTTGGCGCATAGTGATATACGCCGGGGGGGCTGTGGAGCTTCTCCATGGATGGCAACAGTACGTATCCCTCGGTCGGGTGGAGGTTGCCGCTGGACGGATTGGCACGCAAGGGCCATGAGGCTCCTTGGAACTGTTTCCAGGCTGTTAGGGAGAGTGCGTATCGCAGGAAAAATGAGACGGATGCCACTGACAGCGGAGCCGGCATGATGGAGTCTCGGACATAGAGCTGCCAGAACGGAAGTCCACGCCCCTCAGGGGGCATAGGTAGGCTGACCAGCGGTGCTCCGTCGTAGCGGCGGAATGGATCTGGCTGTTTAGCCCAATCCAGGTAGCCGAGGGAGGCTGGATAACGGTGGTAATGGTGCTTCGTTCTCTCGTGGTGAGCCACCACGATTTCTTCGTCGGATGGGTCGCGACTGCCTGTCTTGGTGTCCACCGAGAAGTCAGGAGAAGTATTTGGTTCCATGAAGATCGTTGCCTTGCAGACAGGTGCGAGTGAGTGCGCCGTAAGAATAGGTCGAGACCATTTGCGCGGAAGTTGTAGGCCTGAAGGTGATCATAAATTGTGGCCAATCATCGCAGCGAGTAGGCCACGCTCTCCAATCAACACTCCATGCAAGTCGGGTCCGACAAGATAGGGCTTGTTTGTCATTATGAAGCGCGAAAATGCGCGGACTCAACGGTGAATCCGCGCATTGCCCAAGGAACGCGAACCCTAGCGGAGACTACCTGTCGTCTGTGTGACTGGCGTTCCAATGATCTCACCGGAAACGACGAGTTCGACTCTGCGATTCTGCTGACGTCCAGTTGCGTTATCGTTTGTAGCCACTGGCTCGGTATTGCCATAGCCCCTAGCTGTAACCGAATTGGAATTGACACCGGATTCCACGAGGTAATCACGGACCGATCCGGCTCGCTGTTCTGAGAGCGCCTGATTCATATCGTCACCGCCTACATTATCCGTGTAGCCGCCAACCTGCACATTGATTCCAGGGTAGGCAAGCAGGATACCTGCAACTTTGGCTAGCTTCTCGCGGGCTCCGGGTTTCAATGAGTATTTGCCCGTATCGAATAGAACGTCAGACATGTTGACGATCAGACCCCGAGCGCTGTCCCGCGTCTGCAGAATGAGATTCAATTGTGTTGAAAGACGGGCACGCATTTCAGCTTTTTCGCTGTCCGCCTGCTGAGCGTGGAGGTTGGCCTTGGCAGCGTCCTCTTGCGCGTCCGATACAGCGCGCGCGGAAGACGCCTGACTGGCTGCCATATCCAGTTTGGTTTGCGCCGAGTCTGCTTGGGCACGGTTGGTTTCTAGTTGCGCGTTCGCCTGATCAGCTATCGCTTTGTCTCTTTGGCGTGTGGCGGCGTCAATTTGTGCCTGCGTCTGGGCTTGGGTTTCTGCAGATGCGATGCGCTCGCTATCTCTCTGTGCTCGCAGGTTTGCATTGTCTGTTTCAGATTGTTGAGCCTTGTTATTGGCCAGAGCGGCGTCGGATTGCGCATTAGCGGCGTCGGCATCGGAGCGTTCAGAACGGCGTGTTGCATCAGCGGTTTGGGCTTGCGAATCGGCTAGCGCGTTATCTGACTGTCGGCGCTCCTCATGATTGCGAGCCTCGTCCATCCTTTTGACCGCGATGGTGCGTGCGTCTTCCGCGGTCTGAACCACCTCACGGGATATCGCAATCAACTGCTTGTTGTGATGGTGCTTGTCAATCGCGTATTGATCCGCGTTGTCCATGAGCTTGAGAGCATGGCCGTAGCTTTCGTCCGCGTATTGCTCGGCGCCTTCGGATTTAGCGATCCGCATGGCGTTGCGCGCTTCGTAGAACTCCAGAGGCAAGCCTGCATTCAGAACGATGGGATCGATATTGTACCCCGTCGGAAGATAGCCACCTCGTTCCATGAGCTCAAACTTTGCGTGTACTTCTTCTGTTGTTCCACGAGTGTCTGGGCGGACGGCGTTTTCGAGCACAACGACATTACTGGGCTGCTGTACAGCATAGTAAGGCTCCGCTGTAACGATGAGAGCAAACGCCTGAAGCGTTGTGGTCACCTTGAGCTTGCTGCGGCTGTTATCGCCAACCAGAACTTCGCCAAGATTGACAGGTCGGCCCTCAGGCGAGATAGCCCAGAGAACGTAGGTCAGATACTCGCTACCAAAGCTGGTTGGCTTGTCGAGGTTAGAGAATTCAGCCTCGATCGCAATCGATCCGCGTTTGCTCTCGACCTCGGCCTCGCCTCTGGCCGACAGCATCAGCTCCGTGCCGGCGAAATCAAGCTTCGTGCTTCTGCCGCGGTGCTGGTAATTCACTGCCTCGACCGTGCGATTGATCGTCCGGACTCGGAATCCTGGAGCACGGTCTTCGTGGCGGTCAGATGGCTGTGTTTGCGAATTGACCTGAACAAGCCCAGTCACGCCGAGTACCCCGGCTAATGCCAACGACAATGCGATATTCACTAGTTTTTCCTTGGGCAGTTGCCTGCCGTGTTACGGTTAACAGCTCTTATGTGCCCGATCTCCCGGCCCAATCATGTGAAAGCGGCACCACAGTCCATAAGCGTTCAGAGGCGAGACTACAAGTCGAGATCTCATGACAGGAGAGTGCAAAGACTGCGTAACTCCTCTGCTAAAGACTCCATCATCGGTTTTTAGCGTTGCGCGATCAGCCGCTCCGCCTGGGCCCAATCTTGTGTGTCGCACCCATGCGCGCTGCCGCGCTTCTGATAGATGTAATAAGCACACATACTTATGTCTTCATGGGAAGCGCGGATGGCTGAACTAGAAGTCTCGGTGTCTGGGGAAGGCTGACAATGGACAGCGCCAGTGTCCTTTGGATGTCTTTGGGATTTAGCGACTATCATGGGGAGATCCTCCATTACTCAAGGCTAAGAGGGGAAGGACTCCAGAATAGCTGCCTTAGTTCAGAGAATCTGAAAGAGGAGAAAGATGACTCGCTCATTTATGATGATACGCTCATTGTTGCCATTCGTGCTTCCTATCTCACCCTACTCTCCTTAATATTGCTCTTATCGCGTTCGCGAGGCTGGTATACACGCCGCGACATGGGCCTTGACACGATCGCTGTGACCGAAGGACAGATCCATCCACCGATCTGCCTCACTTCGTTCCGCTTGGGTAGGTGGATGGATTTGAATAAGTCCCGCCTGCTCAGACGCTCTCGGAAAGGTTTGTTTCTTACCCATGATTAGCTCCAGGCTGTTGCTGAGAGTCTCGGAGCGGTAGTTATTTTCAAACCGTAAGCCGGTGACGTGAGACCACAGCGGCCGCATCCACAACTCACACACGAGTTTCCATGTTCCTCTCGCTATCGAGCTCCAGACTTTGAGATACTCAACGACGCCATCGCTCCCGGTCTGATATTCAATGTGAATCAGTCCGGCGGTTCGATCAGGCATCAGCTCATCCCAACTTTGAATTACTGCGTATTCCAAAGCGCGATCGAGCGAAATTGTTTGCATCGTTTGCGAATCAGTGATGGCCAGCATATTTCACCTTTGCTTTCGTTTCCGAATCAACTTTCACATTGCGGCAACAGATCCGTCCAAGCAACGAGAAGTGATACTGGGAGCCGGATGGTCTGTATGGTGGGATCACTCTCGGTAGTCACACGAACTGCCACCCAATTCCCGTCGACGAATGGATCGGAGGCTATTTCGAAATGTTCTCCGTATAGTGCTACGCGCTTGCCTGCAATGTACCCGAGATCCCTTAGCTTCTCGCAGCTCCTGGATGGTGTCTGGTTGGTTTTGCTCGTACCGACGAAGATGGAGGAATGCGACAATTGCCACCTCGGCGTGAGAAGTAGATGTGACTACCATGCGCGGTCGAGCTCGGTACGTGGAAACCTAGCCAGACCGGATTCAGGGTTTAACAGCAGCTACAACACGCACCGGCTTCTCATCTAGATGTTCTGACTTTCGTCGGAAGATAGCTGACCCATATTGCTCATGCACACGCTTTAAGCAATGGCAAGCTTGCCTCAACGAAAAAGAAGTCCGTTATAGGCGAGACTTGCAGTGTCGCCTGGGGAAGTTCTATCGGGGAATCTCAGGAGTCCATTCAATCTAAATAGGCTGCGCATGTGAATGTGGGGAACGGGCCCGTGAAACCTCTCAGGGAAGGCCAAGTCGTTTAGACAGAATGTTTCGCTTCCTGGTTCCATTCAAATGGGGAGTGGAATGTCCACCGGAGCGCCGGAGGAGCCACCCTCATCATTCATTCGTGACATGGCCTCTTCGTCGAAGAGTCGCTCTGTGGAGGACATTAACGCCGAGGTGTCAGCCTTCCGCCAGCAGATCGTTAGTAACAGCGCGCCCTCCTCGAGTGCTTCGACGTCATGTAGAACTCCGCAATCGAGTACCAGCAGATGCCCGGCACATAGATCTACCTTTCGACTGGCGGCCAAATGTATTCGGGTCTGTCCCTTCAGCTGTTGTATGGAAACCCTGCCTTCGGCTCTGTGCTGGCGCATTCGTGAGCCGCCCTTCATGAGAATCAGAACGATTCTTAGATCTGGATATTTCGCAAGCGTTTTAGAACTCCGCCCCGTCTCACGCTGTAAGGAGCCTTCCTGCCGTAACTGGCACAGCTCTCCTTCCAGATCAATCTCCAGAATAGGCCCCGCCAACCCGGTCAATCGATTCAATACGTCTACACCGTCGGCGGGCCGACCTGCACTGGGATTTGGAACCATTGGCACCTCCGTGTGGGCAGCTGGTTCGCTCTGCCAGCGCTGCTTGCCATCACCGAGCAGGAGTACGAGAGCGTCACTACGCTAGGTGGTGAGTCGACACTCCGATCACCTGAATGATGTGCCGCATGCAACTGCAATGCTGATCAATATTGCACAGCCTGCCGGAATGCGTTCGGCTCCGTCAGTCCTCAACCGCTAAAGCCTTGAACCTCCGTCGGCGGGCCTCATCGACTTCTCGCAGGCCGAGCGTTGAGGACGCTCTCAGACACGGCGATGATTTGAGCAATTGTGAACAGCTATCGCTGCTTGACCGCGCGATCATGTTCGTTGACGCTGAATGGATTGCGAGATCTCCTATTCGCAATAGTTCAGCGCCCTCGAGGATTAAACAATGCGCAGCTTTTGGGAGCAAATTGGCGTTCTGGGCCCAATCTATCGATTGCTCGGTAAAGACTTGAATAGCGATGATATTGCGGCGAGACTGAACATTACTCCGGAAAAAGTGGAGAGCTGCACAGCTTGGCTAGTTCATTTCCTCACACTGAAGAATCGTCGAGATTTAGTTCTATACGCTTCAAGGGCGAATAGTCCTACTTTCGCTCGGAGAAGCGCCACGGTGACATGATCTCGCTCCTGGCGTGAGCGTCCAATCGTTACCACCTCAATGTCAAAAGATCAGCTATGGCGGAATTTGAAGAACGAGATCTAGCGGAATCAGACCCGAGCCAATACTCAGCTTCCTCTGAGCGCAAAAGCCTCGTGCAGAGCGTCGGATTCCTGTTTCTGCTAAGTTTGGCGATCTGGGGTGGCTGGTACGGCTGGGGTTTCTTCAAGCGCATTGGATGGATCCCTCAGACCCGCTTGATCGATGTACACATAAGCGGAGATTGGGTAACAGGCGAATTCCGAACCTGCCAAACGGATGGACGCGCCGATGTTTTGTTTTGCCCAAAGCCAGGCGAATCGCATACTGCCTTGACCGCGAACGGACCGGCGCCATGGTCACTTTCTGTAAGCTTTCGTGGAAGCATCAGCGGAAAGTCTGCGGACCGACTGACTTGGAATTGCAAGCGAGAAGCCGAATCCATCGATTGCCGCGCCGATCGATAAACAGACGTGGACAGCCAACTTCGACTCGACGTTTGCGTCAGACCTCCCGATTGCAGCAAACCTCACAGCACATGCCGGTTTAGTGCCTCATGATCAAATGCCACGCCACAAGGTGCTGGCAGCCCACGAACGAGTAGAGGCAGCATTCCGAACTTTGCACCTGTGAAGACCTGCATTCCGGCGAAATGTGATCAAAAACGACCAGTACGGCAACCCGCTCCGTGCCACAATCGCATCAGTACCCTTGCTCCATCGAGTATGCAGGTGAGCCTTGTCCTACATAGGAAGAAGAGTTCTGGTTGTCGACGATCAACTGGGTATCCGTACATCAATCTCGCTTGTGCTTACGGAGTTTGGATATTCCGTGCGCTCTGCAGAAGATGGAAACTCAGCATTAAACGCAATCCGCCAGGAGAACCCGGATATTCTCATATCTGATCTCACGATGCCCGGCATGTCAGGACGCGAACTTTTGACCCATGTCAGGTGCCTCTTCCCGGCAATTATGGTGATCGCCACAAGCGGATCCTTCAGCGGCAAGGAAGTTCCCGCCAGCATCCTCGCTGATGCATTGTATTCAAAGGGCAGCGGCGTGAGTTCGCTCTTGCAACTCTTGCGAGCACTGCCCCGGATGAATCCCCGGATGCTCCGATCGCTCAAGGCCGAGCATCAATCTGGGCTCCATGACACAGTGATCATCGGATCTCCGGTCAATGCGTAGCGCATTCCTGTCCGAGTGTCTGAGTGCTTTATCTCAAGCCTTCCGGCGCGATGCCAAATCGAGCCGCGAGCCAGGTTGCGCAGCCTGTCATGATCCGAAAGAAGAGTCAATCGCGAAAAGGATAGAAAGGCCGTCTTCCAAAGCCTTTTGGCAAAGACGCACCGCTGGAATGCGACTGCACGATGCAGACATCTTCGACAACAATCAGGACGGTGGCGGACGTCGGTAACTGTGAAATCAGAAATGATTCGCTTGGATCTGCAGGACCGAAAGCTTTGCTCTTGAACACGAACGATTGCTCCCAATCAGAACTTGTACGCGTTGCCGCACCGAGGGTAGTCCTGCAGCCTGGCCGCCCCCTGCCTATACTAGTGATCACACCATGAAGAACTCACAGATGTCCGCAGACAAACCCAGCTTCGCCCTCTGCTGCGGCATCGCTTCCCTACGCTCTAAACCCTCACGAGCTGCTGGACGATAAGAGCCGGAAGTTGGCGCGGTCTCTATTGCTCAGACTTCCCCGATGCACATGGCTAGAGTAATTCTGTCTCAGCGATGGAATCACTCACCTTTCAGTCCTCGCGGCTCGGATTGGTACTTCGTAGGCGAGTATTCGAAGGATGATCGGTCGAAAGGCATTCTATGCGTACGATGCGGGCTCTACTGGCACTTCTCGCTTTGGCCATACCGGCCACCTTACTTGGCCAGGCCAAGCCGTCCATCTCGATCGGTCCGCCTCCTTTGCCCCAGTACGAGCAGCCACTCTGTCCTGGGGATGGCTATCTATGGACCCCCGGCTATTGGGCATATGACGAGAGCGTGTCCGGCTACTACTGGGTCGATGGCGAATGGATTGTTGCGCCAGAAGAAGGCTTCTTGTGGACGCCGGGCTATTGGGCATTGGAAAGCGGCGAGTATCGCTTCAGCGAAGGCTATTGGGGTCCCCAAGTCGGCTTCTATGGAGGTATCAACTACGGCTTCGGATACTCGGGCGAGGGCTATGCTGGAGGACGCTGGAACGATGGGCAGTTCTTCTACAACCGTTCTGAGAATAACGTAGACGCTACGAGAAACCGCAATGTGTACGACACGCACTTCAAGAACCAGAACCCAAGCCGCGTCAGCTTCAACGGTACAAACGGTGGCATCGAGGCGCGACCCACCTCTGAGCAAGAAGCGGCGGGGAAGCAGCGACACATCGCGCCCACAGCGGTTCAGATTGAGAATGCGCAGACATCACGAATCAGTCCGACTTTCCGGTCATCTTCGAATCACGGTAACGCGGCCAGACCGGATGAAGTGTCGCCAATCGAAGCTTTGAAGCCTGACGGCGCCCCCCCGACAACCGTTGAGCCCCGCGTGGAGCAGCTGAAAACGAAGCCGGAAAACGATCAACCTCACTCGTTTATCCATCCAGACAACCTCGCCCCGATTGTGCGTCCCAAGCCAACAAATTCCGGGAAGTGACAAGGCTGACAAGAAGAACCAGCAGCAGGACAATCTGCTCACGAGGCAGAACCAGGAACGCCAAAGCCTCCAACTAAGGCAAGTTCCAGAGCACCTACGGATGGCTCAGCGGGCGGTCAGCGATGCCAGGACGCAGCAGCTGGAGCAGAGGCACCAGCAGCAGACACACAGCTTATCCGAATCAGCATGGGGCGCAGCAGCATTCCATGCAGGCTCGGCGGCCACCGCCGAAGCAAGAAGTCAAACAGGATCCACCCAGCAAGAGAGACTGCGTGAAGTTCACTAGCCGGCCGCAGGAGCCGGCCAATCTCAGTTCCGCGAACATTTCTCAATTCTCGAGTTCTACGACGAGATTCGGCGACCCACCGGCCAAAAGCTGACGAAAGAAGATTGCAGGCACTCGCCTGGAAGTACCGCATTGCTTGATCCTCACGCCTTAACTTGGGCCCAATGGCAAAAAGATCGAAAAGACGCTTCCTGTGTCGTTGGATTGCGCCCTGCTTTTCACCTGAATCGTTCCTCCGTGCTTGCCGACAATCTGAGAGCTTACCCAAAGCCCAAGTCCAGTACCGGTATCCCCCTTTGTGCTGACAAAAGGCTCAAAGAGCATCTTCCTGATTGCAGGCTGAATTCCGCATCCGCTATCCGCGAAGGTCAAACGGATGCCTGGACGGGATCCATTGCTGCGTTCATGTGCATTGGCTGCACGAATCCTCAAAGTACCACCTCCCTGTAACGCATCCAGAGAATTCGAAATCAGATTTAAGATCACCTGGCGCAACTCTCCACCCACGGCAACGATTGGGGCGCACTCCCTGAAATCCTTCTCAACTGCAATACCTGCGTTTGTCAGCTTCCCACGGTAGAAGAGGAGAGCGGAGTCCACGATATCCGTGATCTGCACGACAGAAGGCCTGCTCTGCTCCTTGTAAAACCTGAGTGTCTGGGTCACGATCTCAGAAATGCGCGCTAACTCCCTGGCTGCAATATCTCTGTGAGCTTTTGCTTCTTCCAGTGAAGTTGAAGTGCCGATCAAGTAAAGCAGATTGGTGACAGAAGCCAGCGGATTGTTAATCTCATGCGAAATGCTAGCCGCGAGGCGCCCTGCCACCAACAGTTTCTCCGACTTGCGAAGTGCCTCATCAGCCGCGCGGCTCCGGGATAGAAAGTCTCTCACTTGGTACTGCCTGACCCGCCCCCTAAGCGCGGCCTGGACGGTGCTAAGAAACGTCTCAGGCCGAACTGGCCGCTCAAGCAAAACCAGATTTCCGAGCGGCTCCAGTACGCGACTCCTCTTTTGATTCTCCTGATCGACCTCTCCACGGACAGTGAGGAGAATAATAGGAATGTCCGACCACGAAGGTTGTTGAGCAATTAACGCTGACCATTCGTCAATATCAGACAGCTTGAGGGCTTCTTCCGCCAGAATCACTGCGCCTGCACCGAGCTTGAGTTCGAGCCCGGCCAACTCAGGGATCGCAAACATGGCACAATCGAGGGCTCTACTCCTGAGAAGGTTACAAATGAGCACACCATCTCGCCCAGTGGGGGCAACGACCAGAACACGAAGTTCCTGTTCCGCGCCCGTCATACCGCAGCAGGGAGATCTTCGATGGTTTCTGGTACCTGAAGACTCTCCATAGCACCGCGGTAAGTAGGTGCACCAGTCAAAACCCCATCGAACTCGGTGAGTATCCTGCCAACTGCGATCGTACCTTTCTTCATGACCAATTCGCGGATGGTGCGTTCATGCTCCCCGCTGCGCTTCTTGATTACGGAAAGAGCTTGGCGTACCTCGCCGGCCGCTTCGAAGTAACGAAACAGAAGTACAGTGTCGGCCAAATAGCTCACATCGACCGGCGTATCGATGTTGGTTCCGACGAAACCGTGCTGCGCAACGGTCATCAACGTCGCCACCCCTTTCTGGCTCAGGTACGCGAGCAATTCGTGTAGCTGCATAGCCAGGAATCGTTCCCCAGGCATTGCATTGAGAAAGCCGTTCAGGCTGTCAATGATCAAAAGCTTAAGATCGTGCTTGTCGACGAGCTGCCTGACCTCGTGCACAAACTGCCCAGGCGAGAGCTCAGCAGCATTGACCTGGCGAAGGGACATCTTCCCGGATTTGACATGCTTCTCAATGTCAAGGCCCAACCCTTTCCCACGAATCAGCAGAGTAGCTAAAGACTCGTCGAAGGCGAAAAGTGCAGCGGTTGCACCGGACTCAACGGCGGATACGGCGTAACGGACAGCGATGGTGGATTTGCCGCATCCTGCGGGTCCAAGAAGAAGCGTGCTGGTGCCGCTATCAATGCCGCCCCCGAGCAAAGCATCCAGGGCTTCAATGCCGCTTTTTAATTGCGTTGGATGTACGGCGAGAAGGTGCTCCGCTGCAATGAGGCGCGGATAAAGATCCACACCACCGCGGTTGATGCTGTAGTCATGGAAGCCCTCGCGGAAGCTTGAGCCGCGCAACTTCTTTATCGCCATTCTGCGTCGTTTGACCCCGTACTCCCTCTCTGCGCTTTCCAATAGAATCACCCCATGAGCAATGCTCTGAAGCTGCAAATCATGGCGTTCGGAGGTGCGATCATCCAGCATCAGGACGGTGCATTTGCGCCCTGAAAAATACTGCTTTAGTCCCAGGATCTGTCTACGATAACGTAGCGAATCACGAGCAAGGAGACGGACTTCTGAGAGGGAATCAATTACCACGCGAGCCGGTTGGAGTCTTTCTACCTCTTCAAGCAGAGCATTGGTTGTATCGGCGAGTTCAATCTCCGTGGGATTGAACACGGTGTACTGAGCTTCTGGCTTTAGATCACTCTCGTCCGCCGCCAGCTCAAAGACATCAATGCCATCAATAGACCAGCCATGTGACTCCGCAATTTCAAGAAGCTCTTCCTTCGACTCCGAGAGTGAGACATACAGGCTCCTTTGGCCGCACCGGACACCTTCCATCAGGAATTGCATGGCAAGTGTCGTCTTTCCTGTCCCAGGATCGCCTTCAACCAGATAAAGGTGATTGCGCGCCAAGCCGCCACCGAGCACATCGTCGAGTCCTGCTATTCCCGTGGCGAACAATTCAATTGGTGCGCCCCTCCTCGGTCTTTGATTTGCGGAATCGAGTCCGGATTCCGATATGGAATTGCTCGTAGCGGTCTTCATCTCCACGAAATCCCTCCGAACGTGGGTGCGGGCGGGAGATACTGATTGCTGCATCGTCCACGCCGTTGATCACGGCCTTCTTCACAAGTTGCAGGTGTCTCGACTTCATTGTTGGGGGCAAACTGCCGTGCGGCTTCGCCTCAGCTCAGTGCATGGCAAGCTCCTTGTTAGGAGCATGCTCTTCACAGAGGTCCACTTCTGTATTCTTTTGCTCAGGTGTAACAGCCTCTCGTCGTTCCTCAACGTTTAGGCACCGAAGAACGGCAGTAGCTGACCTAAGTTCCTCATTACGAAAGGCGATATAGACACTAATTCCGGCTCGCCCCGTCCAGCGGTGATGGTCCCTTTCCTCGCATCAGATCTGCATGCTCCGCAAGGCCCCCGGGTGCCCGAACAGGACGCCCAGTTCGTCAGTGAGCAGTATTGACCAGTAAGAACATCGTCCCGATGCAATACTGTCGGTAAAAGAGGCCTGCTTACAGTCTTCCGCAATGGTCCCGCCACTAAGGCGTCGAACGCCACAATGCTTACCGCTCTTCGTACTACTCCTACCTCAATCACCTCTTTAATTGGGCTCACTGGAAGGTGAGCCCAAGCACCCTGATTTTCTGCTTTTGAGCATGGACTCTAAAGAGCAATAGAGAACAGATTGCGGAGCCGTTCTCTGAGAGGATCGTGATTCATGGAGTCGCGTGACGACGGGACCATCTGGCCCCCGCTCCTGACTTCCGGAGAGCAAGGTTTGCCGGTAGAGGTGAACCATGGAAAAGATTCCAGTCAAGGCCGTTCTTCTGATCGAAGAAGTATGCAAGCCAACCAGCCCGACTCCCGTAATGTTCAAAAAACTGGGTTCAACACCTTTTCGGGTGGCACAAGTTGAATCCATTGGTGATGCCGAGAAGTATTTAGTAAACAATTCACTCGACATCATTCTGCTCGACCTGGGCTTGACGGGTGTGGACGGACTAGACGCGATGAGACGGCTTCAAACAATTGCGTCCGAAGTCCCGATTGTGCTGCTATGCGAAGCCGAAGACGAATCAATTGCTGCTCAAGCGATTCAAGAAGGTGCTCAAGACTACCTCATCAAGGGCCAGATCGATGCTGGCGAATTGAAACGAGCCCTGCTCAATGCATCGAAACGCAAAATCATCGAGGGAATCAAGTCCATTGAGAAGGACCGCGCGCAGTTCACGCTCGACTCCATCGGCGATGCCGTGATATGCACGGACACATCGGGTACGATCACATTCTTGAATCCCGTTGCGGAGAGGATGACGGGCTGGGGACGCGAGGATGCGACCGGACAGAAGATGGCAGATTGCGCTCGCATAGTAGATGCGAGTACAAGGAAAACAATCCTGGATCCGATGGCAAAGGCAGCTTCTCAGAACCGGGCCGGAAGCTTGCCATCGAACTGTGTGCTCATCGGCCGCGACGGGCACGAGATCAACATCGAAGACTCTGTCGCCCCCATTCGTGATGGTGAAGGGGCGGTGACCGGGGCGGTCATCGTGTTCCGCGATGTGAGTGCGACGCGAGCACTAGAAAGAGAGTTAACTGACTCAGCGCAGCACGACTTTCTCACCGGGTTGCCGAATCGGATGCTGCTGAACGATCGAATTGGCCAGGCGATCTCCCTTGCGCATCGCCAAAGATGCCATGCCGCAGTAGTATTCCTCGATCTGGATGGGTTCAAACACATTAACGATTCCCTCGGGCATCTCATCGGCGACAAGGTCCTGCAATCTGTCGCCAAGCGGCTGCTCGAATGCGTGCGTGCTCCGGATACGGTGGTACGTCAGGGTGGAGATGAGTTCATCGTGCTGCTACAGGAACTCAAGCATCCCCAAGACGCGATCTTTACCGTGAAAAGGCTATTGAAGACGGTAGCAGACGTGCACGCCATCGACTCGCATGAGATTCGCATTACAACCAGCATTGGCGTGAGCATTTATCCCGACAATGGGCTTGATGCTGAGACGTTGATCAAGAACGCTGACATCGCGATGTATTACGCAAAGAAGAGCGGCAGTCGAAGCTACACGTTCTTTAGACCGGAAATGGGGCTCGCAGAGGACCAACTCGTTTCAAAGGGCCACGACCTGTGGCACACCCTCGACTGGTACGAACTCAAGACCGGCTCGACTCCAACGACTCGGCCTGTTGCCGAGCACGCTGACGATTGAGACTGCACACATTAAGAAGAGGTGAGCATTTTTGGACAGCCGAGAACGAGGACATCATATAGGCGTAGATAATCCTGCTCTTTCCCAAGACGCGCAGGACGTAACTTCATACTCTGGGGTTTTCAATCTCGCACGCAGCCGGCAGTGCAGCCATCCGAGGCAAGATGATGCGCCGGTGCTCCATGTGATGAGAGACGCGCGCATTATCAAGGGACAGGTCTTGGAATGTCTCTTACCGGTCAATCCATGTGAGGCGCGCCCATGGCCAAGCGGGGAGAACCGTTACCGATCAATCAGGCGTTGAATAGGCCGAGGGCCAAGCTCGGACTCGACCTCACAACATGGATGGCGATTGTATTCGTCTGCGTAACGGTTTTCCTCGTTGGGTTCCGCCTGCTTGCGATAGCGGCTTTCCCAATGTTCGCCGTCAGTGCATGGATCCTTGTTCGCAAACACCCAAAGATGTTCCAACTGTGGGGCCTCAGCCTCAACCAGAAGCCGTACTATGACCCGCGCAAATACTGAGCAACTGAAACATACGCCGTGGTTCGCCAAGGCCGGAGCGGCTTCGAGCATCGTCCCGGTTGCGCGCTTTGTTGGCCACAGCGTCTTCGCCCTCAAGGGCGGCGGCTACGGCTGCCTGTTCGCGCTCACCGGTATTGACGAAGAAGGTTTAACCGACCAGGAGCTTGATGCGAGGATGCGTTCGATTGAAGGCGCATTGCGCGGACTGCCGGAAGGTTCCTGTCTCTATCAGTACACCCGCGTCATGTCCGGGTTCCATCTTCCGGACCAAATGAGGTACAGCGATCCCGTCACGCAGGTTTTTGTGGATGACCGGCAAGCGTTTCTTGAGCGGACCGCAGGCTTTCGGCGAATCGACCTCCATTGGGGCCTGACCCTGGAGCCGTTGCAGATCAAGGCATTCGAGCGCAAGCCGAAGGAGAATGCCGCCGAGAATTCGCGAATGCTGGCCGACCTCCAAAAGACGGCTTCGATTCTCGAGGTCATCTCGGGAGCCTGCTAGGGCTGCGGCTACTTGACAAATTCAGCACATTTCAATTCTTCAGCTATCTATTCAACCTTGAGGAATGGGCCGCCGCCGATTGGCTCCGCGACGATGCCGGAGTGGATCGGCAGATCGTGAAGAGTCCCGTCGCCTGGCACAGCGACCATAAAGATTGACCTTTTTGCGGAAGATAATGACCGTCCGTGAAATAGGCGCTGGCTCCCTCACCATCCGGCGATTGCGCCGAGAAGCCTACCCACAGTCCATCGTTCGACTCCAGATTGAAGTTGCGAACGATAGTCCACACTTTTCCATCCTCCGAGGCGTAGAAGGAGATCGCGCCGTCCGCCTTGGCAGCCTTCAGATAGATCGATGTCCCGCGTGCGGGAGATGAGGTCGTGTCATCGGACCGTCCATGCGTCACAACTGAGATCACGTCGGAACGTCCATCACTCTGGGCTTCCAGGCAAAGCTTGGCCCAAAGAAAAACACTTCCGTACACGGCAACGCAAGCGGCGTCATACGTTGTGCGCGACTGAACGTCAACCTTACTGCTGAACATGAAATCGTCGGCCACTTTGAACATCAACCTGGGCGAGCTGTCCGCTTCATATCCGCCTGGCCACACAAACCAGTCTGTTTTCTTCCCAGGGGGCAGCGTGAAGAAATCGTCTTAGCATTCCACGCAGCGGGTCGATTCTGCCAAACGACATTGGACGGAAGCCCCAAAAGCTTTGGGATGTGGGCTTGAGCTTCCCTTTATCGGCACCCGCAAATACTGACATCGCAATGGGCTGCGCAAACAAAAATGCTCGCCGTAGGCATACACTTCTCCTTGTCGCATTGATCTACATGGATGGATTGCAAGCGATCGATATTGATTTCGCTCCTCTTGCCCGGAGAGCGTGAAAGTCATTTCGCCGAGAGAATTCTCGCTCGGTCAACTTCCTCACTCAGAGCTCCATCATCACGAGACGGAATAAATGTGAAACGTCTTTTGAGACGGAGAAACGGACGCTCATAGAACTGATAAGAAATATGGGCTAAAAGAATCGTAAAACAAAAGGCTGTCGCTGTTCCGACTCCACCGGTCCACTTGCTCAGGTGGAGAAAATCACTGAGATGGACGATCCGCGTCTTCCAGATATGGAAGATCAGCGTGTAAACGAGTTCGTGAAAGAGATACAGCCCGTATGAGATTCGTCCGAGATAAACGACTGACTTCGGCAGATAGCGCGCAGGGGTTCCGAGCAGGCTGAGAAAGAACAATGTCGTTCCAGCCAACACCAAAGCCCAGCCCAGCGGCGCCTGCAGAACCGTGGAACTGGGCGTATCAGCTTGCACCCCGAGATACACCGACGCGACAAACAGGCAGGCAACCCCGGCTAAGATTCCAATTGAGCGAAGGGCGATGCTCCATTGCGGGGCGCGGCCCTTCAAGGCAAGAGAAAGCAGCGTTCCCGCGGAGAAAAACTGGAACTCAACAAAACTGTTCGTCCACTGGCTGCTGAAACCATGCCAACCTTTCCAGGCATACCAGGTCACCGTTCCATAGGAGACAGCCAAAAGCGTCAGTGAGACGGCCTTGAGGCCAACGCGGCGACCGTAAAGAACGATGAGTGGAATGCTGATGTAGAACTGCTCTTCGACAGAGATGCTCCACATCGGGTTGACGGGGAAGGCGGGAATCCAGCCGTGACTGCAGATATACCAGTTGCCCGCAAACAAAGTGAAAGCCAACCACGACAAAGGATCGCGAGCACCGGTATGGGGAATGAAATGATTCAGCAAAATGAGGCCATAGAAGACCGCAAAATACAAAGGCCAGATTCTGAGAATACGGCGCATATAGAACGACCGAACATGGATCGTTCCAAGGCGATCCTCTTCACGCATCAGCAGTTCGGTGATAAGAAATGCGCTGAGCAGAAAAAACACGGGTACGCCGAAATTCCCGAGGAGACAGAAGTTATAGAACCAGAAATGCCGGGCAGGATCAATAGGCAGATGATCCATGCGATGAACGGTGAAGACGCTCAGGAACGCAAGAAAACGTAAAACGTCCAATTCCGGGCGATAGAAACGTTCAACTTTCATCATCGAAGATGCCCTCGATTCAATTGTTTTCACGCATAGTGCACCACCTGCATTTTCCTAAGTCTACATTTTCTCAGCGGCCAATTCGTCATTTGCCATACAGCAGACAGACCAAGTCACAAAGGCTATCGCCCATTTTGTGGCCCCGAGGATTCTTTGCCGAGACGGCGAGGTGCCGCGTGACGATAGCGACTCCTCGCCATAAAGAGCACGTAACAACTAGAGTGTGCTAAGCCATTTCAACAGCTGTTGATCGTCACGCTATGCTTTCGTTGGGTGAGGTGGTTCCGAAGCTCCGGTTGGAGGGAGACAAGCCTCCACAGCAGCCTGTTTGGTCTTCAAGGTGATTTCGACATAACGGTTGGTGGTTTCCAAGCTAACATGTCCCAGCCAGGCTCGGATGACATTGACGTCTACGCCTTTTTCCGGAAGGCCCACCGCCGTCGAGTGGCGGAAAACGTGAGGAGAGACACTGCGGCGCATTTTATCTGGTGTCGTGGGCGACAAGGCGGATATGTGCCGCTTGACGATCTTGTAAATGCCGAACCGCGTGAGAGGCTCTCGCTGACGAGACACGAACAAGGGGAAGGACTGGTTGCCGCGCACGTCGGCTGTCAACCTCTTCAACAGTTCAGCAGTCTCAGGCCAGAGAGGACAACTTCGCCACTTATCGCCCTTCCCATGAAGACGCACGCGCAGCGGCCCATCGAGATCAACATCTTCGACTTTCAAATCGGCCACTTCCTGCGCTCGCGCTCCGGTGTTATAGAGCACCATGAAGAGAGCCCTGTCACGCAGTGCGAGGATTCCATCGCGCGGCAAGGTCCGGAAGAGGGTCTCGATTTCGTCGTGTTCCAGGTATAGTGTCTGAGGCGGCGCAGTCCGTTTGACGGAGTCGCCTCCACTTGTTGGGCTTCAGCCAGCATTTCTGGTTGTCGGAGGGCGAGGAAGCGGTAGAAGGTATGCAAGGCGGCAAGCCGCTGATTGCGTGTGCTCACACGATTTCCGCGCGTGGTCTCCATTGTGTTGAGGAAGCCACGCACGCGCTGTGCCGACAGATCAGCCAGCTGTAATCGCGTGATCGGCCGCCGGCAACTGGAGGCGACATAGGCAAGGAAGAGCTCACGGGATCTCTCCGGCAGCTTTCGTGCTTCTGCCATTAGACGTCTCGCGGTATCGAGATCGAATAAGTATAGAATCCGGCTGCCGGTAATGCGGCGTGGACTGGCGGTCACAGGATTCCGCTGCGTCCACTGCTGCATAATTGCAAAGGCAAAGAACCGGCGCACTGCACACAGAATGAGGTTGTATCTCTTGGGCCCGACTTTTAGGACGGGACGCCAGGAAATCATAGACTACAGCGCTATCGATGGCGTGCCAGTCGGCGATGTCGTGGTTGCAGAGATACCGGTCGAACAGGCGCAACGTATGCGCATCGTTTAAGTACTTGCGGTTCAGTGCACGCTTGTATTGCACGAACTGACGGAGGTGCGGCGCCAGGAAGCTCTGGAAATATGGAGTGTTCATAGAGCCTCCCCATCACCCATGGCAACCTCGCGCAGGGCTTCGATAGCGACTTTCGTATAGATGCGTGTGGACTCCGGCGAACGATGCCCCACGTAATCACCGATGGTCTTCAGTGGAAATTCGGCGTCGACCAGACGTTGAACACAGGTATGCCGCAGCGCATGTGATCCACCTTTGCGCACTTGGATTCCAGCCTTCTGGAGATAAAACGCCACACTTGATGACACTGTGGCGGGAGTGATTGGGGAACGCGGAGCCACAACACGGAAGAAAAGATGGCGATCCTCAGTCTCAGGTCTACCTCGTTTGAAATAGTCGATCAAAGCTTCCGCCACCACTCCGGCAAGCGGATACGCAGTCGCATGGCCAGCCTTGCGTTCCGGTACCTGGAATCGCTCGCGCTTCCAGTCGAGAGTGGTGAACTCTTCGGGCTTCGCCTGTCCGGGGAGCAAGGCGATTCTGCCGCCATAGCTGACGCCCAGGGCGGGTGCGATGCTCTGATCGAATTCAAGCGAAATATTCTGCTGGGCTAGAAACTCCATGAGCCTGTCGCGGTTTTCGCCCACATCGCCGGAAATAGTGTGATTCAGTTCCGGCAAGTCTACGCCTTCCGTTTGCTCGTAATCTTATCTCGTGATTTGCGGTCGAGATTCTTACCCGTGGATGCGATCCGCGATCTCACATCCCCTTAGTGGCAGCCATAATCTCTCTTGGTCTCTGAAGTCTCAGTGAACTTCCCGACGACAGAAATCCCAGCATCCTGCCGCAGCGACGAATATGCCTACAATGCCACTGAAGATTAAGCCACTCCCAACATCGAGCGAGGTCCTACTGCCGAGCACGAGGATCGGCAACGACCATGGAAATAGCTGTAACTCCTTCATGCCTTGCTGACCCGCGACAAACATAAAGAACCCCGTGACGAGGCCCACTATGCCGACTCCCACAGGGACCGAAAACGACTTCCATCGCACGGCAACCCAATTCTGGATGACCAGCAGCAAAAACGCGAGGCAAAACACTTCTGCCCCTTTACCTGCGATGTCGAGCCAAGGGATGGGCAACGCGAACACCAATTCTGGTTGGACGCGAGGCAGGATCGCGCCGTTCAGGAGAATTCCAAGGACTAGAACCGCGCTGCTAATCGCTATCAGCACAAGTCCTATTACCAGTTTGACTGCATAAAAGTTCCAACGCGGCAGCGGACGCGCCAACAAGCTCTTCCATTGGCCTTCGGAGTGTTCAAGGCCCGCGAGCAGCGCCGTTTCAAGCGTGATGAGTAACGGCAACATCAGTGAAGCCCAGAAGCGCATGCTTGCTCTTGTCAACGCCGCCCACTCACCGGAGACTCCGTTACGGTTCAGGGTACTGAAGGGAGCGTTCACGCCCATCACGAAGATGAACAGCGCAATAAGCGCAGGTCCGAGCACGACCATTGGCAACGCTACGGTGCGCCTTATCTTCAGCATCTCGGCGTTCAGAACATTGAGAAGAGTCACGCGGCAACCTCCTGCACACCTGGTGATCGCGTCAAGTCTAGGAATAGTTCCTCCAGGCTACGATGCTTGACTGACAGATGTGATACCCGGATCCCTTCGCCAACGAGCACGGCATTGATATCGGGCAAGTCGAGATCGGGGAAGTCTATGGTCACAGGGCCTGGGGCGATTTCGATCCAGCCTTCATGCCCGGTGGCGCGGAGTCCCATGTTGGTGAGTAAGGCCAGCGCGCGCACAGTATCGTCCACTCCGACTAGAACCGTTGGACGACTTAACGCACGGAGGTCATCCCGCGTGCCTTGGAATTTCAACTCGCCACTCGAGATGATTGCTAAGTGCGTCGCGACCTGCTCGACCTCTGATAGCAAATGACTCGACAGGAATACTGTCACACCTCGATGCGTTGGCAAGCTCCGGATGAGTTCCCGGATCTCATGAATGCCTGCTGGATCGAGTCCGTTGGTTGGCTCATCGAGAATAAGCAATTCGGGATTTCCAAGCAGTGCCTGGGCGATTCCAAGCCTTTGTTTCATGCCGGAAGAATACGTCCGCTGTGATGCACGGCGAAGTGGCATCATCGTTCTTCGTTGTACGCGAGATGAGTTGAACGGTTCCGCTTCATTGGAGGTTCCGGAGTGGATGTTCGATTCCGCCCATTGCAGCAGGATGAAGGCGGAGCCCCTTCCTTTTGTGAGTGTCAGCGTGTTGCGGGAGCTACGAGAGCTTCTGGCGCCCGAAGCAGATCGTATTGAAACGAGTGTGGTTCAGGTGCAGCATCTGTCCAGAGACTTAGGAGGTGCTGATGCCGACGACATTCCGATTCAGAGCCCAACAGGGCGAGCTGTTCCTTCCGCCACCGCCTCAACCGAAGCTTTCGCAGGATGCCTACCAGCGGATGCTCCGCTTGTTGGCACGGATGATGAACGAACACCTCAACAAGGATCTCTGCACTCATGCACAACCGGAAGTGAGCGATGAGTGAGAAGATTCGTTCACAGCATCTGGAGCGCAAGGCGATTCTCTACGTGCGCCAGTCATCTCCATATCAGGTGATCCACAACCTGGAGAGTCAGAAGCTGCAGTATGCGATGGAAGCGCGGCTGCGACAACTGGGATGGCGTGAGATTGATGTGATCGACGAAGACCTGGGAAGGTCGGCAGCCGGGTCAGTTACGCGTGCAGGCTTTGAGCGCATGGTGGCTGAAGTCTGTCTGGGCAAGGTCGGTGCAGTTGCAGCCCGCGAGGTCTCTCGATTTGCACGGAACAGCCGGGAGTGGCAGCAACTGGTGGAGGTCTGTCGCGCTGTTGATACCGTGCTGGTTGACCAGGAAATGGTCTACGCGCCCCGTCTGTCGAACGACCGTCTTCTCCTGGGCCTCAAGGGTAGTTTGAACGAGTATGAACTTGACCTGCTGCGTCAGCGTTCAGTTGAAGCACGACGAGAGAAGGCACGCCGCGGCGAACTGATCGTTTCGGCGCCCATCGGCTACATCAAGAGCGAGGATCAGCGTTTGGAGAAGGATCCGGACCAGCGTGTACAGCAGACCATCCTTCTTGTCTTTCGCAAGTTCACTGAGTTGGGCACCGTGCGTCAGACACTGATGTGGTTTCTGGAGCACGGACTGGAAGTGCCTACGCGCACGCCAGGCGGCAAGACCCGCTGGAAACGCCCTGTCTATCGTTCGATGCATCGTTTGCTGACTTCTCCGGTTTACGGAGGGGCGTATTCTTACGGCAAGACAGAACACCTCACAGGCTACGAAGGAGTCAGAACGCGTCACATTTGCCGGCGGAAGCCGAAAGAGCAGTGGCTGGCCCTCATTCCGGCGCTCATGAAGGGTACGTCAGTTGGGAAGAGTTCGAGCATATTCAGCGTATGGTTCAACAGAACAACATGGGCGAAGCTCAGACTGGGGCAGCGCGTAATGGTCAGGCGCTACTGGCCGGACTATTGCGATGCCGGCGCTGTGGACGTAAGCTGACGGTACGATATACCGGAAGCAGGCATGATGCATTGCGCTATTCATGCATGCGTGGGTTTCTAGACAACGGCGAGCCTCGTTGCATCGCGTTTGGTGGCGTTACCGTTGATGAAGCGATCGGCAGAGAGGTACTTCGCGTGGTTCAACCGGCGGCGATCGAAGCTTCCAAGCTGGCTCAGGAAGAAATTGTCCGCCAACAGGACGACGTATTGGAGGCATTGGAGCGTGATCGACAGGCTGCCGTGTATGCAGCTGATCGAGCACGACGGCAGTACGATGCCGCCGATCTGGAAAACCGGCTGGTCACTGCGGAACTGGAGCGACGCTGGAACATGGCGTTACAACAGGTGCATGAGATCGAGGTGCGCATTCAACAACACGGCGCGGCCATGGATCAGGCTCCAGTTGGCACCAACGGAGACCTTGACCAACTTGCCACTCAACTGGAAGCGATCTGGACCGACCCGGATACCAGTGCTCAGTTAAAGAAACGTATTGTGCGTACGCTCATCGAAGAAGTTCTGGTCGATGTGGACAGCCCCAAGGGAGAACTCCTTCTGACCATCCATTGGAAAGGCGGGGTTCACACCGAGTTACGCCTCCCGCGCCGTCGCCGCGGTCAGTGCAGCACGCAGACACCCCGCGAGTTGATCGACGCCGTCGCTGTGCTGGCGCGTATTTCATCCGACGACATTATCGCTGGCGTCCTAAATCGAAATGGCCATCTCACCGGACGAGGGAATCGATGGACACGAGAGAGAGTCACTGCTTTGCGCAGTCATCATCGCATTCCGTGTTACAAGCCGGATGACCCGCAGAAATGGGTCAACCTGACTGATGCCGCCTATCTCGATATCAGCTCTCGTACTCTCCGCCTGGCTATCGATCGCGGCGAAATCCAGGCCGATCATCCATTCGCAGACGGTCCTTGGGTCGTCAGCAAAGATGTCCTCGAAAGTAAGCCAGCTCAAATGCTCAAACAACGCGCTCATGTCCGCCCGCGCAAAACCGCGGTACTCGTTTCGGAAACACACCTAAACCTGTTTTCAACCACATAGCGAGGTGGGGCAGTATGGAACCACGTTGTAATCGATTCGCCACTCTTCGATGGTTTCCCGTGCATCGTCCAGCGTCAGGAACCAATGCTCGTTGAGGCATTCCTCGCGGAACTCGTCAGGGCCTCATCGCCCCAATTTATCGGAGAACTCTCACTACCGTTGGACTAAATCAAAGGATGCAGCTCAGATGGTGCACCTTTCCCGATTACGGTTGGAAGGAGCCTGCGTTGGCCTGCTAACAAAATGCTTAATGGGCGTTACCTGCTACTCGAAACGCTGGGTCTCAAACCTGTTGTGAATCCAACCGGATAGCCAAGCGTGCCATGCACGCGCCTCGACGGGAGCTGAACGCGACATGCTCCCGGCGAGCAACCTGTACCGAATTAGGTTGCTCGTCGCCTGAATCCTCTCGATTGCCGGATTCGAAATCCTGGTATATAGTCATTACTAATTATGGCGTTGGGCAACAAGATACGGGCGTCGAGTCCTCTGACTCGGATTCTGTTCGTTGCCCTTTTCGCATTTCTGCTCGTCTTCGGTACCACCGTCCAACTGATGCACTTCCACCCGGACGGTTCCGGGCATGCGGATTGTGCGCTTTGTCAAAACGCACATAACGTCATTCGGCCGTTGTCGGCTCCCGCCGTCCGCCCCATTCTCCTCGTTGTCCAGCGTGCTGCCCCACCGACGACGCGGCTATACGGCGAACACCTCTTCTCTTATTCGCATTGGAACAGACCTCCACCTAGCCAAATTCCCGTCGCATAGATCCGTTTCCGAATTGCGTAGAGCAGCAGAGGCAGCTGCCCACGCGGCTTTTCCTCTTTTCGGAAAAGCGGTTTGCTCTAGTCGCTTCCCCGTTTATCGATTCGGAAATCCTGCAGACGAGCGATTTCAAAATTGGTGATTCACCAGGAGGCAGTCCATGCGCAAGTATTCGCGCAACATTCTCTTTTTCCTATTCGTGTTCCTGTTTTCGTCAGCGTTCTTGACGTTGAATGCCCAATCCAACTCGGGCTCCATTGCGGGCGTCGTTACTGACCCATCGGGAGCTGTGATTCCAGGAGCCTCGGTCTCAATACAGAATCCGGTCAGCGCGTACAGCAGAACGACAGAGAGCGACAGCACGGGCCATTTCCGGTTCTCGAATGTACCCTTCAATCCTTATCATCTTGCGGTCACGAAGGAAGGGTTTGGAGCCTTCGCTTCGGACGTGAATGTCGACTCGATCCTTCCTGTGACTTCAGACATTCAACTGAAAATCGGCGGCACTGTGAACACCGTGACGGTCGAAGGCGGCGAGGATTTGATTGAGAACGATCCGACTGATCATACCGACGTCGATCGAGGACTATTCGACAAATTACCTCTTGAGAGCGCATCGTCCTCGCTCAGTTCACTGGTGACCCTCGCTTCCCCAGGCGTCGCGGCCGACTCCAACGGCCTCTTTCATGGATTGGGAGACCACGCCTCAAACTCCTTCTCAGTAGACGGTCAGCCGATCAGCGATCAACAAAGCAAGGTCTTTTCCAACCAACTGCCCTCGAATGCCGTCCAGTCACTCGAAGTAATCGACGGCGCTCCGCCGGCAGAGTACGGCGACAAAACGAGCCTGGTGATTAATGTGACGACCCGGTCCGGCATGGGCCAGACAAAACCCGTCGGCAACATCAGCACGTCGTACGGTTCGTTTGGAACCGCGACTGGATCCGTCGATCTTGGCTACGGCGGCAAGAACTGGGGCAACTTCTTCGAATTCGACGGATTGAATACAGGCAGATTTCTCGATCCTCCGGAGTTCTAAGTCTTCCATGCCAAGGGGAATGAGCAGAATGTGTTTGATCGAGTAGACTACCAGATCACGACCAACGACTCGATTCATACGAACTTTAACTACTCTCGCTCCTGGTTCCAGAACCCCAATACCTACGACAATCTCAATGTCTCGAACGTGGTGAGTGGAGGAACATCCTCAAATCCCGTTTTCGACAACGTTGGGGATGCGGATCAGCGTTCGAAGATCGGCACCTACAACATCGCTCCGACCTACACGCGCATCCTGAACAAGGATGCGGTGCTGAACTTCGGCGGGTTCGTGCGCAGCGACGGGTACAACTACTATCCAAGTAACAATCCCCTTGCCGACCTCGGCCCCATTCAGGGCCAATCGATCTCCCAGCAACGATCTCTGCTCAACACCGGAGTTCATGCTGAGCTGACGATTCAAAAAGGCGTCAATAGCATCAAAGCCGGAACAGTCTATCAGCATACTTTTTTGCGAGAGCATGACAACCTGGGCCTTGTCGATTCGACCTTCAACGCGCCTTGCGTCGATGCGGACGGAAACCCACAGCCCGGCTTCACCGATCCTTCCCAGTGCGCCGCTGCCGGTTTGGTGTCGAATGATGCTTCTGTCGGTGGCAGCTTCGATCCGACCCTGCTGCCATACGACCTTACGCGGAGCGGCGTGTTCTATCCATATTTCGGCCACACAGATGTCAAGGAACTCGCGCTCTACATCGAGGATCAAATCAAGACCGGGAACTGGGTATTCAACCTCGGCATCCGCGGAGATCTCTACAATGGTCTCGCTGTCGCACGGCAGGCCGAACCTCGCCTTGGACTCGCCTACAACATCAAGCCAAGCAACACGATTCTTCGTGTCTCATACGCCCGAACGCTCGAAACGCCATTCAACGAAAACCTGGTGCTGTCGAGCCAGGGCTGCCTGAACGATGTGCTTGCGCCGTTGCTTGCCTGCACCCCGGGTGTGAATGGCACCTTGCAGCCCGGCTACCGCAATGAATTCCACGCGGGACTGCAACAGGCATTTGGGAAGAACCTCGTCTTCAGCGGCGACTACATCTGGAAGTACACCCACAATGCGTTCGATTTCAGCATCCTTGGGAACACCCCGATCTTCTTCCCGATCGACTGGCACAACTCAAAGATTCCGGGATTCACGCTCCGTGCTGACGTGCCGAACTACCATGGTCTCTCCGCGTTTGTGGTGATGTCTTCGGTTGCCGCCCGTTTCTTTCCCCCTCAGAATGCCGGCGCAGGCGCGACGGTGGGTCAGGCAGGGCTGCCGTTCCGCATCGACCATGACGAGAAGTTCAACCAGACCACCCACGTTCAATACCAGGTCCCGGGAAAGCATGGTGTGTGGGTCGGCTTCAATTGGCGATTCGACAGTGGACTCGTGGCTGGGTCGGTCCCGTGCTACAACGTCACCGATCCCAACAGCCTATGCAATCCAATAAATGGGGGAACATCGATCATGCTTCCGGACGGGACGCCGGGAATTGACCTTAGCGGTCTCACACCCGATCAGCAATATCAGGCGGGGCTCACATGCGACGGGGTAAGCGCAACCCCTACTTCGGGCTTCACCAGCTGCGATGCCGCCGGCTTCAAATCAAAGCTCGTCAGCATTCCAGTTCCGGGAACAGAGAACGACGATAAGAACCCTCCGCGTATCGCGGCACGAAGCCTGTTTGACGCCTCAATCGGCGCAGACAACCTCTTTCACAGTGAGACGAGCCGTCGTTGGAGTCTACGCCTTACGGCCGTAAACGTCGCCGACAAAACCGCACTTTACAACTTCCTTTCGACCTTTAGCGGAACGCACTATGTGACGCCACGCGCGCTCACCGCAGAAGTGGGCTTCCACTTCTGACGAGATGCAGACCGGCACGATCTGGGTAGCAATGTTCGATCTGCTGCCCAGGTTGTGCGTTCGAAGGAGGCTCGAATGCCAAAGGTGATCACCTTCGATAAGGGCAGCAAGCGGCGGCTCGGACAGATTCGATGGAAGCTATTCGAGATTTTCAGCTTAGCGCTGCTCGCCGTTTTCGTATTCGCCATGAGTTTGCTGGTCATGCTGTGGGATTTGCGGCACGTACATCCCCACCATGAACCCAGCAAAGGTCCTCAGATCAGGAATACGGAACCTGTAGAGCCTTAGCCAACCGTCCCATGGACAGATCAGAGCGGTGATGAATCAGCGATCTACGTGCGAGGAATCGACATCGGTCAACTTGAACAGAGTTCTTACGTTTCCCGCAGATCAGATTGGCATCTGGGCCTCGGGCTTTTGCGTGGTCCACTGTTTGCTGACTCCAGTTATTCTTTCTCTTTCCGCCGTCTCGGCACACTTCCTGCCTTCGGAAGAGAGGACACATCGAGTCCTGGCAGCTTCGATCGCCTTCGTTGGGGCGCTCGCACTCGTGAAGGGATACCGCAATCACAGGAGGAAGTGCGTACCGCTGCTCATGGCGATCGGACTGGCTTTCATTTTCGGCGGCGCCTGGTATGGGGATCATCTGCCATCGCATGCAACCGAAGTTGCGATCACCCTGATCGGCAGTGGGTTCATGATCGCAGCCCACAGAATCAATCACACTTTCTGCCGGGAATGCAGTTGTAGCCGCTCCCCTTCATGAGGAGATTGAATTTGCAGAATAGGACCGCGACCGGCCGGTGCATCAAGGCGCAAGAGTGTAGACGTCAGCACGGAAGCCGCGCTGACTGCGGTTAAGGGTTGAGCATGCAGCGCTTTGAATCGTCGAATGTCGTCATACGCGTGTTCATCTTCGTTGCGGCATCCTCGCTTCTTTTCTTGTGTCTGCCCGCATTTGGGCAGGCCGCCGTTGGAAAACAGTCCGTCAACCAACCAGTCCAGGCGGCTAAGGAGCCCGACGAGCCTGTAGCCATTCTTGAGGTTGGAGCGGCCACAAGCTGGAATATAAAAGGCGGCGCAGCCACGTTCGCGCCCAATCTGGCAGCGGAAGTCACGCCGGTAGAAGGCTGGCTTGAACTGGAAGCGGGCGTAGCGCCCTTCTATACTCGCAAATCGACGGAATTGGATACCGACCTGCTGTTCAAAAAACCCTGGACACTTTCACGTAAAGCAGAATTCATGCTGGGGATCGGGCCGCAGTGGACCTATCTCAAGCAGAATGGAAAGACCGCTAATTCGATCGCCGGCGAGATAGCAGGAGATTTCATGTTCTGGCCGACCGGCAAACACCGCCTCGGTTGGTTTCTGGAACCGGCATACGGCTACAGCTTTGCCGGCGGTCATCAGCAGTCCATTGGCATGAGCGCCGGCATGCTAATTGGCATCGGTAAAAGGCATTGAGCGCGCGACAAAGCGTTCTGAATTTGTCATGTGGATGGCATCCAATGCCCGACTACGAGTGCGCTCTAATCGGCGGAATGCCACGTTTCGGTTACCAGAACGGTTTCGCGTGACGCTAACCACCGAATCTCTGCGAACAATTCTCTTTTCGTCCTTGTCCGCCCGCATGAGCGGGGCTCTCCGGCTGCCTTCGATAAGCCCTTACAAACCGGCATTCGGAAGTGATCGGATCGCCTCCCAGTAGCGTCCCCATTTAGTAACCTTCCGAGGCGTTACTGGTCCTGGATGTAATGCCGCAGAAGGCGCATTGCAAGTCGACTAAACAATCGATTAACTAGGAATTAGCACTAATGAGCCTGTTCCACGCCGTGGCGACGATGGGTATTTGGAGCTGACTGGCATGAATCACAAGGATTTGCTCGAAAAGCTGCTTCAGATCGAACGGGCAATTGGTGTGGATACGAACTTCACTCTCCAGAAAATGCTCATGGAAGCCCAGGACTGCCTTCTTGAGTTGGAAAAAGAGAGAGTTGAACGCCTCCGGAGAAATGTGGAGCGGCCCGATTCGGACCAATCCATCTTATCGGGATTCCAAGCCAAGCCAAGCTCCTTCGGGCTGCCTTGTGGTCCGAAGAGTGAAATTCTACAGACCGCTAAATCCCGCTTCTTCAAATCTGCGTAGGCTCCTCCACTTGGCTTCGGACTTCCGGTGCCTTGCTGACTGGCGACTCATAGTCGCGAATTGCTTTCTGCAAACACTCCAGCCATCCGCGAAAGCGCAAAGTTATTAGAAGTCTTTTGACGCGTGGCCCACGGTGCGGTGGCATCACTACCTGCCTGGATAAATACTCTCCAGCCGATCTATCAAATTGTCACTGCTGGAGATTTTGGCTTCGGTCTCCGGGACGACAATCAGGCTTTCATTATTGCCAGGTGCAGCTGATTTAAGGCGCATCTGCTGATCGCTACATGCAGACCTGAATCGGAGAGGACCTCGGCGCATCCTCGGAGTTGCCGAACATATTCGCACCTAACCTGGATGGATCGTTGATTTAGCGTGATTCTATCGGGGACGAATACCAGCAGAACTTAGGAAACTCCTAGTTCAATGGATTCGAACTGTGATCGCTGTCACATACGGGAGGGGCATTATGCGAGAAATTGATTCAAGGGAAATTTAGATGAGCATATCTATACTGGAGCAGGTGGCGAGCATCGAGGCAGACACTTCGATGAAATACACTCTGATCGATGCTCGAAACCGCCTGCTCACGATTGCATGAGCAGCTGGAAGCTCCCGAGATGAAGCCAATATCCATAGGAATCAGAGAACTCCTCGCGCATATCTATGCGCGCCAAGAAAGTCAAAACAGGTCCATATCGGATTCAGTGAATCCTTTCGCCCGCAGAGTTTCACGTCGCGCTTCGTAGCATGTCCGCGCCTCTTGGAGGGTGAGCCATCGTTCCATCTCAGGAATCTCCCAGGTGAACTCATTGTCGCGCTCATTCCATAAAGCACGAGGCTGCTTCACCAGGAATCCCGGTCTGCGCATGTCCCCAGAGTCTTCAATGCGGAGTTCGTAAAACTCCTGTTCCGCGCGGGGGAGCTTTTCATAGCCCGGCTTTGAAAGAACCTCTTGCATCAGTCTGCATTCCAGCGTAAGTGTAAATTCCGATGCTTGCTTCGTTGAAGGTGGGTGCCAATTTAGAATGGCGTAGGGAGAATAGAACCTATGGCTACCCTAGACATTATCGCGGAGATCGATGCTGAAATCTCCAGACTCCAGAAAGTGAAAAAACTATTATCGAGCCCATCGAACTCCGGCCGCAATGGGTTAACTGCAAACAGGTCCACAGCCGAGAAGAATGCGAACCGCAGGAAGCGCAGGCTCAGCCCTGAAGCGCGAAAGAGGATCGCCGACGCGCAGCGGAAGCGATGGGCGACACAGAGGAAAACTGCAGCCAAGACTGCTTGATCTAACTTCAACCCAATTTATTTGAGGCGTCGGCGTGCGTGCTCTCGACAACTTGTGCGACGGGGCGGCGATTCAAACGTCGCTGCATGGCGTGTGACTGCTTGGAAGAAGGCCTCGGCTTGCCGATGCGGAGAACCGCAACGTTCGATCATTGCGTTACTGAACCGTAGATACTCACCGTTGTGAGTGGGGATGAATCATTCGTCCAAGAGTCGACTGAATCGGACATCCAGGGCTATGGCAATCTTTTCAAGAAGAATCGGTCCCGGTTCGACCTGTCCTCTTTCCAGTCGAGCGAGATGCGATTGTTCTATGCCAGCATGGCCGGCAAGCATTCGCTGCGACCAACTCTTCGCAGTCCGGATTTCCCTGATCTTCTCCCCGACCCGCATACAGATATCTGATGTTCTATAGAACATCAACTTTCATGCCTGAAGAACCTCAGATCCGCGCGGAACGCTGTGTTGAACTCGTGACCGCATTCCTGGCTAGGTATCCGGAGCCGGAGTTTGAGCGGCGCGTGGATTTAATTAATGGCTTCTTCGACACGGACACGTTCGAGTTCGTCCAAATCTCACTACAATCGTTTCGGGTGAGATGTGATTGCGGATGGAGCTTCACTGCGATGCTGCCGTTCGATGTGGCGCTGGCTATGGTCGCGAGACAACGGTCAGTGAGACAACTCGTGTTCCACTTCGAGACCAATCACAGCTCTATTGCCTCTTGAGTTTCCGGTACTGCCCCACATTCATCGCAGTGCTGGCCAAGAACGTGAGGTGATTTGGGAAAGCGCCCGCGGCCGGGACACATCCTCTCCTTTCCCTGAGCATCGAGGCAGACGCGAATCGGTGATGGCGATTTCTGCCGAGGTGCGTGCGCGATGCACGGGTGAAATTATTTTCCACGTGGAGATACGGTTCGATCGGTCGGAACACGATATCGATGGTTTGTTCTCCGGATCCGCGTATCGTACGGCAAGAATGGACACTGCGACGCGCTCGAACTAGCACCGACAATGGACAAATTCGAATCCGAATCATGGGTAGAGAGGAACACCGAGCCCGCCTGACAGGTAGGGTGTTGTATCGGCGGCAACATACCCCGTTTAGGAGTGCGCGGGAATGCAGAAGATACAAGATCATGCTCATCTTTCGAAGGTCATAGAAAGTGGCAGAGGCTATGTGCTTAACGGCCACATGGACCGAAAAGTGTTACACCGCGCGACATGTTCATTCGCAGAAATTATGTCTCCCGGCGAGTACGACAAATTCTATTTCGGTGATTTGAGCGAGGCGGTTAACTGGTGCAATAAAAAGTTCGGGACCTACGGATGGAAAAGATGCGGTCAATGTCTTTGAAGTGTGCCTTTCAATAGTCTGATGAGGGACAGCCCGGCTAGATCCACGGACGTTAGTCATCACGAATGTCGCACCAAAACGGAGCAGCCGAATGCAGGGAACCATAAAATTTCTTCCGTTCGATAAAAGCGTCCGAATTGAATTCGAAACAACAGCGGACATATGGATGAAGGTTTACCCGTCGATGCCTTCTGCGACTGAAGAAGCCGTGCGATTAGGCCTGCTCCCATCCTACGAAAAACTGACGTTAGACATAAACGAGCGAATGCCCGACACGCCCAAGTTATGGATGTGTAAGGCCGATGTCCACTAGGAAAATTGAAAAACGCAGGCTTCCGGCAAGTCGCAGCGCGAGCGGAGTAGACGTTAATTTCACCAAATAACGCTTCCAGCCTAAAGACAAGATCGATCGACGTGCCAACGCGGATCGGTTTTGCCACAAAGTTGTATCGATGTAACCCGTTAGTCCGATCCGTTTCGCCCGATAATAAATTCGGCAGGCCATCTTTCCCAAAATTAAAAAAGGGTTTGCATCATGCAGTGGAAATGGCGCGGACCGGTGGTTTCCGGTTTTGCAATCTCAGTATGTGGCGCCCTATCAGAGCTTTTGGTTCTGGCAGGGCTGGTGTCGTATAGCCTTGCGCCTACCCGCGCAAGCGGTACGGTCATCTATTCGCTCGGCGTTGGTGGAATCGCCAGCCTTATCCTCATCCTAGTCGGACTGTTCGTCAGCAAGCGGACTGCCTCTCGGCAGGACAGCGTGGATCGGGAGTTGCTTGATGCCTTCATGGAGCACATTCCCGACAATGTGTTCTTCAAAGACCGCGATAGCCGCTTCGTGCGCATCAGCAAATCAATGACCGCCTATTGCGGCTTAAAAGATCCAAGACAAGCCGTCGGCAAGAACGACGCCGATATTTTCAGCTCGGAACATGCCGACCAAGCCCTGCAAGACGAGCAGGAAATCATCCGCACCGGAAAGCCGATGCTCGGGAAGGAAGAGAAAGAGACCTGGCCAGATGGTCGCGAAACCTGGGTGCTGACCACGAAAGTGCCTCTCAATAATCGGCACGGCCAAATTGTCGGCACGATGGGTATCGCGCACGATATCACCGACCGGAAACAGGCTGAAATGCGTGTTCGCCACCTGGCCCTGCACGATTCGTTGACGGGATTGCCCAACCGCGTCCTTCTTGAGGACAGGCTTTCCCAGGCGATTTCCTTGGCGAGCCGTAGTCAGACCCAGGTTACAGTCCTCATGCTCGATCTAAACCGCTTCAAGAATGTGAACGACTCATTTGGCCACTATGTAGGAGATCGGCTTCTCGAAGAGGTGTCAGTCCGATTGAAGGCATGTCTCCGGGACAGTGACACTGTGGCGCGCGTTGGCAGTGATGAATTTGTCATAGCTGTCCAAACGATCGCTTCAAGCCAAGATGTCGAACGAGTCACACAGAGAGTATTGGAAGTTATATCCGAGCCGTTCGAAATCGAAGAGCACCAAATCCAAATCAGCGGCAGCATCGGTATCAGCCAATTTCCCGATCATGGTGAAAATCCAACTTTCCTGCTCCAGTGCGCCGATGCGGCGATGTACGAGGCCAAAAAACGAGGCCGGGGCACGCATTGCCTATTCTCCCCAGCACTGACCAAGAGCACTCGTCAGCAACAAAAGCTTGAAGACGATCTGCATCATGCTTGTGAGCGGAATGAGTTTGTCCTCTACTATCAGCCCATCGTGGCATCAGACACCGGCCTGATCACCGGCATGGAGGCTCTGCTGCGTTGGCGCCATCCGGAGCTCGGGTTGATCTCTCCCAACCAGTTCATTCCTTTGTTGGAGGAATTGGGACTAATGGCCGGGGTAGGACAGTGGGTACTTCGGGCTGCATGTCGGCAGAATGTTTCGTGGCAACAGGCAGGCTATTCGCCGGTGAGAGTTGCGGTCAACGTTTCCTCGCAGCAGCTCTATCGGGGCAATATCGTCGATACGGTGCAATCGGTATTGCATGAAACCGGCCTGGATCCAAAATGGTTGGAACTGGAACTGACCGAGAGTCAGACACTGGATGACTCGGACGCTACGATCAAAATTTTGCGCGGCTTGAAGCGCCTGGGCGTGAGTCTTTCTCTTGACGATTTCGGGACTGGTTGGTCCTCTCTGTCTTACTTAAATCGTTTCCCAATCGATCGGATCAAGATCGACCGTTCCTTCATTCGAGACGTATTGACCCAGCCCAACGCGGAAGCCGTTGTAAAGAGCATCCTTGGCCTAGCTCGCAATCTCGGGCTTGCTTGTATCGCTGAGGGAGTCGAAACACCGAAGCAACGCGAGTATCTGCAAAGAAACATGCGCGGAGAGATGCAGGGATATCTCTTTAGTCAGCCGCTGACGCCAAACGATTGCACGGCTCTGCTTCGATCGGCAAAATATAAGTCAAGAGACGTTACGGCGCTCGCGTTGTAGCAAAGCTGAGGATAGCTCGCCCATCAAATCGGCACCAAGACTGCGCTGCTGGCGATTCGCGTGACCGGTACACTGCAATCAACGGCTATTCAGGCTTCCATCGGCAGAGGCCCTCGTTCTGCTTGGAACTAGCTTGCTCTTTCTTAGCCTCTTTGGCACACTCGCGTACTTCCTGCCGCGATACATCGTTTACCTCGGACGTATTTCCTGCGGGCTATACGTCTTTCATGAGCTCGTCTACTATCTCAATCTTCATCTCGGTAGGGTATGGCTAGCTGACTTCTGCGATTCGCTCCATCTGACAAACTGGCGAGTGGCTCGGGATCCTCCTCTCCTTCGTTTGTACGATTCTCGCTGCGCATCCGTCATACAAGTTCTACGAGCGTTCGTTTCTGCGCCTTAAACGGTGCTTCACGATCGTTCTATCCAGAGACTGATTTTTGCTTGCATGCTACGGCCGACAGGCCACCTGCCGGCGCCCCAGTAAATTGCCCGAATCTCAGACTTCTTGACAGGAGATCACAGTAGCTGCTATTAACTTAACTCATCGGAAAGGCACAAAAAGCATCTCTGCAGAGATCATGGCTTCCGATTCCGAGCCTCAAAAGGAATAGTTTGCCTCTTTTCTGATTTATCTAATTTTCCCCAAAAATCTAATCCCCATTCCGGTCAGGGAGAGTTCTGATGCCTAGCTCTTGTGAGATAGAGCACGACTCTTCGTTCATCCTCACCGTAAGCGCTACGCTGCTCAACTGCGCCTTCTATAACGTGGCTCCTCACAACAAGATCATTGCCTCCACTTCAATCGGTTACGCAGCCGGGGAGGCGACTGCCATTGTTTTAAGCCACGGCAAAAGCTTTTAGATGTCGCGAGCGCATCTCGAAAGAGAAAGATCCGCATGAATCGTAGGCATTCTCATCACACCAAGCGAATCCAAGTCGCCATTACGCGCAAGGCGGTATACCTCGGAGGCCTTCTCTTTCTGCTTGCGATGAGCCACCTGGCTAACGCGCAGATGCAAACTGTTTCGACCATCAATACCATTGCCGGAAATGGTGTCGCGGGGTTCTCTGGGGACGGCGGCCCCGCACTGAGCGCCCAGTTTAATTTTCCGCGCGGACTGGCAATCGACGGTCAAGGAAATCTATATATCTCGGACTTCAACAATAACCGCGTGCGCAAGATTACGCCGAGTGGGATTATCACAACGATTGCTGGCACTGGTGCGGCTAATTCTACCGGCGATGGTGGACCAGCTGCCAGCGCCGCGTTACATAGTCCTGAGGGAATCGCGATCGATAGTGCCGGCAATATCTACGTTTGCGAATGGCAGGGTGCCCGAATTCGCAAAATCAATGCGGTGACAGGCATTATCACGACGTTTGCGGGAAACGGCGTCGCCGGTTATACCGGAAACGGCGGCCCTGCCACATCGGCCAAACTCAACGGACCACAGAATCCAAATTTTGACAGCAACGGAAATTTCTATTTCGCCGACTATCAGAACAATGTGGTTCGCGAAATCAACATGGCGACTGGAATTATCACCACCGTTGCGGGCAATCATATTGCAGGCAGCACGGGCGACGGTGGGCCGGCGACGAGTGCAGAGCTCAATGGACCAGTGACCGTGACGTTCGACACAGCAAACAACATGTATGTTTCCGAACGAAATGGAGCCAGGGTTCGAACGGTGGCCGCCGGCACCGGGATCATCTCGACTTTTGCCGGAACCGGGGTCGCGGGTTACTCCGGAGATGGTGGACCAGCGACCAGTGCTCGGCTTAATTTACCGTACGGGATATCATTCGACATTGCCGGAAATGTTCTTATAGCGGATGTAGCCAATTCGCGCGTGCGGGAGGTGAACCTTGCGACTGGGATTATTACCACCGTCGCGGGCAATGGTGTTACGGGTTTTTCCGGCGACGGCGGACCGGCTACAACCGCCAAAATCAACAATACGATTGAAATCATCGGCAGCAATAGCCCTAACCAATTCTACATAGCTGATGCGATCAATAACCGCATTCGCGAAATATCTCCTTCAACCAGTAGCTTCCAGAATACGAATATTGGTTCTAGCAGTTCACCCGTCAATGTTTTGCTTGCGACGACTGCGACAGAAACGATAACTAGCATCACGGTGCCGCAGTCGCAGGGCGGCAAGCAGGAGTACTCCGTTGGCACGATCAGCGGCTGTACCATAAATGGCGCGACAGTCAACCCGGTGAACACTACCTGCACGATTCCGATTACCTTCTCGCCGGAGTATCCGGGTAGGCGGTGGGTTCCACTAAAGGTGGTCACCAGTACAGGCAATATCAACTTTGGTTTGATGGGTATTGGCGTAGGACCGTTGGCGGTGTTGACGCCGAGCATTGTTTCGGCCTCCGCCGGCAACGGTACGGCGGGCTACGCTGGAGATGGCGGAACGTCGACCAGCGCTGAAATCGATGCGCAGCAAGGGATTGTCAGCGATTATGCGGGCAACATTTATATAGCCGACAATCAAAACAACCGCATTCGGAAAGTAGACGCAACCACAGGAAGCATAAGCACCATAGCCGGCATCGGCACGGCGGGCTACTTCGGCGATGGGGGCGCGGCCACCAGCGCAGAGCTCAACTCGCCCCAGGCTATTGCGATCGACGCTGCAGGAAATCTCTACGTCGCAGACAAGAAAAACAACGTCATTCGCAAGATTAACGCAGCGACCGGAATGATCTCCACCGTTGCGGGTAATGGCATAGCAAGCTATTCAGGCGATGGCGGCGTCGCAACGAGCGCACAGCTGAGCGGGCCGTTGGATGTGATGCTGGATAATTCAGGTGACCTATACATCGCCGACAACGGCAATGCGCGAGTCCGCGAGATCAATGTCGCAAGTGGCATTATCACTACCGCAGCTGGCAATGGGGCAAACGGGTACTCCGGCGATGGTGGGATCTCGACCAGCGCCGAAATAAACAACATTGGCGGGCTGGCGTCCGACAACAATGGGAATCTCTACATCGCGGACACGGGCAACAATGTTGTACGAGAGGTAAAACGCGTAGCAGGCTCAATAACAGGTACTATCTCGACGATCGCCGGTAATGGCACGGCGGGGTACTCCGGAGATGGGGGGGCGGCCACCAGCGCCGAGCTCGATGCTCCTTCCCGTCTGATCACCGACGCGGCGAACAACATCTATGTAGCTGACTCCAGCAATAATCGCGTTCGCAAAATCAATGCAGCAGTAGCGACTATCGGGACCATCGCCGGCATTGGCACGGCGGGCTATTCGGGCGATGGGGGCGTGGCGACCAGTGCAGAGCTCAACAATCCAGTGGGCCTGGCCTTCGATAGCGCCAACGGTCTCTATGTTTCCGACAGCGGAAACAACCGCATCCGGAAACTGAATCTCACTATGTCTGCGCTGAATTATCCGACTCCGACGATGTACGAATCGCCGGACACGGCCGATGACCCACAGACGGCCATCCTGTCGAACATCGGCAATGCGGCGTTGACTATTTCAATTCCAGCCAGTGGCAGCAATCCGAATATTTCGACCAACTTCCTGTTGGGCTCCTCAACAACCTGTCCGGATCTGAGTACATCCAGCAGCGCAGCGATGCTGGCCTCGGGATCGGAATGCACAATTGCGATCGATTTTGACCCTACAACCGTGGGGACACTGACCGGAGCAGCTATTATTACCGATAATTCCCTCAACACCGCGGGATCTACACAGACGATCGGCTTGACGGCAGCAGCTATTCCCGTAACTACAACCACAACGGTAGTCAGTTCAGTGAATCCGTCGTCGTATATGCAATCTGTAACCTTCACTGCGAACGTTGCGCAGACCACAGGAACGGCGCAACCGACGGGTACTGTGCAGTTCAGCATTGATGGCACTAATGTGGGCGGCCCTGCGACTCTGAGCAATGGCATAGCAAGCTTCACGATCAGCATGTTGGCGGTCGGTCTGCATACGATCGCCGCGGTCTATACGCCAGGCTCGGGTAACTTTGTCGGGAGCAGCGGCTCGACCGGACAGAGAGTTGGTTCTGTTCCTATATCGACTACGACTCTCACCGTCTCGCCAACGACCGTGATGTATGGCAATACGGCGACACTGACTGCGGTTGTTACCCCGGCGTTCGCCACGGGCACCGTGAGCTTCTATGAAGGAACGACGCTGGTGGGGACGGCCTCGCTCGACAACACGGCGACGGCGGTGCTGCCGATCAGCACGCTGAATGCAGGCATGCACACCATCACGGCGACCTACAATGGGGACCCGGGCGTTCCGGCGAGCACGAGCAACGCTGTGCAGTTACCCGTGACGCAGCGCACCGCTCCAGGCGGCGGACCGGCGATTACGATCACAGCCAATAACGCCTCTCGCACCGCCACCCAATCCAATCCTCCGTTCACGTATTCTCCTTCGGGCCAGTTGGTCAACGGCGATACCTATTCTTCGGCGATCAGCGGTACGGCAAACTACTCCGCCTCGGGCGGAACAACGCCGGGTACATATTCAATCACAGTCAGCGGCTTGATCTCGCAGAACTATTTGATCGGCTTCGTTCCCGGCACACTGACGGTGACGATCTCGCCCTCGACGACAACACTGGCGGCCAGTCCGACTTCGACGCCGTACGGCGATCCGGTCACGCTGACGGCAACCGTAACCTCGGGAGCCACCGGGACGGTGAGCTTCTACGACGGCTCGGTCCTGCTGGGCACGAGCGCGGTGTCGAACGGCGTAGCTACGCTGATCACCACGATGCTCATTGCTGGGACGCATTCAATCACGGCAGTTTACAACGGAGACGCGACCTACGCGAGCAGCCAGAGCAGTCCGGCTGCCGTGACGGTAGCAAAGAGGCAGGGACCAGGCGGCGGAGCGGCGCTGACCATCACGGTGCAGAACGAGAGCCGGGAGTACGACACTGCCGATCCGCAGTTCAACTATGTGGTGACCGGCACGCTCGTCAACGGTGATGCGTATGCCACCGCGGTGACAGGCATACCGGTCTACTTCGCTGCGGATATCACGGCTTCACCTTCGGGGTCGACCTTCCCGATCAGCGTGAGCGGGCTGATGAGCGCAAACTACGAGATTGCTTTCGTAAATGGCATGCTCACTATCGTGGCTGCACCGACAACTACAACTCTGGCTACCAGCGCCAACTCGGCATCGTATGGTGAACCGATAACACTTACGGCGACCGTCGCACCGAGTGGCGCCACGGGTACCGCGCTCTTTACACAGGGCTCGAACGTCCTGGGCACAGCCACGGTAACAAACGGCGTGGCTACGCTCACCACGCTGGCGCTGAATGTAGGCACGTACACGATAACGGCAATCTATCTGGGTGATGGGAACTATGGAGCGAGCACGAGCACTCCGGTCATCTTGACCATCAACCCGCTGACGCTGACGGTAACGATCACTGACGCAAGCCGCCTCTATGGACAGGGAAATCCTGCATTCACCTACACCGTGACGGGCGCGCTGGTGAACGGTGACACCTATGCGACGGCTATCACTGGCGTACCGGTCTACTCAACATCCGCAATCCCGACTTCTCCGGTCGGCAGCTACCCGATATCCGCCGCCGGCTTGAATTCGACGAACTATGTGATGGCCTTCGTGAACGGCACACTGACCGTGATTAAGGCGACCCCTGGGCAGAATGGAGCAGCGAGCGTTACGCTGACCTCTTCACCGAATCCGTCGGCGTATGGCCAAGCAGTGACGTTGACAGCAACAGTGCCGTCGACCGCTACGGGTGCAGTGACGTTCTACTACAACGGAACTGCTCTAGGCACAGCGACCGTCTCCAACGGCACAGCGAACATAACGATCTCAACTTTGCCGATTGGTTCGGATCCACTCACGGCGGTGTACTCCGGCGACTTGAACTGGAACGACGGTACGTCGGCTGCGGAGACCCAGGTGGTGGAGCAGCCGGATTTTGCTGTGAATGTGACGTCGGGTACACCGCAGACGATCCCACCCGGAAGCGCAGCCACTTTGGGGATAGCGGTGTCGTACATAAACAGCGCTTTCAATAATTCGGTGACGCTGACGGTAACCACGGCTTCCGGTCAGACGGGATTGCCGGCCGGAGCCAAATTGACCTTTTCACCCTCATCGGTGACGCCAGGTGGTGGTACGGCGTCCTCAACGCTGACAGTGCAGACTTCTTCGACAATAGCAGCCAATCGCCGGTCCAACCCATGGGGTCTGGGCACGGCTTCCCTGGCGTTGCTGCTGCCTCTTCTTGGCTTGCGGTGCCTCCGAAAGAAATTCCGTTCGTTTCCCGGAGTCGTGCTGCTGGCCTTGGCGTCACTGCTTTCGCTGGGCGCGCTCACGAGCATGAGTGGTTGCGGAGCAGGTGCAGGGTATTTCGGCGGACCACCCAAGACCTACACATTCACGGTAACCGGAACTTCGGGCTCGCTGACACACACCGCACCGCAGACCATCACCCTGACGATCCAGTAGGAGAAGGAAGAGAATGGAAATGCGGAAAACTATCCTGACGGGATTCCTGCTGGCAACGGTGGCAATTGTTAGTGAGGGACAAGCGGCACCTGCCGTCAAGGGCAGCAAGGACGTATCGCGTGTGGATCTGCAACTGAATTATGACTGGGTCTATGCCAACGTGGTGCACTCAGACAACTTCTCACTCAATGGTGGTAACGTGGCGCTGGCCTTCAACCTGAACCGGCACTGGAGCCTCGTGGGCGACTTCCTCTCAGCCATGTCGGGCAATGTTCTGAACTCCGGCCAGGATCTGACCCTCTACAACTATCACTTCGGGGCGCGGTACTCGTTCCGCAACTACGGGCGTTTTACGCCATACCTGCAGGGACTGGCTGGTGGCTCAATAATCTCGTCAAACTGGCCGGCGTATGCCGATAACCCAACTTATTTCGGGACAACGGCCGGTGGCGGCATCGAGATGAATTGGAGACCGCATATTGGTTTCACGCTGGGCGAAGTGGACTGGCTATATTCCCAGGGAGTCAATGGAGCCGACGACTGGCAGAATGATCTGCGCGTCGGTGCCGGTGTGGTCTTCCACTTTGGCCATCTGAAAGAACGGGCGACGATGCCCATCACGCTGACCTGCTCAGCCTCGCCATCATCGGTGTATCCAGGAGATCCGGTGACAATCATGGGCACTACAGGTGCGGTTCTTCCGAAGATGACGCCGGTGTACACATGGACGGGTGCGGATGTCACGGGCAGTGGGGAAACGGCAACAGTGGCCACCGCTGGCCAAATTCCCGGCACGTACACCGTAAACGGGACGGTGAAGGAAGGCAAAGGCGACAAGACGTGGGAGGCGGCCAACTGCTCTGCCAATTACACGGTGAAAGCCTACGAGCCACCGACAATCTCTTGCTCGGTAACGCCGCCGACAATCAAACCTGGTGATTCCGCGACAGTGACATCAGTTGGCGTAAGCCCGCAGAATCGTCCTCTGACCTACAGCTACTCTGCATCGGCTGGCTCGGTGATAGGCAGCGGTACAACAGTGGAGTTCTCGTCTAGCGGTGCGCCTACAGGCGCAGTTGGAATTACCTGCAGTGCATCGGACGACAAGGGCCATTCGGTCTCTACCAGTACGTTGGTAAACATCTCAACTCCTGCGCCACCGCCGCCACTGCCGCATTCGCAGGCTCTGTGCTCGATCAACTTCGCCACGGATAAGTTGCGGCCTGCGCGCGTCGATAACGAAGCGAAGGCTTGCCTCGATCAAGTGGCGCTCGATTTGAAGCAGCAAGCCGACGCGAGGGCGGTGCTGGTTGGCCAATCGGGTGAAAAGGAGAGGGTCAAGACTACGAAGCAGTGGAAGTACACTGAGCACGATAAGCGCGCGAAGGTGGAAGACTATGCCGCGCAGCGCGCCGTAAACGCCAAGAACTATCTAGTGACTGAGCAGGGCATCGATGCCTCTCGGATCAGCGTAGTGACGGGTATGTCTGACGGTCAGAGAGTAGAGAATTACCTTGTGCCGGCTGGCGCCGACTTTACCACTGACATGAATGGCACCACGCCCGTCGATGAGTCAGTAGTGAAGCCAATCGTCCGCAAGGTGCTGCCGAAGCGCAATCAGGGTCCGGATAAGAAGTCAGCACAGTAGTTCCGGGCAAAAGGTCGGAGAAGATTGTTCGAACTCCGTCCGCCGCGTTGTCTGTGCGCCAAAAACGGCGGCAGGAGAAACATATGCTGTTTTCCCCTTGCACTCTCATTCGCTCTACTCCGGCCTCCGCTTTCCTCCGCACTAGTCAGCGTCACCCGATCTTCATGAATCCATCGCCGAAGTGGTGCATACTGCGTGGGAACGCTTTTTGACCGATTTATAATGACGAAACAGCCACTTTGCGAGATTCATTGTGCGTTGAAAGCACAGCCATCCTAAAAACCAAAGAAGAAGAGTAACTATTAAGCTTCAAAGACGGTGTGCCACTCCGATGCGCCCGGCGCAACATCTCGCGTAATGCTTTGTACTGGCCAATCGCGTGCGAACCACGGACACATCATTGAACGTGAATCTATCAAACTCAAACTTCCCCACGTTAAGCATCTCTGTCTGCCCTGGTTGGTAGATTCCGGTGAACCTTCCGCCATAGCCGTCAAAGTCATAGAACCCTCTGGTAGAAAGCCGCGACGGTTCATGCTATCCGCGCGGCTTGCCTGGTTCTCTACCGCTACAAGGTTCATTCATCGTGAAAAGGCAGCATCTGCATGTCGTGATGTGTGAGGTCTTCGGAAAACACAGGCCGATGATCAGCAGCAAGACTAACAAGAGCAATTGAACGCACAGCATGTCGCCTGGATTTCAGTACGAGTCTGTGGGTTTAAAATTAGGACACTACCGACATTGTCCGTCTGCGAGCGGCGGCCGAGCAATGTGATGTACCGCCAAGCTAATCATCAGCAAGGGACCCCTTTCCATGACCGAAGATGCAGAATCTTACCGCCCGGTGATTTTAGTCGTGGATGATGAACCCGTCATTGCCGACACTCTTGCCGAAATTCTCAAGCGTACGGGGTACACCGCAAACGCCGCCTACGATGGTGAGAGCGCAATCCAGGCAGCATTAAACGCTCCACCCCAATTGGTAATCTCGGACATTATGATGCCGGGGTTGAACGGGATTGAACTCTGCATGGCCATCCGCAAAATCTTCCCTGATTGCAAAGCCATTCTTTCATCTGGTCGATCCGATTCAAGCAGGTTACTGGCCGCTGCTTTTTCGGCAGGAAACCACTTCGTGTTCCTCCCAAAGCCGGTGCACCCAAAAGTGTTGCTGAAGCACGTGGCCGAGTGTCTCGGGCGGTCTTGAATTCAATGAGTTTGGCGGTCTGTACCAGCAATTTAAATTAGACTCTTCAGTTTTTCTAAAAGCTCATTGGGATGAACCGGTTTTGCAAATACATCGAAGTGGTGGCCTTCCTGGCTCGCCCTTTCGAGCAGCTCGCTTGTAATGATCTGGCCGGACAATAGCAGCACCTTGCATTCCGGACATGCCTGACGGGCGCGGACTGCCAGTTCAATGCCGGTCATCCCGGGCATGACCACATCGGAAATCAGGACATCTGCATGTTCGGCCAAGAATGCCGAGAGCGCCACCTTTGGGTCATCAAAGGCCGCAGTTCTGAATCCTGCGCGAATTAGAACCGTCGCAAGCGTCTGTGCGATGACTATCTCATCGTCCACGACGTAAATCAATAACGCGGCCTTGCCCATATTGTCGAGTTAGATGAGGTGCTGCTCAAGAGATAGAGCGTGGTCGTTCGGTTCGTTCAAATATGCTCATCATTCATTTGCGAGCCATAAAAAGTCATCATCGTACGGGTACTAAGCCGCACAAAATCCACCCATCGTCTAAACGGCCAAGAAGTCACGCCTACCCTTGAGGCGTACTCTTAGGGGCAAAATGGAACTTGAAGAGCCTATGTTGGTTGTGTTTGCTGCGGAGATCGTCGTGGGCATGTCTTTCGCGTCATACGAGGATCTCGGTACGAAGACTGAGCCCGGAACTCACATCACGGCGGAGTTGTGGAGTGGTTGCAGCAATGCAAAGCTAGAATTGCCACTTCTGCTAGTGTGGTCCGCCGTTAATTCCGTGCATTAATCAAGGCCGTGCGTGCGCGAGTGACTTTCTGCAGGATGTCGCTGGCTCTGGCCGTCCAGATAAAAGGCTTTGGGTTGTTATTGTGTCCGTCGATACAGTCGCCGATGGCCATGATCAACTGCCAGTACGCCAAAGGAGCCACCCGAACAGTCAGCGCCGCGCATTGTTGCTGCCCTCTTCGTGGAATTCCTGCCGCACGTCCAGAAAGAATATGAACTCTTAGTGAAGGGCGGCGAAGGTCCACTAAAGATCAGTCTCCCCGATCTCCAACTGGAAACCTTGATCTTCGGCCTCCACTGCCTAGACCGGGCCGTCTTCGCACCTTTCGGATTCGAGTATCGCGCCGTATTCATGGATCACGCTTTCGGCGCGGCCTGCGATGCGTTCGCTGCGGTGCTTCCCGAGGATCTTGGTGGTCCTTTTGTTGAACTCTTCGACAAGCAGTGCCAGGGACGGCAACAGGAATACGGCGCGATGAGGCTGCTGCCCGCAGAGGACGGTGCTTTAAAAGGCGTGCTTTGCTGAGAGTTCGCAAAGCGAATTTGCGCTTCCGCTGGCGTATCGGAACCGCTGGTCCTAAAAGTCATGATTGAGCAAGCAAATTCAATTCTTGGGATGATGAACAAGATTGCGCAGACTCTATGAGGAAAGGATGGCACCCAAGAATCGGCGGTGCATGGCCCGGTTCCGGCCCCAAACACGCCAGGATGGTTCCATCCTGGCCCGCTGAATAGCAGTGCGCTTTGCGGTCATCAGAAATCAAGCTGCAGGTCTACGCTTCCTCAGCCAAACGGATGGCCTCGACTCGTCGGGGCCTTTCCTGGGAACGGTCTTTTTCTTCGACCGTGGCCTCATGATGTTGATAGCGGAAGCATCGAGCTGCGTCTTCAAATGCGCCGCATAGTATTTCTCAATCATCTCTACGCTTGTCCGGCAGTTCTTGGCAATCTGATAAATGTCGGCTCCTTCAAGCAGGCGCAGACAGATGTAAGTGTGGCGCAGGCTATATGCCGTTCGCGGCCTTCCCTCACGGTCGGTGCGAAGTTTTTCTTCCTCAAGGATTGCGTTGAACAACTCGCGCGGCCATTTCGGGAACAGAAGATCGGTCGGTCTGGGCAGGTGCCACTCCCCGTTCGCCATTGATGCGGTACGGCTGCCCGATCTCCCCGGCCCTCCGTCTGGACGCAGGCGCGCTTTCAACCGCGACTTGAAGAGTGCAAGGCTTTGCGCGGCAAGCCTCCAGCGCGTAGCACGAAGGTCGGTACTTTCCATTGCAGTTCGGGTAACTCCAGCCCCTTCCTCTGAGCTTCGAAACAGCCTGCTAAATCCCTGGGAAGCAATTGTGCTTTTCGATCTCCTCCCGCAACTTAGTATTTTCGAGACCCTGGATTTTCCAACGCAAATTTGAAGAAGGATCGTTGGGGACCGCGCTCGGTAGCAACGAGTTCGAATCCGAGTGATTCCAAAATGTGTACTGAGGCACTGTTTTCAACCTGAACGGTAGCAATGATGCGGGAGAGCCGCAATTCTTCCCATCCAAATTTGACAAATGCAGCGCCAGCTTCGCTCGCCAACCCCTGGCCCCAATGCTCACGTCCGAAATAAAACGACAACGTAGCTTCGCCAACAACAATTTCCACCCCGCGTTCGAGGTGTGGATAGAGGCCGCAGCGCCCCACGTATTCCCCGGTTGACTTTAGTACGGCGGCCCAGACAGCCAGTCGGTCCGTCACTTTCCCAAGCTGACCTTTCGGGAACTTTCGCTCTGCATCTTCACGGGAACGTGCATAACCGCCGACGTAGCGGCGGAACTCTGGGTCCATCTCCATGGCGCAAAAACTGTCAAGGTCGGCCAGTTCATGCGGTCGGAAGAGAAGTCTCTTCGATTCGAGAATAAGCACCATTGCCGCAAGGATAACCCAACCGCACTCGATCCTGACTGGAGTGTTGCCGGCAATGCTTCAATTGCCCACTAGAACATTTGTGGCCGACGAACTCCGAAGGCCCCATAGCCCAAAGTCGCCTGCCCGCCAAACTGACCTCGTTGAAAACCAAACTGGATAGCCAATTCGCGATTAACGAGTTCTGCTCATCGTAAATCAGCCGCAGAAGGCGACCTCACTTACATTCAGAGCAGCTCTCCTTCAACTTGCCGGTGGCGCGTTGAGTTTCAATACCCTTGAGCGATTCTTGTCGCAGATTTCACGCGTGCCCGGTAGGCCGGATTAGAATTTCGCATAAGTCGTTTATCGGACTACCTGTTCTGGGGGAATCGAAAGACCACTCCAGCGCCGAGCCGCAGAGTATTCTGCACGTTGGTCGTTCCGTTAGGCAATTGCGTGCGAAGCCAATCGCCCTGGAACACGCGGACACCCAAGTGCCGTGTCAGCCCGAGGTCAACCCCGCCGCCAACCTGCAAAGCAAAGTTGACGGCATCTGTTTGCGCGCCGGATGTAGAAGGGAAGTAGCTGTTCAAGCCCCAAGCCTGCCCGATGAGTCCCTGGCCAAAGATAGCTAGACTTCGTTTCCGTTCGGCGCCGACAGCGCGGTAAAATGTGTAACGCGGTCCGAAGGTCGCTGTGATGAGCGTTAGCCCTACGCCACTCCCGGCAGCATTGCCGGTCTGTGTCCCGCCGATATTGGCCGCTAGACCAAGTCCATGATAGACCTGTGCTGACAGCTCGATATCGCCGCCGTTGTACCAAAACGTCGGGGTCGATACCAAATTGCTGTACTGTTCCGTGTAGGTCACCGCGAGATTAACCTCCTGGTGCCCGGGATAGCCGTTCGTGGATTTCTGTTGAGCGCTCAATACGCAAGTCGCCACGACCAACATTGTGAGAAGTACGAAAGAGTTACGGCGCAAGTGCATCATCATCTCCCCTTTTCGCTATTGCAGATTCAGCGTGACCGCGGTTGAGTGCTGAATCGTTCCACTCGTGGCCGTAATCGTGATGGTGTAAGTTTTCGGAGTTTGTCCGAAGAAGCCATTGCCGTTATATCCGCAGCCGGTAAGCCCCGCAGCAGCCGCAATGCCGGCGAGCAGGACGATAAACAGGCATAGATAACGACTGCTCTTCCGCACTCTCTTCAACGTTGCGAATGGTAGTAAAAGCATGGCGAGTGCGAAGGGGCCTGCAGTCCGCTGGGCCACCGCCGCATTCTGTGCGGCGGTGTGGACAGTCACGGTGATCGGCTGCGTGCCGCCATTGGAGGCAACGGAATTCGGCGAGAAGCTAATGGTTGCGCCCGAAGGAAGCCCGGTAGCGGAAAGCGACACGGTGCCAGGATAGGTTCCATTCGTCGGCGCCACCTGAATCGCATAGGTCGCGGCATTACCCGGAATCACCGTCTGAGTTCCCGATGAGGTGAGCGTCAGCGCGAAGTCAAGGCCATTTTGTCCCGGTGCAGCATTGGTCACGGTGAGCGTTCCGTTCACGAAAGCGACGGAATAATTGCTCGAATTCAATCCACCTAAGATCGAAATGGGGTACGTGCCGGCCGCAGAGGCGGGCGTTGCCGAGGTAAAGTAGACGGGGACGCCGGCAACTGCAGTTGCATACGTATCACCATTCACCAGCGTGCCTGTTACGGAGTATGCGAATGCGGGATTGCCTTGTCCGTAGGCGCGACTTGCATTTTGTACCATGATGGTCAGAGCCGGTCCGCCCCCCATCCCGACCTTGGGGCTGACAGTTAGCTTGATCGGTGCGGTCGTGCTCGCGCTATAGTTGCTGTCGCCCAGATAGTTCGCCGTAATCGTGTAAGAACCCGCCGGCAGCATCGATGTGCTCAGCGTGGCGACCCCGCCGGATATCGCCCCTGTACCAAGCACGTTGGGACCTTCCATGAAGACGACGGTACCTGTTGCCGCACTGGGAGTGACCGTCGCCGAGAGCGTGACAGAGTCGCCGTATTGGGTCGAAGCACTGCTCGCCGTGAGCGTTGTGACCGTAGAGGCAGCCGCGATGGTCAGCGTCCCGTTCACAAATGTGGTTGCATAGTTCTTGCTGCTCAGTCCACTCACGCTGATCGGAAAGGTTGAACCCGCAGGCGAGGTCGCCGTGTCTGAAGCCGAATAAACCGGCGCGCCTGTCACCGCTGTAGCGTAGGTATCGCCGTTCACGAGAGTGCCCGTGACCACGTAATTGAACTGGGGATCAGCCGTTCCGTATTCCCGGCTCTCGTTTTGTACCGTGACAGTCAGTGCGGGTCCGCCGCCTGGTCCTGTCTTTGGCGATACAGCAACCGTAGCCGCCGCACTTTGGCTACTGGCATACGTTGCATCGCCGTTGTAGACCGCCGTGATCGTGTGGGAGCTTGCGTCTAGGGCGGTTGTGATCAACGTAGCCACGCCATTTGTGACTACCCCGGTGCCGATCAAAACTGATCCGTCATAGAAGCTCACCGTGCCTGTTGCGCCCGACGGCACCGTCGCGGTTAGCGTCACTGGATCACCGTACCGCGTCGAAGTCGAACTCGCAGCCACCGTCGTTGACGACGGCGCAGTCGTCACTGTCAGCGTGCCCGGAGCGAACGCGATTGAGTAGTTGGTCGAAGTCAGGCCGGCGACGGTGATCGAGTACGTGCCGGGGCTGGTTCCAGCTGCAGTAGAGTAGTTCGCGGTACCACTGATCGCCGTCGCGTAGGTATCGCCATTCACAAGCTGTCCTGCGGCGGAATACGAAAATGCAGGATTCGATTGCGTGGCCGTCCGTGACGCGTTGTTCGCGGTGATGGTGATCGCCGGCCCTCCGCCCGAAGCAGTACGTTGCGTAACCGTCAACTGCACTGCGTTGCTGGTGCTTGCCGGAACGATCGGGTCGCCATTGTATTTCGCGAGGATGTTGTGAGCCCCAGCGCTCAGTGTGCTGATTGGCAATACAGCGGTACCAGTGTTGTCGACCGAAGCTGTTCCCAGCAGCGTCGAGCCCTCGTAGAAGCTCACGGTGCCAGTGGCAAAGCTCTGTGAAACGACCGCTGTCAGTACTGTCTGGTTGCCGTACATCGTTGTCGTGGGCGATATCGTCAGTGTTGTCGTCGAAGAGGTCAACACGGTGACCGTCTGGTTGGTTGAGCCGCTGCTGCCTGCAAAAGCGCCTGTATCCGGCGTGTAGAGGGCTGCGATCGTGTGCACACCGACCGCGAGCGTGCTGATCGTGAATGCCGCCGATCCATTGGTCAGAGTCACCGGACTGCCCTAGGAAGCACCATCCACACTGAACTGCACGGTGCCCGTCGGCAAGGCCAATCCGGCCGTGGGCGCAACCGATGCGGTAAAAGTTATAGATTGCGCATAAGTCGATGGGTTCGGTGCACCGAGAAGAGTCGTCGTCGTGCCCGCCGCCACACCTATCCCGGTCAACGCAATCGTGTGCGTCGATCCCGCCAGATTCAGCGAGTTGTCCGTCAGCACCGCTGTTCCGCTATCCGTTCCCACCTGGAGCGGAGCGAAGTCGATCGCGATCGTGCAGTCCACTCCGGAGGCCAGTGTGGTCGCACTGCTCGACGTCCCAAGCTGCGGACATGTGGACGCCGAATCGAAGCCAAAATTCGCGGCGACGGCGGGATTGCTGCCGCTCGATGGTGGTGAAATTGTAAGGTCGGTGTTGCCAATGTTGGAAAGAACCGCTGTCTGCGGGTCGTCAGTCGAATCGGATGTCCCGACCGTAGTCGCGGTCGGATATGCCAGCGCCGAGTGGCTCACATCCACTTTGCGGATTCGGTTATTACTGAAATCCGCGATATACAGATTGCCAGCGGCGTCCAACGCAACCGAGCGCGGAGTGCTCAATTTCGCGCTCGTTGCGGGGCCGCCATCACCGGCGAAACCAGAGGTGCCGGTTCCGGCTACCGTAGTAATCGTCCCGGCTGCATTAACCTTCCGGATGCGACCGGCCGAAATATAGAGGTTGCCAGCGCTATCGAATGCCAGTCCCGCGGTACCTCCCAAATTTGCGCTCGTCGCCGGCCCGCCGTCGCCCGTATTCGTGCCGCCACCGGCAATCGTGCTGATAATGCCGGTCGCCGCAGTCACCTTCCGTACACGACCGCAAAAAATGTCTGTGATGTAAAGATTCCCGGCATTATCGACTGCAACTGCATTGGGGTCAAAAAAGAGTGCACTGGTTGCTGGCCCCCCATCACCCACGCCACCACAGGTGGAGGAGCCAGTCGCGGCGCCAGCCACGGTCGTAATGATTCCTGTTCCAGCCGCCACTTTCCGGATATGGTTAGTCTCCTCGGGAATATAGAGATTACCCTGGACATCGATCGCTATTTTCCCCGGCCTATTCATACCGGCGCTGGTTGCAGGGCCGCCATCTCCGCTATAGGCTGGGCTGCCACTCCCCGCGACGGTCGTAATCAGTCCCGTGGCGGCGTTGACCATTCGGATACGATTGTTCCCATTTTCAGAGATGTAAAGATTTCCCGCGCCATCGAGGGTGACACTGGTGGGGGTGTTCAACTGGGCACTCGTCGCCGGTCCGCCATCGCCCGAAAATCCCGATGTCCCATTTCCAGCGACGGTGGTGATGAATCCAGTTGATGCCGAGATCTTTCGAACAACATTGTTCTTATTGTCGGCAATATAAACGTTGCCGGCGCTATCCACCGTCGTGTCAAAGGGACCATTCAATTCGGCGCTGAGAGCTGCATTGCCATCTCCGGTGTAACCGCCAATCCCATTGCCCGCAATTGTCGAGATAATACCTGGCGTAAAGGCTGCCAACGGAGCTGTGCCGATTCCCTCCAAAGGGAAATTGATGTGGCCCGCGCTCGAGACCACCTGCAGCGGAATCCACCGATTCCCGGGATAACCCGGTGTAAAGGTAATCGGGAAGGTGCAAAATGTCCCCGAGAGATTGACCGTGGTTCCGTCTACGGTGCAGCCGCTGATGGGCCCTACGCTGTACTCTTGTTTTCCACCACTTGACTGTGGAACGCTGATGCTGCTGATCGTCTGATCGGCAGTGAGTGCTAGAAACACATTTTGCGGTTGAGAACTTGATGACACGGACGTGTTGGGAAAGATATTGGTTGCCGCGATCTTGCGGATAACAAAAGCCTCGTAGTCCGCCACATAAAGGTTACCCGTCGTATCGAGCGCGACGTCAGTGGGGTTAACGAACGAAGCTATTGACGCCGGCCCACCGTCACCGGCAGAGCCTGAGTTGCCATCGCCTGCAAAGGTAGTGATGGTGCCAGCTGCATCCACTTTCCGAACAACAACGTTGTAACTGTCCGCGATATAAAGATTGCCATCACTATCCACCGTGACGCCTTGTGGTCCACATAGCGTAGCACTGGTAGCCGGTCCGTTGTCGCCGCTGTAACCGCAGACTCCCGCAGTACCGGCGACTGTGCTGATCGTTCCGGCGGTAGTGACCTTGCGGACGTTGTGGTTGCCTGCATCGGCGATATACAGGCTCCCGGCGCTATCTATTCCTATCCCATATACGGAACCCAAATGGGCACTCGTAGCTGGTCCGCCATCACCGCCAGAGCCACCAGCACCCGGAGTACCTGCAAATGTGGTAATCGTGCCCGAAGTGTCGACTTTGCGGATGACTGTGTTGTTGTTATCTGCGATGTACAGGTTGCCGGAGCGGTCGACAGCAACGCCGATAGGATAACTCAGCTTCGCGCTCGTAGCCGGCCCTCCATCACCGCTAAAGCCCGATACCGTAGGAGTGCCAGCAATGGTGGTGATCGTTCCGGAAGTATCGACCTTGCGTACATCATGGTTGCAGGTATCACCGATATAGACGTTACCAACCGCGTCTACAGCTACTCCATCAGGTCCGCACAACTGTGCGCTCGTGGCTGGTCCGCCATCGCCGCTGTAGCCGTATACGCCGGGAGTGCCGGCGAGCGTGCTGACGTTTCCGGCAGCATCTATTTTGCGTACCACGGAATTCACTTCATCCGCGATGTACGTGTTCCCGGCCCGGTCGATCGCAAGGGCAAATGGATAGTCGAATTCAGCACTCGTCGCAGGCCCACCGTCGCCAGCGAAGCCCTCTGTGCCATTGCCTGCAGTAGTCACGATCTCGGGGGAGAGTTGCATCTGTGCGCCGGCGAATCGGCTCGACATTACAAGGCATACAAGGATGGCAAACGCCGCGAAAAATCGTCTTGGCACAGAAATACACAGAGGTAACTGGCGGGGACTCATGTGAGTAGGGACCTCGTAACAACAGCTCAGGGCTTGGCGTGCTTGTGATTTCGTTTGTCAGGCTTCCAAGCCCGCTCTGCCGCAGGCTCCCTGTATGGAATCAGAGGAAGGAGGCAACTCTAAGGTGGAGGGGCCCCAAATATATAAATCATGGCGCAACAGCAAACGACCCTTGTATCTTCGCACCGGTAATCCTCAGGCGTAATCACCTGAAAGTTGCAGCCGACTAATTCGGAAGTAATCGAAGTTGGGCATCCTCCAGCCGGTTGGTGGGAGTAGCTGCTTCTCCGCGCTTGCGCAGATCGCGCGCCTCGGCAAAACATCCCGTTCCTCAGCGACAAGCAGTTGTAGCCGATGCTCGGCATCACCCGCACCTGTGGGCCGCGCTTCGGTTGCGGCCCTATCTGTTGTCTCAGGGCCTGCCGCTCTGGCGTTGTCTGCCGCTGGATCGCTGTCGAGTGCGACACATCGTGGCTCAGTTCGTCCCCGGACCGCCTTCGCATCGTTCGTTACTTCTGCACGTCAAACTGAGCGGCGATACAAGATTCCATTATCACGGAGGTAAATCACAGTGATCGAAAGTGTGTCGCACTATCCAAGCGTTCATATGCGCCATCGCGCTGCTCCGCTCCTCAGAGAGCGAGATGTGTACCTTGCTCACCTTTTAGAAAAAGGCTTAGAACCGGCCCGTGTGCGTTGTGTCGCAGCGTTCCTTGTTCATATCGTTCACCTCCTGGACCTGGACAGGCTCCGTGAAGTGGAGCAGCATGAGGTCGAAGAGGCGAGTCACCGCTGGATTGAGTATCGAAGCCCCCAACGAACGAAGACCGGAGTTGGTGCGGGAGCCACCCCAAAGAACTTTGTCAGAATCGCCAAAGCGTGGCTGAATTTTCACGGGTGCCTGATGCTCCCTTCCACGTCAGCACCAGACTTTGATCTTTTAATCGACGACTTTCGAGATGCGCTGACCTCCAAGCGTGGCCTCTCACCGGCCACCGTTCACAGCTACACCAAACGGACTCAGGATTTTCTGAAATGGGCGTCATCGTGGCACAGCGAACTTGCGCTCATTTCGATGAACGATGTGGACCGATTTCTGATATCTAAGCGAGCCAAGGGATGGCAGCTCGCAACCATCGCGACGCAATGTCAAGCCTTAAGAGCGTTCTTCGGCTATTCCCTCTCGATCCTTGGTTTCTGCCGTACATCGCACGCCCCTTTCTCTGAAGCGACCACATCTTTATCACCTCAGCGCGGCTTCACTTCACATTGCGCGCCAGTCGAGGATCACTTTGCCGGTCTGGCCGGAGATCATCGCATCGAATCCCTTCTGGAACTCGTGGTACGCAAAACGATGTGTGATGATCGGTGCGATGTCCACGCCTGATTCAAG
>Ga0070741_10001236_pt1 | contig 80273 bp, 70 predicted proteins | sample Coa_R1_4_FD_66440 | JGI IMG/M metagenome (GOLD analysis project Ga0070741, IMG submission 66440) | Surface soil microbial communities from Centralia Pennsylvania, which are recovering from an underground coalmine fire - Coalmine... | ecosystem: Environmental > Terrestrial > Soil > Unclassified ...
GGGAAAACTGCTCTAGAGCTTGCTTTCAACGGAAGATCCTTTTCCAAGTGAATCAAACGTGAGCCGGCTTCCTACTACTTGCCCACTACTTCCCGAGTCGTCGGCTATTAGGAACTTGACTTCCGGCTTGCCCGTCATCGGCTCGGTGATAGCGATAACGCTTGCAGAAAGCTGAGGCCTGCGCCAGCGGAAGGGGATGCAATCCCCAGCTCCGGTTATCCGGTGAACGAGCAGTTGCACGAAGGCTCAGACAAGCGGGCCAATCGCTCTAACGTGTCGCCTATTCCCTTGAGGCGTACAGGAAGAGTCGCCCGTTATTCACTGACAATGAAAAAACGCTTGAGGGACGGATTCCTAATCCCAATGTTTCAGACGGGGCCAAACCTCGGTGAGCGAGGGGAACTTCTTGCCGCGGCACAACAGAACCGATTTGTGCGCCCACCCGTACGCGGTTCCAGTGTAAGGGTTGTGCAACTCTGCGATCACGCTGACGTCGTCGAACCACCTGCGCGCATCTTCTGCTGACCCACCTACGACGATCATGGAGTTACCGGTGTAGTTGCGCGGGCCCCATAACCAGTAACTCTGATGTCCGCTAATCGCCTTGGGCAACCCGATTTTTGACCCAAGCAGGTCAATCGCACCCGCCGTAGCGAAATCGTTGGCATAGATCGCAATGTCCGCGCGATCTTGTGCAGGAACCTTGTTGTAGGCTTCGGCCACCGCCCGCACTAAATCGGGCCAGCCAAAGCATCCCGAATAGTAGTGCGGCATCGGCTCTGCAAGCATGCTCTTTTCGTCAGGCTGAACCTTAAACGGAAGCTTGGCCTCGTAACGCAAGAAGCTCTCAGCCGACAGTACAGGTACAAACAGGGGCAGAAGTGCAACAGTTGTCAACAGCACCAGCGCGACCGAGAAAGGCTTCAGCCAGCGCAGCCGCTTGGCGGCGGAGACTCGTTCCATGGCAATAGCACCACCCGCGAACATCATCGGATATACCGGTGTGGCATAGTAGTCTTTGCCGTGGAGCACGATGAATGTCACGAGCACACCGATAAATGCCCAACCCAGGATCCGGAATGCACTACCCCTCGGAAAAAGCAAGAAATACAAAGCCCCCAGCAGCCATACAGGGAAAGTCACGGGAGTCATCAGCAGGATTTGTGCTCGAATGTAGCCCAGAGGAGTGAAAGGCAAGTCTCTTCCGCTCTGCCGGATGTTGTGCATGAGTTCCAAGAAGGGGTAGTGGTGCCGCACATTCCAAATTAAGTTCGGCAGAAAAATAACCAACGCGATCAGGCCCGCGATCCAGATCCATTTGCCGGCGAACGCCTTCCGTTCTCTGGTGAGTAAAAGACCTAGCACAATGCCGAACCCAAATACCGCCATGGAGTATTTGTTTTCCAGGCCAATTCCTGACAGCACGCCGAACCACAACCATAACTTTTGATTTCCGGTCTTGATTATGCTGATGACCACGTATGCGCAACCCATCCAGAACAACGGCTCGAAGACATTCATCGTGAACAGGTGACCGAGGACAAGGTAAACCCCTGCGCACGCGCTACACAGGGCCGCGAGGGCTTGGGCGAACCGTCCGCCGCCAAGCTCTCGGGCGATCCGCCCCGTCAGCCAGACGGTCAACATTCCAGCCAGCGCGGGAAGAAGACGAATGGAGAACAGCGAGGTTCCGAATAGGTGCCGAGTGAGCCAGGCAAACAAGGCTATCAGCGGCGGCTGGTCGACATATCCCCAAGCCATGTGCTCACCACAGGCCATGTGATAAAACTCGTCGCCAAAATACCCATAACGGTTTGCAGTGAGCAGCTGTAGCAGGATCACCGAGCCGGCGATGTACCAAACAAGGGCGGGTCCGCTCGTGAACCAGGACTGCCCTTCGGCCCGCTCATGAGAAATCACCGCACCTGCCGACATCGGTGCCTCCTGACGTGTACAGAAAGAGTATGGCGTTAGTGCCCCCTTGAGAGGAAGAGTAATTTGGAAGCACTGCGGGGCGCATGGTCGGCGATTAGGAAACTGTCCTGACACAAATTGGGTGCGTCGGTTCGAGTCGTTTGGGATGGTTGGTGAATCAAAAGGGCGTTAGTTTCTTCTGGACGGATACTTTGGACCTGAAGCTCACTGATAAGGTTGTGCTGGTAACTGGATCGACGGCGGGGATTGGATTTGCGATTGCCCGGTCGCTTGCGAGCGAAGGTGCGCACGTCTATCTGAACGGGCGCACGCCGGAGCGTGTGGATGCGGCGGTGGCGGCGATCCGGTCGCAAGCTGCAACTATCAAAGTCGATGGCATTGTAGCGGACTTTTCCAATTCAGCCGGAGCTGAGGCTGTGATCGCGAAGCTGCCTGTGGTGGATGTGCTGGTAAATAATGTAGGCATCTTCGAGCCCAAGCCGTTTGCGGAGATCCCTGATTCGGACTGGTACCGCCTTTTCGAGATAAACGTAATGAGCGGTGTACGGCTTTCGCGACACTATCTCGCGGGAATGCTGAAGAAAAACTGGGGCCGGATTCTTTTCATTTCCAGCGAGTCGGCGGTCCAGATTCCGCCTGAAATGGTGCACTACGGGATGACCAAGACGGCGCAGGTTGCCGTGGCGCGGGGCATTGCGGAGTCGGTGGCCGGGACCGGCGTGACGGTGAACAGTATTCTTGCCGGACCGACCGAGTCGGAAGGTGTGAGTGGCTTTGTCGAGGCGATGGCGAAACAGCAGAACAAGTCGAAGCAAGTGATTGAGAAAGAGTTCTTCGAGCATGTGCGACCCTCGTCCCTACTGAAGCGCTTTGCCACCGTGAATGAGGTTGCGGCCATGGTGACCTACGTGGCCAGTGAGCTTTCTTCGGCCACCACTGGCGCGGCGTTGCGGGTGGACGGCGGCGTGGTGAAAGCAATTCTCTGAGATGAGAAATTCTGGAACTGATTTTCAAGACTGAGGATCAGTACTGGTAACGTGCTTATTGCCATCAGCTTTCAGAATTGTCGGCAATTGGGAAGTTGACTTCTGGTTTGCCCGTCACCCAAGAGGTTGTGAGATCGATCCACGCAAGCCGACTTCCCGTTACCGATTCGGGCTCAGTAAGTGGTTTGGCGGAGAATGCGCGTATGAAGGATTCGCGAGAAATCGCAGGACCGTGACGGGTTTCGGAAATTTAGCGATAACCGGGGCCACTTAGCTTCTCGTAAATTTGCCCCCATCGACAGCTTCTTTTGCAATTTGCTGACTCCGGCTCCTGACTCCTACCTAGTTGCTACCACCTACTAGCTCAACAACTTAGCCCCATTCCCTGCCGCAAATGACCACTAAACCCCGTTTTTACACCTTTTATTGGGATAAGCGTGCCTTAGCCTCGGGCCTTCAATAGCATAGTGTCAGCGAACTCTGGGAGAAGGACTATCTTCTCCGGGGTGAAGGTCAAAATTTGGTTGAATTGAGGCGTGGTTAGCTGCGCCTGTGTAGGGAAACTAGGGATTTCAATCCCAGGCAGTGGAAAGCGAGAGGAAATGCACAAACCGGTTAAGTACGTGGAGAAGGCAGTCACTGTAGCGGCTAAAGGCGCGTGGGTGGTGTTCGACCGCCTCAATCGCATCAAGCCGAACCCTTCCCCGACCCCGAAATGGTCGGACAAACCACTGCTGAAATCTTATGAGAAGTCCAAGCCGCCGCTCGGCTGGCCCCGCAGCACGGATTCACTTTGCCCGCGCTGCGTCCCTGAGATCCGCCAGCGCATTCTCGACGGCGAACTGCCCTACGAGATTCTTCTCAACGAGAAAGTCGGCGAAGTCAAGGCCCAGATCATTGAGCGCGACGGCAAGATCCTCATGGTGAAGGACTGCCCGAAACACGGCCACTTCGAAGACGTGATGTCGATCGACACCGAATTTACCGAGCACCTTGAAACCGTCTTCCCGGGCCGCGACATTACCGCCCACAACGACGACAAGCTGCACCACCACGGCAGCAGCACCATCAAGTACGGCCGCGGCTCGGTGCTGACCATCGACCTGACCAACCGCTGCAACATGATGTGCGATCCCTGCTTCATGGACGCCAACCAGGTCGGCTTCGTGCATGAGCTGACGTGGGAAGAAATCAAGCAGATGCTGGACAACGCCATCACCATCAAGCCGCGCCGCCAGATGTCTGTGCAGTTCTCCGGAGGCGAGCCGACGCTCTCTCCGTATTTCCTGGATGCCGTCCGCTACGCGCGCGAAGTGGGCTACAACAGCGTGCAGGCTGCAACCAACGGCATTGAGTTCGCCAAGAGCTTCGAGTTTGCCCAGCAGGCGGCCGAGGCGGGATTGCGATACGCCTATCTGCAGTTCGACGGCATCGGCAATGCCGCCAATGCCCACCGCAAGGTCGGCAACCTGTTCGACGTGAAGTTGAAAGCCATCGACAACCTGCACAAGGCCGGAGTTGAGATCGTCCCCGTTATCACCATCGTTAACGGCATCAACAACGAGCAAGTGGGACGTATCATCCAGTTCGCTCTCGACAATCCCAAGAAGATCGGCTTTTTATCGTTCCAGCCGGTCAGCTTTACCGGCCGCGACGAAGCCATCACCGACGAGCGCCGGGTCGCGCAGCGCTACACGCTCGCCCACCTCGCCCACGACGTCAAGAACCAGACCGGTCTCGGCGAGCCCGCCCGTGATTGGTTCCCCATCAGCTTCATGGGAACCTTCTCCGACTGGGCCGATCTCATGCACGCCCAGGACGCCAACAACAACTGGGGCCAACTCTCCTGCGGCTGCCACCCGAATTGTGGGACGGGGATGGCGGTGATGATCGACAAGGAGACGAAGGAGGCGGTGCCGGTAACGGCTTTCCTGCACGGCGACCAACTGGCGAAGGACATCGCCAAGGTCAACGACGGTGCGCGCGGCAAGTTCCTAAGTGGCATCGGGATGGCGCTGTGCCTGATGAAGAACTACGATCCATTCCAGTCACCAACACACTTCAAGCTGATGGACCTGTTGCAGAAGTTCGACAAGAACTACAACGTGACCGGCAGGAACTACGGCAAGGTGGGACCGGACCGGACAATGGAAGACGTCATGAAGCGCCGGAAAGACCGCTGGAACTTCCTGTTCATCGCGGGCATGTGGTTCCAGGACCTGTTCAACTACGATTTCCGCCGCACCGAACAGTGCATTATTCCGTACGCCACACAGGAAGGCGAGATTTCCTTTTGCGCTTACAACACGGGCGTGGGCTGGCGCAACATCATCGAGAAGATGCACATGACCGCAACGCTAACGAAGTGGTACGAGGAGCACGGGCGGCACGAAATCTTTGCGGGCGGCAAGAACGTGAAGATGGAGTCAACCGACCACTCGCTGGTGCTGCGCGACGGCATCGTGACGGAAGAAGAGCAGCATGATCTCGACAAGCTGGGGATTGCAAAGAATGCGCGCGAGGAGAAGATTCGCGCTCGGGACGCAAAGCTAGCCGAAGCGCGCGGACCACAGAAGGACGATGCTGCTTACAACGCACGAATGGCCGCGCTGTACCGCGAGGTGGTGCTGAAGGAGAAACAGCCAGTTTCGGAGAACGGGTTCATTCCGCTCGGCGCGCTAACCAAACCGAACGGCAACGGAACTCAGGCCCCGAAGCCAGAGGTGGAACTCGGGGAACCAGTAGCAGGAGATTAAAACAGTTCTCAGTTCTCAGATCTCAGATCTGAGTTGGGCCGCCGCGAGGCGGCCCATATTCTTAGGTGCAACTCACCCGCCCGTCTGAGGGTCAGTGTGCTCTGATTGGGCAGCTAATCGAGCTAGGGATGCATCCTATTCCGCCAAACTTTCAAAATTCCCTCGAGGTGAATCGCTATGAATAAGAGAATCCGGGTACTCACTTCAGCGATGGCTGTCCTGCTGTTCTGCGGGTTAACCCTCGCGCAAGAGCCGGCAGTGGACATCGATGCGAAGAATCACCCCAATTTAGCGGAAGCTCAGAAGCATATCGTGGAGGCCAATCGCTACCTCAACTTGGCGCAAAAGGATAATCGTTACGACATGAAGGACCATGCCGAAAAGGCACGGCAGCTCCTGCAACAAGCGAATCAGGAAATCAGGGCTGCTGCGACCAGCGCGAACGCCGCAAACGCGGCGAAGAAACGCTGACTTTTGTCTTCGCGCAACCGATGAAAGCCCGCTCTGCGGAGCGGGCTTTTTGCTGTGTGCCGTTTAGTTTGTCGGCAAGGAGGCATTATTCATGCGTTTATGACAATCGCGGCACTTGACCGGCGCCCAGGCTGCGGAGTCGTGTTCTTTCAGCCAGTGCTGCATCTGATCCATTTCAGATTGCCGATCGGTAATGATCTCCTGTGCTAGCTGACGCATCTCGGGATCTTTTCCGTAGATCAACTGCGCATGGGCAGCATCGAGGGCGAGCTGGTTGTTGGGCAGAACATTGCGCGCGAATTCCACGTCGTTGTTGAACTTCTTGGCGTTCTCCTGTTTGTGGCAATCGATACATAGCCCGCCGGACGCGCCTGAGTTATGAAACGCGCGCTCCAGCGGCGTTCTTACCGGCAACTGCGGATCGCGAGTATGGCATTTCGAGCAGTTCTGCTCGGTGGCCTCCTGTGTTCCCCAGCCTGTCGGTCGATGGTGGCAAACTTCGCACTTGATCTCATGTTCACCGACGTGAGTTTTGTGCATGAACTTGACGGCTCCGAATCCGGCAGCGCGAGCGGGGGCCGGCAAAACCACAACGTCGGTGAGTGCTTCTTTATTGGCCATATCTTTATGACAACCGCCGCAGGCCGTAACAGGAAACGCGACCTTTCCGTGGCACACCCCACAATATTCGCCGGATGAGAGGTGGAACATGGTGTAACGCACCATGCCTTTTTGTGCTGCCGGGAAAATATCGGGATGGCAAACTTCGCAGCCATTCCAAACCGCATGTTTCTTGTGAGAAAAGATGATGTCCGAGACCCAATTCACCCGCGCCTGGATGGCGAAGTCGGCTTGGGTTTTTAGAGCCGGTTTCTTGATGGATATTCCTTCAAGAGCATCGATGGGTTTAACGAGGCCGGTGGCCTCGGCCTCTTCCCAGTCGATGCCATAGGCATTTTTCGGCAACCTGGCGGTGAAGGTCTCGTAATCATACTTGCGTCCAGAATTTTCCCGCGAATGGCAACGGGCGCATTGCTGGGTCGGCGCGGCCTCCGAGCAGGCGGCAAAAACAACCTTCCCATCGATCTGCCGTTTACCGTCGTGGCAGGCGCCGCAATGAAATCCCTGACGATTGGTGCTGGCCCTGATATCGGTGGCATTAGACTGCATGGCGAATCCAATATCCACGTGGCACAACCGGCAGGTGAACTTCGCGCGGTGCAACCAGTGATCAAAAGTGACCGGGCCCAGGCCGGCTTTAGAGGAGTACTTATCGATGATTACGCGACCGTACTCCGGGCCGAGGTGAGGAACATTCGTCACCGGTGAAGGAGTTTGCGCCTGCGACACGGCGGCAGCCAGCAGCAGAAGTAGCGGCGCTAGGCTACTTCTTGTCTTTCTCTTTTGATTCCAGCACATAGGCATATAAGCCTCGGCATTGCCCCAAGCGGCGCTGGTAGACCTTCTTACGGGTCTCCTCCAGCTTCTGAATTTGCGGCTCGAGGGCATCGCACTTCTGAATCAGGCTCTTCAGCTCTTCGATTGAAATCGTCATAGCATCTTGGGTCTTTGAACAGACCTCATCGAACTGCTTCTGCCATTCCTCGACGCTGGTCCCGGACGAATTTGCAGGTGGCGCATTCTGCCCCGCACCCAAGCTCACTGCGGCAATGACAATCGCAAACAGCAGAATCGCCTGTTTCATTCCTTCGCCTCGGCCTGCATCGGTTTGGAGTGGCATCGCTGGCAATCGGTCAGAGGAAAAGCCACGGTGTTGTGGCAGACGCCGCAATATTTGCCTTCGAAAATGCCCACCATGGAGTATCGAGTCGTGCCTCTCTTTACACCGACAAAGATCTCGGGATGGCACAGCTCGCACCCGTTCCAGACAGTGTGTTTCTTGTGAGAGAAAATGATGTCCGGCATGCCTTGCAGCTTCGGGCTGAGGGCAAAGTCCTGCTGGATGGTCAGCGACTTCCGCTTAATTGAAATCCCCGGGACAAAATCGGCGGGATGGATGATGCCAAGTTCCTCGGCCTGCTGCCAATCGAGACCATTTCCGAAGCGTTCTCGCGGGAGCGCCTGCGCAAAGCGGAGGAAGTCGGCATCGCCACGATCGGTTTGACCATAGGAGTGACAGCGTTCGCAGCGCATGCGGTCTTCATCGGTTAGAGTTTTCGAGCACGACTGGAAGAGCGTTTTTCCGTCGAAAACGGATTTGCCGTTATGGCAGGTTCCGCAGTAGTAGCCGCGGATGTTGTCGGCGGCGTTGATGCCAGTGGCTCCCGCCTTCATGGCGAAGCCGATATCGACATGACAAACGCGGCAACTGAACTTGGCGCGGTGACGCCAATGGTCGAACACGACGGGAGCGAGCGCCGATTTTTCGGAGTAACTGTTCAGGACCACGCGGCCGTATTCGTAGGGCAGCGGGCGTCGTTTTTTCACGGCACCCTCGTCGGAGCTCAAGGCCGGCAGGACCAGCGCTAGGGTCGCGGCCAGCAGAACGATTCTTTTCATCGAGAACGTCCTCCAGTCCCATGAACCACAGGCGCTCCCTTGCCAGGGTGACGCGACACACTGGCTGTGCAGTTCTAGATGTAGCAGGCGACTTCTCTGCGTACTATGACCGGGATAACGTCAAGCTATGACCCGGGTCACGAGGCGATGTTTGGATCATTAGGTCTCAGGGACCAGGGTCAGGCGATCGGATCGACCCTGGCTAGCCCCGCAGGGTCCATAAATAGGCGATGGTGAGGGCGATCATGATGGCAGTGGTGGCCCAGGCAACGATGTTGTAAATACGCGAATTCACGAAATCGCCCATCAGGTCTTTTTTGTTCACTAGCAGCAGCATGAAGATGAGAACTGGAGGAATGGCGATGCCGTTGATCACCTGGGAAAGGATGGAAATCTTGACCAGTGGAAGGTCGGGGAAAAGAATGCAGCCAGCACCGGCGACGATCAGGATCGTATACAGCCAGTAAAAAACCGGGGCTTCGCTGAAGCGCATACCGACGCCGGATTCGAATCCCAGGCCTTCGCAGACCGTATAAGCGGTAGAGAGAGGCAGGATCGAAGCCGCGAAAAGCGAGGCGTTGAAGAGTCCAAGAGCGAAGAGAATGTAGGCGTAATCGCCGGCCAGCGGATGGAGCGCCTGGGCGGCATCCTTGGCGTCGGTGATGTTGTGGAAACCGTGCGCATAGAGGGTGGCTGCGCAGGCCACGATGATGAACCAGGCGACCACATCGGTGAAAATGCAACCGGCAACAACATCGATTTGTGAAGCCTTGTACTGGCGGCGGCTGACACCTTTTTCGACGATGGAGGATTGCAAGTAGAACTGCATCCACGGGGCGATGGTGGTTCCGACCACGCCGATTGCCATGTACAAGTAACCAGGCTGGTGAAAAACCTCACGCGGCGGCGGCTTCACCGTGGCAATCAGGGCATCGACCCAGGCCGGATGCGCGAAAAATCCCGCAACAATATAAGTCAAGTAGAAGAAGGAAGCGGCGAGGAAGACTTTTTCCACGCTCTTGTACTGGCCTTTGACCACAATCAGCCAGACAACGACTGCAGAAATTGGGACGCTGATGTAGCGGGAGACTCCAAAAAGCTCAAGACTGCCGGCGATGCCGGCAAATTCTCCGACCACGTTGCCGAAATTGACCAGCAGAATGCCGATCATCATGAAGAAGGTGATGCGGAAGCCGAATTCCTCGCGGATGAGGTCGCTGAGACCTTTCCCGGTGACCGCACCCATGCGGGCACAGATTTCCTGAACGACAATGAGCGCAAGCGTAACGGGGATAAGGGTCCAAAGGAGGGTGTGCCCGAACTGCGCGCCGGCAGCCGAATACGTGTAGATGCCGTTGGCATCGTTGTCGACATTTGCGGTAATGAAGCCCGGCCCTACGACGGCGAAGAAGAGCAGGATCTGGGTCTTCCAACGTCTCAGAAATCTCATGCGCACAGTTCACAAACATAAATTCATGCAAATGCGGAACCAGAATAAATGGCGAGAGAGAATCTGAACAGCGAGAAAATAGTATTTGCAGCGGGATTTGGCGGCGACAAGAATGTCCGCCCTACCCAGTTACTGACGCGATCGGCGGCGAGCCAGCAACAATCCGAATCCCAAGCCGGCAATAGCAGCGCCCAGCAATTTTTTGCGGTCATGGATGGGCACAAAACGGGTCCGCTGGTCGCTAACTTCGACCACGCCGACTGGAATCGCGCGTACGCCTCCGCCTCCGCCGCCACCTTCGCCGCGAGCGCTGGTGTCGCCGACCCCGCCCGTCCCGGCGCCCGCGCCGTAGCCGTAGGTGATTCTTGCCACCGGGATGACGGTCTTGCCATTGGCGGCGATAGGTTCGCCGTAAATTGTCTTTACGCTGGCCTGGTTGAGAATGCCGTCACGCAAGGATTGAAGCACGGCTAATGCGCCCATATCGAATACTCCCTTTTTGTAATCTATGATGCCGGTTCGGGGTGGTTTGGAGAACTATTGTTGGGAGTTGAGCTTGCCAATTTCGCGGGCAAACAGCGGGTTTTCGGGAAAATCATTACGCAAAGAAGTCAGGATTTCGCGGGCACGGGCTTTGTCGTTCTCGCGGACGTAAGCGATGGCCAGGAGGATCCGAGCGAATGGGGCGAGGTAGCGTCCGCGCTGCGCCGTTAATTGCAGTTCGTTGATACCGGCTTGCTTGTCACCGCTGACACCGCCGAGACGAACCAGCCAGCGTACCGGCGCGGCCATGCTGCCGATGATGTACTGGCTCACGCCTGTTGCGAGATGAGCGTCGTAATAATTGGGATCGACCGAGAGTAAGCGCTTCGACCAGCCCGTGGCCTGCTTGGTGAAATGCAACGACGCGAGGTTGTGTTTCTCGATTAAGGCCGCATAGTCAGCTCGAAGTCCGGATGCCAGAGTCATCGCAAATAAGGCATCGAGGTCGTTTGCTTTCTTGGCCAGGCGAGCCTGGGCACTGGTTTCGGTGACGTCGAGTGCGGCATTGAAATGATCGCGGAGGGCAGGATCGGGAGTGAACTGCCTTCTGGCCTCGAATTGCCGGTCATCTTTATAGAATTCGGATTCCAGCACACCGAGGCGATTGAATTCAGAGAAAAGCAGACCCGCGGCTTCACAAGCATGCCCCATTGGATCCTCCGGGTGGGTATCCTGCCAGGATTTGAACACCTGCTGGGCACCGTTGAAATCGAGGCTATAAAGAAGATGGAAGCCACGGTCGAGCGAGGGGCCGGGGGTCGGGAGATCGGCAGCAAGGCCGGTGCCGCAAAGCAATGAAATCACAAGGGCTACAGTTCGCCAGTTTCGTTTTGCCGTGAACAAAGTCAGGCTTCTCATACGTCCTGGAAATCTTAGATGCTAAACAGTATGGGAATTGCAACGGGATTGCAAAAAGTTTGTAAGCAATAGGGGGAAAACTTGTTGCTCAAGCCACTTTTTCCAAGTTCATAACCACAAAAGGATACGCAGGCTATGGGTTAGTTTGCCCCTCTACTCTGCCGGTTTGACCTCGCTGCCGTGCTTTGTTAGGTTGGAAAGTTTCCGTTCTTAAGCTTGCAATTCTAAAGCAGGCAGAAAGAGATTTCCTATGTCCCTCAAATTCCGCGGTGTGGATTTTATTGAATTCGATTCTTTGCTCAGCGACGACGAACGGCTGGTGCGCGATACGGCCCGCAAATTTATCGAAGACAATCTGATCCCGATCATCGAAGAATGCAACCGGGCCGGGCGCTTCCCGCGAGAACTGGTGAAGCCGATGGCGGAACTCGGTTTTTTTGGCGCGAACCTGCATGGCTATGGCTGCGCGGGGATGTCGAACGTCGAATACGGCTTAGTGACCCAGGAGTTGGAGCGCGGCGACTCGGGGGTGCGGTCGTTCGTCAGCGTGCAATCGGCGCTGGTGATGTATCCGATTTACAAGTTCGGAAGCGAAGAGCAGAAAAAAACCTGGCTGCCGGCTTTACAAAGTGGCGACAAGCTCGGATGCTTCGGGCTGACCGAGCCGGATTTCGGATCGAACCCCGGCGGGATGCGGACGCGTGCTCGCAAGACCGGGAAAGAATACGTTCTCAATGGCGAGAAGATGTGGATCACGTCGGGGTCGATTGCCGACATCGCGGTGATTTGGGCCAAGGTGGAGAACGAAGATAACCGGGTTCGCGGATTTTTGGTCGAGACGGACCGGCCGGGGTTCAAGGCCGAGGACATTCACGGGAAGTGGTCGTTGCGGGCGTCAGTGACTTCCGGATTGTCGATGCAGGACGTGAGGATTCCGGAATGCAATCTGCTGCCGGAGAGCGGTGGATTGAAGTCTCCGCTGATGTGCCTGAACCAGGCACGCTATGGCATCGCGTGGGGCGCGATTGGCGCGGCAATGGCATGCTATGACTGTGCGCTGCAATATTCGCTGTTGCGGAAGCAATTCCGCGATCAGCCGATCGCGTCCCATCAATTGGTTCAGGAGAAGCTGACCTGGATGATCAACGAGATCACCAAAGGGCAGTTGCTGGTGCTGCAAGTGGGACGGTTGAAGGACAAAGAGAAAGCCGGGCCGCAGCACATTTCCATGGCGAAGCGGAATAACGTGTGGATGGCGCTGGAGTGCGCTCGCAAATCACGTGACATACTTGGGGCAAACGGAGTGGCCGATGAATATCCGCTGATGCGCCACATGATGAATCTGGAATCGGTGAAGACGTATGAGGGTACGCACGACATTCACACGCTGATCATCGGGCAGAGCGTAACCGGGATCGACGCGTTTTAAAGTGTTCCGGCACTCGGGCGGATGATCAGTTCTTCCAGGATGCTGTCATCAGGAAGAGTTAAGGCATTCAGGACGGCCTGGGCGACAGTGCCCGGCGACATCATCTTCTGGCGCGGGGCTTGTGGCCAAAGGGTCTTCCAGATGTCGGTATCAGTGGCTCCGGGGAGCAGCGCGATCACGCGAATTCCCTTTTTTTGTAATTCCTCACGAAGCGTGTTGGTGAAGCCGAGTGCGCCGTGCTTGGAGGCGTTGTAGGCGGAGGAGCCAGGAAAGACGCGTTTGGCTGCGATGGAGAGGTTGTTCACGATCGCGGCGCCGCGCTTCATGAGGGGCAGAACCGCACGGGTGACCAGAAACATTCCGGTCAGATTGGTGTCGATGACGGTTTTCCATTGATCGATAGGCAAACGGCTGACGGGAAGGTTGGGGTGGGCGATGCCGGCGTTGTTGATCAGAATGTCGAGGCGGCCGAAGCGGGATTTGATGGAGGCGGCCATGGCGCGCACGGATTCGGGATCGCGGACGTCACAAAGAAGCGGGACAGTGTTCTTGCCGAGTGTTTTGGTGGATTTGTTGAGGGATGATTGATCGCGGCCGGTGATGATGACGTTGCATCCCTGGTTGACCAGGGCTTTGGCGATGGCGAATCCGATGCCGCGATTGCCGCCGGTGATGAGGGCAGTCTTACCCTTGAACGCTGCTCCAGTTTTGGAAGGCCGGTTAGTGGCCATTGGGGCGCTGGCGGATCAGGGAGAGAAATTCCTGGCGCGTTTCCTGCTCGTCGCGGAAGCAGCCCAGCATGGACGAGGTCACAGCGGCGGAATGCTGCTTCTCGACGCCACGCATCATCATGCAAAGGTGGCGGGCTTCGATGACAACGCCGACGCCTTGCGGTTCAATGACGTTCTGGATGGTTTCGGCGATCTGGGTTGTCAGCCGTTCCTGAATCTGCAAGCGCCGCGAGAAAATCTCGATGAGGCGCGGAATTTTGCTTAAGCCAATGACTTTGCCGTTGGGAATATAGGCGACGTGCACTTTGCCGAAGAACGGCAGCATGTGATGTTCACAGAGGCTGAACATCTCCACGTCCTTGACGATGACCATTTCGTCGTAGGTGACGGTGAAGAGCGCGTTCTTGAGCAGCGCCTCGGGATCTTCTTTATATCCCTTCATCAGGTGTTCGAAAGCACGGTGGACGCGATTGGGCGTATTGAGCAGGCCCTCGCGCGTGGGGTCTTCGCCGAGGCGAACAATCATTTCTTTGACGAGGTCTTCGAAGCTGGCGCTGGTCAAAGTCGGAGATTCAGTGGAAGATCGGGTTGCCATATTAATGCCTCAGTTCGGCGCCTCCCGCATACTCAAAGGAATTCATCATGGTTTCTTCAAAGCGTACCTTTTCCAGATGAGCAAAGCGGAATCCGCGCCGCAAAATATCGTAGATCGCGATACAGAGATTTTCGGTTGTGGGGACGGCAGAGGCGAACTCAGGCATGGTGTTGAGATTCTGCAGGTCGAAACGGTCGATGATTTTGGTATGCACAAAGCCGTCCAAATCGACCAAATTGCAGACCATTCCAGTTTGCTCGTCCAGAGGGCCGCTGACCGTAACTTCCAACATGTAGTTGTGTCCGTGGCCGTGCGGGTTGTTGCACTTGCCGTAGGTCGCGGCGTTCTCTGCGTCCGTCATCGCATCGCTGTGCAAGCGATGCGAAGCGGAGAACATATAGCGGCGTGTCAAATACGCTTTCATGCTTCTCCGTAGAAGTCGGCGAAAAGGTCCGGAGTTTCATACACCCGCACACGATGCAACTGCGCCTGTTTCAGCTTGGGCGCGAGGCGCTGCCAGACTGCGATGGCGATGTTTTCCGTGGTTGGAATGCGATGCAGAAATTCCGGGACTTCTTTATTAAGGAAGCGGTGATCCATGGCATCGAGGACTTCGCGGTTCAGCACATCTTTTAGCTGCTTAAGATCGACAACAAAACCGGAGCGTGGATCGACATTGCCTTTCACCGTGACCTCGAGGGTGTAGTTGTGGCCATGCCCGTTGGGGTTGTTGCACTTTCCGAAAAGGCGCTGGTTCTCTTCCGCGCTGAGGCCCGGATTATGGTAATAGTGTGAGGCGGAAAACTCGGCTCTTCTGGTCAGATAAACCATTCGATAACGCTATCCTACTCGCCCGGCAGACAAGATCGCATTCGATCCGACCCTGGGGGCTGCATCACCGGTGTATTGCCGGCCTTTCCAGGTCACTTTGCCCTGCTTATGAAAGATGTTGGACCTGAGCAAAAGATACGAGAAGACCGGCAGTCCGAAAATAGCCAGGGCCGTGGCGTCAGGCGCAAAATGCGCTTTTCGGACGCGTCTCAGGAGGATTGCGCCCAATGCTGCACTTAGGCTCGCACCTACGATTGCAACCCTACCGTGCCCCATGATTCCGCCCTTGATGGCGACACCGGCTGCGCCGGCGATCAGCACAAACTCCAATGCCCGCAGGAGAGCGAGACGTTCTGGCGAGGGAAACAGCAGAGCCAGGTTCTTGGTCCAGCCTTCTTTGAGTTCTGCGAAATTGCGATACATGCGAGTACGCACCGCATCGGCAGCGTAGCGGAAGAAGAGTTTCCGGCCGGACTTCTTCACGGCTCGAGCGAGAGCCACATCTTCGAGCAAGCTGTTTGCAACCGCGGCATAACCGCCGACGGCATCGTAAGCTTCACGTGAAATCAGCAGGTACTGACCGTTCGCGGCGGCAGCCGCGGAATTCGGATCACTGACTTGCGAGGGACGATACGCGGTGGCCAGTTCAGCGAAGATCACCGGCATCACGGCTTTGTCCCAGAATCCGTGCACTTCCTGTTCGGGAGAGTAGGAAAGCAAGGCCGCGCCATGATGTTTGGCCTCGGCGAGGGCGCGAGCAAGAGAGCCGGGAAGATGGACGGTATCGGCATCCGTAAACAGAAGCCATTCGCCATGGGCGACTTCGGCACCGGTACGCATAGCGTTGGTTTTGCCGCTCCAACCGGGCGGAAGCGGCGCGGCGCTGATGAGTCGTGCCCGCGAAAAAGACTCTGCGATTTCACGGGTGCGGTCGGAAGACACATCGTCGACGACGATCAATTCAAAGTCGATTTCTTCTTGAGAAAGCAAAGATTCCAGGCAGGCGCGAAGGCAGCGTTCTTCATTGCGGGCAGGCACAATTATGGACACAACGGGATGCGCCGCATTGTTGGTTATGCGCATAAATCTCAATGAATTATTATATCTGTGTGAAACGAAGCACTTGTCCTGTCATCTTCCTGGCCTTGGCAATTCTCAGTAGTTGTTACGGCGGATCGCGGCCGCCCAGAATCGGCAGCGAGGCTCCGGAATTTACGGTTCAGGATGCGGACCACAAAGTCGATCTTCACGATTTCCGCGGCAAGATTGTTTTATTAAATTTCTGGGCGACGTGGTGTGCGCCTTGCGTCGAGGAAATGCCCTCGTTGAACCAACTGCAACAGCGGTTTAAAGATAAGGGTATTGAAGTCGTGGGCGTCAGCGTGGACGTGGATAGCGATGGCTACCACAAATTTCTCAAAGACCACAAAATCGATTTTCTGACGGTTCGCGATCCCGATCAAAAGTCGAATGATCTATACGGAACCTTTAAGTTTCCTGAGACCTACATCATCGATCGCAATGGCGTGGTGCGGCGGAAGTTTATCGGTGCCGTCGATTGGAGCCAGCCGGAGATCGTGGATTATTTGAACAAGCTGTAAGGGCCCAAAAGCCTAAACGCAGAGATCGCAGAGCAGACTTTAGTCGGCCCAGCCCCGGAGAGAATTCCTTGAAACGCCGATGCCGGGAGAATGGGGTAGGGGTCCTTCGACTACGCCAGTTGATTCGCAAGCGAGTCAACCCGCTTCGCTCAGGGTGACGTCTTAAGTTTGAATTTCCACCCATTCCCATGTGTCGCAGAGAACGGAGAGATGTGGGGCGACTGCCTTACCTTACACCAAACACAACGATACTCAGCAGTGCGCCGCCCGGGGTTGTGACTTGAACCGTGCCAGTCGTGGCACCGGTGGGGACCATAGTTGTGATTTCTGAGCTTGAGACTACGGTGAAACTCGCAGGTGTGCCGTTAAAGGAGACGCTGGAGGCTCCGGTCAAGTTGGTCCCGAGAATGGCAACTGAGGCGTGGACGTTTCCTGAGGTTGGAATCGTCTCCACGAAAGGTGCGAGGCCGAGGTTTAGAACGAAAACGGTCCCCAGGTTGTTGGTACCGCCTGCCGAGGTCGTTCCGTACAGATTGCCATCGGTTCCTTCAACCAGTGCAGCGTCAGGAGAAAATCCATCGGTGCACCCCGCCTCAACGCAGAAACTGTAGATGGTGGTGATCTGACCTTGGGGAGTGAGGCGAAAGATCGTGCCGCAGTTATATTCAGCGTCGCACTGAGTCCCGCTACCGCCGTAATAGGTGGTTCCGTAGAAGTTTCCATCTGTGGCTCGAATGAGGCCTGAGGGACTCACCCCATTGGTCCCGGCAAAATTCTCTGTAGCAAATACGCCCTGTCTTGTAATCCGGTAAGCTGTTCCGCAACCTTCCAGGCAGAAATCGCTAGTCCCGCCTGTACCCATCGTTCCGTAAAGGCTACCGCCGGGGCCCGGCACAACGCCGGCAGACGGGAAGACTCCGTCAAGACCGTCGAAGCTGTGCAGGGTTGCCAGGGTCCCGTCGTGGGCAATTTTAAACACGGTGCCCAGCCCATTGGCTCCCCCTTGCGCCGTAGTGCCATAAAGACTGCCGTCGCCATCCTGAAGCAGGGTCGCCTCGGGAGAGCCCCCATCGCTACAATGAAGCTGGCTGCAGAACTTGTAAACGCCAGTTAGGGTACCGGAGGCGGTGATTTTGAATAACGTGCCACAAGTCCCGTATTCACAGTATGCACCGGTCCCGTCGTAGGCAGTCGTTCCGTAGAAGTTTCCGTCCCTGCCCAGAAGAAGGCCCGCGATTGGCGAGTCGCCTTCCCCGCAGTACTCCCTCAGACAAAACGAGTGCAGGGTGGTCAGGTTGCCGAGTGGGGTGACCTTAAAAGCACTTCCCACCCTTTTGGCGCCGCCTGCTTGCGTTGTGCCATAAAAGTTGCGATCACTGCCTACCGCCAAACCTCCGCGTGGGTACTCTCCATCGGAGCAGTTCGCTTCACTGCAAAACTCGTAAATTGTAGTCAGGGTGCCGCTTGGAGTTACGTTGAAAACAGTTCCGCCGTTGCTAGTGCCGCCACGTTCCGTGGTGCCGTAGAAATTGCCATCGAAACCCTGAGTCAGAGCGCTGTAGGAACCGCTGCCGTTTGTTCCATTGAAGTTCGCCAAAGTGGTTAGCGTTTGTGTCGAGGCAAAGGCGCTTATCGTACAGAAAAGGATGATTGCTGCAAATGTGTTGGGAAGTCTTTTCATCGGAACCTCCGTGGCGGGGGCTTCACCGGCGGGGTGCTAGTTTAACAGAGTTCCCAGGACCAGGTTAGCTCGCAAAGAGCGCTCGCGAACCTGGGCCACCAGCCGCGGATGCCGGAAGAAAATAGGGTAGGGATCCTTCGACTACGCCAATCGATTCGCAAGCGAATCGATTGGCTTCGCTCAGGGTGACATTGATTTCTTGGGGCGAGTTCCCATGTCTCGCAACAGCGGCGAGACATGGGGCACCCTGGTTGTCTCCACTGTCGTTCCAGAACCGCCGCGACAAGGGGCAGCAAACTTTAAGAGCTACGGCTGCGAGAGCAAACCGTAGATGTCCAACTCTGTTCCAGTTCCGACGAATACGTGACCGTCGGCAATGGTGGGAACGCTGAACCGCACTGCCGTACCTGCGGTATCGCGTCCATCGGCCGCTTGCGAACTGTTATAGAGTTCCTGCGAGACATTGGTTGCGTTATAGGCGTGCAGAACCGCCGGGCCCTGGTCATAGTCGGTCGCTTCTATCTCCCAGACGATGCCGTCCGAGCTTCCGTTGGATGAAATGGATGCGGTCGCACCTCGCTTCCCGTAGGTTGCAGTTCCCTGGGCAATCGGGCTGGCGGAGAGCAAGCCAGTGCTGCTGTCCCAACTGAATGCCCGGATCACGTCGTTCTGTGCATGGAGGTAGAGATAGCCGTTCCAGTAGGCCGGGGTGTCGAAGAAATTGTCGTAGGTCTGAACGCCGCTTTGGATGACCTGGATGACGTGATCGGTCGACTGATACTGGCCCATATTGTCACGGTTGATGACGAAGATGCGGCCATCTTTGCCAGCGCCGATGAACTCATGAGGCGTGCTGGACGAGTTATCCGGCATGATGAGTCCTGCGCCGCTGCCGTAGTCGAGGTCTTCTTCGCGAAGGTAGGGGTCGTCGGCCGGCTTGAAGTAGTCGATAAGAGACAAATCGAGCGAACTCAGGCGCTGCGCTGAATCGTTATAGCCGGATGCGGGATCGTTTTCATCGCAACCGGTGATGAGATACAGATCGCCATTGGTGTCGATGGCGGGAGCACCACCTCCGCCCCAGAGTGCCCCACCGGCGCCGTCGGGCGTGGTGTTCATGATCGCAGTTTGCTGCAGAGTGGTTTTGTTATAGGCCAGGACCCATCCATGGGCGCAATGGCCGAAGGCGATGTAGATGTCGGAGGTGACCGGATCGAGGGCCAAGCCCATGCGCTGATAGCAACCCTTCTCAAGAGTAATTCTGCCCCCCACGCTGTCGACTCCGGTGCCGAGAACGCTGCCATCAACCACAACCGAGCCGCCGAACTTTTCAGCCCCGGTGATGAGATCGAGAGCATGCAGACGGTAAACGCGTCCGCTTTCCTCGGTGTCAGTCAGCACGTAAATGGTATTCGTGGTTGGGTCAATGACGGGAGTGCTGGTGATGCCGAGAATCGGAACGATACCGCCTTTATCGTTACTGTTGTTGGGAGCCAAGCCCAAATGGTTTTGCCAGAGCGGCGAACTGGACCCGCCGTCGGCGTCGAAAGCATAGATGGTGTCATTCTCGGTTTCGACATAGACGACGTTGTGCGATGAACCGCTGATCGTCAGGTTCGGCACGTAAAGCGGCTGGGCATAGATCTGGCCATCCACGGAATACGAGTATTTCTTGCCGAACTGCTGCGAATTCACGTTGGAGAGATTCAGCACGGTCTCGCTGCTGTTGACGCCATCGCGAACGTCATCGTTGTGATAGGTGAGGACGGAGACGGCACCGGGCGTGCTGTTTGCCACGGAGACGCTGGAGTTTGCGCTGAGGGTGGGAATCTCGGCGCTGATTGCTGTAACGGTGTGGTTTCCGACGCTGTCGGGCGCGGTATAGAGGCCTGACGCGCTGACGGTGCCGACCGTGGTGTTTCCGTTGGCGACTCCGTCGACCGACCAGGTGACCGAGTCGTTGGCGGCATCCTGAAGGTTGGCGGTGAACTGGCGGGTTCCGTCGGGAACTACGGTTGCGCTGGTGGGTGAGAGCGTCAGGCTGACGACAGCTACGCTGCCGCTGCCGCTCTGGGCCTGATTGCTGGCGCTGGTCGCGGTGATGCTGTGCGTTCCGGCGGTAGCCGGGGCGGTGTAGAGTCCTGAAGCGCTGATTGTTCCGAGGCTCGCATTTCCGCCGCTTACGCCATCCACGGACCAGGTGAAGGTGGTATTTGAGTTCCCGGATATCGACGCGGTGAATTGCTGAGTCGTGCTGACCGCGATGGCCGCGGAAGCGGGCGAAACAAGGACCGCGCTTGCCGCATTTACGGTGACGGTCGCCTTGGCATTCTTTGTGTTATCGGCAACGCTGGTCGCCGTAATCGTGTGCGTGCCGGCCACGGAAGGCGCAGTGTAAAGACCGGTGACAGAGATTGAGCCGACAGTCGCATTGCCGCCGTTGCTGCCGTCGACGGACCAAGTCACCGACTGATCGGAACTGCCGGACACGGTCGCGCTGAACTGCCGGGTGGCATTGGTGGTCACACTTGCCGAAGCTGGCGAAATGGCCACGCCAATGACTTGGCTGCTGGACGCGGGATTCACGGTAACGCTGGCTTTGGCCGTCTTGGAATTGTCGGCTGCCGCCATGGCGGTGATGGTGAATTGCGTGCTTTGCGAAATTGTCGCCGGCGCGGTGTAAAGGCCGCTGGCGGAGATCGTACCGCTTGATGCGGCGCCTCCGGCCACACCATTCACCTGCCACACGACGGCAGTGTTTGAAGCACCGGTGACTGCGGTTTGAAACTGTTGAGTGGCTCCGGGAGCCAGCGTGGCTGTCGCCGGAGTGACGGCGGCAATTGCGACTGTAGCAGATGGATTCCCGGAGTCGTTACTGGCGCTAACGCCTCCGCAACTGGTCAATAGAACTGTCAGGGAAAGACACACGATCACGAATAGAAACGCTGGATATTTCGAATTCATGGGAGACCTTATCACCGCAGAACATATTTGTGCTGAGTAGATGAGCAGCAACTCTGCTGAAGTTGCACAACGGCTCACTTTTTACAGAAATGTAACGTCGAGGCACAACGTGGCCTATACCACACGATTGTCGCCACCGTTGAATCCTCCGACGCCAAGACCGGCGCGGGTTGAGGGACGATTTCCCGACGCGACAAAAAACGCCGTTGCTACTGGTTGATGAGCTGGTGATGCCTGGCGGGAACTGTCACCAAAGTTAACTACTCTGCCGTAAATCGTAATCCAGCTACTTAGGTGGGGCAAAACTCAGAGGTACACGGGAAAAGGACTCCAGCGAAGGTATGAACGCGAGGTTGGCAGCGCAGCAGGGTATGTAGATGCTGGCGTCCCTGGCATTGGTTTGCAGCTGCAACACGAAGGTAACCTGCCAGGACAAGGTACTTGCCTGCTATCGTTCTCAGCATGGGGAGGATCCGGCCATGACGTGTCGTGTTTGCCTGGCGATGCTGTTGGGCGTTGCTGTTACGATCAGTTGCGCGGCGCAGGCTTCGTTTTCTCACGCGATCATGCAGGCGTCTTGCGCGCCATGGGATGGTCCGGCGATCGATATCCGCCTTACTTCGGAAGCCGCGCAATGCAAGAACGTAAGCGGACCATACATTGACATGGGAGTCTGGCGAGGACTGCCGATTCACGGCGGCCAGGTTGTGACGTTGAGTTCGTCTTCGGGGAACGAGGGCTTTGCGTCCAAATGTTCAACGGTTGGAGACTGCGAGCGGGCGCAATCGGGCACGATCAATTTTGACACCTACAAAGAGGGGTCAGGAGCAACGGGGCACTACGAGTTGCATTTCAAGAGCGGTGACGTTTTGGGCAAGTTCGATGCGAAGTGGTGTGAAGAGCGCATCGTGTGTCGTTAGGCTAATTCTCAGCTCCGCCCCCATGCCTTTGCGTACATCGGCGGCAGTACGTTGGTGGCTCAGTGTTGTCGACGACGTGTATGACGAGCTTGACCTGCCGCAGATTGGCAAAGATGAGCTTCAGATCCTCGTCGCTCATGTTGCGATACCAATACCACGGCATGGCTCCATTCAGCACCCTCGCGCCGACTTTTCCAGTCCGCATGACTTTGATAAACATTGCCGCGTCATAGTACCCGATACCGCTCGGGTCGGGCGTCAGGTTAGCTGAGAAGACGGTGCCCAAGGGGCTGCTGATTTCGTTCCCACCTCCAAAGAAATGTTCATTGACCTCGGAACCGGGGTGGTACCAATCCGTGTGGCAGCCAACGCAATCGGCAACGCTGGCGAGATAGCCGCCCCACTGCGCGAACTCGGAGTTGGGACGCTGGATTTGGACCGCAGTGATGGGTTGTGGCTCGCCCGTGACGCGAAGCCGAGCTTTCCATGCTAAATGCGTTTTCGGAAGCGGACTGCGAACGGGCGGAATGCTCCGCAGATAGACGACGATGGAAGCAACATCTTCGTCGGACAGGTCGGAGAAGGCGCGGTACCACATTTGCGGATGCAGGGCTCGGCCGTCGTGGCCGATGCCCTCGCGAATGGCACGGGCAAGCATGTCGTCTGACCAGTCTCCAGCGCCAGTTTCGCGATCAGGCGTAATGTTGGGGGCGACGAGCCACGGACGTCCATCCTCAGCGAAGATGTGACCAGCGCCGATCTTGCCGGCAACCGGCGGCGCACCGGGTTGGGACCAATCGCGGTCAGAGTGACAACGAAAGCAGGCCAGGGGACCTTCGACAAGATAACGGCCACGGTCAAGACGGGCCTGGGAACGTTCATAGGCAACGTTGCGCAGTTTGCGAGCGCGGGGGCCGAGCGCGAATCGCCACAGTTCCGGGTAGATCATCCAACCGAAATAAAAACCCGCGGCTACGACGAGGACGATAATAATTGCCGCCATGGCAAAGCATCGTTTCATCGGTGGGGATTATACGGGAAGGCATTCAGGTTCGACGATTCGGTTTTAAGAAATGTTCGCGAACGTGGTTGGCGCCTTGTCTGGGCACCCCGTGAACAGAAAACGGCATCGATAGGAGATGATTTCTTTGCGATCGCCTGTCTCGCCAACGTTTCCCAAACCAGATCCGAAGCCGGCGCCCGATCCGGAACCGTGGCCGGGATCCGATCCGGATGTTGGGCCCCCGCGCCCGGGGCCTGAGCCGGGGCCAGATTTATTTCCCGGGCAGCCCGATCCTGAGCCGATGCCGATTTAAAGTCTGCGGACAGGAATGTCCGCGGTACACGAGCTAGGCGGCAAGTTTGCGACCGGCTGCGCGCATGCGTTTGACCAGGCTCGGCCGAGCAACGGGAACACTCGATTCCCAAGGTTCGTCAACTCCCATGAGCGCCAAGGCTCCGCCTGCCAGTGCCATGTTCTTGGTGAAATTGATCATGTCGGCCATACGGGCATTGGGATCTTCGCTGTTCCAAAAATCGTGCATCACTGGAGAAACACCAGCCAGGAACCCGAGGATTGCGAGAGCGCCATATTTGGGTTTAAGGCCGAGTAGCAAGCTGGCTCCGCCAATCAATAGAGGGACACCGGATATCGCAACCGCGGCCTTGGGTGCCGGAACCCCTTTGGCTCCTGCGTATTGTCCCAACTGTTCGCGGTGTACAAGATGATTAATTCCGTTGTAAAGGAAGTAGCCGCCGAACAGGAGACGACCGATCAGGAAAGGGGCTTTCATGGCAAATTCCTCGGGCTGGTTGCCGCAGTACTTCGATTCGGAGGCGCAGGCTCGTGTTGTCTTGGCACGAAGGTCGATGTGCAGCTCTGGGGCTAATGGCCGCTCTCGGCCAGAAGCTCTGCCAGGTACTGTTTCCAAACAGCGGGCAAACTGTGTGTGCCGTGGCCGCGGGTCTGATCGGTGATGGGCAGAAGAACAAAACGTCCTTTCTTCACTTTCTTGATTTGTTCCTCCGCGATTCCGAGTTCGGGAGGATTGATCACGTCATCGGCGGAGTTAATGAACATGACTGGGGCTTTGATCTGATCGATTTTGCCGGAAGGATCGTAGTTCCGCGAGGCATCGAATTGGTACATGGTGTCGTTGGCGTCCATCGCAGCGATGCGGGCTTTTACATAATTATTTAAGAACGCGTCGGCTTCATCGCGAGTGGGATACTGTTTCTGCAGTTGCAGAGGGCTTCCCGCCATGATGAGAAAGAAATCGGCGACGGTGCGCATGGCTGGTGGTTGCTGCTGATAATCGCCATTCATCCAGGCGGGATCAGTGCGTGTTGCATCGATGAGCATCTTGCGCCACATGCGATTTCGTCCTGCAATCTGCACAGGCAAGCAGGCCAGGGGCATGGCGGCATCCGTGAACTCGGGATGAGTTTCGAGCCAGATCCAGGAATGCATGCAGCCCATCGAGGTGCCCATGAGCAGCCTGAGGTGATCGACTTTCAGCGCCTGGGTGAGCAGAAGGTGTTGCGCTTCGACCATGTCGTCATAGTCGTAATGCGGAAAGCGCGCGTGCAGCCCATCGCTGGGCTTGCTGGAATGGCCGGCACCGATTCCATCGGGAACGATGATGAAGTACCGACTGGCGTCGAGAAGTTGGCCAGGGCCGAACAGAACTCCGGCGAAGTGCTGTGTAACGAACTGCTGCCCGGATCCAGTTGTACCGTGAAGAATCATAACCGCATTGTTGACGTGGCCTGAGCTGTCGGTGGTGGGCTTGCCGTAGGTAGCGTAATGGATCTTCAGCTCGGGAAGAGTTTCTCCGGAATGGAAATGAAAGTTGCGCGCGACGAAATCGCCTTCGGTAGGCTTGGGAACGTCTTGAGCATGCGCAATTGCGATTGCAGCGATGAGAACAAGGGCGTTGAGCTTCATGGTCCCGCAGCTTAATGAATTGATCAGTCAGGGGCAAGTGCGATCCCAGATTTCGCAACGCCGTCAGACCTGGGGCACCCGGTTTTCACAGTGCGCTCTGGATCAGTTGGACTGCCCCCGCAGGGTCGTCGACTTCGACGATCAATTCGTTGTAGCGCTCATCGTGCAGGTCGATCACGATGGTTTTGTCAGGATGGTGAACGTCCCAAAACACACGTTTTCCGTCCTGGTAGAAAGTTCCCGCGGTGATGACTCCGGGAACGTTGGTTCCGGGCAGGCGGACGCCGTGATACCAGCCGTGTGCTACTTGCGGGTCGGCGCGAACGCCGGAGATATGAACGAGCGGAACCTCGAGGCTGCTTTTGAGGGCCCAGAGCTTGTCCGCGCCGCGAACGTGCAGTGTCAGTTTGCCTTCTGAGATTGAGAGATCAACCATAGCAGAGTTTGAATTATATAATCTCGCTGCAGCTCCCTCGTTTCACGAGGGATAACAACAGAGAAATACAGACAGAGTGCAGGATACTGCGCCTCATGTGCGCGTGAGTCGAGTACTTGGCAACCCAGGGCTTGCGCTTTGGGCTAATGGATTGTGCCGCTCCGCCGCTGGCGAGTAGAGGCAGTGCTGCAAACATGATTTGGGTTACGCTATCCCGCGGCTTACGAGCGGCAAGCGCGCGAGACACGGGCACCGCATGACAAGTTTCCATCGTGCGCTTAAAATTGGACTTCTATGAGGCTTCTGATTTCGGCTTTCCTGGTTGCAGTTCTCTGCGTGCCAGCACTGGCCAGCGGCAAGAGCGATGACATCGGCCCGGTCGCGACATTAAATTTCGTAGTGTTGAAGGATGACAACGGCAAACCGGTACGCAATGCGGCGGTAGTTTTACACCTGGTGAGCGACAGAGGAAAGCAGGAAAAAGGTGGACTGGAATTGAAGACGGATGCCGAAGGGAAGGCCAGCTATGAAGGCATCCCTTACGGGAAAATGCGGGTACAAATACTCGCGACCGGGTTTCAGACATTCGGGGCCGATTATGATGTCAACCAAGCCATCATGGAAATCAGCATCAAGCTGAAGCGACCGTCGGGCCAATACTCCATCTACGACAATCGCCCTGGGGACAACAAAGACACTCCTCCACCCAAACCACAGTAAGGGGAACTGGTCAAAATGGAATACCTGCTAAAGACGGAACCTACGGAATATTCATTTGCCGACCTCGAAAGCGAGCAAACGACGATTTGGGATGGTGTGTCGAATCCGGTGGCATTGAAACATCTCCGTGCGATGAAGCCGGGGGAAAAGCTGGTGATCTACGAAACCGGCGACCACAAATCCGCCGTGGGCACGGCCAGCGTGGTCTCGGTGGATACATCCGATGCGAAGAACCCGCGGGTAAAGATCAAAGCCGGAAAGGCGCTGGCCAAGCCCGTCACACTGGCGGAGGTGAAAGCCAACACGTTGTTTGCGGACTCACCGCTAGTACGACAGGGACGACTCAGCGTGGTGCCGCTCAGCCCGCCGCAGTATAACTTTCTCACCGCGCAATAATTGGGGCTTTAGGCCCGTGCCTTAATTAGTTCCAACTTACAAATTGTGATCCCAATCACAGAATACAGTGCTGAGATTTATTAAGAATGCTGTGTCATGGGGGAGGGGCCAAGTTCCAGTGCAACTCAGCCGGTGCAGGATCATCTTTCTCGAATCATGCATGCACTGCAGCGAAGCCGCACCGTCAGCTACATCCTTGATTCGCAGCTTCGCATCCTCTATTGCAATCCCGCATGGGACGATTTCGCCAAAGCCAATGGCGCACCCCAGCTCACGAGTGACGCCGCGGTAGGTTTCGATCTTTTTGACGCAATTCCCGGAGATCTCAGAAGTCTGTATTCCCACGCTTTCCGGCAGGTCTGGAACAGCGGAGAGGTTTGGGAATCCTGGTATCACTGTTCCAGCCCGACTGTATTTCGCATCTTCCGGATGCGAATTCACCTGCTGAAACCGCAGAATTGGTACGTGGTCACGAACCCCCTGGTGGTGGAGCGTCCGCACACCCAAACAGCTCTAGCCAATGCCGCTACCTATGTAAACGTGAATGGCTTCGTCACCGTGTGTTCTCATTGCCGGTGTTCACGGCGAGTGGATGATCCGGGTCAATGGGATTTCGTCCCGGAATACCTGACAAAAACTTCGGTACGGTTAAGTCACGGCTTGTGTCCGGTCTGCAAGGCGTACTTCTACCCGACTGAATAAGCGCACCGGCCAGGGCAGCGCGCGGTTAGGCGCTTGAAAAATCAGTCGGCTAGGATGGCGAGGACGATGGAGTTGAAGATTTCAGCAAGTTGGTTTTGATTTTGAACTTCTGCTTGGGCGCCAAATCCACCTCAGTATTGAAGGTTTCGTATCCGGGAAGACTAATGGTGATTTTCCGGTGCCCGGGCGCGACCAGCAGGCTGTGCACGAGGCCATTAAATTCGGAGACGTGGCCGACGAAGTAATCGTCGACGAAGACGGCGGCGCGAGGTGGATCCACATCCAGCTTGATTTCGGAAAATTCCTTCGGCATCTTGAAGCGGTAATCTTTCACCATCTTCACGGCCACGACTTTCTTTTCGGCGGGGCCAACGGTTACGCTGGTGCGAAAGTCTTCGTAGCCGTCCTGGCGAACGAGGACGTCATGTTGGCCAGGTAGAAGAAGAATTTTCTTGTCGCCCTTGAGTTCCTTCAAATAGCCGAGATACTGGCCGTCGATCCAGACGCCGGAATCTTTTTCGATCTTGGTGGCGCCCTGTAGCTCCACCTCGCCGAGAACCTTGTTTTCGGCGAAGCCAAGGCTGGTTGCCATAATGCTGCTGATGAATAGATAAGTAGCCAGTCGGAGAAACCGGATGCGCATGAGGGCTCCTGAACGGTTAACGGAAGCACTTGTGATCGGATGAGATGCTCGCTCAAGACCAAGAGGAGATCTCACGGGAACTGCCGCGTCTTTATGGATTAATGATACCTAAAAGAATGACACCTCGGCCGCTAAGTGCACTTGTGAGTAGATGATTTGGACAGGTGTGGTAATAAATCTCTGCCGCAAAGAATTCGCGGAGGACGCAGTTCCATGTCTCGCAGAAGCGGCGAGACATGGGACACCCGAAAAACATCGCCGCACTAGGAACTTTGCAACAGGCGCTCGATTTCGGCTTCGGGGTCGTGGACGAGGTGTCTGAGAAGATTCCGGCCATAGCGGAAGAGCGTAGCCAAGTTCGTCTCGTACCAGCAGCATTCAACCATGCGCGGCGAAAGCGCACAGTAGAAGCGAAGCTTGTCGAACGCCTCCGGTTCACTGAGCATGGCCGCAACCATGCGGTGATTTCCGTCAAGCAGGGTGAAGGGGCCGCTTGCGTTAACGCCGATCAGAAGCACGGCGCCAATGTAATCTTCTTCCTTGAGGCGACCTCGTAATGCCTGAATTTTGGCCAGGAAGGCGGCGTCACAGAAACCAGGCTCCTCGCCGATGCAACGCACGACTCTGGGCAGCGAGAAGTTTCCTCTGGCAAGTTTGCGCCATTGAGCGCGGGGGAATGCGCGAATGCGTGCCAGATCGGAAGTCCTGATTTCGACTTCATACCATTCGGTGTCTTTGGGCAGTTCTCGCCAGAGCGATCCGTGCCGGATGAAGAGCAGCGCGCGACGAAGGGCATTTTCCCCTCGATCGGCGAGATTCGGTGTATTAACAATTTGCTTCAGTGTTTCCTGATATCCGGCAAATTCCGGAGTGTTGAAGTCAGTCTTCAAAAACTCGGCCATGACTTCATCTTCAGCGACCCGCCGGAGCCGCCTTAACTCACCGGGCATAATTGGTTCTTCCCCCTCGTTGCTAAACGTATTTAACAAAAATGGCACAACAACAATGAACAACAAGAAAAACATCATCACGAGTTGAACGCGAATGACCTGCTCGAGCGAGGAATGGAAGAGGTAGATTCCGGTAATAACAGCGCCGCTGACCAGCAACTGCGCCCATCCTGTGTTGGCGATTTTGTAGGACATTTCGTAGGCAATGACGACCACACTGAGGGCGTAGATCATGGTGGTGGCGGCATACAAGGTGAGCAGATGCGAGAGGCCACCATACTGGGCCGCCATGGCGAATTGACCGCCGAAAATTATCATCCAGACCTTTGCGGGTACCAGATGGATGGCCAAGGTCAAAGTGCCGGCGCAGCCGGATACCAATAACATGGCGAGACCGAGCAGACTGTGTCCCTTGCGCTCCTCGGCTCGCGCTCCGGCGGCTACCGGGAACATGCTGTTCACGACCGCCCAGGAGAAAAAGAAGACAACGCGACCAACCAGAGCCACGACGGCATAACATCCTGCCGGTTCGGGGGCGAAGAAATGCTTGACCAGCACGATGTCGCAATTGTTGATGATGGCTTGGCCGGCAAAAAATATGATGGCCTGAAGAGCTTCGCCAAATGCATGCGGAACGTGCAAACGGCTCATGCTGCGATCGGGCAGTTTCGGCAGCGCGGTGAAGTATGCGGTAGCCACCCCGGCCGCATTGGCGGCAATGACCCCGTCTACGCCGAAACCGAGCTTGATCATCAGCAGCGATCCGGTAAAGCGTACAAGGCCTTCGGAAACCAGATTCGTAGCGAGACGCGGAAAGGAACATGTACCCTGCAGGTAGCCGCGCCGCGTTCCCAGGGGAATGTAGAACATTAAAGCGACGGCGAGGAGCACGACCAGCAGAGTGTCGGGCAGGCGGAGGTAGCTGGCGATTACGGCGCGGAAGAGAATCAACGCGATGCAGATGGCTATGCTGCAGGCCCAGGCGTTACGGTGAAATCCGCGATAGATCGCGCATTGCGCCGCACTGCTTCCCTGCTGCGCGGTCAGTTTGGCGGTGACAATCTGAAACGAGAGAGTCACTCCTGAGAGCAGGATCAGCAGTGTGTAAACCGCCGTGGCATGGCCGAAACCGGTAGGTCCCAAGAAACGGGCCACGGCCACGTTGTAACCAAAGTTGATCGCGGTCACCAGCGCGGAACCGGTCAGAAGTACAAAGCTGCCAGTTAACACGCGCGAGTGTAACGTGCTCTCGCACTGAGAATTGTCAGACACGCGGTTGGGCTCCGTGGATGCGGGGGAGGGGTGTTGGGGTTCGGCCTCAGCGATCGACGATTCCTGCCAGCCTCCCCCAGTTGAAGTAGACATGGACAATAACCAATTCCGTAGCGAACTTGCGCGAGGGCGCGGCGCACGTCCCCTTTGCAAGAAGTTTCAGATGCGAGAAGCAGAAAGCAGGCTGCCCATCATCCAATACTTAGGGTGTTTGTGGGGTACTTAGGGGTTTGCCGCACGACAACCCGAGGTGCTCTGGACGCCTCTAATATCGACAACAAGACTCGATGACGCACCGAAACGTAATTTTCACTGTAGCAGTGTTTTTATTGTGTTTCTCCGGTTGTTCGAAGACCAACCTTCGGTCCAGCTTGCATCAGGACTTACCCACAATCGAGAAACAATCGCGGCTTCTCGCAGTGTACGAACCCTGGTTTGGTCATCCGCGACATATCAACGTGGGGTACTCTACGCAAGATCCGGCCGTAATCAACAAGCAGATTGATGAGGCTAAATCGCTGGGAATTACGGGCTTTGTGATCGACTGGTATGGCGACCGAGAGCCTTTTATCGACCAGAGTTATGCGCTGATTCAGAAGATTGCAGGAGAGAAGAATTTCAAGGTTGCCATGATGTGGGATGAGATTAGCGACGATAACCTCGCGACTGAGGACAGCCTGAACGGATTTGAGAAGTTTCACCAGACATATCTTTCTCCCAATGCTCCCGGACGCGACGCTTATCTGACCTACAATGGCCGGCCGGTGATCTTCATCTTTCCCAAAAACGGCAAGACGGATTGGGAACAGGTGCGGGAGCGGGTAAATCAATGGAATCCGGCTCCGCTGCTCATCTTCGAGGATCGGAATACTGGAAAGTATTCCAACGACTTCGATGGCTACTACGCGTGGGTCAATCCTGGGAAACGAGGTTGGCTGCCAGACGGAAGCGATTGGGGCAAAGATTATTTGCAGGATTTCTATCGCCGCATGCAGAACAAATATCCGGACAAGATCGCCGTGGGCGGAGTTTGGGCCGGGTTCAATGACAGCCGGGCCTCGTGGAGTTTAGGGCGATATATGTCGCAACGTTGCGGAGAAACCTTCACTGACACCTTGAAGATGTCCCGGGAATACGCTTCCGACCATCCTCTACCTTTTGTCCTGGTGGAAACCTGGAACGACTACGAAGAGGGCACGGCCATTGAACGCGGGCTGGCGAAGTGCGGCTCGAACCGGGTGCCTGCAGGGCAGTGATATCGGAAGAAGGTCGCGAGCGACCCTCTTCATTGCCTGTGCCAGAGATCCTTGCCAATGCTGTAAACCTACGGTAAATCGAAACACATCGATCCTTGGTTGGGAATGGGTCGCAAAGCGACCCACTCCGCTGCCTCAGATGACAAGAAGATTTATGCGGCTGGGAACATACGTTCCAAGTCGTGAACCTGAGGCACGCGAGCGGGCGCTGCCTCGGATACGCGATAAACGTTGTTGATGATGGAGAGCGGACGGGCGCGTACTTCGTCGTAAACTCGGCCCACGTATTCGCCGAGGATCCCCATACACGCGAGAACCAGCGTGCCCACACCGAAGACGGCGGCGGCGACGTTGTCGGCGATCATGGTCATGGAGTTGGAGGCGACTGCTCCCAAAACAACGAGGAGGAGAGCGAGGGCCAGCGACAGCCCCGAAAGTACGAAGCTAACGCGCAGAGGTTTGTAGCTGAAGCTGGTGATCGCATCCATCGCATACTTGATACGGCTGACGAAGGTGAGCTTGCCTTCTCCGCCGACGCGGTCATGGCGGTCGTAATAAACAATCGCATTGCGATAACCCACCCAGGCGCGCAATCCGGGCAGATAACGGTTCCCTTCGCGCAGAGCGTTGATGGAATCGACGGCCTGGCGATCCAGGAGGCCGAAGATGCCGGCGTTGAGCGGAATCGGGTAATCGGAAAGCATGCCGAGGACGCGGTAGAACAGTGGGAACAAGAAGGCGAGATACTTACGGCCTTCTTCCCTGCTCCGGCGCACAGCGGTTACGACTTGTGCGCCCTGGCGCCAAGCCGCAACAAATTCTGGAATGACCTCGGGCGGATCCTGCAGATCGCCGTCCATCAGAATGACAGCGTTGCCTCTCGCAGTCCTAAGCCCAGCGGCGAGCGCTCCCATGTGGCCCCAGTTGCGCGATAAATCAACCACGACCACATGCGGATCTTCGAGCTGAAGATCGCGCAGCAATTGGAGCGAAGAATCCCTGGATCCATCATTGACGTAGACGACTTCCCACTCCTCGTGAACCTCTGCCATGGCCTTCGCCACGGCTGCGTGCAGGATGGAGATGATTTCCTCTTCGTTGTAGATAGGAATTACTACCGAAATCATTAGGGGCTCCTTAGAAATTTTAACGATCGAGCAGCAGGCGCCGGCTTCAGCATCACGCAATTTACTGAGGCTCGGCCTGGAAAAATCGCACTTGCCATCGAACTTCGGTCGGTGTCATAACAGCGATATAGCGGGTGTGAACGCGTTCTGTAGCTTTTACCTCCCCGTGATCCACAAGCTGAACGTCGAAATCCACGTTGTCAGCGAGCTGAACAGACAATCCTTCGGGCGAATAGAACAAGAGGGTTAGATGGTGGCTGTGGTCCTGATAGCGAGTGCGAATACCAAGTTTCTGCTGATCCTGGACCGTATCCGCCAATCTTTGCTTCGCCACTCCCACGAATCCTTTGTCGAGCGAGTCAGTTCGGTTCTCGGCCAAGGCTTGTCTCATGGTCTGCCATGCTTGCAGATAGCCACGCACGACCGCATCCTCGGTTTGCTTCTCGAGGGCGCGAGGACCGACGGAATCCGTGGGCTCCACTCGCACTGTCGGTTCTTCCGACCCGAGAGTTGGAATCGCCAGCAAAAACGAACTCATTAAGAGAAGCAGTTTTCGTGCTCGGGTTGCTTTCGAGGTGAGGTTCATCGTCCGCCTCCCCAGCGGATCTCGTTTCCGAGAACCACTCCAGTCGCCACGGAAATCGAGGCCCCAGCGTGCGCGGGAAGATCGGTTTTCGCGACGCCGCGCTTCAAGGGCACATCGACGGTCGAAATCTTGCCTTGGTAATTTTCCGTGAATGAGACGATAGTGCCGTCGGGAACCGGATTACCGGTGCAGTCACGCACCGGATCAGTTTGCAACTCGATATCCTGGCCGGCCGGGCGTGCCGTCATGCGAAGGTTGCAAGGATCGGCAGGAACCTGCTGGACGACGCGTTTTTCGGTGATCGAACCAGCGGTGGCGTTGAACTGCGCCGGACCTGCCTTTGGCGCCGAATTCATCTTGACCCACGCCACGCCATCGTGGGTAGGCTCGGTTCGGGATTCGGTGCCACCCGCGGCGTCGGACATTTTGAACGCGACGGGGGTGGGTTTAAGAATCAGATTTTGGAAAGTGTCGAAAACGTAGGCCACGCCGCTAATTCCCTGCGACAGATTCACTGGAATGCGCGAGGGCTTCGCGAGAAAACTCATCGTGTAAGGGTCAGGCTTAGGCACAACATCCATTTGCGTCGTTTCGGTCGATGGTCCGGTAAGGACGACCATGTAATGGCCGGCATTGTGAAGATCGCCACTTTCGAATGAAACGGTTTCGCCAAGTTGAAAATCGCGGCGCAGCACCTGGGTTGGACCGATGATGTAAAGAGTGGCTTTGCCGCTTCCGGAAGTGGGGACGGAAAACGCAGTGCCTGCCTCGATCTTCTTCGGAATCTGCAAAGAGCTGCTTTGGGCAAAGGTCAGCGATTCGCCCGTCAGCCAGAGCATTGAGAGCAGTAGCAGGAGACGTCGTTTCATAGGCGACTCGTGCTGTAAGTAGTGGTGACCACCCGGAACGTACTGACCTTGGCGGAAAGATCCGGAGGGACTGAGACGGAAAACGGCACCGGGGTTTGCGGCAACAATGCCCGATTGACATATCCATCGGACACCCAAACCAACTGGCCTTTGTTGTCGTAAAGAGTAGCGAGCACGTGCGTAACATTGACCACTTGTCCGCTTTGATTCACTAGGTCGCCCTTTAAGCTCGGCTGCGGCAGAGGCGTGAGGCTTTGATCCTGGATGGCGATCACGGGGTCGGCGGAAGCGGAGACCAGTGTGGAAGAGGGCTGAATGCGAACGCTATCGATTTGCGACATGCGGACATCGCGGAAATCAATGCGAAATGGCGAAACCTGCTTGGGCAGAAGAATGTGAGAGATCTTATCGAATGAATCCTCGGTACCCATGGAGCCGCCTTTGGCGTCCAGCAATGTCGCCTTCACGGTGACATACGCGGGCACCACGTCTTCATTCAAGATTTCACCGAGCAGGGCCACACCGCTGCCGCGCTCGATGGGGTGCATATCGACGATCCGTACGCGCGGCGACTCAACATCCTGCGCGCCCCAATCATCCTGTGCGCCGCGATATATCACGTCCCAGCGCAGATAGTTGACGGGAATAACTTGTGGTGGGACTTTAGGTTCTTTGTTGAGCGGCCAGGATACTTCCCACTTGCCGCCGTTGTTGGTGACGTTCAACACCCGGCTATCGTCGTAAGGACCGACAACGGTGGCCCAGTGGAAGATAGTGCGAATGGTCGCATCTTCGGCCGATTTGTGCATGGGCCTGATGTCGAAGCCGTTGAGGGTCGCATAGCTTCGCAGGCTGTAGTAGCTTCCCTGTAGATCGCGGGCGAAGTCCTGCTCGCTGAATTCATTCTTGTTGCCGAGCAGAAGATAAGCGGCATGGAAATTATGGTGGCCGATATCGTCCACGACATTCTGGACCGCGGCTTCCGGAGAATTCGCTTGCCGCATGTAACGAGGGCTGTAGCCGATCATGGCCAGGGCAGCGCTTACTGGCCAAATGCAGCCGATGGCGATCAATACAACCGTGACTGCAGCGATGGTAATAACAAGCAATCGGGCGCTCACGAGATTAGCCTCCCGAGAACAAGTTCTTGTTGGCGATCAGATGCAGGCTCGGTGACTCGCTGCTCAGCTAACCGACGGTCAGGCAGGAACACCAGCAGTAAGGCGAGGATGCTACTGCCGATGGGGAGAGTTCCCCACATAAGCCCTTGCCACGCTGGTGGCATTTGCGGAGCATTAAGTGGCGCGGCGGGAGGGACATCATCTTTCCCCCAGATGGTGATGGTGCGGTCATTCAAGTCATCGACTCGCCGCCACCCCGCGAACACGAGCAAGGGCTCGTAGTAGGTATCGCGCATGATGACCCATTTCAAGCCGTAGCGGTCGGAGTGGTGCAGCATGGCGATTAACGCATCCATGCCATTCTTGCCAAAGAATTTGGAACTGGTCAGCTCGCCTGCACCATGAGCCTGGAGTTCGGGTAGCTGACGACCGGAGTTCCATTCGCCATCCACGCTGCCGGCATCAGTCAACATGGCCAGACGCGCAATCTTGTTTCCGAAACCCAAGGTGATGTAGCGATAACGATCGTGACCGTCGCGATTGAGCCAGGCGGCGACATCGTCCACCTCGAACTCGGCGGCTTCGGCAGGATGATAGGCCATCCATCCCGCGGCCCCGCCGATGGTAACGGCCGCTGCAATCGCAAGCGCAATCACAGCTTTCCTGCGATAACGATCGATCAGTCTCTCAAGCAGTAGTCCCAGAATCGGCAACCCGAGCAAGGTAGCCCAATAGGTAAAGCGCTCCATGGTGATGACTTCGAAGGCTCGGCCCAGCAACATGTGCGCAACTGGGGTAGTGCCGCCGAGACCGAGAAGAAAAGCCAGCCAGAAGCCAAAGAGCAACGGGCGAAGCCTTGGAGTCTTGGCGCCGAGCCAGAAGATGAAAGGTATGGCCAAGAGCATCGCGCCGTAGGGCACGACGAAATAATTCAGCCCCCAGTGCGGGCTCAGCAGATAGTTGGCTCGGCTGGCGTGCGGAATGGGCTCCTGCGTGACTGGATATTTGATGAGAGCGATCCAGAATGGAAGGAGAACGACTGCGATCGCTGCGCCGATAAGAACAGCGATGGAGATGCTGCGCGCGAGGACACCGGAAGTGGACGCCCGCTTACCGGCATCGCGATCAACCAGCGCCAACGCAAACACGGGGAGAGCAAAAAGCACAGCCCCGAATAACAAGGTAGCGTGGTGTGCCGCAGCCGCAGCGATCGCCAGTATCAAGCCTTTCAACAACGCCCGCCAGTTGGCGTAACGAATCCATTCGTAAATGTAAGGCAAGGCGTTGAGGTAAAGCGGGGCGGAAAACGTGGTAGATAGCTGCCCAGCGTTGTAAATGAGAAAAAACTCGGAGCCACAGAACACAGCCGCCAGCGCTGCCAGGCTCGCGGCTCGCCGATCCACCCAGAGCGAAGCGAAGCGATACATGCCGATGACCAGCAGGAGAACGCCGATAAACTGCACCAGCATGTAGGCCATGTCCAAGCCAATGACGTGCGAGAACACAGCGATCCATTGTTGGGGCAATGGTGGATAAGTGGTCTGCGAAAAACCGGCGTACCACTTCGTGTTCCAAGGATCAAACCAGTGTTGCGCGTAATGCGAGGCGAAAAAAATGTGGAAGTTGGTGTCGTAGCTTTTCAGCGGAACCTTCATCAGCAACAAGGGGGCATTCAATAAAAGAGCTGCCACCAAAATCATGCTGACTGGGATCGGCTGCGCTGTCGGTGCGGCGGAGTCAACCCTCTGCACGAATTACCTCCAAGGTGGCAATTCGATTCGGTTCAGCTCTGCTGGGTTGTCCACCTGCCCTACCTATTCCCTGCCGAATCAGAGCGTCAGCCAACATTTGCTAGTAATCCAGAATCGAAGAACTCTGAAATTCGTTTACTCGGAGTGGCATTTTGAGTTCCGCACCTGGTTACCTCAAGACGCTGGTAGTGGCGGTGTTTGTATTCGCTCAACTGCCGTACAGCTCCGCCCAGACATATAAGGTCAACGGTGGCGCCGAGCAAGGCACGCCGCAAAAAGCGCAGAAGCAACAGAAGAAGAAATCCCAGCCAGCAGCTTCATCGGGAGAGAAATCGCTAGGCTGGGGTTCCAACATTCAAACGGCGCGGCTTGGTCGGGCGGCTGAAGAAGCTTTGAAGAATGGGCAGTATTCCGCGGCAACCGAATTGGCGCAGAGAGCGACGCAAGCGGCACCGAATGATCCTCAACTGTGGTTCCTGCTGGGATACTGCGCACGACTCGCGGGCAAAACCCAACTTTCTCTGGATTCCTTCAACCATGGCCTGCGGATTGAGCCAGCGTCGTTGGACGGAAAAGCCGGCCTGGCGCAGACTTTGGCTAGGATGGGAAGGAATGGGGATGCCGAGAAATTGTTAAACGAGGTCTTAGCCGCGGACCCGAAACGTACCTCCGACGCGGCGGTGCTGGGAGAGCTTTACTTGCGGGAAGGCCAAAACGAGAACGCGATCAGCGTGCTGCAGAAGGCCGAACAGTACAAGCCAGAGGCACGCGCCGAATTGCTGATTGCACTGGGCTATATGCACATGAGGCAGTATGACCAGGCGAACCGGTATCTGGAGGTCGCGAAGAAGCGCGCGCCCAATAATATTGAGGTCCTGCGCTCACTTGGCGGCTACTATCGCGCCACCGCGAATTATCCCGCGGCGATCAACATACTAAAACCAATTGCGAATAAGAGTCCGGATATCAAGGCAGACCTCGCGTACACATATCAACTTTCCGGCAAGAGAGATGAAGCCGCCAAGCTCTACAGTGAAGCTGCCAACTCTGCTCCGAAAAAACTGGAACTGCAACTTTCAGCGGCCCAGGCGGAAGTCAACATCGGAAACATCGAGCAAGCCGATCCATTTTTGCGACGCGCCGACGCACTGGATGCGCAGAATTATCGCCTGCACGCGGTCCGCGGCGAAATTGCGCGGTTGCAAGACAATAACGAAGACGCCATTCGGGAATATACGGCAGCAATTGGACATTTGCCGCAGTCTCCCCCGGAGGGACCTCTTTATCCCATTCAGCTCCACATGAACTTGATGGAGCTCTATCGGGGACAGGGCAATGATGCCGAGTCGCACAAGGAATTGGAAATTGCCCAGTCGCAGATCAGTGGTTTGGACGATCGCGGTCCGACGCGGACGACATTCCTGCGTTTGCGTTCTTTGATCGAATCCAACACGGGTAATACGAAAGCTGCCGACGCGGATCTGAAGGAGGCATTGACGATCAATCCACAGGATCCGGATACGCTGCAGCTCATGGGTGATTTGCTGGTAAAAACGGGTCATCCGGATGATGGAATTGCGGAATATAAGAAGATCCTGGCATTTGATCCCAACAACCGGTCGGCGCTTACCGCTCTGGGCTATGTTTCTCGGACGGTGGGACACAATCAGGAAGCGGAGAAATATTTCCTGAAGCTCGAAGCGGCATATCCCAAGCTGTATCTGCCTTATCTCGCCCTGGGAGATATGTACGCCAGTCGGAAAGAATTCGCCAAGGCCGACGCTTCGTATCGCAAAGCGAATCAACTCTCGCCCAAGAATTCCCTCGCCGTTGCTGGCGGGATGAATGCGGCGATTGAAGCCCATCAGTATCCGCTGGCAGGCGAGTGGTTAGCCAAGGCCACCACGCCGGAGATGAAGCAAAATCCATTCATTTTGCGTGAAGAAGAAAGATACCTGAGCTTCACGGGGAAGAACGAAGAGTCGGCGGCGGTGGGGCGCGAAGCTTTGAAGAAACTTCCACACGATCGCGACGTGATCGTGTACCTAGGCTACGACTTATTGCGTATGGAGAAGTATGACGAGCTGCTGCAACTGACGCAGCAATATGACAGCGTGCTTCCGAAAGAACCCACGATCCCTCTGCTTGCGGGATATGTGCACAAGCACAATAACGATCTTGCGGCCGCAGAAAAGGATTTCACAGAGGCGTTGCAGCGCGATCCCAATGTTCCAACTGCGTATGTGAACCGCGGGTTCGTGTACAACGACACGCATCGAGCGGCGGCGGCTCAAAAAGACTTCGAGTCTGCACTGAAGATCGATCCCAAGGACGGGGAGGCACACCTGGGCCTTGCATACGCCACTTTGGAGCAGCATAAACCGCGTAAGGCTCTAAAAGAGGTGCAACTGGCGGAAGCGGCGATGGGGGACTCGGAGGCGGTTCACCTGATCCGCGCAACTGCGTATGGGGAACAAGGCAACGGCGTAAAGGCGGCGAGCGAGTATCGGACAGCCATCCGAATGTCGCCAAAAGAACCCGGCCTGCACCTCGCTCTGGGGCAAACGCTCGATGGTCTGCATCATTACAGCGAAGCGATTACGGAACTGAAAGCTGCACAAGCACTGGCTCCGGATGACAGCCAGGCGCCAGCGCAACTGGCGCGAGTCTACGCGCAACTTAAGGATAAGCAACAGACCCTGCAGTACATTGCCGAGTCGGACAAACACTTCGCGACCACCGATTCGCGCAAACAAAGTGACGTGCTGATTACGGGGGGCGAAGCGCTGCAGTTGATTGGGGAAACCGATGCCGCGATGGACCGCTTCTCGCGAGCGCTGACGGCGCCGGACGCGGACCGGTTTTCAGTTCGGCTCGCGGTGGCGCGACTAATGTCCAGCCAAGGCCAGTATGATGGCGCACGCCGACAGATTGCGTTAGCGTTCATGGAATCTCGTTCTGGCCAAACTTTGCCTCCTACCGGCGATCAACTGTTGCAGGCTGCTGACGTGTTCCTGGGTATGCATGATTTCCAATTGGCCCAGACATACTTCGAACGCGCAATCACCGAAGGAGCGTCGGAAACGGACGCACGGGCGGGTCTGGCGAACAGCTACTTGGCCGTGGGAGACACGGCGCGGGCGGAAGGCGAAATTGCTGCAATTGCGAACTCTGCCGATGCCGAACCTACATACCAATATTTAATCGCCAAGGGAAACGTTTTCCGCCAAGCGCATCAAAACGAGCAAGCCCAGACCGCATTTGCTCAAGCCGCTCAGGCGGCGGGCGAAGACGAAACCGCCGATCAGGCACTGCTGCAGGTGGGAGCAATCGAAGGAATGAAAGTGCATCGCGATGTCACGGTACTTTCAAACTTCTCGGTTGAACCTATTTTTGAAGATACGACGGTCTACCCGCTGGACGCGAGACTGGACGCGTTGAAACCGCTGCCAGGACGGCAAGCGCTGTTGCCGCCGCCGCGTTCTTCCATACAGACCCAGTGGACGGGCGCTTACCACCTGACATTGTCTGACTTGCTGCATGTAAACGGCATGCCGGCGGCTACGGGGTTCTTCCAGGTGCGTAATGCTCGAGGCGAGATCTCGGTGCCAAGCATCAACCAGATCGTAAACCGCGATACCACCGACTACTCCTTCAACTTCGGCTTGAATCCGATCGTTCATCTCGGCTCCAACGTGTTTACGTTCAACACCGGCGTCCAGGAGACACTGCGGCGCGATGCCCTTCAGCCGGCGAGCCTGAACCAGAACCTGTTCCGGCAATTTGTATACATGCAGACCAGCTCCTTTTTTAATCTGATCAGCGTGAGTGGATACGCGCTGCGGGAGACTGGACCTTTTACATTAAGCGATCAGCATTCCCGTGATCTCACCGGTTCGCTGAATTTTCGGGTCGGGCACCCATGGGCAAAGACGGCATTCGTCACGGGATGGGCAGCCCGCGATCTGCAGTTCCACCCCGTACAACGGGAATTTTATTTCACATCCGCCTATGCCGGCATCGAACGACAGATTGGGCGGGACATCAAATTCCGGGTACAAGCCGAGGATGTGCGGGCGTGGCGGGTGGAGCTGAATCACTTTGCCATCGCGCAGGCCCTCCGCCCGGCTGGCACGTTTGATTGGCGGGTAACCCGCAACTGGAGCGTGGAAGCCTCGGCTGCCTATTCACGAAACATGGCTTGGCACGTTTACGACGACATTGAAGGTGGATTTGCGGTGTCGTATGCCATGCCGATCCGTCGCACGTATAAAGATGAAGGAGCGGATCCCGTGGAATATCAGTATCCCATCCGCTTCTCCGCCGGCATGCAACAAGAGACGTTCTACAACTTCACCCAAGGACACAATCAGGCGTTTCGCCCTTACGTAAGCATAACCATCTTTTGAAATCGGGATTGGGATGAAAATCTGTTTAGTAACCGCTTTTCCGCCAAGTGGACGTCAACTGAACGAGTATGCGTTTCACATTGCCAGGGAGTTGCAACGCAACCCGCTTGTGGATCTAACGATTCTCGGGGATGAACTTGGCAATTATCAGTTCGCCACTGATAAGGATGGCAAGCCTCTGACAGCAACGACGGAACTGCCCGGGTTTAACGTCATACGGTGTTGGAAGTTTAATAATCTGGGAACTCCAATCCGCTTGCTGAACACAATTCGGCGGATTCAGCCAGACGTGGTTTGGTTCAACCTGGTGTTTTCTACGTTCGCCACGCAGGAGCATCCCCTCGCTGCGTTCGCGGGGCTGTGCGTGCCGGCGTTGACCCGGACTCTGGGGTGTTATACGCACGTCACGTTGCACCACATCATTGAGCATGTGGATTTTTCAGGTGCGGGCGTGAAGCAGGAAAGGCTGTTCCGGCTGGGCAGCGATATGGCAACCCGGACACTGCTCAAGGCCAACTCGGTTTCGGTTTTGCTATCCGGATATCACCGTACCCTAACTGAGAAGTATTCAGCACAAAACGTGCTGCTTGGGACACACGGAATATTCGCGCACTGCCCTACCCCGCCGGAGTTCTCCCGCCGCGGAAACCCGGATCACCGGATCATTGCGATCGGCCATTGGGGAACTTATAAACGGCTCGAGACCCTGATGGAGGCATTTCCTAAAGTTCTGGAGAAAGTACCTACGGCGAAGCTCGTCATCGGAGGCGCGAACCACCACACCAAACCGGGTTATTGGGAATCGATCCGCGAGGCACACAAGTCCAACACTCGTATCGAATTCCGCGGGTACATACCGGAAGACGAAATCCCGGAACTATTCGGGACAGCAAGCATCGTTGCTATGCCATATAACTCCGCCACAGGCTCTAGTGGTCCGGCGCACCAGGCTTGCGAATATGGTGTTCCGATCGTGAGCGCCGACATTCACGACTTCATCGACATGGCGTTCGATGAAGAAATGGCAATCAGTTTTTACCGCACCGGAAACTCTGCGGAACTGGCAGATCGGATTACCGAAATTTTGCTGTCGCCGGAACGGCAGCGCCAGATGGCGGAACAGAATTTCTCCGCGGCAGTACGAATGACTATGCCAGCCGTGGTGCGCAATTATCTGCGGTGGTTCGAACTGGCCAAACACAAGCGCGCTTTCGGACGGTTTCGCGAGCCTTCGCTGCGGAAATGGAGAGGATTTCGCCTCGGTTCCCTTTTCGGCAGCTGGAGGCATCCGTTATCGGAATGGAATCAGTATCCGATAAGGCCAGCAGACAACAACGCTGCAGCAGACGGAGACGTGCGCGACGGCAATGGGCGCGAGCCGGTCTCGAGCCAGGCGGTTTCATGGAAGAGACCGAGTTCCCCGGACGGGAATGGCCATCATCAGGCGAATCCGAAGCCGGCGAATCTGCGCCAGCGGTAAGAACGAAGATTACATTCCAGCGCTATAAAAAGGTACATACCTTTTTGCCTGCACGCTTTGTAACAGGGCAGTAACAATTCCTTGTAGAGCCTGTCATTAGAACGCTGTAAGCCTGCCGCTCTACAGAAATCCGTAGTCTCTGAAGCACGCGTAAACACTGGACAACTGCGCATCAGCTGCTCTCATCGAATGTCGTACTTCAGAACTGATGCGACACCGAGTCCCGTCACGTACCGAGGTTCCTTTCATGCCGAAATTCAATCTGGTCTGCGCGCCTCTGGCCCTATTTGCAATCCTCTTTTTGGTTGGTTGTCAGGGTCTCTCGAATAACAATCTGACTCCGCCGCCCACAAGTGGGCAATTTCAATTAACCGTAACGCCGACTGGGAGCGGAACGATAACCAGTAGCCCAAAGGGGATTAACTGCCCGACAACCTGTTCAGCGAATTTTGATCAGGGAACCTCGGTAACCCTGACCGCAACCCCGAGTTCCGGCTCCAGTTTTACGGGATGGGGCGGGGCGTGTTCAGGAACCAGTACTTGCACGGTCAAGCTCACCGCCAACTCGACAGTGACCGCGACGTTTGCTGCAACGCCGCCTCCGCCTATGCAACCCACCTTGACAGTGACTCTGGCGGGGACCGGTAGCGGCACGGTGACCAGCAGTCCTGCCGGGATTAATTGCGGCACCACGTGTACGGCGAGCTTCGCTTCGGGCACGGCTGTGACCCTGACGGCGACGCCAGCTTCGGGCTCGTCCTTCGGTGGATGGAGTGGCGCGTGCACGGGCACAAGCACATGCGCGGTGACGTTGAGCGCGAACGCCGCCGTAACCGCAACCTTCAATTCGACATCGGCGACTCTCACAGTCACCACCGCAGGAACAAGCACCACGGGCACGATTACGAGCACGCCATCGGGCATCAACTGCTCGGTCGGGTCCAACCCCGGAACCTGTTCGGCGACGTTCCCCATCGGCACGGCAGTGACTCTGTCGAACAGCACTACGACGGATCCAAATTATTTCGCCGGATGGAGCGGAGCTTGTACTGGCACCGCTGCGTGCGCAGTTACTATGAGTGCCGATGAAAGCGTGACCGGGACGTTCAATATCTGGCCGATCAACCACATCATCTTCCTGGCACAGGAAAACCGTTCCTTCGACCATTATTTCGGTTACATGCGGCAATATTGGGCGAACAACGGGTATCCCGACCAGGACTTTGATGGATTGCCGCAGTTCAATCCGACGCCGGGGCCGGCGCCGCAAAACAAAGGTTGCGATCCAAACTTCCCGCCACCGAGCACCTGCGTGCTGGATGACAATAGCCCGATGATCACTTCGTATCACCTGCTGACGCAATGCATCGAGAACCCGAGTCCGACGTGGAGTGAGGCGCACAACGATTGGGACCCAGGCGATCCAACCGGTAAGAATCCAGCGACGCTAGGCGGATTTGTTTGGACCGCCGCGTACGACGCTCGCCCGCTCGGATATTTCGACGTGGACGGCAAGCGAGCCATTGGGTATTACACCGACCAGGACCTGAATTACTACTACTTCATGGCGACGAACTTTGCGACGTCGGACCGCTGGTTCAATCCAGAAATGACTCGAACTCAACCGAACCGCGATTACCTGATCGGTGGAACCTCGCAGGGTTATGTGTATGCAATTGGAAGCCACCCGGAGGACCAGAAGTCGTTAACTGCGATGCCGATCTATGAAGAACTGCAGAACGCAGGTATCTCCTGGAAGATTTACGTGAATCCGACAAACAGCGGCTGTTCCGGACCGCCCTATGACCAAGCGTGCCTGGAGAAGCTCGGCTATCTACGGGACTTTGTCTGGGGCTACAATCCGGACAACTACACGGGACACTACGGCACGATCGGGCCTCCCGGAACGTGCGGTGCGTCCGCTTGCGACTTCGAAAATGATGTCGCCAACGGCACGCTTCCGCAAGTGGCACAAATCGAACCGGCTTCGGATGCGGGTCTCGATGAGCACCCAAGCGATTACGATAAGTCGCCGCAGAATATTCAGAAGGGCGCCAACTACGTCGCTGGAATCATCAACGACGTGATGGGAAGTTCATCATGGCAAGACACGGCGTTCATCCTGACCTACGACGAGTTCGGCGGCTTGTATGATCACGTCTCTCCCCAGCCAACCGTAAGCCCCGACGGGATCAAACCGGTCGACGTTCAACCGGATGATATCTGCGGGTCAGACCGAGGCACGGGTCCGACATGCGATTTCACCTGGACAGGCTATCGCGTGCCGCTCATCGTGGTCTCGCCCTTCACCAAGAAGAACTACGTTTCCCATACGGTGATGGACACGACCGCGATCTTGAAATTTATTGAGACCCGGTATGGAGTCAAGGCGCTCACCGCGCGAGATGCAGCGCAGCCCGACATGAGCGAGTTCTTCGACTTCGTTAATCCACCATGGACGACACCGCCGAGTCCGCCGGCACAGAACCTGAATGGCGCCTGCTACCTGGACCATCTGCCATAACGCGGACATTTGCTCGACCTGTGTTAGAGACCGGAAATCTTCGGATTTCCGGTTTTCTTTTGCTTGTTGGGAACGGTTCGTTTTGACGAATCTTTACGGAAAAAGGCGATGTGTTCTTGAGAATGATAGTAGTATTTATGCTACGCGACGCGGGCATGTCTCATCATCTTTTGTCTCTCCAGAATGGGGTACTGGGGACGAACCGTTGGAGATGAAAATCTTTGAAGATGTATAGAGTCGTATTGGTGCTGTTTGCACTGATTTCTGCGCAGGCATGTTTCGCGGTTACAAGACACTATTACATCGCTGCCGAGGACGTGGCGTGGGACTTCGCTCCTGGCGGAATGGATCTGCTTTACGATCGGGGAATTCCTGCACCCTGGTCGCAGCAGACTCGGTGGCCCAAGACGCGTTACATCGAATACACCGATACAACATTTTCAGTGAAAAAACCGCAGCCTGAGTGGCTAGGCATACTCGGGCCCATTATTCGCGCCGAGGTCGGCGATACGGTCATAGTCGAGTTTCTCAATCGCAGCACCAGACCGCACAGCATCCATCCTCATGGTCTCCGTTACGACAAGGCGAATGAAGGAGCGCTCTATCTCCCTTTCCAGGGCGACCGGCCATTGTTACAGCGCGGCCGTTCGGGTTACCCGGGAATTCCACCGGGGGGGCGCTTCACTTATCACTGGTTCGCGGACGAATCCAGCGGTCCCGGCAAGGGAGATCCCAGTTCGATCGTGTGGTCCTATCACGCTCATATCGACGAACCAATTGAAACTAATGCGGGCCTGGTCGGTCCCATCATTGTTACGGCAAAAGGGAAAGCGAAACCGGACGGAAGCCCGATGGATGTCGAGCGTGAATTCGTCACCTGGTTCATGATCTTCGATCAACTCTCAGGCAAGGACGCCGGCCTGTTCCATAGCATCAACGGCTATATCTTCGGAAATTTGCCTGGGCTCAATATGAAAAAAGGCGACCGGGTGCGCTGGTACTTGCTGGCGATGGGCAACGAGAGAGACCTGCACACACCGCACTGGCACGGCAAGGTCGTACAGTATGGAAATCGCAACACCGATGTTGTAGAGCTTCTGCCGGGGAGCATGGCAACCGTGGATATGCTCGCCGATAACCCGGGTACCTGGCTGTTGCACTGTCATGTCTCTGACCACATGGAGTCCGGCATGATGGCGACGTACACGATTTACGAGCCGGAACATTGTTCCAGTCCGATCCAGTTTGTTTCGGCGGATCTATGGCAGGCAGGAAAGGCTCAGGTAACGGTCAAAAATCTCGGCACGAAAGCAATAAAAGCGATATCGGTCTCGTTTGATTATCTGACTTCGCCGCAAGCTCGCAGACGGTCCTTCGATAATCAGTGGAACTGGAGCACTTCGCTGCAACCGGGACACGAACAGACATTCGAAATAGAAAGCTTTTTACCGAAGCAACAAGCCATCGGGTACATACTTTTTCCGAAGCTGATTACGTTCGCAGACGGCACACACTGGAACCCAAAGACCGAGGGTCAGTGTTTTGACACATATTGGCGAGACAATGATCGTTCACGACCGCCGGTTCTGCCACCATTGCAGATGGAACTGAACGATGACTAGCGGCGTTTTTTGGTCGGGGCACGCATGCTTCCTGCTGAGGTTAACTCGCAAAACCCCCGCGGAAGCTCAGATCAACTCAATCGCAGTCCTGCTTCACAACGGTGGTTGTCTCCTGAGTTTGATTGCGTGAGCGGATGCCCGGAAACGCCGCAGTATACCTCATAGGCTTGGCCAGCGTTCGAATCGCCCATGTGCCGATTCCGCGAAGAGTAGCAGCGACCTGGGTCAACTACCATAGCTCGTAGAACAAGTATCTGTGAGGCGGCTGAGTATCCGCAAACAATCGGAAAGTAAAAATAACGTTTGTTTTGTGAAGATAGGTAAATATCGTTTACAACGCAGGAAGGCGCTGCTACTGTTGCCCACGCCTCGTGCTTCAGCGTCTTGCTGCGACGCGAAAGATGAAGTGCGAGATATCCTTTACCCCAACTGGCTGCCGGCGGTGGCAAGAGGAGAGTCACCGGACGGCAGCTTTTTATTACTGCGGCGTAACTTCGAAGACCACGCCGCAACCAATAAACTCCTGGCAGGTGAAGTCACCACCACTCTGTGCCGTGCCGTAAAGATTCCCCGCCGCGTCGATGACCACCCCAGCCAACGGGAAGCCACCGTCTTGCTTCCCATGAAACCTATACAGCACGGTTTCATGGCCACTTGTATCCAACTTGAAAACAGTTCCGCAACCGGTCTGGTTACCTAGCAGCTTGCAGGAGAGATCGCCACCGAATTCGGTGGTTCCGTAAAAGTTGCCGGCTCTGTCGCGGATCAACGGCGCCACCGAACCGCTCCCGTCCGTGCCTCCCTTGAAGTTGTAAAGTGCGGTGATTTTGCCGTTCGGGTCGAGTTTAAAAACAGTTCCATTGTCGCCGGCAGCGCAACCGTCGGTGGTTCCATAAAGGTTGCCAGCCCGGTCGCCGATTAAACCGCCAAAGGGAAAACACCCGATGGAGTCAGAGGAACTAAAAACGTGCAGGATCGTTATCGTCCCGCTCGTATCCAATTTATACAGCGTCCCGCAACCACCTCCCACACAGTCGCTACTGCCGCCCTGGCTCGCGATGCCGTAGAGATTGCCTTGGGGATCCAAGACGATGTTGCCGGTCGGAAATACTCCGTCAAAGGTATCCTCAAATTCATAAAGGACCGCCAGTTGACCCGCAGGATCGAGCTTGAAAATTGTTCCGCAGCCTAACACGCAGATTGCAAGGTTGCCGCCGTATTCAGTGGTTCCATAGAGATTGCCGGCAGCATCCATAACCAGCGGCGCTCGAGAGCCGATCCCGTCCGTTCCGACAAACTCGTGCAGTACCGTCTCTTTCCCAGTGTTATCCACCTTGAATATGGTTCCGTCATTATTGGTATCACCGCCGCGATAGGTGGTGCCGTAGAGGTTTCCAACGGCATCCCGGATCAGCGTACCTTCTGGGTCCGCCCCTCTGGGATAAACGTTACAACAGCCGGGGAACCTGTAGAGCACGGTGTAACCTGTTTTGTCGATCCGGAACACCGTACCGACATCGGAATCCTTACCGCCCCCTACGTAGGTGTCGCCGTAAAGTCCGTCCGGCGCCAGAAGCAGACCAGCGTTAGGCTCGTTCCCGTCGTTTCCGCCCCTGAAGGTGTGAAGCACTCTGAAGGTTTGTGCGTCGGCTGATGTGGCTACGGCTACGATTGCGGTCAGCGACATCGCCAAAACTAAGCTGGCGCACTTGATCGAATTCCACCCGGGGTGCAGATTCATGCGATCTGTCCTTTCTAAGTCAAGGATTAATTATGTGGCGAGTAGGTCGCTGCGGCAATGCGCCAACTGGAGAACGACATGGCGTGTGGGCCTGTGCAGTAGGTTCCTTGGCGAAACCACTCGCGGAAGTTGGGACACCACACGTAAAAAGCATGTGTTCATATTCTGCATGACTCTATGTTTGTAAGTCGCGAGAGAAGGAAGAATCCCCCAAAGTTTTAGAGAACACAAATTAGTGCAGAGATTTCCTGTTGAGTCGTGGTTGGTCGCGGGCATGGAATCCCCGACTGCGCAAGGTGATTGGCGAGCGAATTGTTCTGCCCCGCTCGGCGATGACAAATGAGGAGAAAGTTGACAACGCCTGCTGGCGTTCTTCGTAATGACGGCTGGGTTGGTTATTGAGGCGGGCGAGGAATGGTTTCGATGGTTGTGTTGTCGTCCGAAGGACGAGGCACGGGGTTCAGTGGAGTGATGTTGTCTGCAGGCGGACGAGGTACGTCGGGCACCTCGATGATTGATGGCTGCGAGTCGTCTTCGACATACTTGTTGTCGCGTGTCTTCAGCCGGATGGGGCCTCCCTGTTGGCGCCGAATGGCGGCGGTCTGCTCGACCTTCGCTTCGACTTTTTGATCGCTGTCCTGGGCAACTGCGATAAGCGGTAAACCTTCGGCCGAATGGCGGGTCGCGAGTCCGACACGGAAATTGGATCCGGCGGCCCGCTGCGCCTTCTCGTAGAAGACCTGCGCGGTTTCGCGGTCACCTTCCATCTCGGAGAGGTAGCCGAGATTGTTCAACGAGAATGCGTTGTTGGGGTCGAGTTGGTAGGCTTGCTGGAAATCCTGGCGTGCAGTCTGCCATTCGTTGCGATTGATAGCTGAGACACCGCGCAGATTCAAGCGAGCGACGCGAGCTTCCACGGTCTGCTCACTTGCCAAGCGCGCCTGCAGTTTCTTGGCATTCTCGGAAGCCATTTGGGCGATGGGCTTTCCGCGCCATGCGGTCGAAAGCGTAACGACGGCGGGCTCGGTCGAGTTTTCTCTGGCAGCGGTGCTGTAGTAGCGAATTGCATCCTCAAATTCGCCTTCCATTTCTTTGGCAACGCCGAGATTGTTCAGAGTGAATACGTTATTAGGATCGAGCTTCAGAGTTTTTTGCAGCAGGATGTCAGCCTCGGGGGCACGAGACTCGGAAAGCAAGCGAATGGCTTGAACATTGCTGCGGTTCACCTGCAGCGCGACGTTGTCTTGATTATTGACAAACTTGCTGAAGGCTTGGCCCTTCATTTCGGACATGCTGGCCTTGTCGATAATGGCGTCAGTGGGCTCTTGCGCGGCCATCGCATAGTATTCCTGGGCGCGTCCGACCTCGCCGTCGAGCTCGGCGATGTAGCCGAGGTTGTTCAAAGTAAACGGATCATCGGGATCGTACAGGTAAGCCTTGTAAAAAAGGGTTCTGGCTTTCTCGTACTGGTTCTTGCGGAGCGCGTCCACACCTTCGCGGTTCAGACGCTGAACAGGCGTCAGCTCCCCTTTTTTGGGCAGGGTAATTTTCAGGTCCTTCGCGGAGGCCTCTTGCAGGAAAAGTCCTGCTGTCAGCAGCAACGCCAGATGTTTCCAGCCCATCACGATACCCCTCCCGTTGAGGTCAGCAGCACAGAATCCAGCTCTTGTTGGATGCAGATCTGGAAATAGTGTTGCCGGGTGACATTGCATTCACCCGTAAACCCCTGGCGGAAAGATGGCATCCAACGAGAGCTGAATCACCTAGTGAGGAGTGTATCCGTGAAGCCCACCGCCCTGTTGCCAGCGATAATTCTTCTGGGAGTTATTGCGTCCGCCCAGTCAGGCACGACTCTGCCGCCGACAATGCCGAGTTCCGGGGTCGGAAGCCCGGATTCCTCGGCCGCTCCGCCGATTGAAGCCAACCCGAATGCCGGCGGGTCCGACACCGCGGCCGCCATTTCTTTACCGGATTTGTTACCCAAGCCGGAAGGAAATGCCACGTTAGTAGGGGGAACGGTCCGTAAAGTGGACCTGGTTCGGGATCAATTGATGCTGCAGGTCTATGGCGGTGGGAACCAGAGGATTCTGTTTGATGACCGCACACATTTCTACCGTGACGATGCGCAAGGCAGCATCAAGGACCTTGCCACAGGTGAGCGCGTCTATGTGGATACAGTCTTGGCCGGCACCGATATTTTTGCGCGGAACATTCGCGTGGTAACGTCGCATGCGGTGGGGCAAAGCAACGGGCAGGTGGTGCGCTATGACGCGGGATCGGGTGAACTGACCGTAACGGATACGCTCTCACCTCACCCCGTCAGGATGCACTTAAGCCCGAGTACGACGTTTGTTCATGATAACCATCCAGCGTCGGCGAGCGAGCTCCAGCCGGGTACCTTGGTGGCTCTGACATTCGGGCCCGAGAATGGCGGGCATGATGTTGTTCATCAGGTCACGATCCTGGCGGAACCGGGTTCAACATTCACCTTCATCGGACGCATCAGTTACCTCGACGTCCACCGCGGACGATTGGTGGTGGTGGACCCGCGCGACCAAAAGAGCTATGACGTGCAGTTCGATCCCGCGTCGTTAAAGGGACTGAGCGATGACCTGCGCGAAGGGATGGATGTGACAGTCATAACGTCGTTCGACGGGAACGCGTATATAGCCAATTCGATCACGATCAATCACAATCCAACCCCATAGAGTCTGCAAACATTCCATTGATGACGGCATCCTAAGCTGCGGGAAATATCATGTCGGATGCTGATCTCACCTCGGTTCTGCTCATCCTCCTGCTGCTGGTAGGAATGGCACAGTTGCTGGGCTATCTCTTCGTCAAACTGCGCCAACCGAAAGTTGTAGGCGAAATTCTGGCGGGAGTTGTGCTCGGACCCGCTCTGCTTGGGCGTTTGCCTATTGCAGAACGCGTGATACAACCGGCGATCCACCAGGGCAATATCCTGACTTTCATCTATTGGCTCGGGCTACTGCTTCTGATGTTTCTGTCTGGGGCGGAAACGAGAACGCTCTTTACTCGCGAGGAGCGGAAAGAAGTGGGGTGGCTGACGGTGGTCGGGACTGGCATCCCATTTGTCGTAGGGTTGGTTATCGGACCGTGGCTAATTGGTCCTGCGATCGCAGGACCAAAGGGAAATCACATTTCGTTGATCATCGTGCTGGCGGTCAGTGTTGCGGTCACGTCAGTTCCGGTGGTTTCGAAGATTTTTGCCGATCTAAAAATCCTTCACACGCGGTTTGCGCGGCTGGTGCTGGGCGTGGCCGTGCTGGAAGACATTGTGTTGTGGCTGGCGCTGGCGATTGCTACGGCATTCGCAGCCAACACCGCGGTTCGCCCGCGACAGTTAGCGATCCATCTGGCATCAACCGTCGCGTTTTTCGCACTGGGTCTCACCATCCTTCCGCGGGCTGTGAAGCGGATCAATAAATCCCGGTTCAACGTGGTAGCGCAGCATGCTCCTGTGGCTTATGCCATTGCCGTGCTGTTGGGGTATTGCGTGGTCGCGGGTGCACTCGGGGTCAGCCTGGTATTTGCTGCCTTTCTGGCGGGCTTTGCAGTCATACACAAAAAACGAAGATTATTCGCACAGGCACTGGAAGCGATTTCCCAGGTCTCATTCGCGTTCTTCATCCCGATTTACTTCGCGATTGTGGGCTTGAAGCTGGACCTGGTGCGTGGCTTCTCATTGTGGATGGTGGGGATATTTATCCTGGGGAGCTGTTTGATAAAAGTTCTTTCCGTGTCGCTGGCGGGGCGATTGGCCGGTTTCCGGGGTCTTGATCTTATGAATCTGGCCATTACCACGAATGCACGCGGCGGCCCCGGAATCGTGCTGGCGAGCGTAGCGTTCGACGCGGGGATCATCAGCGCGAAGTTTTACACCACGCTGGTGATCGCGGCGGTGCTCACGTCGCAATTCGCGGGCGCCTGGCTCGATTACGTTCTGCGTCGCGGCTGGCCATTGCTCACGCCCAAAGCGGCACAGGAAGGTTCCCTTGTGCCAGCGCAAGAGACTGCTTCCGCTGCGTAGGCGGACAAGAATGTCCGCCCCACACAGTCTGCTTTACGGCAGGTGGTCGGTGTAACAGGGGCCCGTGACATCCTGCTTGGGGATGTTTGTCGGCGGGTTGAGCCACGGCGGGTTCTGAAAATCGAAAAATTCCGTCATGTCCATCTGCGCCGCGTCGCGTTTGGTGAGGCTGGACACGCCGAAACGAGTTTCAACAAGTTTGAGCCAAGCCGTGTAATCGGCCACAGTGTGCGAGACGTAGTTCTTTTTCGCGAACGGCGAGATCACCATCAGCGGAACTCGATATCCGGTAAAAACAAAATTGCAGTTCGGTCCAGTGGAGTAAGTACAGATATCTCTGACCGTGGAATTGGATTGAAGATCCACGGGCTTGATGCCGTCTGGACTGACCGCCGCTTGCGGCGCTACGTGATCGTAGAATCCACCGCCCTCGTCGTAGGTGAGGATGAAAACAGAATCCTGCCAAGATGAGCTTTGCATGAGCGCATTAATGAGAGTGGAGACATATTGCGCGCCAGCTTGTATGTTTCCGCCGGGATGGTTGTCGTCCAGTCCAGGATGCTCGTCCAACCCACTGGCATAGCCAGGATCGATGTACGCGACTGATGGGAGCGATCCGTTCTGGACGTCGGTGAGGAATTCCGATGACGACACGATATTCTTCGGATACTTGGCAGCCGCGGCGAACATGTTCAAAGCGCTGTCCTGCACGGGTGGTTTCGCGTGTTGCAGATCGGTGACATATACCTTCCAGGAAACACCAGCTGCCTGAAGCTCGTCGAAAATCGTTGGATTTTTCAATGGCGGCCCGGTGAGTGGATAGACATGTCCTGCCGAGGTTGCTGCCAATGAGTACATGCGGTTGGGCTGAGTTCGCGACATCACCGGCGAAAACCAACGATCGGACGTGGCGAAATTCGAGGCAAGGAAATAGTAGTAAGGTAAGTTATTGCCGTCGTAATAGCTCATGGCACGGCGACCGTCGACATCGGTGAAGGTCTGCGGCTGAGCTCTGGCATCGTGGGCTGCTGCATGAACGAAGCCATCGAGTGTGGGTTTCGAGGACACGGGATCGCTCAGGTTCCAATCGGTGTGACTCTCGTTCCAGGAAGGGCTCGGATTCTCGAGGCACATGGAGATCATGTGCAAGGAATCAACTGCGGGGCTAGCTTTGTCATGCACGCAGTCGCTCGGCGGCGGAAAGGCCGGATCGCAGCCGGGATTGGTGGCAACCGGTCCGCGCAGTGGCGTGGCGCCGCTGCTGGGGTTGAACTCCGGCAGTCCGTCGAAGGACTGGTCGGCAATGCTGTTATCGGCCCAATACTGGCGCATGGCTCCGAAGTAGTGATCGAAGCCACGATTTTCCTGAGCCATGAAAATAATGTGATTGATGGCTTGCAGGTTTTGCGGCCGCGACGACCCACTTCCACTGTTTCCGGCACTGCTGCTACTTAGGCCGGAGCAGCCGCTCCAGACTACGGTTAAGCATATGAGACAAACCAATGACAGGCGGATGACTGGTTCAGATCTTGAATCTTTCATCACTCACTTTGGGTTGTGCAATCAATTAGGCGAAGCAGGCGGCTGCTAATTGAGATGATGCAGAACTCAGGAGTGTTGGTCGACGATGGTAAGTACAACCGCTTTGTTCCTCGACGCTGGCATTAAAACCTTTGAGTAGTGGTTAAGGTATTCCACCCATTGCTTCCCTAAATCGGCTGTATTACTCTCTGGTTAACGTTTGCTGCTGGTCTTTGCCGTTACCTATCTCGATGAGTTCTCAGTGCAATTTGTGATCGGGCCCAATCTCGGCTAAATGCACTAGATGCTTGTTCGCAGTCGCCGCTTCGCGGGACGACTCCGCGGTTCTCAGGATGACGGGAGAGGCAAGCTCGCATACCCGCGAAAATCTTTAAACACAGAGGGGGCGGAGGCGAGGATATTGCCCGAGCACTCTCTCCGAACTCCGCGTCTTTCTCAGTGATCGCGTTAAGAACTTTTGAATCGCTGAGTAGATGCGTTGGGGGAAAAGTGAATCGATTTGTACTTATTCCAGTGTGTCTGTTTATGGCAGTTGCAAGCCAGGCATCGAACCTTGCGATCGTTCCCAGTACGACTCTTGCGGCTCAAACATCGAACAATACGAGCGCGGCGAATTCCTTCTACGATCAGTCGAATGGAAATCTTGGTAACAGCAATATCAGTAAAGTAGATATCCATTCCCTGCTTTACCCCGGCGCCACGACCCGCGTCTATGCTCACCTGATGCTGTGGTTTGGCGGCCCTGACCACATGAATGTGGGCTACAACTCCGAGGATCCGGCCCAAGTGCACCGGCAGATCACTGACATGATCAGCCGCGGAATACAAGGCGTGGTGATTGTCTGGTACGGTCCCAATAATGAAATTGACCGGGCGACACAACTAGTGATGAAAGAGGCGGAAGCGCACCCCGGCTTCACTTTCGCCATCATGATTGAAGGTGGTGCGATTCGCTGGTATTCGTGCGCGGGATGCAGTCCGCAGCAGACATTGGTCTACGACTTGCAGTATCTGCAGCAGAACTACTTCTCTTCTCCGGCCTATCTGCGGTTCAATGGCCAGCCGGTAGTCACGAATTTTGATATTGATCTGTATTACTCCGTGAATTGGCAGGCTGCAGCGGCGGCGGTGAGTTCGCGTCCGGCATTTCTGTTTCAGCATAGCCAGGGGTTCAGTCACCCGATCAGCCAGGGATCGTATTCGTGGGATATAGCAATTGCTCCGAATCTCGCGCTGAACTATCTGACCCAGTTCTATTCGACGGCTCAACATTATCCGAATGACCTGACAATTGGCGCGGCCTACAAGGGATTCAATGACAAGTTCGCCAGCTGGAGCCTGAATCGAGTTATGGACCAGCAGTGCGGTCAGACATGGCTGCAGACCTTTACGGAAGTAAACAATTTTTACAACTCGGGACATCAACTGCAAGCCCTGCAAACGGTGACCTGGAACGACTATGAGGAGGGGACGGAGATCGAAACGGGGATCGACAACTGCCTGAGCGTTTCAGCAAGCGCTTCCAACGGGAGTTTGGAGTGGAGCGTCAGTGGAAACGAAAATACCGTCGATCATTACACGGTTTACGCAAGCACGGACGGACAGAACCTGATGGCGCTGGGTAATGAGCCGGCCGGCACACACTCGCTCGATATGTGCAGCTACGCTCTTCCCCCCGGCGACTATCAATTGTTTGTGCAGGCAGTCGGCAAGCCGTCGGTAAAGAATCAGATGTCCTCGGCGGTTTCTTATACGGCACAATGCAGCGCGAGCCAAAGCGCTTCGTCGACGGTGGGAGTCAGTGCGTCGCCGCCATCGGTGAACGTGGGGCCCGGAACAGCGGGGACTTCCAGCATCTCCATCCAATTGCCGAGCAATGTTCGCGGGCCGGTGTCGCTATCCTGCGCAAACCTGCCGGCCGGAATGAACTGCGTATTTTCGCCGAGCACACTTGCAGCCGGCTCAAGTCTGCGTTCTGCGCTTACCATTTCGACGGGATCAACGGAGTCGGCAAAGCAGGAAAAACGGTTTCCGCGACTGTTTTACGGGATGATGCTGAGCTTTGGAGTTCCCGGATTCGCCTTTATCGGCGCGATCGAGAGAAAACGCGCGAAGCTGGGAGCGTGCGTTCTTGGATTGGCAGCGATTGTGCTCTTAGCCAGTTCATGCGGCGGCGGACCGACAGCTTCGGCTTACTCGGAGACGCCAGTCACGGCAGGCAGCTACACAGTCCTAGTGAATGCTTCTTCAGGAGTCAATCAGGGAACAACACCACTGACAGTAACAGTCCAGTGAGTTGGAGAATGGACGCTATGAACTGGCGTTCATTTCCACTTTGTCGATCCAGAACGGTACTTTGGCGAAAACCTCACGTTCAGGATCAGGCAAGCGGTTCAGCAGTGTAGTGACGACTTCGCGAGCCACGTGAGAAGCGGGCAAGGCGGGCATGATGGACATGTCCGCCAATTTCGCTAAAGCCAGATATGTTGCGCGATTGGTATGAAGGAAGTCGAGGGGATACTCCGGTTTCCGCTGGCGGGCCGCAACCGGGTCGGCGTCGAGCAGGTACGCTACGAGCGGATGAGGGCACAGTTTTAGAACTAAGCGAACGTACAAACGGGAAAGCCGCTCATCCAGGGGCAGATTGGCTAGCTCGTCGTAAAGATAGCGGTCGAAAATGATTACGTCCACGTCGGAGTTGGCGCGGAATCTGCGGACGACGCGGCCTACCTGAATAGCATCCAGCAGGTAAAGGAAAAAGCGAACCGGGGTCATATACCAGGTGCGCACATTCTTGTCACGGCGATTAACTGGCTTCTCCGGAGTACCAATTCCCTTCTCACTCTTGAACAGCGTGTGGCTAGAAGTTTCGCGTAGCTTTCCCAGCGCGACGATTTCGTCCCAGAAAGCGATTACGCGAACGCGGAATCCGGCTTCAATGAGCCGGTCACGAAGATTTCCGATTTGTGTGCTCTTTCCGGCTCCATCGATTCCGGAGAAGCTCACAAAAATAGTCTGACGTGTGGATTTGGTCATGGACTCTGTAACTTGAAGAGTTATGGAGCACCCGGCGGCTTGCTTGGGCTGGCATGTGACAGCGCCGCTACCGCTCCAACAGCGGCACCCGCAGCGACGATCGCTCCAACTTCAATCAAGAGAATGCGTACGCGCCGCTGCTTGGCCGGGGCAAATGCAGCGCCTGCGGGCTTCGAAGCCGCGATGCCAGTGGTTTTCGGGGCCTCTGCGGCTGCGGTGCCCGCGGGCTTCTGTGTGGGTGCTTGATTCGCGGAAGGCGATTGCGGCTGCGTACCGGATGTCGCAGGCGGTTGCTGGATGTTCGATGTCGGAGACGCGGATTGATCCTGCGCGCTGCCTTGGAACCCCGGGCTATCCGGTAATGCGTCAACGTCGGTGCGCGCGGCTACAGTTTGAGTCTGAGCTAAAGCTGGAGTAACTGCCAAACCAGTGCACAACGCACAAATCAGCAAACGATGCGCAATTCCCATCAAATTCTCCAAGCCATGGTCGGAATTAAGCGGCAACCTTTTCGGCGTCGGCGGTAGCTTCCGTTGGGTTGACCATCGACGGCGTCCATTCCGCCTGAAACTGGGGCAGAGCTTGCAGTGGCAAACGGTAGAAGCTATCAACCGCGTCCTGGACGTTGTCGTAAATCTCGAAAAGCCGGTCTACTCTTGTCAATTCGAGGATCACCGCTGGGCCTGGAGGGAGGGCAGCTAACTTGAGATCGCCGTTTCGCTTCATGACCTCCTCCATACAGTGCAACAGCATCTGCACTCCGGTACTGTCGAACTCGCGCACCTCGGAGAAATCAAAAACGATGTAGGGACGGTCGGATTTCAGGTGCGGTTCCACCTCGCGAAAAAACAGATGCGCGTATCCAAAAGTCAGAGTTTCTGGTAAGTCGTGAACCACCACAGGTCTCGCCGTTGTCATACTTCCCCTTTTGTTAAATCGGAGCCGGCGCTCCCGAAAATCTAAGTTGCTGCTCATTCGATGCCCCTCAGGGCCGAAGATGTTGGTCGAACAAACCACCGAACAGCCGAAGAGCAATCGCAGGCAGCGTTCCGGAGATCACTTCCAAACCACTAGGTTGCAACGGCCGAAGCGTAAGGCCAATCAGGTACTTGCTGTATCGAACTTTGTTTTTCCCTGAATGAAAGCTAGCCATTCGCTGGAGGGACGGGTCAACACGGTAGTACACGGAGGACAACACCCTATGAACCGGGCACATCCTACCCCCGACTTTATGAGGGTGATTATGCGAAGAACGAAGGTATGGACAGCAGCGTGGATGTTTGTTGTTTGGGTCGCCGTCGGCAACTCAATGGCCCAATCAACCGAGAGCAACGCCAGCGGACTCAATAAGATCAATCACATCATTTTTCTTGCTCAGGAGAATCGTTCCTTTGATCACTATTTCGGGGAGCTGCGGCAATACTGGGCGCAAAACGGATATCCCGATCAGTCGTTTAACGGCCTCCCGCAGTTCAACCCAACGAGCGGGCCATTACCGCACTATGCGCCCCCGCCGAAGAACCCGGGATGCGATCCGAACTTCCCACCCCCGGCGACATGTACTCTGGATGCGAACAGCCCGCTGGTTGCTTCGTTTGAGTTGCTTACGCAATGTACCGAGAACACGAGCCCGTCGTGGAATGAGTCGCACAATGATTGGGACTTCCGGGACGCAACGGGTGTAAATCCTGCGAAACTGAATGGCTTTGTGTGGACCGCGGGCTACGATGCGCGACCGGATGGGTATAACGATGTCGACGGGATCCGCGCGATGGGTTACTACACCGGGAGCGATCTAAACTACTACTACTTCATGGCGTCGAACTTCGCGACGTCCGATCACTGGTTCGCGCCGGTGATGTCACGCACTCATCCGAATCGCGAATATCTGATTGCGGCGACCTCGCAAGGCTATGTGTACCCGGTGGGTAGCAATAGCCACGACAAAGCTCTGCTGACAGCCACGACCATTTTCCAGGAGTTACAGAACGCTGGCGACACATGGAAAATCTATGTGAATCCCAAGAGTTCGGGATGTAGCGGGCCACCGTACACAGCCTCCTGCCTGCTGACGCAGAGTTACGTTAAGAACTTTCAGTGGGGGCAGACGATTCCGACAAGTTATCCGAATAACATCGGAACCATCGGCCCGAGCGGAACCTGTGGTTCAGCAACCTGCGATTTCGAGAATGATTTGGCGAACGGAACGTTGCCGAGCGTGGTTCAGATTGAACCGGCAACCGCGGCCGGGTTGGACGAGCATCCGACCACCAACGAGAAGTACCCTACCGAAACTCAGCAGGGTGCGAACTACGTGGCCGGAATCATCAATGCGGTCATGACCAGCCAGTATTGGAAGGACACAATCTTCATTCTTACGTATGACGAGCCCGGCGGACTTTTTGATCACGTTTCACCTCAGGCGGCAGTCAGTCCGGACGGCATTGTGCCTGCGGATCTCTATACGGATGACATTTGTTATGGCAAACCGACGGTAGGCACCTGCGACTTCAATCACACAAGTTACCGTGTGCCGCTGATCGTGATCTCTCCTTACACACGGAAAGGATACGTGTCGCACCACACTGCCGATACCACGGCGATTCTCAAGCTGATAGAAACTCGGTTTGGGCTCGCGGCGCTAACCAAACGGGATGCGGCGCAGATTGATATGACCGAGTTTTTCGATTTCAATAACCCAGTGTGGCTGACGCCGCCGAGCCCGCCTGCGCAGAACGTAAGCGATCCGTGCTACTTGGATAAGCTCCCGTAGAAGGCTGTAGCTCGGACCCCGTTGTCCGCCCTTGGGACTTCGCGAGGTAAACGTACAGCTTCTGCAACAATTCACTCCGGAGCAATGGATTCGAAAACTTCTGAAGTGAGTAGATTGACCCCACCCTGAAGCGAACTTCTACCACATGGTGAGCGATTCTTGCGTTACGTATTCCTCGATGGTAACGCCGCTCTGCGACGAGTCCAATTGATGCTGAATGCCGAGGGTTGTCCCCCAGGCTGGCTTGGGAATCGTTGAGTAGGCGAGTCCGCCAAGGTATGTGGTTACGCCATCGATGGTGATGGTTCCCCAACGAAGCGAGGTGTTGGTATCGTTCGACGAGTCGAGCGGTCCAGGGATGACTGGATATCCGGTGGGCGTCACGCGCTGGTAGTAGTAGGTCACATGGTGCCAGGTTCCGGTAGAGAATTTGCATCCGGAAAAGCCGGAGTTGACCCAACTCAGCTTGCTTCCTTTGGGCAACCATAGCTGCAATTGGTTCGTGGCGTAGTTGCATTGGGAGCCGAACATGAATTCGTGGACACCATCACTGAGCTGCAGGGCCTGGAACAGATCGAATTCAAGCGCCTGGATGGTGCTGTTGCTGGTGGTGGTGGGGATGTAGAACTGGAAATCCCACAGAAGATTGGTTATTCCTGCATACGGCGTCGGATGGGTTGAATCCTTCCAATAGAACAGCGAGTCATCATAGCGGCATTTGCTGTTCAGGACGAAGTGCTGGCCGATGCCGGAGGCCGGGGGGCTGTCGGTGTCGGGATCGGAATTGCTGTTGAATACCCCCATGCTGCCGTCGTTGCAGGTTCCTCCTACGCCAGGCTGGTTATCGACCGTCCAGTACCAGGAAGCAGGCTGATCGATTCTGTCGATCACGGTTGCATTGGAGGGCGGAGTCGGTGCAGCAAATGCGTTCACATTGATGGCATAGTCACTGCTTTGGCTGGGTACTGTGAAAATCGCACCACTTGAATCCCAGGCACTGATGTGAACGTTGTGGTTGCCGCTGGAAAGCACGACCCAGGTATCAAGCGCCGGCTGGTAACTTTGGTAAACGTTCTGGTCGTCAACATAAATGACAAAACCGGTGATGACATTTTTGCTGTCCGCGGTCGCCTGAAAGTGGACTGGGGAAGTCACGTTCACGGTGCCGCTTGTGGACAAGACTGGGGCTTGGACCGTAATACCAGACTCCGGTTGCGGAGGAGGCGGAGGAGGTGGTGGTGGCGGCGGCTCAGGCGTGGGATTTGGGCTCGGATCTTTTTGCGGGTCGGGCGTTGGACTCGGCTGCGGGCTCGGCGACGGTTGGTACGGCCGTGGCAGCGGCGAACGCTGCGGGCGAGGTGAAACCGTTGCGTGAGCGCTCAATATTTTGGAACTTGGGGAGGAGCCACATCCAATCAACCCCAGTGAACACACGAGTAGTACGAGCATGGCGGGATGCTTCATTGCGACCTTCTTGAAATGGAGTGGGTCTTACGACGAGCTGAACTGCTGGACCCAATTTATGGCGAGAAGGCGCGTCCGACCAGATTACCGAAGGGAAACTTAGATTTGCTGTTCTTTTGTTCTAGGTGTACGCAGGTTTTTGCGCGGATACTGTGCGCGATTGGGCGGAAGCGATGAATGGCTTCAGATGGGGCAGTCACCACCCATGTTAATTTTTGCGACCCGTAGTCGAACATCGACGCATTGAGGCAAAACCCAGCATTGGTGCACATGGCTTGTCCTTCTGCTGCGAAAATCGAATTGCAAGGGCCCGGGTTGACGAAGACTTGTTGATCGCCATCACTGCCAGGATTTTCCAGTCACGTTATCCAGCCAGACCGTAGTTGTGCCGCCGGAAGCGCCGAGATCGAGTTGAAACTGCCAGATTCTCGTGGATGACCAACCGGTGGGTAAAGAACTGGAGCCGTACGTTCCGAGAGACGAGTTGCCCCAGCACTGGTCGTCAATGCAGAGATAGTCGTACCAGAGGACTTTGCTGCTGTCGAAGTGAACCTCTCTTTGAAAACGGTGCCATTGGTTGGGAGCCAACGTCGTGGGCGAGCATGTGATCCTGGTGGCGATCCAATGAGTGGTTGATTGGTCCCAAACGTCATACACGCCAGCCGCAAAGTTGCATTGCCCGCCGAACATGTAATTGGTACCCGGACTGCCGGCAACGAACAAGGCAATGTCGGCTTCGAAAGCCTGGTCGCTGTCCACGCTGCTGTCGAAACATGCGTTAAAGTCGAGGCGAAAATGGGTGGCGTTGTCCATGGCGCCCATCTTGTAACTCCAAAGGGCGTTTACGTAGTCGGGACCACTTACACTCAGTTGCAGGGCCTTGCCGTCCGACGGATTGCCGCAAGGCGTGCTGGTTACAATTTGGCTACTGACCGCGGTTGGTCCCTTGGAGTTACCACCCGGATTGCAGGACGGCATGACGCATGTGCTTAGCTTGGCGGTCGAGTTATCGAGATTGCCATCAACGACGTACGTCTGGGCGAGAAGAGCTTGCCCAGTGCAAAAGAGAGAAAAACAAAAGAAGAGTCTACTCAGAGTTGTAGATCTGGACTGCCACCCGGGAACTTGCATAGGCCCCTCGCGATTTGGTTTGTACGGCTGCAGTCACAACTTAAATGTAAGGTAAGGTACCGTGAAGAATGTAGTTGGACAATAAGGCGAAAACCTTAAGTGGCGGAAGGGTTAATAGGTGAGATGCTGTAGCCAACCGGGAATGGAAATTTCAGCAACTTGCACAGCTACATGAGTTGCTGTCATCCATCGGAAAAATTATCGAGCGAAGCGTCCTCGCGATGCCCTCCACCAGCATTAATACTTGATGAAAAGTTTCAGCAGCAGAAATCTACGCTGGAGCGCCGAGCCATTGTAAGCAGAATGCACGCTTTTTAAACCAACATCTCTGGCCCACTTGCATCTAACGCATTCGTCCAATGAGAACAGCAGAATCAAACGCCACGCCGCAAACCCAAATAGATTTGCTATCCCGCCTGCTCTTTCAACATTCGCAGGGTGACCTCGAAAGCATTTTGCCTGACCTGCAACTGGTCAGTTCGTTTGACGAGTCCCAGCTAAGCTCTTTGCTCGAACTAGCGAGTGAAAACCATGTTGTGGTGCGCGCATTCGAAGTCCTGCAGCGTGCCGCAAAAGCAACCGGAGATCAGCGGATCGAACGCTGGACTGCAGCCGCTGTCGGGGAGGAACGCGCGCGTGCCGAGCACGCGGTTTCGGTTCTGGAACGTATCTGTAACGCACTCGAGGCCCAAGGCTGCACGGTTGCCGTAATCAAATCGCTTGATCATTGGCCGGACCTTGGGTCTGATCTCGATCTTTACACGATTGGCGACCCAGAGAAGGTTCAGGAAGTCATGCGGCGCAGCTTTGACGCGCAACCAATGGCGCGGAGCTGGGGAGATCGCCTGGCCAACAAATGGAATTTCAGTGTGCCGGGATTGCCAGAGCTGATTGAAATCCACGTGCGCTACCTGGGACAGACTGGGGAACACAACAAAATGGCGCGGCGGATTATCGAGCGACGCGTTCCAAAAACGGTGAGTGGACATCGCTTTCTGGTCGCGGCGCCGGAGGAACGAATCCTAATCTCGACTCTGCAGCGGATGTACCGGCACTTTTATTTCCGCCTTTGTGATATGGCCGATGTTGCGGCGTTGCTAGAAGCTAAGGCTCTGGATTTCGATGAACTACGGAGGGCGGCAGATGTGGGTGGCATCTGGCCCGGAGTTGCTACTTTCTTATTCCTGGTTCATGGCTACGTGGAACGCTTTGGCGGAACAGTTGCCGTGCCGAAGGAGGTGCGGGATGCTACTTGCTCGCCTCACATCCGCGTGTATTTTGAAAACGGATTTTTGCGCGTGCCAAAGCTTCCTGCAGCCGGACTTTACGGGGCGCAGATCCTGACAGCAGGACGGAAAGGCGACCTTCGCGCATTTTGTCGTTTGCCGCTGCTTCCTCCGCTGGCGGTCACGGCACTGATCGCGATGCACATCACGGGAAACGACAAGGGTATTTGGTGATCGGTCAGATACAGCATGTACCCGATGGAACGTCAACTCGTAAGCCCATAAACTCGTATTGTGCAGCGCATTGAGCCGTTTCCAACAGCCACCCGCCACGGCGGGATAGCTCCGCCATCATGACTAAGTTCCTTTTCATCTAAGAAATATTGACTTTCCAATTGCGCCGAATGCGCCTGCAAACCGGAAGTGTGTCCGGGAAAACGGGAGGTTGAATGCGAATCGCGCAGGTCGCGCCACTTTTCGAGAGTGTTCCGCCGAAGTTGTATGGGGGGACGGAGCGGGTGGTCTCGTGGCTCACAGAGGAACTCGTACGGCTTGGCCATGAGGTCACTTTATTTGCCAGCGGGGATTCACTCACTCAGGCACGGCTGGTGCCGGCTTGTGCGCAAGCCTTACGGCTTAATCCAGCATGTGTCGATCAACTAGCCCATCATGTTGTGCTCGTCGAAAAAGTGCTGCAAGAAAAAGATGACTTCGACCTCATCCATTTTCATATTGACTACATGCATTTTCCCCTAAGCCGGCGCGAGCAGCTTCACCAAGTGAGCACATTACACGGTCGTCTTGATATTCCGGACCTCGTTCCTCTGTATCACGCGTTTCCTGACATGCCCGTGATTTCGATTTCGACGGCGCAGCGGCGTCCGTTGCCTTGGGTCAACTGGCAAGGCACGGTTCATCACGGTCTGCCGAAAAACAGCTTGCGACCCTACTACGGGGAAGGCAAATATCTGGCGTTTCTTGGGAGAACATCTGCGGAAAAAGGCTTAGACAAGGCTATTGAGATCGCAAAACGGGCCGAGATGCCGCTGAAGATCGCGGCGAAGGTTGACAAAGCGGACATCGAGTACTTCGAGAGCTGCATCACGCCGCTGCTAGATCATCCGCTAATTGAGTTCATCGGCGAAATCGGCTGCAACGACAAGAACGAATTTTTGGGGAACGCCGCCGCGTTCCTGTTCCCCATCGATTGGCCGGAACCATTCGGTATCGTCATGATTGAAGCCATGGCGTGCGGAGTGCCGGTGATCGCTTATCCACGCGGATCGGTTCCTGAGATTGTTGAACACGGCGTCACGGGATTTCTAGTTGAGGATGTCGCGGGTGCAGTTGATGCATTGCGCCAATTGGACAGTATTGATCGCGAGATGTGCCGCCTGCGTTTCGAAGAACGTTTTACTTCAAAGCGCATGGCCATGGACTACTTGAAAATTTACGAGCGGCTATTGAAGCGAGAACCCGCCTCACTGGCGCTCAGTGACGGAGATTTGCGGTGGATGAAGCTGGAGTCACCCAGCAGTACTACATAGCCACCAAGGCGTCGCCTTCCGAACGCTCACGGGTCCTGAAGTACGGGGAAATGTTTGCCGTGTTCGACCGCCATGGCGATATCGAACCTTTCGGGATGGGCGAACAAGGAATCTACTTCCAAGAGACGCGATTCCTCTCCGAACTTGCGTTCTCGATGTGGCAAGAGCGGCCCCTGCTGCTGAGTTCGACTGTCAAATCCGACAATTCGATGTTCACAGCGGACGTGGCTAACGTCGATGTGACGGATGGTGCTGACGTTGCGATTCCCCGTGGCACGGTTCATGTTTTGCGGTCGCGGTTTCTGTGGCGTGGAGTCTGCTACGAAGAGTTGAAGTTTGTGAATTACGGACTGTCGAGCATCGACATTCCATTTCGGCTTGCGATCGGCGCCGACTTCGCCGACATTTTCGAAGTGCGCGGCACAGGCCGAGAGAAACATGGGCGACGGCTGGAAGATGAGATCCGGAGGAATGCAATCCTGCTCAGTTATGAAGGGCTTGATCGAATAGTCCGGCAAACCCAGATCGAGTGTCATCCCTCCCCAGTGAAAATCAGTTCCACGGAAATTCAGTTTGAGACCTCACTGCGCCCCAAACAAACCGCCGAATTTCACCTGGTGATCGCGTGCGACCCCAAGGCACATCATCGTTCGACCGGATACAGCAGGGCCGCTCTCGCGAACGAGAGCGAGATGACGGCATTCGCCTCGGGGGTCTGCAAGATTTCAAGTTCCAATGACCGATTCAGCCGCTGGGTACAGCGCTCGCTCTCCGACGTACAAATGATGATGCTAGGGAATCCGGAGAGCGATTATCCGTATGCCGGCGTGCCGTGGTTCAGCACAGTGTTCGGCCGAGATGGCATTGTTACCGCTCTGGAGCTTCTGTGGGTGGCCCCGCAGATTGCCAAGGGAGTTCTGCAATACTTAGCGTCAACACAGGCCACCGAGTTCAATCCGCAAGCGGAAGCTGAGCCGGGCAAGATCTTGCACGAAATGCGCCGCGGCGAAATGGCGAACGTCGGTGAGGTGCCATTCGGGCGCTACTACGGCAGCGTGGATTCAACTCCGTTGTTCGTGCTGCTGGCGGGAGCATATTTCCAGTGCACAGGGGATCGCGATCTGCTGCGCGAACTGCTTCCCCATATCGACTTGGCACTGCAATGGATCGACAAGTACGGCGATGTTGATGGCGACGGGTTCGTCGAATATGCACGCCGCGGGAGCAAAGGGCTGGTACAGCAAGGATGGAAGGATTCGAATGACTCGGTTTTTCACGCGAACGGCAAGATTGCCGATCCTCCTATCGCACTGTGCGAAGTTCAAGGGTATGTTTACGCCGCAAAATTGGCAGCAGCACGAGTGGCGGCGGCATTTGGAGATAAACAGAGGGCTGCGAGCTTAGAGCAGGAAGCTGGCGAGCTACAACGCAAGTTCGAAGAAGCATTCTGGTGTGAAGACTTGTCGATCTATGCCCTGGCGCTGGATGGCCACAAACGAGCCTGCCAGGTTCGAACCTCGAATGCCGGACATTGCCTTTTTGCCGGCATCGCAAGCCCGCAACGAGCCCAACTGGTGGGGCATACGTTGCTCAGCCGGGATTTCTTCAGCGGCTGGGGCGTTCGCACGGTAGCTTCCGAGGAATGCCGCTACAACCCGCTGTCGTATCACAACGGTTCGGTGTGGCCGCACGATAATGCAATGATTGCGAGTGGCCTGGCGCGGTACGAAATGCGCGAGCTGGCAGGACGCATCCTGATGGGCTTGCTCGATGTCAGCAGCGTCGTGGAGCTCAATCGTCTACCGGAATTGTTTTGCGGCTTGGATCGGCGTCCCGGACAAGGGCCGACGTTGTATCCGGTGGCCTGCTCGCCTCAAGCATGGTCGGCCGGCGCCGTGTTCATGTTGCTGCAGGCGTGTCTCGGTGTTTCGGTGGATGGGCCCGCCGGCAAGCTGGTTTTTGACCGTGCCTATCTCCCTGACGGAATTCCCCAGCTCTGGATCCGGGATCTGCGGATCGGCCATAGCCGCGTCGATCTTTTTCTCGAACGCCAGGCCGGTACGGTGCGTTTCGAAGTTCTTGAAAAGCAGGGCGACCTAGACGTTATCGTTCGATAACTCAGAATTGCAAACCACGAGATTAAGGCACTCTGGCTGAGAAATTACAGCCTCGACCGGATAGCAGCGGAGCTGCTTGGTGCTTACGATTATGGAGAAACGAGTGATAAGTGCCGAACAGGGCACAGAAAAGGTTCGGAGATGACAATGAGAAGCGCCCGTACGAAGTACTTGGTGCTGTTGAGCACGACAGTGCTGCTTATGGCGACCGTCGGATGGAGCCAAACGGATAACTCCAGCAGCAATAGTTCCGACACGACGCGCAGCAGCAAAAGCACCATGGATACGACCAGCGATCAACCTGATGTCGTAAAGCGAATGGATAATGCTGCCAATGTGCTGACGGAAATCATGGGAACGCCTGATAAAGCGATTCCGGACAAAGTATTAAGTGATGCACGTTGCATTGCGATTATTCCTTCAATGATCCGGATTGCCGTTGGATTTGGTGGCAGTCATGGCAAAGGGATAGCGACCTGCCGCACCAATAAAGGCTGGAGCGCGCCTGCTCCAATCTCCATAACCGGTGGAAGCTGGGGGCTGCAACTCGGCGGCCAGGCGGTTGACCTAGTTCTTATGGTGATGAACCAGAAAGGCATGGACAACCTGCTTTCTTCAAAGTTCAAGATCGGTGCCGATGCGTCGGCAGCGGCTGGACCCGTCGGGCGTGATGCCGGGGCTGACACCGACTGGAAGATGAAGTCCGAAGTGTTGAGCTATTCCCGCGCACGCGGTCTTTTCGCGGGTGTCGATCTCAACGGCGCTGCCATTACACAAGATAAGGACGAAACCAGACTTCTGTATGGCAAGATGGTTCCGTTCAAAGACATTCTTTACGGTGATGTACCAGCTCCAAAAGGCAGCCATGAGTTCTTAGCCACAGTTTCGAAGTACTTGCCGAATACTCCTTCTCCTACCAAGCAGGGCGAGAATACCAGCCCTTCGGAAACGAGCACGACGGCAAGCACAACTCAACGATAGTTTGTTCTCCTGTAGAAACCGCACCTATGCCAAGCTAACCGGCTTGGCTTTTTTTTGCCCGTAACGCAGTCACTGAGTTTATTCTTCCCCTTTTTGCAGTTTTCATTTCTAATGCCCCCTTATGAAAACGATAGGGTTAAGCGTTCTGTGTTGTTTTCTCGCGGTGGGAAGTGCAGTGTCACAAAATGGTTCGGACGCAGTGATCACAGAAGCTCTCAAGCCGTCCTCTCTGGAAACGAATTTGCAGCGGCTCACGGATACGATTGGCGGGCGAGTTCCCGGGACACCCGCCATGCAACGAGCGGTTGCCTGGGGCACAGAGGCGTTCAAAGCGGCGGGCGCGGACAGCGTGCACTCAGAGAACTTCACTATCCCGACTTCGTGGGCGGAAGGCGCCACACATATGGCGGTGGTTGCGCCGGAGCGCTTCAGTGTACGGGCGATCTCGATCGGCTGGGCACCCGCTATCACGCCGCAACAGCATGTGCGGCTGGTGGACGTAGGCGATGGCACGGCCGAGGATTTCGCGAAAGTGAAGAATGTTTCCGGAGCGATTCTGCTGGTACACAGCGAAGAGATGAAGACCTGGGAAGATTTGTTTGCCGAGTATCTGAAAGCCCCCGCGGTTATTGATCTCGCCGTGAAGGCAAGAGCGCTTGCCATTGCATTTCAATCGACGCGTCCGCATGACTTGATGTACCGGCACACCAATACCGACGACGGCCGGATCGATCGGCTTCCCATGGTGTTGGTTGCCCGGGAAGACGCGGCCCGCATGGCGCGGCTTATCACGAGCGGCCAAAATTTGTATGCGGATCTGGCGATTCCGAACCACATCGGGGGACCGATCCAGACATCAAATGTCATTGCTGAACTGCGCGGCAGCGAGAAACCGGATGAATTTGTGATTCTGGGCGCGCACCTGGATTCCTGGGAACTCGGCACCGGAGCGCTCGACAATGGTTGCAACGCGGCACTGGTGATTGATGGTCTGCGGGCGATAAAGGCGAGTGGTCAGCATCCGAAGCGCTCGATCCGCTTTATTCTGTTCTCGGGCGAGGAACAGGGGCTGCTGGGGTCCCATGCTTACGCGCTGGCCCACCGGAATGAACTGGATAAAGCCGCCGGGGTTGTGGTGATCGATTCGGGCACTGGGAAGGTGACCGGGTTCGCGACGGGAGGAAGAAAAGATGTTCTCCCCGCGGTCAGCAAGCTCGTTGCCCCGCTGCAACAGTTCGACGCCAACGGTCTCACCACCGACGCGGAATGGGGTACTGACCATTTCGATTTCATGTTGCAGGGAGTTCCAACCTTCGTTGCAAATCAGGAAGAAAGCAATTACCTGATTAACTATCACGCGGAGTCCGACACCTTTGACAAGGTCGATATGGGCCAACTGAAGAAGCATGTCGCTGAAACAGCGGCGCTCGCGTTTGCCTTGGCGGATGATCCGGAGCGGGTAGGACCGCGACTGCATCACGACCAGATCGAAGAAACCATGCGCGAGACTCATCTGGATCAGCTCATGAAGACTTTCGGCATGTGGGACGCCTGGCAGCAAGGAAAGATGGGCCGGCCTGATTAAAATATGATCACAAGGTGTGATTGTGCACGGGGCAGCGCTTGCTACTCTTCTGGATCCTATTCAACCTGTTCGTGCTGGGGATGCTGGCGCTCGATTTGTTTGTTTTCGAGAAGCCGGCTGATGAGCTTAAATTCCGCCAGGCACTGATTCTCAGCCTGGCTTGGCTCGGCATGGCTGCCGGTTTTGCCGTCCTGCTGTATTTCTGGCGCGGACGCGATTCAGCGCTCGAATTTACTGCGGGTTACTTGGTCGAACTCTCACTCAGCGTTGATAATCTTTTCGTCTTCTTGCTGGTGTTTCGGTATTTCCGAGTTTCGACCGAAGTCCAACATAAAGTATTGTTCTGGGGCATTGTCGGCGCGCTGATCATGCGCGGCGTCTTTATCGTGATCGGAATTGAGCTGATCCAGAGATTTCATTGGGTCATTTTCGCGTTTGGCGCATTCCTGATCTACAGCGGAATTAAATTACTGCGCGAAGAAGAAGCGGGAGTTCAACCAGAGAAGAATCCCCTCTTGCGCATTCTGCGGCGCTGGCTTCCTGTCACCGAACAATATGAGGGTGCAAAGTTCTTCGTGCGGCGGGAGCGGCTTTATGCCACGCCGTTGCTGGTGGTGTTGATCGTGATCGAGACAACGGATCTGTTGTTTGCGACGGATTCAATCCCAGCGGTATTGGCTATCACGCTGAAAGCGTTCATCGTGTACACATCGAATGTTTTTGCCGTGCTCGGGTTGCGATCCCTGTTTTTTGTGCTGGCGGGGATGATTGAGATTTTCCATTATCTGCACTACGGCCTGGCGATTGTGCTGATGTTCATTGGCGCCAAAATGCTAGTATCCGACTACTACCAGATTTCGACCGAACTGGCGATTGGAGTGGTCGCGGGAGTGCTGTCCCTCTCTATCCTTGCGTCCGTGTTGGTGCCCAAGCGCGCCTGAGTCTTTCTTCCGACTTGTTATGATGAGTTTTCATGACACAGATCGAAGTCGCGGTGCCGCCGCGCTCGTACGCGGCATTCATTGAGAACGGCCTGCTGGAACGGGCGGGCGAGCATCTTCGCGGAGTTCTCGGCGAGGACGCTTCGTCACTCTTTGTGATTACCGTTGCACCGGTGCGGCACAGATGGGGCAAGAAGTTATTGAAATCGCTAACCGGCGCGGGTTTCCACGCAACATTTGTGGAGATGCCAGATGGTGAACCTCACAAGAAGCTTGCCACCGTGGAACGATTGGCAGAGAAGCTTGTGGCAGGCCGCGCCGATCGGGAATCGGTCGTTGTGGCTTTCGGGGGTGGGGTCGTAGGGGACGTTGCTGGCTTGCTTGCCTCGGTTTATATGCGCGGTGTGAGGCTGGTGCAGATTCCAACGACAGTGCTCGCACAAGTGGATGCTTCGATCGGGGGCAAGACCGGAGTCAATCTGCGAACCGGGAAAAATCTGCTGGGTACGTTTTATCAGCCCATGACCGTCCTGATTGATCCTGAGGTGCTGTCCACGTTGCCGGAGCGCGAGTTTCGCGCCGGATTGTATGAGTCGCTGAAATGCGGAGTCATCGGAAATGAGAGCTTGTTCAGTCAACTCGAGAACTGCGATTTCGAGAAGTTGCGGCACGACCCACAGCTTCTGCAGAAAATCATTGCGGATTCGGTGAAGCTGAAAGCAGCGGTAGTCACAGCGGACGAGCGTGAGCATTCCCTCCGTCGTGTGCTGAACTTCGGTCACACAATCGGCCACGCGTTGGAAGCTGAATCGGGGTATCGGCGGTTTCTGCACGGCGAAGCTGTGGGTTGGGGCATGATCGCGGCGACTCGTATCGCCGAAAGGGTGAAATATTGCGAGGACGGTACGGCGGAACGCATCACGAATGCGGTCCTGGCATTGGGCCCGCTGCCGAAAGTGAATGCGCGTAGTCGCGAAATCTTGCGTCTCATGCAGACGGATAAGAAGACGCGCAACCGGCGTCTACACTTCGTGCTGCCTCGACGTGTCGGAGAAGTTCAGGTTGTGAACGACGTGCCGGAGCAGGTTGTGCTTGAGTCCGTGGACGAGTTGAGAAAGTTGTCCGGTCCTACGAAACGGACACACTGACCTTTCGATTGAATAAACCTAGCAAAACATGTGTGGTTGGAGCCGCTCCCGAGGGAGCCACGAACTCCGATGCCGCCGCGCACGCGGTGCGCGAAATGTTCACTTCGATTGCGCCACGGTACGACTTCCTGAACCATCTGCTTTCGCTGAACGTGGATAAGCTGTGGTGGCGGCGCGCGGCACGAGCGTTCGCGCCAATTCTGTCGCGGCCGAACACGCGCGCGCTTGACCTATGCTGCGGCACCGGAGATATGACATCAGCGCTCTTCCGACACGCAAGCCAGACAGCCCAAGTACTGGGAGCAGATTTTTCGCACTTAATGCTGCAGCGAGCTACGCAGAAATTTGCAGCAACGCGGCTACGCTGGATCGAGGCGGATGCTTTGAAGCTGCCGTTCACGGATGGCGAATTCGATCTGATTACCGCGGCCTTCGGCTTTCGCAACCTGGTGAATTACGATGCCGGCCTGGGGGAAATTTTCCGAGTGCTGAAGAGCGGAGGAGAGTGCGGAATCCTTGACTTTGGCGAGCCGTCCGGGGTGATCGGCAAGATGTACCGAATTTACTTTAGACGTGTGCTGCCGGTGATTGGCACGACGATCTCGGGAGTACGTGGGCCCTATGCTTACCTGCCCGCTTCGGTCGTGCGCTTCCCTGCCCCTGAAGAAATGCTTCAGCGCATGCAACGTGCGGGGTTTCGCGAAGCTTCATGGACGCCGTACACGTTTGGGATCGCCGGGTTATATCGGGGAAAGAAATAACTTTTGCGCGGATGCCCACAACAAGCATTTATTGCTGCGGCTTTCGATAGGCTTCTGAGCGTAATAGAGATTCGTCACCAACCAAGCTGTCAAAAGCTAGCGTCGGCGCTCAGCGGCATGGGATTTTGATTTAACGACGGGCAAATACGAATGTCACCCGCTTCGTGCAGCCTGAACGGAGTGGCACCGCGTGTTCCGAAATTCTCTAGCCAATTCACGATGTTGACTGCTGATTTTGGCAATGGGTTGCGATTTTCAGGATTGATCCAAAAGTAGTGCTCTGTTTTCTCACGGCTACCAACTTCCAAAACAAACGACTCTGCGCCTTGAAGGTACTGTACGCCGCCAGCTTCTGATCGAAAATCAACACCCTGCAGAAGATGCTTCAGTTGACCAAGTTGCTCTTTCGGCATGGCTCCTTCCAAGGTCTGAGTTCCGGACTCGGTCAAGCGTGAAAGCTGGTAATAGCCACTCTGGTAGGCTGCCATGCAGACCTGAGGTGTCCCCTTCTGGTTTCGCCAGTCGCTCATGCGGCCGCTTTGATAGGAGAGTCTTGCGACGACTGGATCGGGATTGGTAATTGCCCGTTGTGCAATAGTGGGAACTGTCACGAGCAGAAGCATGAATCCGAGAGTCGAAGACATCAGGCGCATTGCGACTCCTCCAACACCAGGATCTTACAAGAATGGAATGTTGTACTTCAAAGTTCTTGCGGGACATATCCCCACTCGATGGGATGTGGCAGGCTCCTGCCTTTATTAAAGCGCCGAAGGTGCCCCGCCGGGCTATATCGGGATTCACGTAAGAGAGCCCTGCGAGCGGAGGGCGCGCAAGAGGATAGACGAGCAGCTTAAATTGCGGCGCAAAAACGCCGTCCCTAGGCGGCTTAAAAGCGGTTGCTATTAAGGCCTACCCAGGGACGGTCCACCGCACCTAGTGACCCCTTGGATGGTGCTGTGCCCGTGCAGGTTGGAACGTCTAAGGTCTTCGCAGCCGCGAAATTCGCGGCCTACTTACACTCGGAGCAGTAAAGACGCGACTCTCAAATTCGATATCCAAGCGGAACCGCATCTTGGCTAGGGAGGGCTAGCTAAGTCTCTCATTCTAAGGTCTCCCCGCGCGCCCTTCTCAGGAGAAACCCTACAGCAACTCGGAATACCGATTACAGCCTCGGCCTGATCGTCAGAACATGGGTGGACCTCTATGCTCAAGTCTGATGTGAAGGCACCGCCAAGCACATAAGGAGGCTACATGCTTTATTGGGCGTTGGTATTCCTGGTTGTCGCGATTATCGCTGGGATTTTCGGCTTTGCTGGAATCGCCGCGGCGGCCGCCGGAGTCGCGAAGCTTCTGTTCTTCATCTTCCTGGTGCTGTTCGTGATCACACTGATTACGCACCTCGGCCGCCGGGGCAGCTCCGGAGTTTAGGGATTCAGAAAAGCGCAGTACATCGACGGCACGGTAATCCGTGCCGTTTTTCTTTGGGGAAGACGACCGGAGCTACTTAGATCGGCAGCCTCGGCCCGGCGGTCCGCGAACGTTCTCTGCGCTGGTGCCAGTCTTTCTGCGAAAAAATCTTTGGCCCCGCCTCGATCAGCCTTGGCAACATCTCGAACACAGCCACGGCAGTCCACTTTGTACCCCGGCGAGTAATGAACCCTCTGCGATTGAGTTCTTCCGCAATGAAAGAATATGGACCATCCTGAATGATGAGTTCCATCATGGTCGAGAGGATTTCATTTTCTGTAGGGTTCTCTTCCAGGGTGGCGCAGTCTTTCGCGACTTGTAGCCCAAAAGGAGGGGCCTCAACCGGGGACGGCGCCGCTCCGGCGAGTTCGCGTTCCCACTCCACCGCTACTGCTCGCCAGCCCTGACTCTCATATCTATGGATATCTTCCGGATTCATCGGGCCCGAAAGCTTTTGGCGAATACGTTCCGTCGCCATAGACGCACCTCCACGACACAATCTGAGCCTGCAACATACCTGCCAAACAAGTCGCGGGTAAAGTGCAGTGTTTGCAGCAGGCGTTTGGGGGACTCGCTATGCAGACTGTCCGGTTTCGGAGAGCGAACCTCAAAACTGACCGGTGCAGGAATAGAAAAAGGCCTCGCTTGAGCGAGGCCCGGTTAGACAAAAACACTTGTTAATTACTGAGGCTGAGATCCGCTTGTCCCATTCCCTTTAGAGTGGCTTCCAGAACACGTTTCGGAAATCACATCTACACTGGTGACGTTGAAAGTGCCGCCATTCATGCCGGACTTGGATTCGCCCGCGTTCGATGCGGATGAACCAGACATATCGCTGCTGCCTCCAGACCACGTGCCGTGCACCGCGACCTCGTGTCCGACGTGCGCGGAGACATCCTGGCCAGTCAATGGGATGGCCTTGCCATGCTTGGTTTCGAGCACGTATTGACCGCCCTGGGATTGAACGCAGCCTTTCATTTTGTGCTCCTTACCCGTGCCTTGGGCCGCGCCGCTGCTATTCGGATAGCTCTGGCCCTGACTTGCTGTGGGTTGGGAGTTCTGATCACTGGGCATGTTTGTGCCCTCGGGGCTCTGCCCCATGGCTCCACTGTTCCCGGAGTCAGGCGAGGTCTGGCTTTGACCCATTGACGAGTTTGAACCGGAGGAACTGCCCGAGCTGGAGGATGACGTCTGCGCCATAGCGGTGGCGACAAAGAACGCCAGCACGGTGGCTAATGACAAACCAAGGTTTCTCATATTTTCTCCTTCTAGGAATTTTTAAGACCAGGGCGCTGTGATGTTAAGCAACCACTCGCTGACGATAATCAGCGTGCGGCTGAACCGGGTGCGGAAGTGGGGTGGGCTTGCGGATTATCAGATGCTTCACGGTTGCGATCAGGCGCTCGATAGGGGCAGCTTTATCGCAATAGCCATCGACAAAATTATTAATGCTTCTCGGCTGCGACTCGGAGCCGGAAAAAAGGATTACCGGCAATTCCGAATTGCTCTTTTTCAGGGCGATGGCAACAGAGGCGCCACTCATCTCCGGCATTTCATAATCCGTGATGACGGCGTCCACCATCTCGGTCGCAGCCAATTGCAAACCAACACTGGGACGAGTGGCTGTGAGTACGCGAAAACCGTGGTTCTCGAAAATCGCCTGGTAGACGGCCAAGGCCGGGGCGTAGTCATCGATCCACAGCACGGTCTTAGCTGGCGTAGTGAGAGCCGCATTGCGATGGCGCAGCGAGTGAGGAGTACGCGGCAACGCACTATGGGTTACGGTCAGCTTTGGCGTAACCGGCAATCGGGAATGCAGGCCTGCCCTCCGCGATGTGACCACTTTTGCCACTGCCTGCACATTAGCTGCTCGAGATAAAGGAAACAATGCGGGGCACAATGTATTCCGGGCACTAGGGCCTCAGTAAGGTCGCTAAGTAGAAGCCCTTACCGATCTAAGAGGCTTTGCGGAGCGATTCCTGATCTTGTGTGGAGCGGGCCCGTTTCTCGGCCTCGGCGACACACTCGATCAGGTTCTTCAAATCGTCCGCATGCTCTTCCTCTTTGGCCAGAACTTCTTCCATTACGCGCCGGCTGGTGGGATCCTTTTCGCCCAGGTAGCGGATGATTTCGCTATAGGACTCGATTGCGATTCGCTCGGCAACCAGGTCTTCGCGGATCATGTCCACTAAGCTGGTGCCTTCGACGTATTGGGAGTGGCTGCGCTTGGCCAGAATTTCAGGATTGAAATCCGGAGCGCCATCCAACTGGGTAATCCGTTCGGCGATTTTATCGGCGTGCTCTTGTTCTTCTCTTGCGTGTTCCTGAAATTCGTCTGCTGCGGCCTGAGAGTGAATCCCGGTCGCCATGTAGTAGTGACGTTTGTAACGAAGGACGCAAACCAGTTCGGTGGCGAGCGCTTCGTTCAGAATGCGGATCACGGTTCCGCGATCGGCTTTATAGCTCTGAGTAACGGCACCATCTTCCATGTGTTGGCGCGCACGGCGGCGAATGGCTTCCAAATCAGAAACAAATTCGCCGCGGTTTGCAGAGGGCTGGGTGCTCATTTCGCATCTCCTGAATCGATTTCGCTTCTAAGATGCAGCAAAACCTGTAGACGGCTAGATTCGGCCGAGGAGAAGCAAGATGATGATGATCAGGACAACCAGGCCCAATCCGCCGCTCGGGTAATAACCCCATCCGGTGCTGTAGGGCCATGTCGGCAACGCACCAATGAGCAGCAAGATCAAAATAATCAGCAGAATTGTTCCCATTCCATCCTCCAGTTGGGAGTTCTGACTACCTCCCGAGTAGCACGCTACGCCTTGCAGCAGCAATGAGTGCATCGGGTGCTGGCTGTAAAGCTACGCGAATCATGCTGTAAAAGAGAGCAGCACAACGCATGGATGGGGGAAAGCGGCGACCTAGATGTCGAAAACCCTGTATGCAGCCGGCGGCTGCTGGGCCTGCAGGAGCGTGATGGCTACGTTGTGAACGCGGACGCCGCCGACAGTTTTTCCTTCCAATTGGCCGTGATGCGCGTGGCCATGCACGACAAGATCAGCGCCATGGCGATCCACGACCTCGGCGAGGCGAGAGGTCCCCAGAAACGGGAAAATTTCCGGTGCTTCGCCCTGCACGGTGGCCGCGATCGGCGAGTAATGCAAGACGACAACGCGCTTGGGGGTGCGCAGTTGTGACATGGCGCGTTCCAGCTTCACGGCTTCATCAATCGAGGCCCGCACAAATTCTTTGATCTCGCGTTCGCCAAATGCGGTCAGTACGGAACGGCCAAATCCGCCCACGAAGCCTTTGGTGCCAGCGAAGCCGACTCCGTCGCGCTCATACGCACTGCCGTCCAGGACCTTGATGCCGGCAGTGCTCAGCATGCGCATGAGCTCAACTTCTTTTCCGCTTTCGTAATCGTGATTTCCCAGTACGGCAATGGTGGGAACGCGCAGACGCACAACGGCGTTGATCAGCGGATCCATTTCGTCCGGCTGACCGAAGTTGGTGAGATCTCCAGCCAGAATCAAGACATCCGCTTCGTCACGGACGTGACTCAGTTGCTCTTGAAGTATGGCCTGGCGCGATCCGGTGAAGTGAAGGTCGGCAGTCGCGGCAACTCTCATGCTTTTCGTCTTACCTAACTAGGCGCAGCGCTTCTGCCCTTGTGTTTGCGTTTGCGACAACCGCCGCGCGCGGAGGTTCGCCAGCAGGTTCGCTAGTCCCCACTCCCGAATGTCAATGGCAAACATGTTTTCATCGACCAAGCTGCCGCGGAAATCGGCATTCGGATCAGGGTTCGCAATTGCGTTCTGAAATTTGCTGAGCAGTTCCTGCCAAACGTCTTGGGGCACGTAATTGGTTTGCGCCGGGTATACGTAACGAAACAAAACCAAGGCCCAGAGCAGCATCTCCCAGTGCTCGCCGACGGTCTGCAGTACGAGGCGCCAATCCAACTTGCCTTGGGTGCCGTAGATAACGTGCGCGATGTCGGCTCCGTCGAAACGTTCGCGCCGCGTAACAAACAGTTTGGAGGCGATCAGGTCCTCTGGGGCAAGAACGCGGGTTTCGACACCGTAAATGACCGCAGGCTTAGCGCGTTCAATCCAGGAATCCTCAACCACGATGGCAGCGTTGCTCATACCGGTAATCAGGTCGACAAAAAAATCATCGCGATGAGCTTTGGCAAGCCAAACCGGGTCGCAAATCTCTGTTTGAAATCCATGCTCCTCCAGAAACTGGAGCGCGCGGCCGGCATTTTTGGATGTCAGGAAGAGATCGAGATCTTTGGTGAAGCGGAAGATCCCGGTGTGCTGTCGCAAGGCAAACGCTCCGGAAACGGCAAACGGAACGTCTTTCTGTTCCAGGAGTGTCAGTACTCCACGAAAAAGAGCTTCCTGTTCTTTGGGAAGTTCCGGCGCGACTGAGGATGTCACCGGCAACGATGCCGACGTCGTGGAGTGCTCTTCAGGCACGAAGCGCTTTGATGTCCTTCTCAAGGCGGCGGTTGCGTTTGAAGTGTGGCCACCTTACTTGGCAGCCGATATTGTTTTTCGAACCGCCTCTGTGCCTTTGATCCGAGGCTCACGAGGGCCCACGCAAGCCAGGGGCGCAATCCTTCAAACCTGCTTTCCAAAGGCTCCAGCCAGCCGTTTGGCTTGCAGGATAGGGCGGCAACCCTAATAATGATGGGAGCCATGAGCCTGGAGAAAGTACTAATCGTCGAGGACGAAGAGAACGAGCGAACTGGTTTAGCTGAGCTGGTTTCGTCCTGGGGTTACCGCGCGGAAACCGCACGGGACGGAATGGAAGGTTTCGAGAAGGTCACGGACTGGTTCCCCGCAATCGTGATCACGGATCTGAAGATGCCCCGTATGGGGGGGATGGAACTGCTGGAGCGCATCGCGAATGAAAGCCGGACCGTGGCCGTCATCGTGGTGACGGCGCAAGGCACCATCGACAGCGCAGTGCAGGCGATGCGCATCGGCGCATACGACTACATCACTAAGCCCATTGACACCGACCGCTTGCGGACCATCCTGCAAAATGCGACGGCGCTGCTTGGCACCAAGGCGGAACTGGAGGTCACTCGCCGGAAATTGCGCGATGCCGGGCGGCTCGGAAGCCTGGTTGGAAGCTCAAAGAAGATGCAGGAGATTTTCCGCCTCATTGAAATGGTTGCGCCTAGCACCGCGTCGGTCCTGATCACTGGCGCCAGCGGCACCGGAAAAGAACTAGTGGCCCGAACCATCCATGAACTGAGCCCCAGGCGCACCAAGCCATTCGTTCCGATCAACTGCGCAGCCATACCGGAAACATTGATTGAGAGCGAAATTTTTGGTCACGAGAAGGGCGCGTTCACGGGAGCTTTGGAGAGGCGAACGGGATGCTTTGAGCTCGCCGAGGGCGGGACCTTGCTGCTGGATGAGATTGGCGAGATGCCGGTGGCAACGCAGGCCAAGCTATTGCGAGTTCTGGAGGACCGCAAACTGCGCCGCCTTGGAAGCAAAGTCGAGACCGAGGTCGATGTCCGTGTTCTAGCGGCGACGAATAAAGTTCCCGAAGAGGCGGTAGCACGAGGAGAGTTGCGGAACGATCTTTATTATCGACTGAATGTTTTTAACATTCACATGCCACAGTTGCGTGAGCACAAGGAGGATATTCCGGCGCT
>Ga0070741_10001237_pt1 | contig 80232 bp, 70 predicted proteins | sample Coa_R1_4_FD_66440 | JGI IMG/M metagenome (GOLD analysis project Ga0070741, IMG submission 66440) | Surface soil microbial communities from Centralia Pennsylvania, which are recovering from an underground coalmine fire - Coalmine... | ecosystem: Environmental > Terrestrial > Soil > Unclassified ...
AATTGCGGTGGAGATACGAGCGTCTCGCCCGTACCGTCGCACGATTGAATTGCGGTGGAGATACGAGCGTCTCGCCCGTACCGTCGCACGATTGAATTGCGGTGGAGATACGAGCGTCTCGCCCGTACCGTCGCACGATTGAATTGCGGTGGAGATACGGGCGTCTCGCCCGTACCGTCCTACCCGCGCCGCGCCGCCTCGATCCGGGCGACGTCGATCTTCTTCATGGACATCATCGCCTCGAACGCGCGTTTTGCCTCAGCCCCGCCGGCCGCAAGCGCATCGGTCAGCACCCGGGGAGTGATCTGCCACGACAATCCCCAGCGATCCTTGCACCACCCGCAAGCGCTCTCCTGGCCGCCATTGCCGACGATCGCATTCCAGTAGCGGTCCGTCTCTGCCTGATCCTCGGTTGCGATCTGGAACGAGAACGCCTCGCTATGCTTGAATGCCGGACCGCCATTCAGACCAAGACACGGAATCCCGACCACCGTGAACTCCACCGTTATGACATCGCCCGCCTTGCCGCTCGGGTAATCGGCAGGCGCCTTATGAACCGCCTTCACTTCACTATTCGGAAAGGTGGCCGCATAGAAGCGCGCCGCCTCGTGTGCATCTTTATCGAACCAGAGACAAATCGTGTTTTTCGGTGCCATCTACTTTGGGTTTCCTCATGATGTAGAAGATTGCGATACCTCTCCATTCTCTCCTTGGACCAACCGTCTTGTATAGTTGTTGGCCGGCGAGTCGGCTGTGGGCGGCTTGGCTTTATTGGATTTCTTGAAGTGCGACGCTGTCACCGCTCTAAGGTATTTCGCCTGCGCCCACGTGAGGACCTCTAAGCGTTTGTCCTTCGCGGCGTCCTCCGCGTCCTCGAGGAACACACGTCCTCTGCCGCAACAGTACGACACCGCCTTGGGCTGCGCACATCCCTCGGGAGCTTGCGTCGATAACGATCAGGGAAAGATTGCGTTCTGTTTGGTACCTGACACAAGCGGCAACCGCCAACTAGCGTCAACGGCCAACAAGCGTCAACTGCGAATGACGCCCCCGTCATCCTTGTGAACTTCAACGCTGCAAAACTGCTGGTCATCTGTGCCGCGCACGGATTCTCACGACCCGCGCGTGATGATATGATTTCGACAACTTACCCGTGGGGCGCGCCAGATGCGATCCTCGTTAGAGTCTTCCAACCGGATTCTGATCGTCGACGACGAAGTCGGAATTCGCGCCACACTTTCACCCATTCTCCAGCGCAACGGCTTCACCGTGAGAAGCGTCGCCTCCGCACCTGAGGCCATTCAGGAAATCCAAACCCGGCCGTTCGACGCCCTGATTTGCGATCTGAAGTTAGGACCGAATGAGGACCCGTACGCCGTCGTGCGAACTATGCGCCAGGTCAATCCCCAGGCGGTCGTGATCATCTTCACCGGGTATCCCGAACTCGACACCGCGATAGAAGCCGTGCGCGAGGCGGTAGACGACTACATCCTCAAACCATCCGATTCCGAAGTGATTGTTAGTCTGCTCCGCCAAAAGCTGCTGAGCCGCCCGCGTAAGCCTCGAATACTGTCTCTCTCCTACGACAACGTGCTTCGCAAAACCCGTGACATGCTCTTGGAGCGCGAAGGTTACGAGGTCGTATCGGCCGACAGCCTGGCGACAGGTTTAGCCGCCTGCCAAACCGGCCACTTCGAGGTCTTTGTTCTCGGCCATTCCATTCCGTCCTCCGACAAGCGGCAGATGGTCGAAGCATTCCGCCAGGCCTGCCCCGGCGTCATCATCTCTCTACGCCGCAATACCGGGGAAGAATTGGTGGACGGCGCCGACTTCCACATCGATCCCGATCCCGAGCCGCTCCTGGCCACCATCGCAAGCATCGTCACGATGAAGGCATCGCCCAACAACTGACAAACCAGCGGCCGGAGATCGGACCTTCACTGAGCGGACACGAACCCTGCCAACATGCCTGCGAAGTTCAAAGCCCCGTGATCTCCTGTGTCCTCTGTGGTTAAACGATTCTGCGAGCTCCTGTGATCCTCCCTGTCCTCTATGGTTAAACAATCACAATTCCCTTCGTGCCCCTTTGTGCCACCTTCGTGTCCTTTGTGGTGAGCTTCCCAGCGCCCCCTGTGATCCCCTGTGTCCTGTGCGGTTTAACGATTACGGATCAAAAACCCCGCAATGTCGTAACGTGGCGCTTTCCAGCACTGCGATCCTGCTGTAGAGTCTCGTCCTTCTGATACCTTCAACCATAGTGTCTGTGGACGGCTGTCCTAATAGAACGACCCAAGGAGCGAGGGGAAATTCATGGACGCCGACGTACACCCGCAAACCCCAGTAGACTGGCGAAAGCTCTATCGGGCGGCTCTCCTCGAGCTTGATCCTGCCGCCGACGCGGTATTGATCCAAAAAGCTGAGCAAGCTTTGTGCGCCAGACTTCACCAGCTCGGCGACGATGCCTGTGATGACGAACGCAGGGCCATCAACGATGCCCTCCATGCCCTGAACGATCTCCGCAGCAACGCCGCCTAGGACGGTTGCCCCACTCAACGCGCTCGATTCGCGTGAGAGTAGGCTCGAATCAAGCAAAGGATGTCATCCTAAGCGGAGCCGCATCGTTCGCTTGCGAATGGTGCGCCGGAGTCGAAGAGGACCTCCTGGGACTCGAAGCCGCCGGGTGCCCCACACAACGCCTCTTTCGTTGGATCTCGCCTCAAGGGCGGCCTCGCAAATTACTGTGCCGGTCGCTTCCCAATCAGTCGTCGTACGACATGTCCCTTCCACATCCACAATCCCGTTAGAATCATGATCGGAACGAATACATACCGCGTTGCCGGCGCATAATCTGGAATCTTGTCAAACGGACTATAGATGTAGCCGAGAATCGGAATACTGAAGATAAGGTGAATCCAGCGGAATATTGAACGCTGCGTGCCTTGGTTGATCATATACATCTCCTCTTATAAATACGTATTTGGAAGTTAGTCTCACGCCTTGGGCGATTCCGTGCCGAACTGTTTCGCGTATTCGGCGGTCAATCGCTGCCACCCTTCGAACTTCATAGCGTCGGCGCCGCCGATCCGCCCAATCGGCGTGCCCGCGAGAAGCCGGTCTAGAACGTCGAACGAGATGTGCCATCCCGCAGCTCCCCACGAGATGAAGCGGCGATCGATGTTGTGCCAGAGCGTCAGGCGCGTTCCACTCGCAACCGCTTCGAGTTCCCAACGGATGTCGTCGTACTCGAGCAGCTTGGCCGCTTCGGCTCGCGTCACCTTGGTGTCGATCGGCTTCGGATTTCCTACCCATGTGAGCTTCACCGTGTTGCCCACCGTCCCGAGGTTCCCATCGACATCGAACGGCGCCCACTCGCGCACATGCGACGGGTCGGTCAGCGCCTGCCAGACTTTCTCCGGCGAGTGCCGCAATTGGCGGACTAGGATGAGTGTCCACTTGTCTCCATTCTTCCGTACCTGTGCGCCGCTGGCCGGACCCGGCGTGTATGACTCGCGATCCATCATTTCGTTCTCCTCGTCTTTGTTTTGGGGGGTGTGGATTCATCCATCCGGTCGAGGTGCCGTTCCAGTGCATCCACGTGTGCGGACCAGAACCGCCGGAACTGCGCCAGCCAGGCATCGATCTCTTGTAGAGGCTCGGGCTTGAGCCGATAAAGCCGGCGCTGTGCATCCACCGTGGCTTCCACGAAACCGGCTTCGCGCAGCACCCGCAGGTGCTTGGACACGGCGGGTTGGGACATACGAAGCCGGCGCTCGATCCCGCCCACCGATTGTTCTGACGAGAGCAGCAGACTCAAGATGGCGCGCCGGTTGGGCTCCGCGATGATTTCGAATACCGATTCCACGCTCTTTATATACGTCAACGAGCATATAACTGTCAAGGCATATAACGACAATTTTTCTGCGTGCCGCACTTAGCTGAAAGAAGGCAAGTGGAACCGGCGGGACCGAGCACGCAGGTAGGACAAGCAGGATTGTGATGACTTTTTGTCGCCGCGATTCAATTCAGATTGTCAGTGCGTTGCGGCCAGGTACCGCGATTGACGGGGAAGAAGGACGGGGTTGGCCGGCAGCTTGTCTGCACGGTGAAGGGCTTGGTGAACTCACGTTCCGTCCGTTGCAGCTGGTCGCTGAGGGCGATCGGCGGTCAAACAGCGTTAGTCGGTTGATAACGAGCAAGTCGTCAAGCGGAAGCTAGCTTTTTTCGTCCGCGTCCGCCTTTTTTGCCCCAGGTGGAAAGGTCCTGCCGGTGCTTCGACACCGTTGTTTTTCCTCCGGCGGCCCCGATGCAGCGAGGGCACAGCAATCGCGTGGTGGCGTGAGTCAGACAACGCTGTGTCCCGAACGATATTGCGAGCGCGATTTGGTCAGACATTTCTTGAACGAGGTCGGCATGCCGCTCGGAGAACTGATTTCGACGGCTCCCCACAACAGTCACTACGCCAATGCTGTTCCCCCGCACAACGAGCGGGACAGAACACAGGGATTGAAATCCCTCCTCGACGGTGTACCTCTCGGAGGCAAACCTGAGTTCATTGGGCAAGTCGCGCCGAATCGTCTTAGACTGGGTTCGAAACGTCCAGCCGTTTTGACTGGACTTGGGATCCAGCAGGTCGCCCACGTGAAAATAGCTGTTTTCGAAGCAGCCATAAAGGGCCGTGATTCGAAGACTGTCATGTTCCGGGTCCCACAGCGATAGTCCTGCCCGGTCGTAGTTCACGACGCCGCTCAGGGCATGACACATCCCTTGAAATACGGCTTCCGAACTCGGTTCGGTGAGTGCTACATGATTCACTTGTAGAATAGCCTTGTGTACGGATCTGATGTTCATCTCTAGACTCATAAAGGGAGCGAGTGTTGCTGCTACACGCGATTTCCCGGAATTGTTCGTGCTTCGAGTGGATGATGACAGCCAAACCACGGTGCTGTCATTGTCTGATCGCAACTACCAACGAACGAAGAGGCAGAGAAGAAATGGAAGAAGCCGCCACGGTGACGCGACAGATGCATAGGCGCGACCTGTGGCCACGGTAGCGGCATGTTGGGGGAAGGGCCACTGTTTTCCAGCGCAACATAGCACAACCACTTGTCTATGTCACACGTTTTCAGACAAGGCACCTGCCAGCTTTGATTCGGAGATTTTTTTGTACGGAAATTCGAACGCTTCCCCTGGACGAAGTGACCCCGGGTACCCGAATTCGCGGACTTGTCATCGCTTACGAACTGCTGATTCTTTGCTGAACTGGGTAGCCGAAATCGCGAACTGATCATGGAAATCTACCTTGTCGACGGAACGTACGAGCTCTTTCGCCATTACTATGCGCTGCCCTCCGCCCGCGATCAGCAAGGACGCGAGGTTGCGGCGGTTCGCGGCGTCCTCGCTTCCATTCTCGGAATGATGAAGGCTGGCGCGACCCATGTTGCGGTTGCCACTGACCATGTGATCGAGTCGTTCCGCAATGAGTTGTGGCCGGGCTACAAGACTGGTGACGGCATCGAGCCCGAACTCCTGGCGCAGTTTCCGTTGCTTGAAGAAGTCCTCGCCGCCGCTGGTATCGTCGTGTGGCCCATGGTCGAGTTTGAAGCAGACGACGCGATCGCCGCCGCCGCACTCGCTGCCAGCAAGTGTGAAGATGTCAGCCGGGTAATTATTTGCACGCCAGACAAGGATCTTGCGCAGTGCGTATCGGGTACCCGCATCGTTCAACTGAACCGCCGTACGCGAGTGACCTTGGACGAATCCGGCATCGTTCAAAAGTTTGGAGTCGTGCCCGAATCCATTCCCGACTACCTGGCTCTGGTCGGCGATTCCGCGGATGGGTATCCCGGTTTGCCGGGTTGGGGTGCGAAATCTTCAGCGGCTGTGCTGGCCAAGTTTCTTCATCTGGAAGCTATTCCCAAGAACTGCCGCGAATGGCATGTCAATGCTGCGAATGCCGGCTCACTGGCCGATACTTTGTGCCGCGAATGGGAAAATGCGCTGCTGTTTCGCAGGTTAGCCACCCTCCGGACAGATATAAAGCTGTTTGACGATCTCGACGAGCTGCGCTGGCGCGGTCCGACGCCGGCTTTCGACAAGCTCGCTGCACAACTCGACGCAGCTCGAACCGACAGAGCCGGGTCCCCGAAGCGCCGCGGGACAGCACCCAACCAGTGATCATTTTTGCATTTCTGCGACAGGGTGAGCGGAAGAGCGCCAATGAATTGCGGTCGAGTACCAAGTCACTCTGCGGAATTTGCTCCGTAAATCCGAATGCGTTCTGCTCCCCGTCCGGGACGTAGCTCGAAAACTGGGGACTGATCCAGCGACGGTAATGCGCGGTTCGCAACATGGGTTTTCCGGATTACCGTAAGTTCAAGGTTGACCTGCACGAACGCTCCGTAGCCAGCGTAACCTCCCTTGAGGCTCTGAAGGCCAGCAGCCCGGCGGACACAGGACTCGCCTCGCATGGAGCTGAAACCGGCGGTTGCCGGTTCAGTTCACATGCAGCGGATTATGGATGCGGTCGACTTGGCTGGGGAGAGCCGGCATCTCGCGACGATCATCCCCAACGAGGTTGTTCATCGAGGCTAATGCCAAGCGCTGTCTTGGCGACCACCTCGTGTGTGAGAAATGAGTTTGCAGGATGTATGCGGCCGAGGCGGGCATCGCGCAGTAGCCGTTCATACCCCAGGGAGCGGAAGATTCCTGCGCCACCGCTAACATCCAGGCCCATATCGACAACCCGCCACGAGCCTTCGACGGCGCGGTATTTCGCCGCGAATATCTTCATGGGCCACTCCGCCCCGTGGTCAACCCCCTTGGACCAATCCTCGGCAATCCTGTCCAAGTGCGGTCCGATCGCTTCCAGTTCAATTACCATGTCAGCGATCGCGTGCTGAACTTCGGGGTGATACGCCATGGTCCGGGACACGGCGAGCGACTTCTTCGTCTTCACCGAGGCAATGGTCTGGTCAAGAGCGCGTTTGGCAAGGCCGTAGTAGATGTTGCCAAACCCCATCAATGCCCAAGCGAAGATCCCAACCACAAATGAATCTATTCCGGCCGCCCCCGGTGAGACCACGCGGGCAACATAACGGTCGGGGACAAACGCGTTTTCCAGAACCGTGTCATCGCTGCGCGTGGCGCGCATGCCGAGAACATCCCAGGTTTCTTTCACAACGTAACCCGCCGTGTCACGCGGCATGAAAGCGTGTACGACCTTGGGATGTTCGGGATCGCTTGTATCCATGCCATGCAAACCGAAGCGTGTCCACACGGGCGTGAGGCTTCCGAATTGCTTCCGGCCGGTGAAGCGATACCCGCCATCGACTCGCTCCGCTTTCGATGTTGAGAGCAGCACAGGTACATCGTTTCCGCTCTCGGCGTGACCGGCGGCGAATATCTCTCCGGCCATCGTTTCGCGAAGAATCCACTCGAGCGAAGGATCGCCACGTCGCCACAGGTCAGCAGCGATCCCCACCCAGTAGAGATGCATGTTCACCGCCAGCGCAGTTGCCGGCGCGTAGTATGCCAGCCGACGCTGCTCGCGGCAGACCTCGGCGAGACTCATGCCCTGCCCGCCAAGTTCAGAGGGCACCGGCATCAGCAAGTACTTGGCCGCGCGAAGCTCGTTGAAATCCTCGGCAAAGAAGCGATTCTCGCGGTCGTACGACGCTGCCCGCGACGCGAACCGCGCCAGCATATCTTCTGTGAGACAGGATTGAACGAACCGTTGACCTGACGTGTTCGTTTCGGTTCGATCCGCCGAGGCGCCGTTCGTCGGTGCCCCCTTCGAAGCAGTGGCTTGAGCAGTCAGATCCATAACGTTCGTCTCCATCCTTTGCTGGCGAGCATTTTACCGCGACTTTCCGTCAAAGAAGGCCCGACTCTCCTACGGCCGAGCCTCGTAGACGATGTTGAACGGCGTCTCGGCAGCGCGCCGGAAGCGGCTGAAACCCGCCGCGCTGACGACCTCCTGGATGCGCTTCTCTCCCGCCTGAGCACCCAGGCACAGCCCGACCTCTTGCGACCGCGAGCACGGAGTGCACAACAACGTTGAGAATGAGTAGTAAACCCGGCCGACCGGATTCAGATTGTCCTTGAGTTGATCGTTGGCAAACGGCTCGACAATCATCCAGGTTCCATCTTTCGCCAAAGATTTGTGCACGTGGGCTGCGGCTCCCACAGGGTCGCCCATGTCGTGCAGACAATCGAAAACGGCGACGAAGTCGTAGTCTTTCCCGGGATATTCTTTCGCTTTGGAAACGCCGAAGTTGACCCGGTCCGCGACGCCTTCTCGCCTCGCCGTTTCCCGTGCTGCTTCAATCGAACCGGCGTGGTAGTCGAACCCGAAGAATTGGGAGTTGGGGAAGGCTTTCGCCAGCAGGATCGTGGACGCGCCTTTGCCGCACCCCACATCCGCCACTCTCGCCCCGGCCTCGAGCTTTCCTCGGACATCGTGCAGCGCAGGAATCCATGAACTCACCAGGTTGGCTGCGTATCCGGGACGGAAAAACTTTTCGCATCCGTGGAATACACCGTCGGCGTGCTCATGCCAGCCCATCCCGGCGCCGGTGCGGAACGACTCGGCGATACGCGGAACGGCCGCCAACGATCCCAGGGCCAACTCAAATGCTCCCGGCAGATACGCGGGACTGTTTTCGTCGGCCAGGGTGAAGACCTGTTCCTGCGACAGGCTGAATTTGCCGGTTGTCTCGTCGTAGCTGATGTAACCACCGGCCGCTTGCGAAGCCAGCCATTCCCGCAGGTAGCGCTCGTCCGTATGTGTCCTGGCCGCCAGTTGCGTCGGCGTCATTGGTCCCTCTGCCAGTGCTTTATAAAGGCCAAGCTTTTCGCCGATGACGACCATTCCGGCGTGGACCGATGCGCCGAGATCAGTAACGAATTGCCCTATGAATGCGTTCAGTTTCTGCATGTCGATGATGGGTGCATGTGCTGTGCTCATTGCGATATCTCCTATGGGTCGATGATTTCCACTTTCAAGCCGATCTGTACTCGTAAAATCGGACAGCCCGTGCCTTCCCCGGTTAGCGGTTGCAAGGGCTGTCCTTGATAAGCCGGCTATTGGCCGGCGAATGAAGCGCAAGATACGTTGGGGTGCCAGTTAACGAAGGCGCCGTTCGGGTTGTTCTTCCATGCCCAGACGTGCAAGGTGTAGAAGGCCGGCAGCCCGAAACGGTTCGGACTTTCAAAGTAGTGAAACAGCTGCCCCATCAGCTCGGGCGGGCCGGAATGGTGCGCATCCCACACGGATGCGATTACCAGGAAGTCCGCGCCGGTGAGCCTCAGGTGTCCATCCGGTGTCGGCTCGTAGATCACAATTTGGGGGCGAGTCGGGTCCAAGACTCCGCTTTGAACCAGAGCGCCGTTCACAAAGTGCATGCCCATGGCTCCCGAGTCAGGTCCGGTCACGCAGCCGAATTGCAGGGAGTAGCCCTCAGACTCGGCAACCGCGACATCCCTGAACCGCGCCGTCGAGTCCCTCACCACCTTCAGGAGGGTCTGCTGGTTGGACGTGAGTTGTTGTTGTGCCTCGGTCGAGTGCATATGTCCCGCTTGGGCTAAAGCACGCCAGGGACAAACGCTCAAAACAACGAGAGCAATCATGGGATAGTGAAATCGCGTCGCAAATCGTAAGGTTTTCATTGGGCAATCTCCTCGATGGAAGTCAGTGTCTTTGGGCCCCACAGCCCCGGCCTTGTGCTCGGCGTACCCTTCTTCGGCAGCAGCGCGTTTTGTTAGAATCCGAACAGTGCAGCCAGCCTTGCCCGGCGTGGCTTGAACGGAACACGCTCTGGCGTCCGAATCTCACCTGGCCATTGCAAAGTAGCAATCGTGGGGGCGGGAAGTAACGAAACAAACCCAAAGAAAAGCCAAAAGATCAGCCACAAACTGGCTTCTCTTTGCGAATCGCGAGATCGTGCGTGCCAACCGACTTGGAAACTTATCAGTTCGGCGAGTTCAGCCTTGATGTAGCCCGCGGCTGCGTCCTCAAGGGCGGCAAGGAGATCAAGCTCCGGCCCAAGGTCTATGAGGCCTTGAAGTATCTCGTTGAGAACCCGGGCAGGCTGATCGCCAAGAAAGAGCTGATCGAGGCAGTTTGGCCGGACACGTTTGTCACTGACGATTCCTTGGTGCAGTGCACAGTAGAACTCCGGCGCGCGCTCGACGACCACGAGCAGCAGCTCCTCAAGACTGTGCCTCGTCGCGGTTACCTGTTCACTGCACAAGTTACCCGGCAGGCAAGAGCTGATGATGCGACCCACCTGGCCCTTGAGTCACCCGAACAGGACGAAACCCGCCCAAAAGTACTCAGGAAGCGTCTCGACCTGCCAACACCACGAACCTCGCTGATCGGACGAGATCAGCAGGTCGCCGAAGCAGCAGAGTTGTTGCTCCGTCCCGACGTTCGTCTCTTGACTCTCACTGGCGCGGGCGGAGCGGGGAAGACTCGCCTGGCATTGGCAGCAGCCTCGGCAAGTGCCCATCGGTTTACCGGCGGCGTACAGTTTGTCGGCCTCGCTTCGATCAGTCATCCGGATTTCGTGGCAACCGCCATTGCCAAAGCGCTGGACATTCAGCAAGTCGCCGGTCGCACCATTCCGCAACTGATTAGCGAGGAACTCAGTAACTCCGGTCCATTTCTGCTGGTGCTCGACAACTTCGAACAGGTTTTGGCCGCGGCCACCATCGTCGCAGAGATCTTGGAAGCCTGCCCGTCGCTGAAGGTACTGGTAACAAGCCGAGCCGCCCTGCGAATCTATGGTGAGCAGGAATTTCCCGTGTCGCCTTTGGCCCAGGACTCGGCTATCGAACTGTTTGTCCAACGGGCTAGCGCCGTTCGGCCCAGTTTCTCGATCACGCCCGAGAACGCACCTGCCATTCGGGAAATCTGCTCCCGCCTCGACGGTCTTCCGTTGGCCATTGAGTTGGCCGCCGCCCGTACCCGAGTGCTTTCGCCGAGCACGATGTTGGATCGTCTGGAAAGCCGTTTACAGCTGCTCACCGGGGGAGCGCTCGATCTCCCCCAACGGCAACAAACCCTTCGCAGCACCATCGACTGGAGTCACGGGCTGCTCAACGAAGCTGAGCAGAAACTGTTTCGCCGGTTGTCCGTGTTCGTCGGCGGCTGCACGATGGAGGCTGCCGAAGCCGTCTGCAATACTCGTCGCGACCTCGACATCGATCTCTTCGAAGGTCTGTCTTCACTAGTTGACAAGAACCTGGTGCAAAACGTGGACCGCGGCGGCTCTGAATCTCGTTTCGAGATGCTGGAGACGATTCGCGAATATGCGCTCGAGCGCCTCGCTGAAAGCGGTGAAGAGTCCGCAGCCCGGCGCGCCCACGCCGCCTACTGCCTCATCCTGGCGGAAGAGGGTAATCCAGAGTTGGGGCCCGCCGACCGCGCCGCATGGCTCGCCCGTTGCGACATAGAAATCGACAACTTCCGATCGGCTCTGGATTTTCTTTTTCACAACGTTGAGATTGAGTGGGGCTTGCGCCTGAGCATGGCCCTGTTTCGGTTTTGGGACATGCGTGAGCACCTCACCGAAGGACGTGCGCGGCTGGAAGAAATCACTCGGCTCGCTGGCAATGGTTACACGAAGGAGCGGGCCAAAATCTTACATTTTCTCGGCGCCTTGACATCGTCGCAGGGTGATTTCGACGCGGCACGGGCCTATCTGGAAAACAGCCTCGTGGTTTACGAAGACTTGAGGGACGAGTGGGGAATCGGGGCGAGCCTGAATGCGATTGCAATCACAGCGCGGGATCGGGGCGACTATTCCGCTGCGCAAGACTATTTTGAACGGAGTCTCGCCTGTTGGAGAGCGCTCTCCGATCGATTGGCCACGGCGCGTTGTCTCCACAATCTCGCCAACGTGGTTCGAGTGCGGGGCCAATACGCCGCTGCACAAGCGGCACTGCAGGAAGCAACCACCTTGTTTGAGGAACTCGGCGATCGTAGCGGCGCGGCCTGGTCGATTAACCAGCAGGGCGACATAGCTCGCGAGCGGGGAGAATTGCAGGCCGCGCGGGATTTGTATCAGAGAGCGTTGTCCGCATTCCGGGATGTGCCCGACCGTTGGGGTTCAGCCCGTTCTCTCACCGATCTAGGCTACATCTGCTGCGAGCAGGGCGACTACGTGGCTGCACACGCCGCCTACCGTGAAGCCCTCACCATGTTTTCCGAGTTGGGACATCGCCGTGGTCTGGCGCGTACTTTGGAAGGATTCGCCTGCCTGGCTTTGACTCGAGGATACGCTGAGCGCTCGCTGAAGTTGGCGGCAGCGGCGGCGCACATACGGCGCACAATTGGCGCTCCCTTAACGCGAGCGGAGCAGTTGAAGCTCGATCAAGCATTGGCGCCTGCATGGGAATTGCTGAGTGAAGAACAGGGTCGGGCGGCCTGGGCGGATGGCTCTGCCCTGACGGTGCAAGAAGCCATCGAATACTCTTTCAACGAGCGCCCCCTGGCTACAGGGCGGCAGGATCAATGAGTCTGCGCACCGCAGACACACGGTCGGCCGGAATCCCTACTCGCCGGGCGTGCTCCCGAATGCTGTTCTCATCCGGTGCGAGATACACGCAGTAGACTTTGTCCTCTGTGACGTAGCTGTGCAGCCACTGAATGTGCGGTCCCATGTCCTTCAGGACTTGCAGCGACTGCAGCGATAGGTCGCGGATCTCAGTTTCGGAAAGCTTTCCGGCGCCAGGAATTTCGCGTTCAATGACAAATTGCGGCATTGGTTCTTAGTTTAACATCCCGGGAGATGCTCGGATCTGCGCGCCCGGATCTCATTTCGGCCGTGCGCAAGGCTTTGCCCCTGCGATCAGTCAGTCGCCTCGGCTCCTCGAAGCAAGCAGAACGTGCAGAAACACCGCCTCATCGAAGGCTCGGCTATGTGGTCTCACCACAACCACCTTATTGACACGTTTCAAGAAGGTGCTATCTTTGACACCTTCCTCGATGTACATAGAATGTGAGTAGAAGTTGGCCCTCCTGGGAGTACACATGGCCGGTCTCCGAATCAGTTGTAGGGCAACGACCGCTGCATGTGCTCCGCAACTCGACAAATGGCAAGTCCGATTTCGGCTTTCGGCAAAGATTCAGCCGGCCGCTGCTACGGGTTTGTAACTATGTCGGTTATCCGCCGTTGATGAGGAAACCTTATGTTGGAGTATCTCGATATCGCGATCGGCTTTGCCACCATCATGCTCCTGTTGAGCCTTGCCGTTACAGCTGTCGTGCAGGTGATCTCGAGTGTGTTCGATTTGCGTGGTAATAACCTCGTATGGGCGTTGGCAAAGCTGTTTGAGCAGATGCCTGTTAAGGATATCTCCGCGACGGGTACGGGCCCTGACGGTAAAAAGAAGAGCCAAACGGTCTCGACCGAACTGGCCCTCGCTGTTGCCCGCGATTCCTCTATTGCTCCCGGCAACTTGCTCTCCTGGTACAAGGCGAAGGCGATCCGGCCTGATGAATTGCAGGCCATCGTGCAGAAACTTGCTGCTGCGCCCCCTTCCAATATGAGTGAGCAAGCCAAGGCAGCACTCCAGCAACTCGTGTCCGAACGCGTGCCCGGCAGCGGGCAGTTGATGGACGATGCAAAAGCGGTGGCGGCGGAACTGGAAGTGTTGTTCCCGACGCGAGCTCAGGCAGTTCGCGACAGCGTTACCCAGATAATGGGTAAGACACAACGCATCGCTGCAGAGATCGACACCTGGTTTGACACGGTCATGGACCGCAGTGCCGACCGTTTCGCGCGCAACAGCAAAATTTGGTCGGGGATCATCGGAGCCGCGCTCGCCCTCGCTTTCCAGGTCAACGCGGTTTACATCTTCCTGCAAATCAGTAACAACGCCGGCATTCGAAACCAGCTCGTAGCCATCGCTCAACCGACTTTGCAGCAGGCTGCCCAAATTCAGGCCCAGGCGAACGTCGCGGGAAGTACGTTTTCTACGATGAAGAAAGAGGAGGCGTATCGCGCGCAACTGCAGAACGCTCCAGACCGCCTGGCCACTTGTTCCGACGGCACCGCCTGGATTTCCGCCAACGTCCAGAACGCCGATGCCATCGCTGCGGAATTCGAAAGACGGTGCACCCAGCAACAGGTCGACCAGCGCTTGAGTGATCTGTCGAAGTCGTACGCTTCTTTGTCTGGCGCACTCGACAAGACACAACTGAAGCTCACGGGCACGCCCCCAACCTGGAAATGGTATGAGGAACTCGGAGGCTACCTCAGCACTGCGATCCTCCTCGGACTTGGCGCTCCATTCTGGTACAACGTGCTCCGCCAGATGGCAACTTTGCGGCCGCCCACCTCCCAGAAGATCAGGGAGGAAACGCAGGACAGCGACCAGGCCGAAACACAACCTGCTCGCGCCGCAATCGCGGGTAAGTAGCAAAATCACATTTCCAGAACTGGAAAGGGCTTTCGCCAACGGGTAGGGCCATCCTGTCGTCTCGCCCAAATGACTCTTCGGCCCGAGTTGCCGGACGTTGCAGTTCGGGAAAATCCCTGACGCATCGTGAATGCCGTGGCAACGAAGCCGGAAACAGATTTACATTGTTAATGCTGCCCTGGGATGAAACGCGCCAAAGCCAAGACGGATTCCGCCAAGGACCTGATTGGCGTGGTTTCTCGGGCTTGCTTGATCGCCAAGGACGCAGCCTTCAATGTTGGCGATTACATCGCGAACTCATCGCGCATCGCTTTCGTCGCTGTGCAGCAGTGCGAGAAGGAACTGGACGACATTGAAACCCAAATCGACCAGGATCTTCCCTCGGCGATCTCCGAGGTCGAGGAACAACAGGCGCGCGAGCTTCTAGCCTGTTTAAAGTTCATCACCGACTTGGAACGCATCGGCGATCTGCTGTGCTCAGCCGGGAATGGAATTCATCATCTGTCGTCTCCCTTGCCTAAGGAAGACACTCGTCAGCTGCAGGCGATGTGCGAAACGCTTCAGGCCATGCTCGAAGATGTATACCAGGGATTTACTCACCTCGATGTGACCAAGGCTGAGTCGGCCTTACGCAATGACGTCGAGATGGATCGCGCGTGCAACCGTGTCTTCCGCCGGCATCTGCAAGTTCCCGAAACCAAAGCGCACCGTGAGAGCGCCCGGATTTTATTGATCGCGCAAGCGCTGGAACGTGCCGGCGATCACGCCAAAAATCTGGCGGAAGAAGTAATTCACCTTGTCCGCGGAAAAACCCTCCGTCATTCCTCGCGAACACGGCTCAGGCAAGACTAAGGTTTATTCGGCAAGTACGCGGACTCTTCTCGTGCGGATCTTCTCCAGGGCCAGATCGACAACCAACTGCAGTTCGTTCGCGTACTTCACTTCGCGGCCGCTTTTCAGCGCCTTTTTCGCTTCTGTGGGAGTGAACCACGTCGGATTTCGTCCTGACTCGTGCGGCGTGACCACGCGTTCCACTTCCAGCAGGAACGCTTTGACCACGTATTCCTGAACGCCGCCCGGCCGCCAGAACACGCCTTTCGAGTGCACATACAGTTGAAAGTGGCTGGGGTCGATAAGGCCAATCGCGCCTGCTTCTTCGACCGCTTCCGACTGTGCAGCTTCGCTGTGCGACAGGTGAGGTTCAACTCGGCCCTTGGGAAACGTCCACTTTCCTCCGTTGGTGTTCACCAGCAGGAATTCGACCGAGGTCCGTCGCCGTCGGTAACAGACGGCAGCGACCTGCAACGGCGAGGATGTGCGCGGCAGCCGGTAAGAGCCCATGTGGTCCCTACCAGCATAGTCTCGCTTCATTAACTTGATGTGAATGGTTATTTGAGAAGTTACCCTATTCGACCATCACCGACTTTGTGAGATTCCTCGGTCGGTCCACATCCAGGCCGCGGTAAACCGCCATGTAGTAGGCAAACAGCTGCAGTGGGACGATCTCCAGGATGGGTGCGAGCAACTCGGGCGTTTGCGGAATAAAAATAATGTGATCGGCGACCTTCGCCATCAACTCGTCCCCTTCAGTCGCAATCGCGATGATCTGGCCACCTTGCTTCTTGAAGCCCTCCGCATTGGAAAGTGTCTTCTCATATCGCCGGACGGAGCCTGGATCATTGCGATCGCAAGTAGCCAGGATTACTAACGGCAAGTTCTCATCGATTAATGCATTCGGACCGTGCTTCGTCTCTCCCGTGGGATACCCTTCCGCATGAACATAGGAGACTTCCTTCAGCTTCAGAGCGCCGTCCATGGCAATCGGGTAGTGCACCGCTCGCCCTAGAAACAGGAAGTCCTCCACCTTGTGATACCGGTCAGCCAGTTTCTCGCACTGCGCGTCGGATTGGAGAACCTTTTCCGTTTTTCCGGGTAAAGCGAGCAGTTCATGGATATGCTGGCGTATCTGGGCGCGGGTCAGCGTTTCTCTCGCTTGTGCGAGATAGAGCCCAACCAGGTACAGAACAGCCATTTGCGCGGTAAACGCTTTTGTCGAGGCGATACTCGTTTCCTTTCCCGCGTGCGTGTAAATGACTCCGTCCGCCTCACGGGCTATCGTGGATCCAATCACATTGGATATCGCAATCGTGGGACATCCCTTGCTCTTGGCTTCGCGCAATGCTCCCGTCGTGTCCGCCGTCTCGCCAGACTGGGTGATGAAGATGGCCAGTTCGCCAGGCCCGGTGAGCGGGTTGCGGTATTCGAACTCGCTGGCATAATCCACGTCCACAGGCATGCCGCTCAGTTCCTGGATCATGAATTGGCCTGCCATCCCAGCATGACGGCTGGTCCCCGATGCCACAATATTGATTCGGCGCAAAGACCGAATCTGCTCGTTGGTCAGGTGAACATCTTCCAGCCGCACCAATCCTTGGTCCGGATCTACCCGCGGGCCAATCGTGTCCACCAGGCCGCGTGGCTGCTCGAAAATTTCCTTGATCATGTGATGGCGGAACTGGCGCTCTCCACTCATGAACAAAACCTCCGGAGGGATGCCGGCAAGGCATCCAGATTTTTCTTGGCGAGCCGGTGGCATTCGCCGCCCGTGGCCGGCGTGTTCAGCGGAACCGCCGAATCATCAGGCTATGCCGGTCTGAGCGATACAGACCCATCATGTAAATCGAAGGCTTGCCGCTGCTGGAAAAGATAATCTGGCGCATGCGCAGCAGCGGTGATCCTTTCGGAACCTGGAGCAATTCAGCAGTCCTGGGGTCGGCCGCAGTAGCATCGATCTCTTCGTCCGCATGCACCAGGGTTAAGCCGTACTCCCGGTCGAGAATGGAGAACAGCGATCCTTTTTCAAGCGAAGATTTTGTCAACCCGGGAAAATCGTCGGCCGAAAGATAAGCTGTTTCCAGGGCGAAAGGCTCCTCGCCGCCACAACGCAGCCGATCAAGTTTGATTACTCGTGCATGCGGTGGCAGCGAGAGGCGAGCGGCGACATCCGGTTCATCTTCTACAACGGCCGCAGACAACGTTTTCGAGTAACCATTGAGACCCCGGCTGGCCAGCTGCTCGGTGAAACTCATCAGCTTGTTAAAGTGGATTTTTGGAGGCGCGACGAAAGTTCCCGCCCCGCGCCGCCGCTCGACGAGGCCTTCTCGTTCCAATCCCGCCAGCGCATGCCGCGCCGTCATGAGACTTACTCGATGGATTCGCGCCAACTCGCGCTCCGAATCCACCGCATCCCCGGCTTTCAGGTGGCCGCCTTCAATACGTCTTAGAATTGCATCTTGAATTCGCTTATACGCTGGTGTCCCATTGCGGCGTACTTGCGCCATACACACTCCCGATCTGAGCCACGGCCGTCGATGTTCTCTGACGCGCTGCTATAGAGCATACTACAGCGCCCGAGGCAAAGCGTAGAAAATCGGTTAGGTACAGCGTGAATAACAGAGAGACTGGCCCAATGCTCTGTAACAAGTAACGTTGGCGGCTGTGAATGTTATGCGACGCCGCTGAGCACTTTCTGCTATATAGCAAGGCGCAACGGCAGGACGACGCGACCGGCATGGATCGTATCGAGCGAGTGCTCCGCGGCTATTTCATGTAGCATACGGCACTGTCGCAACACTGCTCCGAAAGACAAGACAAAGGGAACGTGTAACGTGGCAAAATTTGTCCCGAAATTGATAATCGCCAGCCTGATTGCGTCTGTTTCGACGATCGCATGGAGTCAGGCACTTCCAACACCTCCGGGGAGTGCTGTGATGTCCCTTACTTCCGACGTTGGTCCCTTCACCGAACCCTCGGTCGCTGTAAATTCCCGGAACCCGCAGCAGGTCGTTGTTGCTTTTCAGGACAATGCGCAAATTTCTTACTCGCTAGATGCTGGTCGTAACTGGCAGCCCGCAGCCGGTATCGCTCCCGCTAATTACCGCGTGTCCGGAGATGTCTCCGTCACTTATGACAGCCATGGACAAGCCATCCTTTGTTATATCGCTTTTGACAAGTTAGGGTCGTTCAATTACTGGGGCCACAATGCAACCCGAAATGGAATCTTTGTGCGCCGTTCGTCCGATGGCGGCAAAACTTGGGAGGCGAACCACATTCCGGTCGTCGAGCAGCCCACGGTTCCCGGCATCCCGTTTGAAGACAAGCCGTACATTGTTGCTGACAACTCGTCTGGTCCCCACTCCGGCAACCTTTATATCGGCTGGACTCGATGGACGCTGACCGATTCGGAAATTCTGTTTTCGCGCTCCACCGACGGTGGAAAAACCTGGTCAAAGCCAATTGAGATCGACGGGCATCCCGGCTTACCTCGCGACGACAATGGCGCCAACGAAGGCTTTGACGGCGTCGTCGGCCCGGATGGCACGTTGTACGCGATATGGAGCGCCGGTAATCACATTATGCTCACCACCTCGCATGATGGCGGACAAACTTTTTCTCCGCCTGTTGCGGTGATTGAGACCGCACCAATCATCTTTGCGATCGAAGGACTTGAACGGGCCAACGGATTTCCGCAAATCGCCATCGATCCCCGCGGCGGCGAACACGGAGGACCTCTTTACGTGACCTGGAGTGACTACCGCAACGGAGATCTCGACGTCTTTTGCGCGGTCTCACGCGATCAGGGCAAAACCTGGAGCGCTCCCGTACGCGTCAACAGCGACAGCATCCACGACGGCGCTGAGCAGTTCTTCCAGTGGCTCGCCGTCGATCCGTCGACTGGCGCGGTGAACGTGTTGTTTTACGATCGCCGCGATGATCCCAAGAACCAGCGCCAAATCGTAGTGCTTGCACGCTCGGCCGATGAGGCAAAGACGTTCACGAATTACGCCTGGACCGGAAACCTGTTCGATGCGACTGGAGTCTTCTTCGGCGACTACACCGGAATCGCCGCCTACGGGGATCGCGTGTATGGCGCATGGACGGAAAAGCCGCTGCAACCAGAAGATGAGCAGAAAACTGCGCCGGGAGCAGCGCGTCCCAGGAAAGGCACGATCGTAAAAGTTGGCGTGGCCGATTTCTCGCAACCTACCCACTAAGGCTTCGTTTGCTGTCCCATCCACATGCTTACTTCCGAATCAAGTACGTCGAGCGGCAACGCGCCGTTGCCCAGCACCTCGTCGTGAAATGCCTTAATGTCGAACTTCGCTCCCAATTTCTGCTGTGCCTGACCGCGCAGTTTGAGGATTTCAAGTTGCCCAAGCTTATAGGCAAGCGCCTGGCCCGGCCAGGCAATGTATCGGTCTACCTCGGTTTGGATGTTGGGCTCATCCATCGCCGTGTAACGATGAAACAGCTCGACCATCTGGTCACGCGACCAGTGTTTCGCGTGCACTCCGGTGTCGACTACCAGCCGGATCGCCCGCCACATCTCGTTCTCCAGGCGGCCATAGTCACTGTATGGGTCCTGGTAGAACCCGAGTTCCTTTGCCAACCGCTCAGAATAAAGCGCCCATCCCTCGACAAACGCCGTGTACTCCCCATGCCTGCGGAACGTGGGCACGTCGGTGAGTTCATGCGCGATCGATAGCTGCAGGTGATGACCCGGAATGCCCTCGTGATAGGCGATTGGCTCAACGTTGAGCAACAACCGGTGCTCCGGGTCCCACTCGTTCACGTTGATTCGCCCCGGTCGCGAGCCGTCCGCCGATCCCGGCGTGTAATCCGCAGGAACCGCCGAAGGTGCGCGAAACGGATCCATCGGAATCACAATCAACGGACTCTTTGGAAGCCGTCCAAACAGGGTCGGCAATTTCGGACGCATCTGATCCACATACTTGCTGTATAGATCGAGTAACTGTTGACCTGAAGTCGCATAGAGCTTGCGGTCTTTCTTCACCGCATCATTGAGGCTCGCCACGTCTTTATATCCGAGCTTGTGCGCGACCGCGATCATCTCCGCTTCAATCTCGGCGATCTGCTTCAGGCCAAGCTCGTGTATCTGATCGGGTGCTAACTCGGTCGTCGTCATCCGCCGGACCTGGTAGCGGTAGCGGGCATCCCCATCAGGCAACGACCACACACCGGGATCGCTCCGCCCCTTCGGAGCATATTCATCGCGCACAAATACCGCGAACTTCCGGTATGCAGGGATGACTTCATCGCGAATAGCAGAAAGAATTTCGTTTCGAAGTCGCTGCTGATCGGGCGTGGAAATGGACGGCGGAAATTTTCCCAGCGGTTTGGCGAACGGCGTTGAATCTTCTTTGGTTTCGGCGACCTGCTGAGCTTCGGCGGCCACCATCTCGAGCAAGTATTTCGGCGGCATGAGGCCGTCTTTCATGCCCTGCCGCATGTTGGCCGTAACCTGATCGAACTTCCGGGGTACCGCGTGCAATCGTGCCAGGTAATTGTCGTAGTCGCGGACCGTGTTAAACGGAGTCAGCGTGACGAGGTCGGCCAGTTCAAGGTGGATGCCGTTCATTTGGTTGACCGGCATCTCCCATGGCTTGAATTGCGCTCCTTCGATGTCCTCGCGCAAATGGCGGATCATGAGCGAAAGGCTGAGCCCGTCTTCGTGCGGCAATCCGTCGGCAGAAATCGCTTCGAAGCGCGAAAGGAATTTCTTCTTCTCGCTGACATCCGACTGGTAGAACCCGGCAGACTCGTCATCCAATTTATCGTTGTAGCGAGTGTCGCCTATGGCGGTAGACCGCTCCGGCTGACTCTTCAGTTCGTATTGCCACTCCTCTTCGAAAAGCGAGCGCAGTTGTTGCTGACGGTCGGCTGCCGAGAGTTGCTGAGCGTGACTGGCAGCACATAGCAGGGAGATAATGACAACCGTCAGACACACCTTCATCACACGACTCGCTTTCGCTGGCACGCTCATCTCCTCCCCTTAGGATCGATGCAGTGCGATCGACATGATTACCCGGGCTAAGTTAAATCAGAGCGACATGGTGCGATAACTTTACTTGGAGCCGGCGGCACTTTGTTTATTGTTGCCGGCGTAACTGATCCGCCAGATCGAATTCGAGCCATCGTCACTGACCAGCAGCGATCCGTCCGGCGCGACGGTGATGCCGACTGGCCTGCCCCATACGTCGCCGTTCGGCAGAACAAAGCCGGTTACAAAATCCTCGTATTCCCCCGACGCCTTTCCACTCTGGTGCAGTGGAACCCGGATGACTTCATATCCAACTCGCACGTTCTTGTTCCACGAACCATGCTCCGAGGCGAAGATGTCACCGCTGAACTCGGCAGGGAACTGCTTGCCTCCATAGAACGTCAACTGCAGCGATCCGTTGTGCGCCTGCAGCAGAACGTCGGGAACAATTGCTTTGTCCTTCAGTTCGGGGTGCATTCCCTTTTGGCGGGGATCCTGGTTGGGGCCGAGATACCACCATGGCCATCCGTAAAACCCGCCCTCCTGCACGTGCGTGATGTAGTCGGGAACCAGGTTGTCTCCGAGCGCATCGCGTTCGTTGACCGAGCACCAGAGTTCGCCCGTCTTCGGATCCACCGCAATACCACCGCCCGCATTGCGTATTCCCGACGCGTAGACAGTCATGCCGGACCCATCCGGATTGAACGCCAAGATAGTGGCGCGATTCTTCTCGTTCGGATTTTTCTCCGGATCGTCGTCGTTGGATTCCGATCCAACCGCTACGAACATCCTCTTCCCATCCGGAGAAAACTCGATCGACCTGGTCCAGTGACCGCTTGGGCCTGGCAGGTCGGCGATGTGTTGCGGACTGCCGGTCGCCTTCATATCGCCGTTGTGATACGCGAATCGGACCACTTCCTCCGTGTTGCCGACGTACAGCCACTCTGGGTTCGGCCCTGGGGGATAGAACGCGATGCCGTAAGGCCGCTTGAGCCCGCTCGCGAATATCTGCATCTGCTCCGGCTTTCCGTCCTGCGTCATCCCGCGGAACACGCGAATACGTCCACCAGTGCTCTCGGCAAGAAAGATGTCGCCGTTAGGTGCGGTCCGCAGGAGACGCGGTTCGTCGAAGCCGGTTGCATACTGCTCCACCTTGAATCCCGGCGGCGCCTGCGGCCATGCGTTCTTCGGACGTGCAACCACGTCGGGCCCGTTGTCCGACGAACGTGTTGCGTACGGCTGCGGAAGATCGTTGACCGTGATTTTGTGAACCGCTCCGGGTTTCTGGTACCGAAAATCCGTAAAAGGTGGCTTCGGTGGCGGGGCTTTGATGCTGCCGCTCGCGGTGGAGGGGGCCTCCTTTGCTGCCTCACGGGTCGACGCAACTTCCGACAGCCCCAGCGACTTGACGTAGCTCACCACTTCCCAGCGCTGCGTCTTCGGCAGGTTTGCCCACGCCGGCATTCCATTGTCCGGAGATCCTTTTGTCACGAACCAGAAAAGCTCGCCGGGACTAACCGACTCGAGCGCCCCGTCGACCAGTGCCGGTATGTTGCCGGATCCTTCCGCATTCTTGCCGTGACAGCGCGAACAACGAAACAAGTAAATTTTGCGCCCCGCTTTGATCGCATCGCTCTTTCCCTCGAGCGGGTTCTTCAGTTCCTTCGCTGATGCGGGTGCATTGTGAAATTTCTTGTTCTCGGCTGAGAGTGGAACGATCGACAGGGTGGAGGCGAAAAGAGAAATAATTACGACGGCGCGTCTAGGTGGTTTCAACAGAGTTCTCCTGAGTTCTTCGGGAGTTGCTGCTGCAAAACGGCTGCGAAGCGCGGCGAGGAGTATCTCGCAAATGTTCTTGGATTGTCGAATGCCCAGCCGGGTTTCACGAAATTGAGACTGACAGTCATATCGAATCGAACCTCCGCACTTGCTCTCTTTCAGATGCAGCCGTCTTTCCACTACACTCATCTGCTCACGGTGAGGACGCTTTAATTGCACAAATCGAAGACTTGGCTTTTTGGGTACCTGGCGACTCTTGCCTTGCTCGCCACCTTTGCATCGGCGCAGACTGTCTCTCCCGAGTTGTACAACGGCTTGAAATGGCGCCTGATCGGGCCTTTTCGCGGAGGCCGCGCGATTGCCGCGTCTGGAGTACCTGGCAGCCCGACGACATTTTATTTCGGCTCGGTCAGCGGCGGAATCTGGAAGACCACCGACGCAGGCACGGTCTGGTCGCCGATCTTCGATGCACAACCGACCGCCTCAATTGGCGCCTTGGTGGTCGCGCCTTCCAATCCCAAGATCATCTACGCGGGGACGGGAGAGTCCGACATTCGCTCCGACATGTCTTCGGGCGACGGCGTCTATAAGTCGGTCGACGGCGGTGAGACCTGGACCCACATCGGATTGCGCGACTCGCGCCAGATCAGCAAGATTGTTGTCGATCCGCACAATGCTGATGTTGTCTTTGTCGGGGTCCTTGGTCACGCGTACGGACCGAACCAGGAGCGCGGAGTATACAAATCCGCGGACGGCGGGACGACTTGGACGAAAGTGCTCGATCAAGGCCCCGATGTCGGCATTGCCGACGTCACTATGGCCGCGGACAATCCCCAAGTTCTCTTTGCTGCCACTTGGCACACCCGGCGTCCTCCCTGGAGCGTGTACGCCCCCATCGATGGTCCGGGCAGCGGAATATTCAGGTCACAGGACGGCGGCCGCACCTGGTTCCAACTAAAAGGCAATGGCCTGCCCGACGGTGATTGGAGCCGCCCTGCGGTTGCGGTTGCCGCCGACGCCAAGCGCGTCTATGCACTCATTCCCGCCAAGAAAGCAGGTGGGCTGTATCGTTCCGATGATGGCGGCGACACTTGGACGCTTGCCAATGCTGATCCTCGCTTGATCGGCCGTGCCTGGTACTTCGGCAACATCACCATAGATCCAAAAAACAGAGATGTTATCTACGTGCCTAACGTGGCGCTCTATCGCTCCGAAGACGGCGGCAAGAGCATTTCCGTTGTGCGTGGCGCGCCCGGTGGCGATGACTACCACTACCTCTGGATCGATCCCATGGATTCAACGCACATGGTGCTCGCTACCGACCAGGGCACAACCATCAGCCTGGACTATGGAAAAACCTGGACAACCTGGTACAACCAGCCAACCGCCCAGATCTACCACCTGACAACCGATAACGAATTTCCCTATACCGTCTATGGAACCCAGCAGGACAGCGGCAGCGCGGCGGTTCGAAGCCGCACTGACAGCGGGCAGATTACTCCTCGCGATTGGTTCCCGGCTCACGGTAGCGAGAGCGGTTACATCGCAATCGATCCCGCGGATCCGAATATCTACTACGTGAGCAGCGCCTACGGAGGCGTCTCGCGGTTCGACAAGCGAACTTCGTTTGGCCAGGATGTCACGCCTTGGCCGCTCCCTACCTGGGGAACTTCGATTTCAGACCGCAAATATCGCGCGACGTGGAATCCGGTTTTAGTGTTCTCGCCCGCCGATCACAAGACGCTTTATCTCGGCACACAGTTCGTCATGAAGACCATTGACGGCGGTCTTCACTGGCAAACGATTAGCCCGGACTTGACGGGGGCGTCTCCTCAACCTGTGCCGGGCGATACTCCGGCCACAATCGAAAATGGCAAGCAGCGCGGGCTCGGCACCGTGTACACGATTGCCCCGTCGGCTCTCGACGCGAAGTTGATCTGGGCCGGCAGCGACACCGGCCTGATTCACGTGACGCGGGACGCCGGCAAGACCTGGAAGAATGTCACTCCATCTGGTCTCAGCGACTGGAGCAAGATTTCAATGATCGAAGCTTCCCACTTCGATCCAGCCGAGGCGTATGCTGCCGTGGATCGTCACCGCCTCGACGACCAGAAGCCTTACCTTTATCGCACGCGTGATTACGGCGCCACTTGGCAACCCATAACAACCGGCATGGACGCTTCCGCGTTTCTCCGCGCCATTCGTGAAGATCCCCGACACAAAGCGTTGCTCTTTGCCGGAACGGAAACTGGTGTTTACGTTTCCTTCGATGACGGCGATCACTGGCAATCCTTGCGATTGAACCTTCCTGTCGCTTCAGTGCAGGATGTGGTCATCCATGAGGATGACCTCGTAATCGGAACGCACGGCCGATCGTTCTGGATTCTCGACAACATCACTCCCTTGCGCCAGGCCACAGAAGCCCAGAAGGCGGCCACTTCATGGCTGTATCGGCCAGCCACCGCCATTCGTGTTGAAAACGATAGCTTCCTTGGAACCCCGATCCCGCCCGAAGAGCCTATTGCGGAAAATCCGCCAAACGGCGCAATGATCGATTACTTCCTGAACGCTCCCGCGGCTCATGTTCAGCTAGAGATCTTGGACGCGCAGCACAATCTTGTTCGCCGCTTCTCCTCCGAAGACCAGCGTCCGCCTAAGCATCCACCGCTTCCTATCGCCGAGCGCTGGTTTCCAAAGCCCGAGCAGTTGGAAAATTCTCCCGGTATGCACCGTTTTGTCTGGAACCTGGCGTGGGGAAGTTCGGGTATGCAGGAAACCGAAGCGGTCAGTGAGGACGATTACTTGGCGCCGCGCGGTCCGCGCGCCATTCCTGGCCAATATGAAGTGCGACTCACGGTTGACGGAAAGACCTCGACCCAGCCACTGAAGATCATCATGGATCCCCGGGTGCAAGCCAATTCCAAAGACCTGCAAGAGCAGTTGCGATTGGCTCGCGAGATTTTCGATCAGACACGTGCCAGTCGGAAAGCATTAGCCGAGGCCGACGCCGTTCGCGATCAGTTGGCGCAGGCGGAACAGAAGATCCCGTCGACCGACGCCCAAACCAAAGAAAGCATTGCTCAGGCACAATCCGCGATTGCTGCCATTCTCAAGAAAAAGGATGAAGGCCCGCAAAGCCCAATCATGGGATTAGAGACCGCCAACACCGCGCTTGCTGCGAGCTTGCGCGTCGTCGAAAGCGGCCATCGTGCTACCCCATCGCAAGCCATCACGCTGTATCAGCAGGCCAGTGAGCAGGCCAAACTGCGAATTGCCGAATGGAATGATTACAAGAAAACTCAACTGCCGTCGCTGAATGACAAGCTGACCCGAGCCGGCGCCACACCCGTCGCAATCTCGGAAATCGAAGAAACGGTGGAGTATCTGATGACGCGATAGCCGCATACGACGGGAAGTTGCAAACCAGAAAGTCGAAAGGATTCCCTTACACTGGCCGCGGGAAATGAAAATAGACATCCTGCCGCGAAGCAATCGGCACGCCATCGCGAGTGGCGGGATGAAATCTCCAACTCTGCAGCACCGCCAGAACTTTTTCATCCAAGCCGTGTCCCAGTCCGCGAAGCAGCGACGCGTTCGTCACGTTTCCCGCAGTGTCGATCGTGATTTCAACCACGACATCGCCCTCCAGGCCCGAAGGGATCTCGTACGCAGCAACTTGCGGTTGCGGGCCGTAGATGGGCAGGGCAGGCTTAACCTCCTCACCAAAGCTCGGGCCTTCGGCAGATGATCCAAATGACGAACCAGCTCTCGGGGCCTCCTCAAACTTGTTTCCGTTGTCGCGTGCCTGCTGGTCCTTCTGGTCCGGCCGCCTGTCAACCGGCTTGATTTGCTTCCGAGGCTGCGAGTAACGGATTCGCGACGCTTGCTCAGACGATGCTTGACCTGACGGAAGTAGATCTTCCGACCCGCGCCGGGCGAGGTAAATCGGGGTCAACGATGTGCCCCCCTCCCCCCATCGCACCGATGCCGGCCTCACAAATACCGGGGTCGGCTGCCAGACTGCACACACAATGACAACTCCGTGCAAAACAAGGGAGATAGACCAAGCCTTAACACGCCGTCGAAAATCGGGTTGTCGGCCTTGGCTCAGCATGCTGCGTTCAATTGCTTTATTAGACGCTTAAAACCCGGTTTCGCCAACGTGTTCCCCTTGATCCTTGTTGTTCCAAAATTGGAACGCGAGCCCGCATCCACCTGCCTGGCAGACTCAGCAAATTAACGCCAATCCAGCTACTTACATGGTACTATCTGCGCACTTTGCCGGAGGGTTATGTGAGCCGCGTCGTACTTCTGGCCATCGTTATCAGCCTTGCGATGGCAGCCCCAGCCCAGAGCAAGAGCCCAGCCGTCTCGACCACAACCGTGTCTCCTCAGGCGCGCATTATCCAGCCGCTCGATGAGGCTCAGCGCATTGTTTTGAAGGGAAACACGCACCGCCTGGCGCGTCCTCAATTCGATCGTGGCACAGCTCCTGCAACCTTGCCGATGAACCGTATGCTGCTTGTCCTCAAGCGTAGCCCCGAACAGCAGGCTGCTCTATACCAGTTGCTTGACTCGCAGCAGGACAAGTCGTCTCCCAACTATCACAAATGGTTGACGCCCGACCAGTTTGGAAGCGAATTCGGCATCGCCGATGCCGATCTCCAGATCGTCACTAGCTGGCTGCAAACCCACGGCTTCACGGTCACCAATGTTGCGCACGGGCGGTCGGTAATCGAGTTCTCCGGAACCGCTGCCCAGGTCCAGCAGGCCTTTGGCACCTCGATTCATCAGTATCTCGTTAATGGCAAGCAGCATTGGGCAAACGCTACCGACCCACAGGTACCAACCGCTCTGGCGCCCGTCGTAGCCGGCGTGCACTCGCTACACAACTTCGAAAAGAAACCTCAGCTAGTCGTGTCTCCGACCAAGATTCCGATCGCCTACTCCCCAACCGGCAAGCCCCAGGCAACCTCAGGTACTCTGCACGCGCTCAGCCCCGGTGACTACGCGGTCATTTACAACATCAATCCGCTGTACAACTCCGGCATCACCGGCAGCGGTAGAACCATCGCCGTGGTCGGGAGGTCCGACATTTTCAACAGTGATATCTACGATTTCCAGAATGCTTTCGGTGTTGGTTTTTCCTTCAATGAACTCTTCAATGGACCCGGTCCTGGCGATGTCCCCGGAGACGACGTCGAATCAACCCTGGATGTCAGTTGGTCTGGAGCTGTCGCCCATGGTGCGAACATCGAGCTGGTCATTTCCGCGTCCACCAACACAACCGACGGAATTGACTTATCACGGCTGTTTGTTGTCGATAACAATGTTGCTGACGTGATGAGCGTCAGTTACGGCATCTGTGAAGCCGCGCTCACCAGCACTGAACTTGCCAGCATGTCCATGCTCGATGAGCAGGCTGCCGCGGAGGGCATTACACAGACAGTTTCGACGGGAGACACGGGATCGGCCGGGTGCGACGACCTGGGCGAAAATGTCGCGACCGGTCCTCTTTCCGTAAATGCGCTTGCCTCCAATCCGTTCACGGTTGCGGTCGGTGGAACCATGTTCAACGACGTCTCGAATCCCAGCCGCTACTGGAGTTCGAACCAGAATGTTTGGACGACCGCGCTCTCCTACATTCCGGAGAATGTCTGGAACGAGACCTGTACAACCAGTTGCGGCCAGTTCCAAGCGCCACTTGCGGCGGGCGGAGGTGGTCCGAGTTCTGTCTTCCCCAAGCCGGCCTGGCAATCGGGAGTACCGAATATTCCCGCGGACGGGAAGCGCGACCTTCCTGACGTGTCGCTCACCGCATCTCTTCGCGATGGCTACCTGCTGTGTTTTGGCTTCTCGTGTAGTGGCCAGAACCTGCTGTTTCTTATCGGCGGGACATCGGCCTCCGCTCCTTCCTTCGCCGGCATCATGGCCCTGGTGGATCAGAAAACCAACTCGCGCCAGGGACAGGCGAATTACGTTCTTTACCGGCTGGCCGCCGCGCAAAACAATTCCCAGTGCAACGGTTCTAGCACTACGACTCTTCCGGCCTCTACTTGCGTGTTTAATGATGTCACCGTCGGAAATAACTCGGTGCCTGGCGAAACCGGTTACAACACAACGAACGCGACTTACAGAAGCGGCGTCGCGTACGACATGGCGACGGGGCTCGGGTCTGTGAACGCAGCCAATCTCGTCAATAAGTGGAACTCTGTCGCCTTCTCACCAACCACCACCACCTTGACGCTGAATTCCGGCACAGCAGTGAACATTACCCATGGACAGTCAGTTCCGGTGCAAGTCACCGTTGCTCCGCAAAGTGGGACGGGTACGGCGCCATCCGGTGACGTCGCTCTGGTTTCAGACATCGTGTCTCCTCTGAATGACCAGGGTCTCGCGTTGCTCACACCGCTCAGTTCGGGTTCAATCTCGAGCAACATCGCCTCACTGCCAGGAGGTTCCTACAACGTTTACGGACAGTACAGCGGTGACGTGAAGTACGCGCCCAGTACCTCGAACAAGGTTGCGGTGACGGTGAGCCCCGAACCGAGCACTACGGTGGCGAGTGCCATGCTGGTCGACCAGTTTGGTAATACGAGTCCCCTGACTACTGCTCCTTACGGCAGCTTCATTTATCTACGCGCTGATGTCACGGGTCAATCGGGGCAGGGCATTGCGACCGGAACCGTAACCTTTTTGGACACCAACAATACCTTCATCACCTACCTTGGCCTGAACAGCCAAGGAAACACCGCAACACCTCAAGGAATCACTTCGCTGGTTGCCGGCTCCCATTCGGTTACCGCAACTTATGGCGGTGACAACAGTTTCAATGGCAGTTCGTCGTCCCCGGTGAATTTCACGCTAACCAAGGCGGTAACCTCGAGTGACCTCCAGGCCAGTTCGTCCACCTTAGGTCAGGGCGCATCCATTACCCTTTCGGTCACGATTTCATCGCAGAGCTTGGGAACATATCCGACCGGTACTGTTAATTTCTTGAGTAATGGTGCACCGATTGGATCGGCGGTGATGGTGACGCCCTATTTCCCGCCGATACCTTTTCCATTCGCACAAGGCACCGCAACCCTCACCACCAGTAGCTTGCCTCTTGGCCAGGACAACATTACCGCTCAATATTCCGGCGACACAAACTACAGCGCGTCGCTTTCGCCGGCCACATTAGTCAGTGTCGTGCCTGATTTCAGCTTGCCCCAGACACTGAACCCAATCACGGTCTCTCGCGGCAAAGCTGGGACAACAACCCTCACCATTACCGGCCAAACCGGGTACAGCGGTACCGTCTCGTTCACCGCGAGTTCGTGCGTTGGATTGCCGTTCGAAAGCACGTGTACGTTCAACCCGCCCTCCGTGACCGGGACCGGGCAAACCACTATCACGGTGACTACTACGGCGCCGTCCGCCATGCTCCATTCGTCGCGAGGTCTGGAATTCTGGGCCAGTACTGGCACCCTGAGCTTCGCCGGAATGCTTCTGATCGGAGCGCCCATACGGCGCCGCCGCTGGGCACGGATGTTCGCGCTGCTCATCTTCGGAAGCTTGCTCGCCGGTGTGGGTTGCGGCGGAGGGAGCGGCAGCTCTGCGCCTCCACCCAATCCTGGTACTCCGACCGGGACGTACACCGTCACTGTGAATGCGGTAAGCGGGGCTCTCGCACACAGCACGACTTTCACGCTCACTATTCAATGACATCGCCGGCACTGACGCGCTGCCATCGCGAACCGTTGCAACTGCCTGCCACTGGCACACATCTATGTAAGGGATTCCACCCACACGGAGCAAGGCAATGAAAGAAGAGTTTTACATCCTTGAACTGGACGAAGAGTTTCTGATCATCAGTATCACCGACCGGGGGGCAAAAGTAGTACGCCGGGGATACACTTCGCGGGAAGAAGCGCTGAAAGCCTTTCCACAAGCGGCTTAGTAGAAAACGGGCACGGCTCTTCGCCGCGCCCGTTGTTGTTTCCAAATACTGCTTACTCGACCGCGATTTGCCAGATTTTGTTCTGATTCTTAACGAGTGTCACTGAGACATTCGTTGGCTCGGCGTGATAATAGTTCGCGCCGTACTTGTCGATCAGCGTAGAACGCTCCCACGTGTTGAAGCTCTTCACCATTGATCCTGAAACCTCAAATAGGTTCCCGATTTTGTTGGGCTCCCATTTCCAGCTGTACAGGACGGTTGCTCGTTCGGGATTGACCATGGTCACTTTCTTAATCTCGACCAAGCGGCGCTGTGCCAGTGGAAGAACATACAGCTGAGTGCCGTCCTTCTCCTTGGCCTTCTGCACATCCGGAATTTCCGCCAGCAACTTCTCTCCTTGCGCGGTCATTGCAATCGGAAACGTCCGTCCATCGCGGCCTGCCTTACCGAGTTTCACGATTCCGGCTTTCTCCAGCAAACGGTAATGAGGATCCTGCGGCTTCTCGTTTATGCTCGCCTTCACCACTCCGGTATGGAACTGCACTACGGCTGGACCCTGGGCCTTGAGGGACGCCGTTATCACATTCCCCGCATCCGCCGTCGATAGAACCTGCTTGTTCTGCCAGATGTAGTACCCGGCCACTCCCACGAACACCACAATCATCGCCACAATCAGCAATAGTGGGACGACTGACGATTCGCGCCTCTCCATCTCAATCTCTTGTTCAAACATCGCCGTCCTCCCGGTGAGATCGCCCACCGCAGGCAATGCCGCCGCCTGTAAGCCGATTTTCACCAAATACCTCATAGTGCGATGTGATTCCACTCACACCGCCATGTGCGGCGATCACAAAACAGCACCTGTATCCAAGCCAATCCGCCCCCGGTGCAAGGAACTTCACATCCTCGCCAAGCACGGGTCTGTCGGCCAGCTCCAACCCGAGGAATCGGGTTCTATCCCTTTGTTTTCAGCAACTTGCTCATTTCTTGTTTTTAGGGCGACGGCAGCCAAATTGCTCCAGATCAAAGAGGCATCGGTGCGGATTACCCCACTCGGCACCCCTGTGCAGGCGGCTGGCGAAGCCAATTCGGCCCGACTTGGAGATCCGGAATGTGCGGAATCGTGGGATACGTGGGAAAAAAGCGTGTGGTGCCAGTGATTCTCGAAGGCCTCAAGCGACTTGAATATCGCGGCTATGATTCGGCGGGCATTGCTGTTGCCGGAAACGGCGGCGGCTTGCAGATTCGGCGTGCTGAAGGCAAGCTCCGCAATCTCGAGGAAGCCGTTCGTTTGCAGCCCCTCGACGGGACCTACGGTATCGGCCACACGCGCTGGGCAACTCACGGACGTCCTACCGAAGAGAATGCCCACCCGCATCGCGATTGCACGGGCCGGATTGTTGTCGTTCATAACGGAATTATCGAGAACTACGCCACCCTCAAACGGCGGCTGATGGAAGAAGGCCACACCTTCACCACCGAAACCGACACAGAAGTCATCGCCCACCTGGTCGAGAACCATTTCATCCGCAGCCGCAACGGTCATCGGCCCACTCTCGAAGAGGCGGTGCGGAAAACCCTTCGCGAATTGACCGGGGTCTTCGCTCTGAGCGTCATCTCTATCGACGAACCCAACAAAATCGTTGCCGCCCGCCTCGGTCCTCCCGCGGTTATCGGTCTAGGCAGCAATGAGTTTTTCGTTGCCTCCGACGTCCCCGCCATTCTTCATCACACGCGTGACCTGTTCTTTATGGCTGACGGTGATATGGCGATCATCACCCCGGAGGGCGTGCGGCTCACCGATTTCGCCGGGAAACGCGTTGCGCGACAAGTGCAGCACGTGACTTGGGATCCGATCCAGGCGGAAAAGGGCGGCTTCAAGCATTTCATGCTCAAGGAAATTTACGAGCAGCCTCGCGCTGTGCGCGACACGATCCTCGGGCGCGTCTCGCAGGAAACCGGGCATGTCTTCCTCGATGAAATGCACATTACCGACGCCGATCTTCGCTCCCTGAAGAAGATCAACATTGCTGCCTGCGGCACCAGTTGGCATGCCGGACAGGCAGGGAAGTTTATGATCGAGCGGCTGGCCCGCATTCCCGTCGAAGTCGACTATGCCAGTGAATGGCGTTATCGCGACCCCATCGTTCGAAACGACTCTCTCTGCTTGGTAATCTCGCAGTCCGGTGAAACCGCAGACACTCTGGCCGCCCAGCGGGAAGCCAAGGCGAAGGGCTGCAAGATACTCGCAATCTGCAACGTCGTGGGATCAGCCATTCCGCGCGAAGCCGATGGCACCATCTATACGCACGCCGGACCCGAGATTGGTGTGGCGTCGACGAAGGCGTTCACCGGCCAGCTCACTGCCCTTTACGTCTTCGCGCTTTATCTCGCGCAGGTGCGGGGAACAATCACTGCGGACCAGGCGAGCGCCGCTGTCGCAGAATTAACAAAAATTCCCAGCAAGCTGGAACAGTTGCTCCTTCGCGACGAAGATTGCGAGGAACTCGCCAAGGTGTATCTCCGCGCGACGGACTTCCTCTTCCTCGGCCGCGGGATTCACTACCCCATCGCACTCGAGGGCGCCCTCAAGCTCAAGGAAATCTCTTACATCCACGCCGAAGGCTATCCGGCGGGCGAAATGAAGCACGGGCCGAACGCGCTTATCGATGAGAACCTGCCTGTAGTGATCGTGGCAACCTGCGATCGCCGCGATCCGCTCTCCGTCACCCGGTACGAAAAGACCATCTCCAATTTGAAAGAGGTGAAGGCGCGCTCCGGCAAGGTCATTGCACTCGCGACTGAGGGTGACGAGGAGATCAAGGAAGCTGCCGACCACGTAATCTATATTCCCGCTGCCCCGGACGAGCTTTCGGCCATCCTCGAAATCGTCCCTCTGCAGTTGCTGGCTTACCACATCGCGGTTCGGCGAGGATGCGACGTCGATCAGCCACGGAACCTGGCAAAATCGGTGACTGTCGAATAGTCAAAGCGCAAAGGTAGGTAGTTCGCCGGGGATATCTCCTATGGTTAGGCCCGGTCAAGATCGAGTTTTTCCGGGGACGTTCAACTCTGCTTTCGTCTAGAATGGCGTTCAACAGTGGACGAAAACAGCCATCCCAACAACGAGCCTGAACCGGCATCGGCCGCATCCAGCGGCGGTCTGGAAAGCAATCCAGAAGTGGAGGAGTTTTTCCAGCGCCTGGTGGAAAAGCAGGAGATGCGCCGTCCGAAGCCGAATGACGAAGCCATTGCGGCGGCACTGCAGGCGATCCAGCGGCTCACCAATCCAGAGGGGGGCGCTGCGCTGGGCGACGAGGAACTCCCCTTGGAGTCCGCCCAGGTTCCGGGTATGTTGACGTGTTCCCAGTGCGGATATGTCAACCAGGTTGGTAACCAGTTTTGCGGGATGTGCGGCGGTCGATTCTCGGAAACGCAATCGGCCCCCATTCAGTCGACGCCGGCGCATTCGAATTCCGGACAGCATCATTACCACCATCACGATCACCATCATTATTTCCATGGTGCGGCGGAAGGCGGTCTCCTCGAAGCCGCTCTTGGCCAGAGAACTCCGGTTGCTTCGACGGCGGGCAAGGAAGCAGTCCGCCTGCGCGCTCCAGCAGGCGGAGCATCCCTCAGCAAAGCCGAAGCCACAGTCCGTCAACTCACTCAGGACTGGGCCGTCGCCTGCAACAACAAGCAGCTTGACGACATCCTCACGTTTTATGGCACCGACGCCCTGGTACTGCGGCCCAACGTTCCTCCTGTTCGCGGCACCGCCGCCATTCGCGAATTCTTCTTCTCCGCGCTGGAGGCTGGCTTAGGCGATGTCGAGATGGAAACCTTGCGTGTCGAGCTTTACGGCGATGTGGCCTATGAGACCGGTCGCTGCAAAATGCTTGTTCCGGTAGCGATGGGAAAACGGCGTGAGGAGCGGGGAAAATACGTCATCGTTTTTGCCAAGCAGAAAACCGGCGAGTGGCAGGCTATCGTGGATTCCTGGTCGAGCGACCTGAACCTTGCGGTAGCCTCCGAACCCGCTGGCAAAGCTTCAACCGCACAACCGGTTCCCCCAAAAATTCGCCGATAGACGCCGCGACCTCTATCCGGCCACCACTCCCAAGGATTGCAAGTCTCTCTGCAACTGGTCGGCGTCGATCATCCGTATGGTATGCATGCCGACGGCTTTGGCGGCATCCAGATTCAACGGCCGATCGTCGATGAAACAGCACTCGCTCGGATCACATTGAGTGATATCGAGGCTGAGGGAGTAAATCCCTTCTTCGGGTTTGCGCAATCCAACGAAGCACGAGCTGATGAACACATCAAAGATTTCTCGGAGCCCGAACGTCTCAATCCGGTATGCATTCAGGTCGGTCGATTCGTTATTGATAGTGCTCATCAGGTATCTGCCGGAATCGGCTAGTTTCCTGGCAAATGCAAGCGCCTCTGGGATCGCTTGCGAGCGCGAGAACATGTACTGCTTGAATTCGTCGATTGGAAATGGCCGTTCCCGGTAGAACACCGTGCGATTCAGATATTCGTCCAACCCAATTTTGCCGCGCTCGAAAGAGGAAACCAGCATCTCGTGCCGGTCTTGGAAGTCGATAGGATCAAGTTTGAACTTGGCGATGGCCTGCTCGCGCTCCACCCGGTCCCACGCGTTCGTGAGCAGTACGCCTCCGACATCCCAGAACAGTGCTCGGATCGCCACGCCTTCTCCGTTAATGACGGTAAACCGTCGTATCGGGGTGGTAATTTCGCCAGTCGAACCAGTAGTCCTTCAGGACGGCGATTGGCTCGAGGCACTTGCCCACCATGCTGCCTGAGATTGCGCAACCGCGAAAGTTCCACTCGCTGCCAGCTGAATCGATCAGGCCCCAGTTCGCAGACTGCGTTGGCTTGAAGAACTCCAGTTCTTTTCCATTCAGCTCGCTGACGAAAGCGCGAACCGACTTGCCGTCAGGTCCGGTGACCAGCAGTACGGGCGTCCCGCCTACTCGATCCTGAATTGGGGATTGCTTCAAAATGCTGTCTAGCGGATAGGCACGGGAGGCAGTGCCCGATTCCACTCCCATGACGACGTCGCGGTCTTTCATGCCGTTCTCCGGGAAGCTGACGACCACCTTCATTTTCGCGACCTTGGGCTCCCAATCGCTGTCGTACTCCTTTGCGTCGCGCGCCACGGGCGCGAGAACCTGGCCTCCAGGTGACTCTGACTTCCACAATCCAAACGTCAACTCGTCCGTCGAAACCAAGTCTAGCGACGCTCCTATGAGAGGACCCGAAACAGCTTTTCCCGTGACTTGCTGCCACCACGTTCCGGTCTCGCGGTCACGCATGAGAAAATTCTGGTTATTGATCCCGGCCAGGCGAAAGTTCAACACTCTGCCGTTCACGCTTCGTTTCCACACCAGACCGGTGTGACAGAGCGTTCAATACGTCACCACGATCGGAGTGCCCGCGACCGAGTCGTTGACGACGTGGTGATAAGCCATCTCGCGTATCGGATACGCCCGATTTTCGCTGCCGAACCGCACAGCCATCACCATCTCGGAATCGCCAAGGTTACTATCCGACGCCGCTGTAAATCCGGGAGAGGCCACGGGATGGAACATCCACTCGAAGTAGTCGATCCTCGCCATAGTCGCGGCCCCTGCGACCAGCACCATTCCAAGAGCGAGCACAACACGCTGCCAGAGCAAACTCCCCCGCCAGAGAAACAGCGTCAGCAATAGTGCTGCGGCCGCCGCCGCCAGAGTCCACCATGGCGAGTGCTGCGCGATCGACATGGCTAAGCCGAGCGAGCGTGGCGCCTGGTACCGGAACGGCCGAATGATGAATGCCGGTATAAAGAACAAACCCACGCCGGCCAACACGCACGCGAGAAATACTCCCAAAGCGAACAACGACGATGACCTGCGAGCCTGGTGCATGAAGTAAAAGAAACCCCTTGTCATGAACAGTCTTTCAGAATTTTACGCGAGCGGCTCGGCGTTTGTCCGGATCGCCTGCAACAAAAAGCCCCGGTCCGATTGGACCGGGGCACTTGGGTGGTTGGACTCGGTTAGTAAGTTCGCGTCGTGTAGATCTGCCGATAGCTCAGGTTATTGACGTCCTTGAACATCGGCGTCCCAGGAGGCAGGCCCGTCGGATTCGCGAAGTCGTTGTCGAAGCTGTACGCACGTGTCGGCGGCGAATACACCGTCGTACAGCACTTGAACGCGCCCGTGCTGTAGGTCGAGTAGTACAGGCTGACCAGCGACCCTTTATAGAACAGAGTACGTCCTCCCCAGTTCTCGATGTATCGCAGGAAGTTATGTACTCCACCGTCGGTGCCGAAGTCCTGCGAAGCTCCCCACGTCGGTTGTGGGAAGTTCATGTTTTTCCCGCCCGCTATCGCAACCCGGTAATACGTGTCGGTCGCATTGCGGTTTCCCGGTGTCGTAGTTGAGCCCGCCGCAAGTTCGGACCCGCCTGCAACTGTGCTGTTCAGGTCCGACCAGTTGTTCGACAGGAACGTGACCGCATCCGCGATGATGCCGGCCGCAGCGTGCTTCGCCGTATCATCCGGGTTTCCCGCCCACGCTGGATCGGTGGCATCCGAGTTGTAGTTGCCCATGATATAGACCGGGTTTTCGGCAACTACCGTGAATCCGCCGCTCGGCGGAACCGTATCGGTCCTGAAGGGCACGTTGCCGTACCCTCCATCGACGAGCCGCAGCACATGCCGTGCGCCGCTAACCCAGTTCTTGCGCGCGGTGATCGCACAGCTGTTAATCCGGACGTACGGGTTCGGAGGCGCGGTTACGATCTGGTTGTTCACATTGGCCGCCCCGTTGTAGAACCCGAGCCCAATGTTGTTTGCGCCGAAATTGTCGAGCACTCCGTTCTGGTTTACGTCCTCGGCGGAGAACTTCTTTCCTGGCGGCACTCCATCCAGCTTTCCATCAGGTGTTCCGACGGATGAATTGGCATTGATGGCATCTTCCAAGCCTGAATCACCGGTCTTCGCATTGCCGAGGTTCGGGTTGCGCAGCATGCCTCGCCGATCCGAGAAGTACAGCACGTATCCATTCTGCACCTTGTAATCGACGTTCTTGCCACTGCCTCCGGCGTACGCGCCATTCCCCATCAACCACTGCTTCAGGTTGCCTACGTCGAGTTCGACCGCGTTCATCACGCCATTCGCGGCACACGAGTTGTTGCCGCCGTTGATGTCGCGAATTTCGCCTTCGCGGGGATCATAAAAGTTGATCGGGTACCAGTTGAACATGCTCCAACTCTGAGTCACCGTAGCTGCTTTGGTGATTCCGAAGTATGGGCTCGTGCTACCCGCACCGGCCATCATCAGGTCGGTTACGACTTCAGGCGGACGTCCATTCTTCCAAGCGGTACACTTGCCCGTCGATTTACTGGTTGTGGTACAGGTCGGCGCCAAACCGGCAGTATCCACGTTCCCGTCGCCATTGCGATCGGCAGGCTCTTGCAGCAACAGGATTGCGCTCGGATTCACCGGATTGCCTCCCGGAACGGTCGGAGGCGTAATTCCGCGGGCGAACCCGTAGCTTAGCCATTGGTTGGTCACACCATGCCAATTTCCAGCTGCGTCCTTGTACTCAACGCGAAGCCATCCATCGATCAGTCCCCAGCTGCTGGCGTTTGCTGTGTTGGCGGTGGCGTAGTAAGGCGCCGCGGGCGCTGCGGGGCAGCCGGCCGGCATCCCGGTGCTTGGGTTGGCCGGTGGGCAGAACGTAAATGTCGGTGCAGGTGCTTTGCCGGCGTTCAGCAGTGGAGCATTCGCCGGAACAACATTGTCGCCCGCCGGATGCGCGGCCGGTGCAAGCGGCCAGTCAAGCGACAACGCAGTAGGCGCCGCATTCGTTCCGCAGTTGCTGCTATTGCACTGGTACGGATCGGTCAGCGCCTGCGAAGCGGACGCGAAGTAAGTGTTGTAAGTCGATCCTGCCGGCAAAGCGGGCAGCCCGCCTGGGACCGATGTAGCTACACCAAACTGATAAGGAGCCACGTTAGCCAGACGTACGTTATCCGGGTCGCCTGCGCCTGCGGCCGAAAGCTCAGCCGGGTCATCCGACAGCTGAATCCGGATCTGGGCCATTGAGTATTCGCGTGACTGGCTCAAAGACAAGCTGTCGCCCGGTTGCGGACGGCGAATGATCTCGTTCGACAACGTTGTGCCGCTTACGAACGGCAGCGACAGTTTCACCGCGCCTGTTCCTCCCGGCGGCGTGATCCCATAGTTTCCGTTCAGGATCATGTAGTGGTAATTGCTGGTCGAGATCGTCGGCCAGTTCGAGTTGTTCCCCGTCGGGGGATTTCCACCGCCCCCGGTCACACTGCCTTCGGTCAGCGACATCGCGCGACACGCAGGCTGGCCGGCATCGCAGCCCTTCGACGCTGTGGGAATCAGAACCGTACCCTTATAGTTCGTCGCCGTCGAGAATCCGTTCGGCAACTGGGCGCGAACCACGTTCCCGTACGCTGTCAGCTTGTCGTGAAACGTGATCGTACTCCCGGTTCCGACTTCCGGATATAAGTCGCCGTTTGTATGTACGCGGCCGTTGAAGTCGAAGTTGGGACCGCTGAAGAACGAAAGATCGCTATCCGAGAAGATGCCAAACTGGAACACAGGAATGAGTGCAACCTGTGCCGTGCGGCTCATGCTGACTTCCTGGTTCCCGGGTTCCGCAGCCGTCGCCAGCAACGTCACCGGAATGATCTGCGCATACAAGCCCTGGTTCGGACCGCTCTGAATCTGGCCAAACGATGAAGCCAGCGGCGCTCCACTGCAGCCCGAGACCGGAGCCACCTGGTAGTCCTTCCAGGTAACGCCTTGGATCGACGGTGGGAAATTGCTCAAGGAGCAAATGTCGGACGCTTGGGGCGACTGGATGTTCTTGAATGTCGCCGACAAGTTCGAGGTCATTTGCTCGATCGCGCCCTCGCTGTTGTGGTAGGCAACGTTGTTTTGCAAGTCGCTGCCACCCACTTTGGCTTCGGTCGTGATCATCATCAACAGCCCGATCGCGACACCCGACATCAGCAACAACATCAGCAGTGTCGCAACCAAGGTGAAGCCTTGTGATTTATGTCCAATTCCCATTGCTATACCCTCGTTAATCCGGAAAGCATTCGTTCGTCTCTTGGTTCTCAATCGATCGGGTACTCATTCTTAAATGTCAAATTCCGAGCGCTTACTGAGGTCTGCAGGTCGAAGCTTTCAAAGCCTTTCACCCCGTGCATCTGGCTCCGGATACTCATATGCTGGATGGTCACCTTGGTGATTTGGCTCGGCGTCAGTCCCTGGGACGCTCCACCGTCGTCTTGTGCCACCAACGTCGCCCCGTTATTGAACAGGTCATAAGTCAGTTTTAGATAGACGACGTTCTCTGCGACCGGAACTCCCGGATGTCCGCTGACGCGGCGCATCAGGCACGGCGTATTGTTAAAGCATGCCGTTGTGTCGATGTAATAAGTGATCAGTTGCAGGCGCGTTCCTGTTCCGGTGCCTTTTGCGATCGCAAGTATGTTTCCCGCGGTCGCAGCAGGTTGGTTGATGTTCAACGGATCACCGGCTGCAAAGGTCACTTTGTAGCTGTTGTTGCCATTCACCAGCGGGCCGAGAGCTACGTTCGTGACCTCGCCCACGGCCGATCCGCTCGAGGCAGTCGCGCCGCTTCCAATCGTCACCTGAAACCAAACCAGGTCGCCAGGAGTCAGGCCAACCACCGGATCGTTGATAGGTTGGGGCGCCGTGAGATTCGGGGGTAGAACGCAGGTCACGGGAAGTGGTTTCTGCAGGGTGAAGGTTGCGATCGTACCCGTCACGTCAAACGAAACGTCGTAGCAGTTCAGCAGGAAGTTGTTGTCGACGTACGCCACGGTCACGATATCAGTAGGACCTTGCGCCGCGTTCAGCGTCGGGCCAAACTTGTTTCCCGGGATCAGCCCGTACAGGTAAGGCACGTTGGTCCCGCTGACGTTCTCGGTGGGAAATGCCACTCCACCACCATTGATATGGCATCCAGTCGCATCGCAGCCATAGATCGGCAACTTGCCCGTGCCGGAGGGCAGTGCAATCACGGCATTGTCGAGCCCGGAACCCGCCAGTCCAATGTCTTTGACCAGCAGGTTCGAGGCAGCCCGATAGTCCTGCTGCATTTCCGCCCGTTGCGAAATCGTCCAGGTGGCGTTCATGCCGCGAGAGAACATACTCACCGCTGCCCCCAGAATGATTCCTCCCAGCGCGAGCGAAATCATCATTTCCAGCAAGCTGAAACCTTGGCTACCGACTTGTGTTCGTTCTCGCATCATGCCCGCCTTTACCGGAACTGTGAGATGAATCCGGTCACAACATATTGTTTCGGAGTCGCCCTCTGGGGCACGAAATACTGAATGGTGACCGTAATGGACCGAAGCGACGGATTCACGTTGCCGGCAGCATCTGTGACCGGCTGGATTGCAATCGAGCGTTGATACCCGGTCAGTGGTAGCTTGATGTCATCCGAAGTGCCTACGATGCCATCAGGACCAGGCTCGGTCAGATAAGTCGGCCCGGCTGCAGAATCGTCCGCCGTGCCAAGGATTCCATCTTGCCCAGGTTGATTGATCGGCTGGAACTGCGGGTTGTCGACGAAAATCCCACCCTGGGACGTATTTTGAATCGATGCCCACGGAATCTGCGCCGTGTCGCGCGCCGTCACCACGCTCTCCATGGCTTCCGTTGCCAGCTGCTTGGCCACCATGTCCTGCTGCGCTTGATGAGTGGATGCCATCGCCAGTCCGAAAACAGCCAACAGGCTAAGCAGTCCAATAGTCATGATCGCGGCGGATATCATCACCTCGATCAGCGAGAATCCGCGTTCCGACTGGTTGGTGTTTTTGTTCATAAAAACTGTGCTCCAGTCTCTTACTGTTGCTGCCATACGTTGTTGCTGCCCTGCTGGTACAGCCGCCAGCCACGAATCCGCCCGGTCGCTCCCCATACCGTGATCGCCCGTGAACTCAGCAGCTCATTGGGGCGCGCCATGTAAACAATCCCGTTGCAAATGTTGTTTACTGAATCCTGGGCTGATCCGTCCGGATAGAAAAAAACCGAGGTCAGACCACCAGCCCCGGTGTTCACGCCGAAATCAATGGCGTGCGCCGCGGTGCCAAACCTGTCCGGCACCTGCGCGTTCACCTGAGGAACTCCCGGCTCAATCCTGAACTGCACGTCCTGCGGAAGCGTGTAAGTCGCGTTCAGCAGTCCCGGCAGTTGCGTAAGAGGAGCGATTGTTATCGTCGAATTTCCCGCGTTGAACGTGACCTGGTACGCCATTCTTTGGGCGACCGCCTGGTCCCGCGCCTGTCGCAGCGCCATCATGGTCGTGTTGTACGCATTGGTGACGTGCTGTTGCTTCAGCGCCGGTTGCAGGGTCATGAAGGTGATCGCAGTCGCGATCAGACCAATGCCCAATGCCGCCATCATTTCGATCAGAGAAAAACCCTGCATGCTGCGCTGTTTCATAAATTGTTCCAATGGGGGAAAATCCGAACGCTTACGATGCATACTCTCCGTAGCCTCCTGCCATCAGGAGCTCGATTCGTCGCGACAGGTGGGTCTGTCAGCCGCTCGGATCAAGACAGGCCATCGGCCTGCCACAGAACTGCGGTAAATGCTGCCACCATCGTAGGAAGCTCTGACGAAACCGTCAAAGTACCAAGGTGAGTGTTACCTGGACATGAGCGAAGGTAAGTAACTGCCGTGGATTGTGACTATCGTGTGGGTTTGTTATGCGCGGGCCGCGCTCGCCCTCGCCGCCCGGCTCGCCAATCTCCGGCTCGCGGGGACGTATACACAGGCACGATTATCGTAGTGCTGGTTCAGGCACACAGAACACAGGACAACGCGGTGCATCGTGCACTGCACCACCGGGCCGGCAGCGTGGCAAACGTCGCACTTTTTCGCATTGTTCAGCAGGGCCAACATGTTGGGGTCTGACTCGATCTTCGCCCGCAGCACTCTGCCCTTCGCGTAAAGACCCGTAGAGATCATCAATGTTCCTAGCGCGAAGATCGCCAAGCCTCCCCCCAGGAGATTGTCATTGGTGGTCTCTTTGCTGTTGAAAGCAGCGGGGATAAAAAGCATTCCAATGAACGCGATCAGGATGCCTACCCCGATCAACCCGGTGAGGATTTTCTGCGACATTACGGTTCCAGTCCTTCGTCCCACTCGCGGAAGAGGCTCGAGCAACGGTGGGCAGGATTTAGGTTGGCTACGCTAAACATACGTCACTTCCGAGCTTGTGCTCCAGATGACTGAGGTAATGGCCCGCTCAGTCCACTAGCCGGTTCCGCTATTCGCTCGTTCCCACTCGCCTGCACAGCTGTGGTATGCCGCTAACCTGCGAGGGTCTTCTTCGTCCTCCATTACCGCGGTCACTTGTTCCCAAGCCCAACTGCCCCTAGCATCTTGATAGCTATGTCTTCGCGTGCACTCCTGATCTCCGGGGATTCGGCCACTCTGCAGGTTCTGGGGCAAGTTCTGGCCGAGATGGACTTGACTATCGAACCCTGCAGTGATGCGGGTGCCGCCGTTCGCAAGTTCACTGCGCAGCGCTTTGAAGTCGTAGTCATCGATAGTCCAGAACTTCACAGCGCACAGGAGTTGCTTCAGGCTCTTCGCCGTCCGAATGCCAGCCAGAATTCGCTGGCCATCTGCGTGCTTGACGTACAAACGAACGTGCGTGCTGTTTTTGCCGCGGGTGCAAACCTGATTCTTTATCGTCCCGTAGTTCCCGAACGAGCCCGTGCCAGCATTCGTGCCGCTGGGCATCTCATCCGCCGGGAAAAGCGGCGAGCGCCGCGGTTGCCGGTTCACGCCGATGCAACCATCAGTTATCCCGCCGTAGAGAGTGCTCCAGCTACCCTGGTCGATCTGAGCGAAGACGGGTTGGCGATTCAGTGCGAGCGCCAGCTCCCCGCGAAAAGCAAAATATATTTCCGCTTCGCGCTCCCCGGTCAAATGAAGTGGATTCAGCTTTCCGGAGAGACCGTGTGGCAGGACTCGACCGGACGTGCCGGCATTCGCTTCATCGACGTACCACAGACCGCCCGCCGCTTCCTTAAGGATTGGCTGAGCAGCCGGTCCTCGTTGCAGGAATCGAAAGTGAGAGTGGATCTGCCAGTCGGCCGTCCCGGCCCCTTGCCAAGTTCGCCAAATGACCGGAGGGTCGAATCGCGTCATGCCTGCCAGCTAGGCGCCGAAGTCTATCGTTCCGGTTCCGACGTGCCTAATCGCTGTACCCTGACCGACATCAGCAGCGGCGGCTGTTACGTCGAAACCACGTCCCCGTTCGAGACCGGCGCGAACGTAGAAATCGTGATCAAGACGCACGATTTTAGATTTAAGTCGAGAGGTGTCGTGCAGGTCGTGAATCGCGGGTTCGGGATGGGCGTTGAATTCGCAACCCAAACCAGCGAACAGCGAGAGCAGGTCCAGCAGCTTATTAAGATAGTATTCGCCGCCAGAGCACTGGATGCGGATCCGGTCCTTCGTTTCTAATCCTGCAACTGCTCGACAGCCTGCCGGAAGTACTCCAACGACATTTTCAATCCGTCTTCCAGTGCGATCTTCGGCTCCCACCCAAGCACTCGTCTCGCCTTGGTGATGTCGGGACGACGTTGCTTCGGATCGTCTTGCGGGAGGGCTTCATATCGAATCCTGCTGTTCGACCCAGTGACCCCCAGCACTGCTTTCGCACATTGCAGGATGGTGAACTCGTTGGGGTTGCCGATATTCACCGGACCCGGATCTGATGACCATGCGAGCCGCAACAGACCTTCAATTTCGTCGCTGACATAGCAGAAGCTCCGCGTCTGCGAGCCATCTCCGTATACCGTCAAATCCTCGCCCCGCAACGCCTGCTTCATGAAATTCGGAATCACGCGCCCGTCGTTGATCTGCATGCGTGGACCGTAAGTATTAAAGATGCGCGCTATTCTGGTCTCAACCTTGTGGTATCGCCGATACGCTGCGGTCGCCGCCTCGGAGAAGCGCTTCGCTTCGTCGTACACCGACCTCGGACCGATCGGATTCACGTGCCCCCAGTAGGTCTCTTTCTGAGGGTGCTCCAGCGGATCTCCATAACACTCCGAGGTCGAGGAGATCAGGTATCCCGCCCTATATTTTTTGGCCACCTCGAGAGCGTTCAACGTTCCGAGCGACCCGACCCTCAAGGTAGCAATGCCATGAACCGAGTAGTCCACCGGACTGGCCGGTGAGGCAAAGTGGAAGACGTAATCCACCCTCCCGAAATCAAAAGCTTCGCAAATGTCGTGTTTCTGAAATTCGAAACGGGGGTCGCCTCGAAGATGTTCGAGGTTTCCCATGCGGCCGGTCAGCAGGTTGTCCACGGCCACCACGGAGTGACCTTTTCCCAACAAGGCGTCGCAAAGATGCGATCCCAGAAACCCCGCGGCGCCAGTGACCAGCACACGCATTCGCGTCATGCGTTTTTGGTCTTTCGCATGGCCGTGGCGGCCATCGCCGGAGTCTCAGGGGCAGATGTCTGGCGTCCCACGCTGTAATAGGTGAAGCCCAGCGCCGCCATTTCTTCCGGCCGGTAGAGGTTGCGCCCGTCGACGATGATCGGATACTTCAACCCGCGGTAGACGCGAGCAAGGTCCAGTGTCGAAAACTCGTCCCATTCCGTCAGGATCAGCAATGCATCGGCGCCCTCAAGCGTCTCATAAGGAGTAGAGAAGAATTCCACGCCCGTACCAAGTTGTAACTTGGCTCGGTCCATCGCTGCCGGGTCGTATGCGGCTACCGTGCAACCCTCCTGAAGCAATTTTTCGATCAGCAGCACAGCCGGCGACTCGCGAACGTCATCGGTGCCGCCCTTGAAAGCCAGTCCAAGCACCGCCAGGCGCTTACCCTTCAGCGTCCATAGCGCACTGCGGACCTTCCGCAGAAAGCGCTGTCGTTGCTCCTCGTTGATGCGTATGACTTCGTCCAGAAGCCTGAAGTCGTACCCGCATTCGCGCGCCACAGCACGAAATGCCGCCAGGTCCTTGGGGAAACAAGACCCGCCGTAACCAATCCCGGGATTCAGAAAGCGCGGTCCGATCCGAGAATCCGAGCCCATTCCAGCCGCGACGTGCTGGACGTCTGCACCCACACTCTCGCAAATCGACGCAACAGCGTTGATGAACGAAATCTTCATAGCCAAAAACGCGTTGGAAGCGTGCTTGATCAACTCAGCGCTTTGCGCGCTGGTAACAATGACTGGAGGCGGTACCTGGGCTCTGTCGGGCTGTGGAATCGCATCCTGGCGTGCATAGTACCGGCCGCTGGTAAGCGGCTCGTAAATCTCGCGAAGCACCGACGCGGCGCGATCGTTGTCTACGCCGACAACGATTCGGTCGGGATAAAGAAAATCGGTGACGGCCGTCCCTTCTCGTAAAAACTCCGGGTTGGATGCCACATCGAACGATTCCGGCGTGGCCCCATTCCGCAGCATTATGGTCCGCACCCAGTGACTCGTATAAACCGGGACCGTGCTCTTCTCGATCACCACCTTGTAGCCGTTGATTGCCGACGCGATCTCGCGAGCTACCGATTCGACGTACGAAAGATCAGCCTCGCCCTGGTCGGTCGGCGGAGTCCCAACCGCGATGAACACGGCAGAACTGGCGCGGACTGCGTCCCCCAGGTTCCCCGAGAAGGTCAGGCGCTTGCCGCGGTGGCGCGCCAGCAGTTCCGGCAGAAACCGTTCATGAATCGGAGTGACGCCGCGCTGCAGCTCTCCGAGCTTTTCCGTGTCGTTGTCGACCAGGATCACCTCGTGGCCCAAGTCGGCGAAGCATGCGCCTGCTACCAGCCCCACGTAGCCCGATCCCACTACCGCAATTTGCATTCAACCCCCTGCCGCCGTGGATATCTTACATTCCGCAAAGCACTTAATTTAACAACTTCCGACAGCCTCCCGGGAAGTAGCGAGTGAACATCAGCCGCGCTCACCAGTCACAGCCAGACGTGACAGTGATCATCGCCCCTGTCCGGCTGTTTGGGCAGAATCAGCCTTATAAACCGGGTTGAGATTATGCCTATTCTCATCGTTGCATTGATTGCTCTCGGCTCATTCCTGGCCATCGGAGTTCTGCTCGCATCTGCGGTAGTGCTCGAACACCGAACCAAGCACAAGACCTGAAGGAAGGTCGCACGTTCCCGTCCTCTCGCGATGATAGTGCCTATCAGGGTACTGCATTCACGCTCCCAGGCCGCTTCGCCTAACTCACGATCATGAGTGACTCTTGTCACGGCATCTTGCTGGTGCCCGGCGGAGACTGTTCTCGACCAGCCTACTTCAACCGTTGACCCAGGAGACTAAGGCCATGAAGTCCCGCGCTTCGCTTTTGGTCATACTCGTTGTAGTGTTTGTTGTGATTGTTCTTTTACCGCGCCGGCAGAATCACAGCCGCAGTGCTGCCAAACCCATAGGGCAGGTGATTGAAATAAAGGCTCCCCTGGGCTTACCTCCCGTGCCGTTTCCGGAAGACAATCCTCCCACCGCCGAGACCATCTCACTTGGTCGGCGTCTTTATTACGATCCTATACTCTCCGTCGACAACACTATCTCCTGTGCCTCGTGCCACTCTCCACAGTACGGCTTCGCCGATCCCGGCTCTGTTTCGACTGGAGTAGGCGGAAAAAAGGGCGGCCGTAATTCGCCTACGGTCCTGAACTCGGCCTACTTTGACATGCAATTTTGGGATGGCCGCGCACCCAGTCTGGAGAAGCAAGCCGAAGGGCCGGTGCAAAATCCGGTTGAGATGGCCCACACCTTGAAAGGGGTCGAGGAAAAGCTGAATGCTGATCCCTCCTATCGCGAGCAGTTCGCCAAAGCTTTTGGCCCCGGCCCGATCACCTACGAGATGATCGAAAAGTCTATCGCGACTTTCGAGCGCACTGTCATCGTCGGCAATTCGCCCTTTGACCGCTGGAAATATGGGCACGATGAACATGCCGTCAGCGATTCCGTGAAACGAGGTTTCCTCGTGTTCAGTTCTAAGGACAAAGGGAACTGCACCGCGTGTCATGTCATCGGTGAGCAAAACGCGCTGTTCACCGACAACAAGTTCCACAATATCGGAGTCGGTGCCAATATCGACAAACTGGCCGATGAGGGCCGCTACTTAATTACGAAGACCGAAGCTGATCGGGGCGCGTTCAAGACTCCGTCTCTGCGTAACATTGCTTTGACCGCACCCTACATGCACGACGGCAAGCTTCAAAATCTGAAAGATGTCGTCGACTTCTACATCGGCGGCGGGAATTCCAACGCCAACCTCGACAAGAACATCCATGTGCTCGATTTCTTAAGCGGACAGGAACGTGCCGATTTACAGGCGTTTCTGGAGTCTCTTACCGGGGAAATGCCTCCTGATCTTGGTCCCCCGGAAGGTTATCGAACAGTTTCAGGACCTGCCGCGGCTGCGGGCAAATAGATCGCCGGATCAAACCTCGCAGCCAAGCGATGACTTTGTTGCAGCGAATTGCATCGTAAGTGCACGAAACCAGTTATCCTTGATGCACGGCTCAGCACCAATATTGGAGAGCCGTCTTTTGGGTTGACAACCCTGGGTTTTCGAGTAAAACTCCCGTCAATCGACAGGTTTGGTGTCTGAATGGCTCGGCCGCGGCCGAAGCGCATCCTTGGTTCATCGGGCTGCAGACCGTCCTGTAGCGGGTTTTTCAATTTCATGGCTTCTGGTCTGCAACCGGACTTCGAATCTGTTCACCGAGCGCCGCCGTCGGTAGAAGGTGATAAAGTGGCTCGTCTCCCCCAAATGACCGAGCTGTCGGCGAATTTGTCTGTTCAGGGCATCGCATCCAGCGAATTGGCCCTCGATCTCGTACTCCACGACATTGCGGAACGTGCGTTGCAGACCACGGGTGCGACCGGCGCCGCCATCGGCCTCGACCGAGAAGGCTCGATGGTTTGCCGTGCAGCCGCGGGAGCCACCGCACCTGATCTGGGTGTCAAGATTAATGTGCAATCCGGCCTGACTGGCGCGTGTATCCGCGAGCGCAAAATGCAGTGGTGCACCGATACCGAGCATGACACCCGTGTCGATGCCGAGGCCTGCCGCGCTCTCGGTGTCCGTTCCATCATCGTTATACCGCTCTACCTCGCCGATCGAATTTCGGGAGTTCTCGAGGTCTTTTCTTCTCAGGCGGATGTTTTTCGCGACCGCGATGTCAGAACACTGGAAGAGATTGGTCGCTGGATTTGCGACACGGTCCGCAAAAATGAGCCACCGACGGAAGTTTCCGTTGATACTCACCCGCTGGGCACCGAGGTTCCGATTGTCCCCGTTGCGGCTCCGAGGCTGGTCGAACCGTCCGCGGGCCGAGCAATCGCTCCGTCCATGGTTCAGGCGACCGCTGAACTGCTGGCCAGACGCGACAAGTCAACGAAAATTCTTCGCGCCATCGCCATTGCGCTCGCCGCCTTTCTCGTTTTCCTGCTGGGTATGCGCTGGTTCCGGCGTGATACTTCGCAACGCGCGTCGGTTTCAGTTGCTCAGGCCGCGCAACCCGCCACCGCGAGCACACCGTCACTCGATACGAACGCGCCCGAGCCCGCCGGCGTGAGGCCGAAACCGGAGTCGGGCCGACGCCGTGGCCCGGCCGACAACGCCGCTTTGCGTTCCTACGACAACCCCGATTCCGCTGAACCAAGCACCACGTCGAGAGCGGTTCGAACTGAAAAACAACCCGCTGCCGATTCCGAACAGCCCGCCGAGGAAGCTCCCAAGTCCCAGTCGAAGCGCTCGCCTGAGCCTGCCAATGCCATCGCTCCGCAAGAACTCGCCGCTGTGGGCCCCGGGCCTCTGCGCTCGGTTCCCGCCGCGTTAGCCCCCGCGGTCAGCCCGCCCGCCGTGGACCTTCCCGAACCGTCTGCGGTTTCCAAGGGGGTCGTCGAAGGGCGGCTCATTCGCAGTGTGCAACCGAAATATCCACCCGAAGCCGTCACCCGTCAAATTGAAGGTTTGGTAGTGCTGCACGGAGTGATCGGAAAAGATGGCTCGGTGCATCAGTTGAAGTCGGTACGCGGCGAGCCCGTGCTGGCCCACGCCGCCATCAATGCCGTCCAGCAATGGCGGTATGAGCCCTACAAGTTGAACGGCGCGCCCGTCGACATGCCGATCGATATCACGATCAACTTCAATCTTCCGAAATAAGTCAGCTCACGAAGGCCAGTTCCTTGGCCCGCTGCGCCGCCTTGACGACAGCTTTGATCAGCGTGACACGCAGCTTGCCCTCTTCCAATTCCAGGATTCCGTCGATCGTGCATCCGGCCGGTGTAGTCACCGCGTCTTTCAGTTGCGCGGGATGATCGCCCGTCTCCAGAACGACTTTCGCTGCCCCGAGAGCGGTTTGCGCCGCCAGCAGAGTGGCGATATCGCGAGGCAATCCGACCTTTACTCCAGCCTCCGCGAGCGATTCCAGGATGATGTAGATGTAGGCCGGTCCGCTCGCCGATAGCCCCGTAACTGCGTCCATGTGCTTCTCATCGACGACTACAGTCCGTCCAAACACGTTGAATAATGACGATGCGAGCTCTACGTCGGCTTGGGCGGCGAACTTGCCCTTGCAGAGCGCAGTCATGCCCGCTTCGACAACGCAGGGGGTGTTGGGCATCGCTCGAACAACCGGGACCTTTGGTTTCAGCGCGCCCTCGATCAGGTGTGTTGGCACGGATGCTGCCACGGAAACGATCAGCTGCTTCGGATTCACGGCGGCGCGGATCTGCTTCATCACATCGACGACTACCGGGGGCTTTACGCAAACGAAGATGATGTCCGCGCCGCGCACCGCTGCGACATTGTCTGTGCCGACCTTTATATTGAACTTATTGGCTAGCGCCCGGGCCCGATCGGCATGAGCCACAGTCGCGGTGGTTGTGGCGGGCGAGATCAGACGCTCTTTCAGTAGCGCTTGCAGAAGGATACTGCCCATCTTGCCTGCGCCCAGGACGGCAACACGCTTGCCGGATACACTGCTGGCCATTTGCGATACCTTCCTCGATTGTGCAGATCGCGTCCAGGACAAAGTGGACGCGCTTGAGAAGCTTCTACATCGTACCAGCCGGGATGTGCCGTTCGCATCACAAGCTCAGATACGGCTCAACTGAAAATTTGCTTGCGCCATGTCGGCGATCGCTTTTCCAATCGGAATCGATGCGGTGGCCGCCGGAGAAGGTACGTTGCATACATGCAGCATCCGCTCTGCCGAAACGAACTGGAAATCATCGACCAGCGACCCGTCTCGCCGCATCGCTTGTGCCCGCACACCGGACCCCCCGGCGACCAGGTCAGCCGCTACGATTTCCGGCACCAGTCTCTGCAAAGAGGCAACGAAAGACTTTTTGCTGATAGACCGGTGAAACTCCCGAAAGCCGTTGCGCCAGTATTTCGCCGCCATTCGCCAAACCCCTGGGTAGGTCGCCTCCGACAAAGCATCCCCGAGATTGAAGTCGCTCTTCGTGTAACCTTCGCGCTTGAATGACGGAACGGCGTTCGGTCCGGCATCGACCCCGCCGTTGATCCTTCGTGTGAAGTGGACTCCCAGAAAAGGGAATCGCGGGTCGGGAACGGGATATATCAGCGCCCGGACCAGGCTCTGGCGCGAGGGCACTACATCGTAATACTCGCCACGAAACGGGATGATCCGCACGTCGGGTTTCAGACCCGCCATGACGGCGACGCGATCGCTGTGCAGCCCGGCACAGTTGATGACAGCGCCAGCCGCTATCGTGCCGGTGCTCGTACGGACTTCGATGCCAGAGTTGCGCCTGCCGAAGCCAGTGACCTCGCATCCGGTACGCACCTCTCCCCCGTTCTCGCGAATGATTTCGGCGTATTTGCGGCTGACCTGCGCGTAGTCGGTGATTCCCGTGCCTGAGACATGCAACCCGCAGAGGCCTCGGGCATGAGGCTCAATCTCGCGCACTTGTTCAGCTGTCAGTGTCCTGATTCCAGAAACACCGTTCGCCTGCCCCCGCAAACGCAATTCCTCGAGCCTTGGAACTTCTTCCGCAGAGGTAGCTATGATCAATTTGCCGCAAATTTGGTGCGGGATGGAGTGCTTTTGGCAAAACTCCACCATCAGGCGCGCCCCTTCTACGCACATGCGCGCCTTCAACGACCCAGGTTTGTAGTAAATGCCGGAGTGAATTACGCCGCTATTGTGTCCACTCTGGTGACGTGCAACGCCGGATTCCTTTTCCGCGACCAGTACTCGCAAAGCGGGGTACCGGCTGGTGAGTTCCATCGCGGTAGACAGACCGACAATTCCGCCGCCGATGACCAAAATGTCGCAGCGTGCCTCGGGCATTTTGTGGTTACTGGACGATCAGCACGGCCGTAGTCGTGTGCGTCGCTCCTCCCGATGTCGCCGTGATTGTAACTGTGTAGTTGCCGGATGGTGTGGGCGCGGCAACCGTCACGAGTGCCGACCCCGATTTGCTTGTGTCCGCCTCTGCCACGGCCGTAACGTTGAATTGCGCTGGTGTAGGTACGCTTGCGGGCGCGGTGTACAGGCCGGTGTTGCTGATCGTCCCAAATGTGCCGTTACCGCTCGGTACGCCGTTGACTTGCCACGTGACCACTTGATTGTTGGAGTTGTTCACGGTCGCAGTAAACGGTTGCGATGAGCCGGTAAACACAGTCTTCGAGGCCGGGCTGACAATCACCGACACAGCCGGTGGCGGCGGTGTTCCGCCGCCCGACGTACCGCCGCCTCCGCATGAAAGCATCGTGGCCAGGGAGAGCAGGAGCGCGAACATCATCAGCGAACCTGGCCGCTTTCGCCGAAACTTGAAGCCAAACCCTCCGACCACGATCCCGAGCACGGGCACCAGCAGCAACGCCAACCCTCTTGCGCCCCCAGCCGGCACGATCGCATTCGGCCCCAATGTCGAGATCGTCAGCGTCACCGTGGTCGCGGCTCCTCCATTGATCGAAGCCGGATTGAAGCTGCACGACGCCCCCGCCGGTAAGCCTGACGTGCAGGAATAATTCACCGGAATCCCAAATGTCGAAGAACCCACAGGCGCGAACGCCAACGTATACGTTGCCTGCTGACCCGCGAGGACCGTTTGCGTAACAGTCCCGTTGCTCACGGTGAAATCGTTGTTCACCGTCAGCGCGACCGGAACTGCATGCGTAATCTTCTGGGCGTCAGTTCCAACTGCGGTGATGTTGAAATTGAATGTCCCAGCACTAGTGCTGTTTACCGTGACGCTGAACGGCGCACCCGCAACGGTTGGCGTAACAGTGGATGGGCTAGAGCTACACGTCGCCGGCGGCGCGCCGGTACACGAGATGTTGACCGGGCTGTTGTAGTTGTTGAACGCTGTCAGCGTGCCGCTCAAGTTGAGTGGCTGATTCACCGTAGTTGTTTGGGATCCCGCATTGGCAAGGAGCAAGAAATCCGGGAACGCCGTCACCACGAAAGTGAGGCTCTGTGTGCGGGTCGCCGCCGGATTGGCCGTGCTCGCAGCCACGGTTACCGCATACGTTCCCGGTGTTGTACTTGTTGTCGTGGAGATGTTGAGGCTTGTCGAGGCTGGGTTCCCTGCTGTCGGATTGACCGAAGCCGGCGTGAACAAACAGGTTGACCCCGCAGGCAACCCACTCGTGCATGAAAGCGTGACTGCCTGGTTGAACGATCCGATCGCGCTCACTTGCAATGATGTCGCGTTGGACGTGTTCGGACGATTGGCGCTGATCGAGCTTGGACTCGGAGCACCCAAGCTGAAGTCGACCACATGCAGAGTCACGCTCTGGTCATGAGTGATTGTGTTCGTATCGGTGCCGACCCCGTGCACATTGAACGTGAAATCTCCGAAACTCCCGTTGGCGGTTGTGACTGAAAACCCGGCGCCCGTCGCCAGTGGAGTCAGGCTGCTTGGGTTCGGCGTGCACGTTGACGGGGGCGCCGTGAACCCCGCCGTGCAAGTCAGGTTCACCGCGCTCGCATAGTTATTGATTCCGCTTAAGACGCCTGCAAAGCTCGCGTTCTGTCCCGGAAATACTGTTTGTGGCGAGTTCGAGATTCCAATGGTGTAGTCGGGAGTGACGATCAGGTTGTATTGCCAGATCCCTCGCCCATAGGTCGAAGCTCGAAGTATCTTCTGACCGCCGAAGTTGAACAACCTCAGCTTGGTGACGGGCACGTTCGGCAAGTAACCCGAAATGCCCGAACTGGCTGCAGGGCCCACTTCACTCCAATTCGCGGCACCGGTGGGACTGGTGAAAACTCCAACATCGGTTCCGACGTAGACGTTAGCTGCGGTCGAATCGATCACCAGCGTGTTCGCGGGTGCATCCGGCAGCGCGCCAGTTCCCAAACCGCTGAAGTCGGTCCACTGTGAGCCGCCGTTGGTGGTCTTGAATACGTGTGCTCCGCCGAAGCCCATGATGGCAACATACGCAGTCTGCCCCGTCGCATCCGAACTATCGACAGCGACGCTGGAGATGGTGTACTGGTTGGGATTGATATTTTGCGTCACGTCCGCCCATGTACTCGGCGGGCCCGCTGCATTCAACGTCCGAAACACTCGACCGCCGGCCGGCGCCGTGGCCTGCAGCGGACCTGAACCTTCTGTCGTCGCATATACGACGCTTGATAGCCCGCTCGCGTCTTTAGGGCCGCCGGCCGCGATTGCACGCACTAAGTTCGTTTCCGTGCCGGTACAGCCGGCAGTGGCGCTGCCCGTTTCGAAATTGAAACTCAGCTGTGTGTAGTTCGCCGCGCCTGCGCCGGGTCCGCGCCACACTCGGCACGTCCCCACCAGCAACTGGCTCGTTGGCGACTGCGGGTCCAGTATGTAGGGCGTATAAAACGCCCCGAGATCGCCGCCCAGGGCACTACTCGTGACAGCCGTGCCGAAGCTATTGATGTTGCATGCTAATCCCGCCGTGCACCGGTATACAGAGACGCTGCCCACGGTCGAATTCGAGGTGAACCATTCATTCGTATTGGCCGGGTTGATTTCGTTGTATCCGCCATCGCCGCCGTTCACGTTGATCCAGCTAGTGCTCGTCGTGGCCTGCCCGGTTGCCGGAGAGCCATTGTCCTGCGTTCCCCCTAGGAGGGTGTTGACACTCGATGGATGTTGCGAAAACGAAACAAACTGCGCCAGAGATCCCAGGTTCCCGTTCAGGTTGTCGAATGCGTTGGTGCCGCTGCAACTGCCACTCATCAGCCCGGAGTAGCCGTCGAGAGCGCGATATACACCTCCATCATTTCCGAAATACATCAGGGCCTTTGAATTGATGACGGCGAAATCAACTGCATGCTCGTCTGGGTGTACATGGGCGATCGATCCGAAGTTCGGCGGACATCCATAGACATGGGTGAGATTAAGCCATGTGGAGCCGGAGCAGCCTGTAGTTGACAGCGCGGTGCATTTGTACTCATTGATAGCGCCGGCGTACACATCGGTTGCCCCTCCGTTCGGCACCGCCGCTAAACTCATATTGAAGAAGTTCTGCAACGTGCCGCAGCCGTGCGTGTCCCCGCAGTTGGCGATCCCCGTTTCGTCGACTGGCGTCCAGCTAGCGCCGCCGTTGATGCTTCGGTAGATGCCCCGGTCAGCGAAAGCCGAATCGATGTACCAGGCGTACATTTCGTTCTTGCCCGGCACCACCGCAAGCTCAGCTCGGAACAGGGGGCAATTGGACGAAGTATTCGCCGGGCAAGCCACCGCGCTCAATCCAGTGCCTGGTTGGGTTGTCAGGCGTGTCCAGTTGATTCCATCGCTCGACGAATAGAAACCATGGAACCGGATCGCCGCAAAGAATCTTCCCGCCGAGGCGTTGTAAACCACGGAAGTCGCCGACGTGGACAGAATTCCCACGCCGCTATCTGTTGGAATCACGTGCGTCCACGTCAGGCCCGCGTTGGTCGAGGTGTAGAGTCCCCGCGAGCTGTTGGCTGTATCCGCTCCGTTTTCGACACCAATGGGCGAAGTGGCAACGGCCGCTACGACGGTGTTGCTCAAGGCTCCGCTCCCGAATGTCATTCGCGACACTGCCAGCCCGACCAATGACAGTGCGCCGTTGTCCGAAGTGGAAATCAGTGTCCACGTGTTTCCGCCGTCCGCTGATCTCAGGAACCCAAGGCCGTAGTACGAATCGACTGCCGCGTTCGCCTCTCCCGTTCCCACGATGATTACGTTGCTGAGATTTCCTGTTTTATTTCCCGGCTGGATCGCTATCGCGCCGAACGACAGCGTTGGCTGATTATCGGTTAAAGGTGTCCAGGTAACCGAAGAAGCCGGGACGGCGGTCGCGTTCGTCGATCGCCAGAGGCCACCAAATGCTCCGCCGGCATAAACCGTAGCCCCCGTCGGGTCGGCCGGATCAATCGCAATTGCATTCACCCGGCCCGTTACCGGTCCGTAGTCCTGGTTGTTGCCGGAATTGGACGCCAGTGGCGCGGGCCCGAGCGACACCCAATTGTTGGTTTGCGCCAAAGCAGCGGCATTTGGCAACGACGCGGCCTTGAGGCGCGCCCTCGCTGACCTCAGTTGCATCTTCTGGCGATGTGCTCGCAGCCGCATTGCAGCTGCCGTCTTTCCTGGCAAGGGCTCCCGGCCCTTCCGAAACCATTGCTCGCGGGCTTGCGGGTTATCCTGGTCCTCATCTTCGATTGGCGATGTTGGCGAAGTTATCTTGGATCCTTGTCCATGAAGTGGGAGGGCACAAGCAAGCAAAAGCAAAAGGATGGAAAAAACGAACAACCACCGAGCGCTGGAATCACTCATGTTCAACCGGCCGCGAAGCGCAGATTCAGGTACTCTGCACCATTGTTCTAAGTGTCGGCGGGCCAAATGCGGCATGTCAATGCGAAAAACCTCAAAACTGATCGACTTGTGCAGCATTGGAACAGCTTCTTGCGTCCGACCGGATGCAAAGTTATGCCCGACTTTATAGAATCGTGACCTATGCGCGATGCTGCTGCCAGAAAGCCCCCCTTTCCCAAGTTTCAGCTGTTCGCGTCTTGCTGCATTCTGGCTTTTCTTTTGACATTTACCGTCCGCCTCGCGGGCCAAATCACGGTTGCTGCAGCCGCGGACCTCGGTCCTGCGCTGCAGGAAGTCACCAGGAATTATCAGCAGAAAAGTGGCCGCGAGATTAAGGTCTCGCTGGGCGCGTCGGGCAACCTCACGCAGCAGATCAAAAACGGCGCTCCCTTCGACATCTTCCTCTCCGCCGACGAAGACTATCCCAAACAGCTCATTGACGGCGGTTTCGCCGACGCGTCATCGTTGTACCGCTACGCTATCGGTAATCTTGTCTTGTGGGTTCCGGCGAATTCCACTCTGGACCCGGAGCGTGCTGGGATGGACGTCCTGCTCGACCCATCGGTTAAGAAGATCGCCATTGCGAACCCGCAGCATGCGCCCTACGGCAAGGCGGCCGTCGCCGCTTTGAAGCAATCTGGCCTCTACGAAAAGGTGACGTCCCGTCTTGTCCTTGGCGAGAATGTCTCGCAAGCCGCCCAGTTCGTCGAATCCGGCAATGCGCAAGCAGGACTGGTCGCGCTGTCCCATGCTCTCGCGCCAGGTATGAAAGAGAAAGGCCGTTACCGGGAAGTGCCCACTGGATCGTATCCGGAACTCGACCAGACAGCCGTGATCCTCTCGCATTCCCAACATAAACAGGATGCCGCGGCATTTCTCGATTACCTCAAGAGTGCCGATGCTCGCGCGGTCCTTCAGCGCTATGGTTTCTCTTTGCCGGGAGATACCCGCTGATGGACTGGCAGGCATTCTGGTTGACAATGCGTCTCGCCGTGCTCGTCGCGGCCGTGCTGGTTGTCATCGGAGTCCCTGTTGCGTACTGGATTACTTTCACCCGCTGGCGCTGGAAATTTCTTGCCGAAGCGCTGGTGGCTCTCCCCATCGTGATTCCGCCAACGGTCCTCGGCTTCTACGTTTTGATCGCGCTTGGTCCGCGCAGTCCGTTTGGACGCTGGTGGGAAGCAATGACGGGGCACTCGTTAGCTTTCACCTTTGAGGGCCTGGTGATCGGATCGATTCTTTACAGCTTGCCGTTCGCGGTTCAGCCGTTTGCCGCATCCTTTGCTTCCATCGATCCACAACTTTTGGCAGCATCGAGTACGCTTGGAGCTTCCCGCATCGCGACTTTCTTTCGCGTGATTCTGCCGTTGTCAACGGCCGGGTTGGTGACCGGCGTAGCCTTGAGTTTTGCCCACACTATGGGCGAATTCGGCGTCGTATTGATGGTCGGTGGAAACATTCCGGGTGTTACCCGCACCGTTTCCATCGCTATCTATGACCAGGTCCAGGTCTCCAACTATGCTGCCGCAAACCAGACCGCCCTCGTCCTGGTTATCATCGCTTTCTTCGTACTGTCCGTCGTCTATGCATTGAACCGCAGGATTTGGGCGATATGGCCGTGGAAATAGAAACCCCAAGCCTCACCGAGCGATCAGACGGGAGCGCCGCATCCGCTCTTTCGGTTTCGATTCGGCGACAGGTAAGCCCTGCCTTCCTGCTCGACGTGGAGTTTTCCGCTCCGCCCGGAATCACGATCCTGTTCGGCTCGTCCGGTTCCGGAAAAACTGCCATTCTGGACTGCATCGCGGGACTGGCCAAGCCTGATGCTGGACGGATCACCGTTGGATCAAGCGTCCTCTTCGATTCCGCCACAAATCGTTATGTTCCGCCCGAAAAGCGCAACATTGGTTACGTCCTTCAGGATCTCGCTCTCTTTCCTCATCTCTCGGTAGAAAAAAACGTTCAGTACGGTCTTGCTCGTTTGTCGAAGGAACAAAGACAGCATAGGACCGAAGCGATCCTTCAGTCCTTTCGCATTGCCCCTCTCCGTTCACGCCGCCCCGCCGAGATTTCCGGAGGAGAGCGTCAACGAGTCGCGCTGGCCAGGTCGCTTGTTACGAATCCATGCGTGCTATTGCTCGATGAACCCCTGACGGGTCTGGATGCTCCCAGCAAGTCGCGCATCATCGATGATCTCCGCGGCTGGAACCAGCAGCATCGGATTCCCATCGTTTACGTCACGCACACTCGCGAGGAGGTCTTTGCGCTCGGTGACCGCGTCGTTGTGCTCGACAACGGAAAAGTCATCGCGATCGGCACTCCTCATGAGGTGATGCGCGCCCCGCGGTCAGAGACGGTCGCTCAACTGGCCGGGTTTGAAAATGTCTTTGAGGCGAAGGTAGCCGCGATCCATGAAAATCGCGGAACAATGACCTGTCATCTCACCGGCAGTTCTGTCGAACTGGAGACGCCGCTAGTCCGGGCCGATCTCAACTCAACGCTGCAGGTAGCCATCAGCGCCGGCGACATTTTGCTTGCCACGATGAAGCCAGAGGGACTGAGTGCGCGGAACCTGCTCGCCGGAACTGTGAGCTCGATCGCGCAACGCGACGTCATCATCGCCGCGACGGTGAACTGCGGCGTTAACATGGAGGTGCATCTCACGCTCGCCGCCCGCGACTCCCTTCATCTCCAGCCCGGGCGCACGGTCTGGCTCATCATCAAAACCCATTCCTGCCACCTGCTGTCGCGTTAGGAATCCGCGCATCGACGACTGGTTCCATCCGAATCACAGCGATCCATTGCCCATTCCGGGCCGCTCCATAGACCAGGTCTCCTCCCAATACCTGGGCCGCTGCCGCGGGAGGTAGGTCCCGATGAAAGCCGAAATAGAGTCGCTGCAAGCGCTCCCACTCCGGCCACCCCGCCAGCAGCGAATGCAGGGGCACGTACTTGGTCGAGAAGACCAGCGCCACGTCATATTGATTTCTGAGGTCGCTAGCCGCGCTGATGTGCTCGAAAGAAAAATTGTCCACCTGGACTACTTTCATTGGACGGCTCAAGTACCCGAGATACGGCCGCGAAATTTCATCCGATGCCGGCCACGCGGTCAACACCCTCGCCATGGGATAACGCGCTTCGAGATACGTTTCGGCGTCCTCGTGCAGCCGGATGTAGTCGCGATAAGCAAGATTGTCTTCGAATGCAAACCCGTATGGCGGGTTGATGAAAATCGAAAGAACAAATCCGGCTACGATCACCGACACCACCAGTCCCCAGTACCGGACCCTCCGCCACAAAGTAGCGACGCAAACAATGATCCATAACGGGTACACGGGAAGCAGGTATCGCGCCAGCAAGGCTCCGCCGACCGCCGCCATAGCGATCAGATAGGCAGCAATCACGACATAGAAGGTCATTTGCACGGAGAACGATATCCGTGGCCGTTCCTGGTTGCTATCGCGGCGTGGAGGTAGCAACATCGCGAATAACATCGCCGCAGTGAGCAGCCACATGTTCATGTAGCCGAGCAGTTGCCACAGGCGCGTGGCCATCGCGAGCATAACCCGCAACGGGTGCAGCGTCGAGCTGACGTTATAGCGGAAGTATTCGGGATTGCCGAACAGGTATCCGGTACGCGTCCAGTGATATCCAAACCATCCCGCCAATGGTAGACCAGGGAAGAGCAGCCAAAACAAAGCTGTCCAGCGTTCACGGCGCTGCGGGTCGTCGCTTGGTGCCCTTACAAGCTGCGCAGAATCCCACACCAACAGCGCCAGCGGCGCGAGAATAGCCGTTTCCTTCGCCAGGCACGCGAGTGAAAACCAAAGCGCGCTTCTCGCCCGCTGCTTTCTCAGATGGCTTAACAATCCCCAGAGCGTGAACCCGGCGGCGGCCATGTCCAGGTGCGCCATCGAGCTCTGACAGAAAAACACGGAGTACAACCCAGTGCACACCGTAGACGCAATGGCTACCTCCAGATTCGCTGCCCAGCGGGCCAGCCGGAACACCCCCGCGAGTGTGAATGTCGCAACCAGCAACATGGCGCTCCGGGTGACGAGCGGTGCAAATCCAAAGATCTTCCACCAGGTCGCCAGCCAGATCATCACCAGTGGAGGATGAGCGTTGCTGACTGTAGATCTTGGAATCAGGCTTCCCGACAACAGCAAATCACGCGCAGCGGGTATGTAGTATCCAGCCTCGTCCCATAAATAAGGAAGGCGCACCAGGCCGATATGCGACAGGAAAGATGCGACAAAGATGACGGCGAGGAGAACGGGCAGACTTCCGGGCTTGTCCGCCAATCCGTGGCTTCGCCGCAGATCGGGCACAGTACCTTCGACTGTGGCCAATCCCATACCTCCCTGCAGGTGTTATAGCTGCCGAAATCGCGCGCGATTTAGTGGACCGGCCCGGCTGCCGACATCCGGGGATCAAGTTTGATCTCCCCGAATGCACCTTCGTACTGAGAAACATTCTGCTGCAGAATCGCAAGCAGTGCCTTAGCCTGCTGCGGGCTCACATAGATGCCCTGAAAATTGCTGATCTCCACCTGGGTTTCGCTCTGCTGCTGCAGTGTTCCAAATACCAGAAAGAAGTCCCAGACACTCACGCGCACCTGCACGCTGTTGGCATAAGTCTCGCGGTAATCGGGAGCGTTGACCAGCTTGATATTGGGCTGTGTAGGGATCGCCATAGCGGAGTTAGTGTACCGAGTTTTCCCGGGCCAAGAAAGTGAACTGACATACACAAAAAAAAAGGAACCCATTGCGGGTTCCTGTTTTCGGATCACTGTCGGCGTTTTAGGCGCTGCGGCGGTCTTCCTCGCGCTCGATTTCCTTTTCTCTTTCGCGCTCGGAGTCATTATCGGACTTCCGAATGGCGTCCTTCACTTTGCCCGCGATGTTCTGGACCTTGCCTTCCGCCTGCTTCATTGCGCCTTTAGCCTGATGCTCTTCGCTGCCTGTCCATTCGCCTGCTTGGCGTTCGACTCGGCCGGCAACGTCCTTCGCTTTGCCTTTGATTTCGTCTTTATCCATTCTTCACCTCCGTATTCAGCCTACCGACGGTACAGCTCTGAACGTATCGGGAAAAGGCTGTAGTACTCGGCTTAATCCCCGTAAAAAGCGCGACGAAACGACACTTTCAGCCCTGTACCAATGGTCAGAAGTATTGAACGAGACATTGTGCAAAACCCTCAGCAACTCACCTCCCGAGGCGGAGCTGGCACAGGCGATCGCGGGTCCAGAACATACAAGGTAGTTACCCGGGGGAACGGTCTCCTTAGGCTCACTAGCACCGCTGTCCGTCCCAAATCCTGGGCACACTTGTCAGCCTTTTTTCCTGCCCCGCTAAAGTTCTCCCAGCTACCACCGATGAAAACGAGGGGGGCCGCAGGTTGCGTCCGCCGGTATCCCGAAGAGAAGTCTGTTATGGGAGACGATTCCGACATCGTCAAGGAATTCTTGATCGAGAGCTATGAGAACCTCGACCGGCTCGATCAAGAACTTGTCGTTCTCGAGAAAGATCCCGCGAACCGCGATACTCTCGCCAGTATTTTCCGCACTATCCATACCATCAAGGGCACTTCGGGATTTCTCGGCTTCAACCAGTTAGGGGCACTGACCCACGCCGGCGAAGGTTTGTTGACCCAGTTGCGCGATGGCCTGCTCACCTTGCACCCGGAAATTACCACTGCATTGCTGGCGATGGTGGACGCAGTTCGCCAGATTCTCAAGACCATCGAAGCTGACGGATGCGAACAGCAACGCGACGACCGGAATCTGATTGCAACCTTAACCCGGCTGCAGCACAAACAAGTCGAGCCTGAAGTCGCCGTCGTAAAGAACGCCGATGGGGAATCCCAGGGACCTCGCCCCTCCAACCTTGGCGAAATCCTGGTCCAACGGCAGGCCACCACCGAGAACGAAGTTCGTAAAGCCATCGAGCAACAGCAGGCAGGAGATCCGCGCCATATCGGCGAGATTCTCGTCGAAAAGGGCGCGGTGAAACCGAGCGACGTCGTTGAGGCCCTCAAGGTACAGCGCCAGTCACGCGGGATTGGCGACAGCACGATCAGGGTCGATGTCAGTCTTCTCGACACGCTGATGAACCGTGTCGGCGAACTCGTCTTGCTGCGCAACCAGATTGCGCAATACACGAATTCATCCGCCGACCCTCGCCTGTTAGCCACCCGCCAGCGTCTCAACCTCATCACCACCGAGCTGCAAGAGAGTGTCATGAAGACTCGCATGCAGCCCATCGGGAATGTCTGGGGCAGATTTCCGCGGACCGTCCGCGATGTCGCCGTCAGTTGTGGTAAGCAGGTCGAAATCGAGATGCAGGGGAGCGACACGGAGCTTGACAAGACCATTATTGAGGCGATTGCCGATCCCCTCACTCACCTCGTGCGCAACGCAGTCGATCACGGTATCGAATCGCCCGCGCAACGCCAGGCTGCAGGGAAGGGAACTGCCGGACGGCTGGTCTTACGCGCTTTTCATGAAGGCGGTCAGGTCAACATCGAAATCACCGACGATGGAGCCGGACTGAATTACACGAAGATCCGCAGCAAAGCGGTGCAGCAAGGGCTCATCACCGCCGACCAGGCGGCCCGGATGAGTGACCGCGAGGTCGGAAACCTCATTTTCCTCCCCGGTTTTTCTACCGCAGAAAAAGTAACCAAGGTCTCTGGCCGGGGCGTAGGCCTCGATGTCGTTAAAACCAACATTGAGAAAATCAGCGGCGTGGTCGATGTGCACTCGATTCCCGGACAGGGTACGTCCGTACGCATCAAAATCCCGCTGACCCTCGCCATCATTCCCGCCCTGATCGTAATCAGCGCCGGAGAGCGCTACGCGATCCCTCAGGTGAACCTTCTCGAACTGCTGAAGCTCGAAGGCGAACGCGCGCGCACAGGCATTGAGTTCGTACATGGCGCGCCCGTTACCCGCCTGCGCGGGACACTCCTGCCCCTCGTCTATCTGAGTCGCGAACTAGGTATTCACGGGAGTAATGGTATTGGCCAGTCAGAATCCGTGAACATCGTTGTCTTGCATGCCGGGGACCGGAAATTCGGCTTGATCGTTGACGAGATTAACGACACAGAAGAAATCGTCGTGAAGCCGCTCGGCAAGCAGCTGAAGAGCATCGGTGTCTTCGCCGGCGCCACCATCATGGGCGACGGCAAGCTGGCTCTCATTCTCGACGTTCGAGGTCTGGCTCAGAACGCTCGCGTACTCGCCGGCATTCGCAACCACGGTGTAGCGGAACACGCCAACCCACAAATCTCTAACCTGCCGAGCGTGGTTCAACAGAATCAGGCAGTCCTGCTGTTCCAAACCGGAGGCCGGGAGCGCTTGGCCATCGATTTGGCGGAAGTAACGCGCCTCGAAGAATTTCCCGCAGATGCTATTGAGATCACCGGATGCCGCCGCGTTGTTCAATGCCGCGGCCAGGTCCTGCCTCTGTTTTCTTTTACCGAACTACTCGGCAGCGGGGCGCCTCCCGTGCATGACACAGAAAGTAGGTCCTGTCACGTAATCGTCTTTACCGGCAATGGGTACAGCGTAGGTCTGGTTGTCGAGCAGGTCCTCGACATCGTCGAGGAGCGCATTGAACTTCAGCCCAACACCGCTCGCCCCGGAGTGCTGGGTTCGGCCATCATCCAGCAGCGTGTCACTCAGGTGCTGGACGTTCCTGCGCTTTTGGCGACAGTTTCATCGGGCGCATTGCATATGGCGGCACACGCCTGAAGGAGATTTTGGTGCTCACGCGCCAGCAGTTCTGCACATTTTTCGTGAACGACCGCTTCTTCGGTATCCCGGTGGACAGGGTCCAGGAGGTCATTCAGTGGCAGGACATCACTCGCGTGCCGCTTGCGTCGAACGTGATCGAAGGCCTGATCAACTTGCGTGGGGACATCGTTATGGCGGTGGATCTTCGCCGGCGGCTTGCCATCGGGGATCGGCCGGCGACTGTCGCGCCGGTGAATGTTGTGGTGCGCTGCGCCGATGGACCAGCCAGCCTGCTCGTCGACAGTATCGGTGACGTCGTCGAAGTCGATCAAGGCAGCTTTGAGAATTCGCCGCCCGGGCTGGAGGCGAACATGCGAAGCCTCATCACGGGTATCTACAAGCTGCCCGGAAAGCTGATGCACGTCCTGGATATCGATTCGGCTTGCCAGATTCTCAACGATGGGGAGCCGGCTTAGCCATGGTGACGCTCGGAGCAGCGCATTCAGGTTACCGCGAAAGGACGAAACATGTCTGACTGGAACCTCAAAACAAAACTGGGTGTGAGTTTCGGAGTGCTGCTCGCAATTATGGGCATGGTCGGCGCGATCGGATGTTATGTCACCTACGGTCTCTCCGACACCCTCGACAAGGTGGTGAGCCAAGCCCGAACGCAGAACCTGTGCGTCGCCATGAGAGCTGCCCTGGAAAAACAACGAGCGGACGTCCGCGGGTTCCTGCTCACCGGTAGACAAGAGTTGGCCCAAGCCGACTCGGAAAACCAGTCCGACTTCAAGAGGATCGCTGACGCGCTGGGATCAACCCTCGAGTCCGACGCAGCCAAGAAGATCTTTTCCGGCATACAGGCAGATTTCGCGGAATGGAGAGCCCTTGCCGACCGGCAAATGGAGTTGCGACGCGCCGGCCGACAAAAGGAAGCGGTCGCTCTGGTGTTCGACACGCACGGCTCCCAGCTTCGTTCACGGCTCAACATGCGGCTCGACGAACTGGACGACGCGATTGACAAGCAAGTCAAATCGGCCATCGCCGACGGCGATGCCAGTGCGTGGCGTTTGCGATGGATAATCGCCATTTGCACCGTATTCAGCATTGTCTTGGGATTTTTCGCCACCAGCCTGCTGGTGCGGTCGGTCACCGGCAACGTGACACGCATGAGTGCGATGATCGAGCAGATTGCCGCCAACAATCTTTCGGTTGAGGACATAAACGTCACCGCCAATGACGAAATCGGCAAAGCTGCCGCCGCGCTCAACCTAATGAAGAACAGTCTCCGCGGAGTCGTGCAGTCTATCGCCAGCACCGCGGACCAGGTTGCCAGCGCCAGCAAAGAGCTTTCCGGGAACAGCCAGCAGATCACGGCTAACTCCGAGCAGACGTCCACCCAGGCCCAGGTTGTATCCACCGCCAGCGAGGAGGTGAACCGGAATCTGCAAACCGTGGCCACCGGCGCTGAGCAGATGAGCAGCAGTATTCGCGAGATCGCTAAGAACGCTCATGAGTGCGCAAGAGTTGCCACCGGCGCCGTCACCATCGCCGACGAAACTAACCAGATCGTCAACCAATTGGGCATGTCGGGTACTGAGATCGGGCAGGTCATCAAAGTCATTACGTCCATCGCACAACAGACCAACCTTCTCGCTCTCAACGCCACCATCGAAGCCGCCCGCGCCGGGGAGGCAGGGAAAGGCTTTGCCGTGGTTGCCAATGAAGTCAAAGAACTCGCCCGGCAAACGGCTAAAGCCACGGAAGACATTGGCCGCAAAATCGAAGCCATCCAGAGTGACACCAAGAACGCGGTGCGAGCGATCGCCCAGATCAGCGAAGTGATCAAGCAGGTCAATGACATCTCGAACGCCATCGCGACTGCGGTAGAGGAGCAGAACGCCACCACGAATGAAATGGCTCGCAACGTGAGCGAGGCCGCGCGCGGTTCCACGGAAATCACCCGCAACATTGCTGGGGTTGCCGAGGCCGCCCAGAACACCGCTCAAGGCGCAAACGATTCCTCCAACGCGGCCCAGTCTTTGGCCGATATGTCCGGTAAGCTGCGTGAACTGGTTACGCAGTTCACCTTGGCCGATGCAGAAAACGCGCCCGTGCCGCTCGCGCAGAAGTCCATGCGTGCCCGTGCCGGCGCCTAAGTTCGACCGCGCGCCCAGCGGACAGCAGCCCGCCGGCCGCACTCGGTCCACAAAAGGTTTATGCCCGTTCGCGTCTTACTCGTCGACGATTCCGTAATGGTTCGGAAATTGTTGCGCGAAGCTCTTTCGTCGTCTCCGCAACTCGAAGTCGTGGGCACGGCAGCGAGCGGTGCGATCGCACTCGCCCAAATTCCCCGCCTGCAGCCCGATGTCGTCACTCTCGACGTCGAAATGCCCGGCATGGACGGTATTCAGACACTGAAACAAATTCGGAAGTTCTACCCAAAGCTGCCGGTCATCATGCTCAGCACACTTACCGAACGAGCGGCGGCGAGCACGCTCGAAGCTCTTGCCCTGGGTGCTTCCGATTACCTGACTCAGCCGAGCCATACTCCAACCCTCTCCAGCGTCCTCGAGCAGGTGCGCCAGGAGTTGATCACAAAAATTATTTCGCTTGGCTCTCACTCTAAGCCGGTTCTGAGCGTAGCGCTCGCGCCGGCCAGTCGGAAATCCCTGTGCCAACGGATCGATGTGGTCGCCATCGGCGTTTCCACCGGCGGACCCAACGCGCTCGCCGAAGTCATTCCCCGTTTACCCGCTGATTTCCCCGCACCGATTGTGATCGTTCAACACATGCCTCCGTTGTTCACTCGGCTTCTGGCTGAGCGTCTCGCCTCGCAATCCCGGATCCGCGTTCACGAGGCGCAAGCCGGAGCGATCCTGCAAGCTGGACATGCATGGATAGCTCCCGGCGACTATCACCTCGCAGTCGTGCGCAACGGGTCGGGGATCGCTCTTCGGCTCAACCAGGAAGCCCACGAAAACTCGTGTCGCCCCGCTGTCGACGTGCTCTTCCGGTCGGTCGCCCAGATCTACGGTCCTGGCGCACTGGCCATCATCATGACCGGAATGGGATCGGACGGAGCCCGCGGTGCTGCCCAAATTCGCGAAGCCGGAGGAGAGATCTTTGTGCAGGACGAAGCGTCCTCCGTGGTGTGGGGCATGCCCGGAGCTGTTGTCGAGGCCGGGGTTGCCGACAAAATCTGCCCACTCGACCAGCTTGCCACTGAGATCATTCGTCGGGTGCGGGTCGGCCGGGCCCTGGCCGCCGCTTCCTCTCCCGCCGACGCAACCAAACGGAGTAGTTGATTTATGGCTACTGCACGAGCAATTGCCAGACCCGACGCCGCTGACCTCACCGATCCCGCTTACCTGAAGATCCGTGACCTGATTTACCGCACTTCGGGCATCTATGAGCCAGAAGAAAAACTCTATCTCCTGGCTTCGCGGTGTGCGCGGCGGATGAAAGAAGTCGAGGCGAAGAGTGCCGCCGACTACCTGCAACGCCTTATCGGTCACCCAGACCGCGATTCCGAGTTGCGCTCACTGCTGAATGAAATCACCATCGGCGAGACCTACATGTTTCGCAGCCCGCCTCAACTCGAGGCGTTGCGCAATGTAATCCTTCCCCAGCTCACTAAGTCGAAGGCCGCTATGGGATTCAAGCGGCTGCGCCTCTGGAGCGCCGGGTGTTCGACCGGAGAAGAGCCCTACACGCTCGCCATGTTCTTGCTCGAGGAAAGCGCCACGCGCCTGGCCGGCTGGACATTCGACATACTTGCCACCGACTTGAACGACAATTCGCTTGCCACTGCCAGGGCCGGTATTTATGGAGACTACTCCTTGCGGAACACACCCGAGGCGCTAAAACGGAAATACTTCACAGCTCACGATGACAAACACCTGCAGGTAAGCGACCAGCTCAAATCAGTCGTTCGCTTCGATCGCGTCAATCTGAACGACGACCAACGAATGGCCCTGCTCAAGGGTATCGATCTTATCTTCTGCTGCAATGTACTCATCTACTTCGACCTGAATTCCAAGCGCAAGGTGATGCAGCATTTGTATACCAATATTTTGCCCGGCGGTTATCTCTTTCTCGGGCACGCTGAATCGCTGTACCACGTCGATGATCGCTTTCAACTGGTCCATTTTCCCGGCGCAATCGCGTATTGGAAAGCGCCGGCCGGAGCTGCCGGAGTCAAGCAACCATGAACTCGCAACCTCTCGAGCGTATTCGCCCAAAAATCGAAGCCCTCAATGCTATCCCGTCGATCCCCGCCATTATCCTTCCTCTTACATCATTGTTGCAGGCCCCGCCAGACCAGGTGGACATCGACAAGGTCGTGGAACTTGTGTCGTACGACAGCAGCATTGCTGCCCAGTGCCTCCGTTTGGCGAACTCGCCTCTGTTCGGAAGGAAGAACACGGAGACAGTCCGCAGCGCCGTCATGGCTCTGGGCCTGAAGAGGGTCGAGGCGATCTTGCTGGGCTGTTGTTTAAACCGGGTAGTGCCCGCGGACAAATGGAGTTTCGACGCGGTCACCTTCTGGCGTCATTGCCTAGGCTGCGCTCTCGTCAGCCGCAAATTGGCGAAATTGATTGGATACGATGATCCCGAGAAATCCTACCTGGCCGGGCTGATCCACGACCTCGGCATCTTGATCACCAACATTGCCTGTGCCGATGAGTTTCGCGCATGCATCCAGGATGCGCGTGAACGCCACGTTTCGCTTTACCAAAACGAGCAGCAGCATCTTGGGTTTACGCATTGCGACAGCGGCAAAATCCTGGCGCAGCGTTGGAAGTTTCCCGCCGATCTGGTCCAAGTGATCGAATTTCACCACAACGAAGCTGAACTGGCATCGCGACCGCTGCTCTCGTTGGTACATCTCAGCGACCTATTGTGCCGGGTACGCAACCTGGGATACGGGTATTACGAAGCCATGGGCGTGCACTTCGCCGGCAGCCCGGCATGGGAAAGTCTGGCGAAAACTTATCCGGCACTCGCCAAGGCCGATCTCGCACGCCTCACCATGGATCTCGACGGAGCTATGGATGAGATCGCCACCGTCGTCGACACCGTGTTCGCAACCCCTGCAGCATCGCACTGAAACGGTGGAAACTTCGGCGCGATCGCCTCAGCGTCTAACTCTGTGGCTCGATGGAGACCGAGAACGGGAATCCTTCGAACAGAAGATTAACCTGGATCCTTCCGGCCGGACCCAGCGCAGCGAAGTCCGTTCCGCCCGTCACTCTAGGCAGGGAAACTGTGGTCGAATCACGAATGCCGCCAAGTCTGCTCTTGAATCCGCCGGCAATCATATTGCAGATCTCTCCGAGGGCGTCGTACATGTGTGGCTCGGCGGCGCTGACATCCACTCCCAGCATCTTCGAGGACATCAGGATGGCCGCCTTGGCGCTGCAGCGAAGCGTCATCATCCCGGATACCTGCCCTGTAAGCCCGATCATGGCGGTGGTGTCGAACTGATCGGCCGCGCAAGGCCCTTGCATAGGACGAACGCGGCTACGCAACATCTGGTCAAACACTTCCCGCACCGCGAGCTCCAGCAGCGGCCCCCAGCAGTCGCGACTACTGTCCCCAGCCGGTGTTGCTTTGCTTGCGTCCATACCCTCAGCCGAGCAGTGGAAGCACGTGTTCTTTGACCTGATCAGCGGTGAATGGCTTGCGCATATAGCCGGCTGCGCCCGCCTCGAGCGCCCGCGACACGTGAGTTTCGCCGCCTTCGGTCGTAATCATCACCACACGTGCTTCCTTGGCGTTTTCCACTCCCCGCAACTGCCGCAGCAATTCCAAGCCGTCCATTACCGGCATATTAATGTCGCAAAATATGAGATCCACTCGTTCCTTCTTTAGCAGTGCTAGTGCCTCTGCGCCGTTTCCCGCTTCAAACACCTGCCCCAGGTTGATCCCGGCTTGGCGCAACGACCGCTCCACGATTTTCCGCATCACTGACGAATCATCGACGATGAGCACTCGTACGTTGTCCATGGATTCTGATCCTTTGTCGCTTCTCTCGGCGCGATAATGCGCCTCTATGAATGCATCGGCAGAGGCGGGCAGGACTTTATGAAGCCACGGTGGAATAGACACGGCGGGGCGTGCCGGTCGACGAACTCGGTGCGGCCGTTTTGCTGGAACTGCACGAACTTAGAGCGAACTCGCCTGTCGGCCTGCCCTGTTCTTTACTCGTTCGACCAAGTCCTTCGTGACGGGTACTTCCACTCCAAGGCGTGCCGATCCATGCAAGATTGGGCCGGCAATTGCATCTAGCTCAGGCACATTCCCCCGGTCGACATCCTTTTGCATCGAACTGCGCATGTGTCCAGGCAGCCCTCGAATCATGGCAATCAACGGTTCCGGCTCCACCTTCGCGCCTGCTGCTCGCGCCACTGCGCACGCTTCCACCACGGCAGCTTCCAGTCGAGATTGCCAACTTACATCGGCGGCTACTTCGCCGATGGTTTTATTGGCTGCAGTTGTCGCGAGCGCGATCGGACCGAGGAACACCAGCTTGCTCCACAAGAGCGTGACTTCGTCATCGAGGAAGGTGCACGTGAACCCAAGCCCCTGCAGTGCATTCAAGGTGTTCTCCAGCACTGCTCGTCCCGCCGACGAAACATTCAGCCGGGCAAATGGCGAGCGGTGCACGATCTGCCCGGGAGCTACCCGTTCCGATTCGACGGCGATGGTCGCCGCGATAACACGACTCTTGCCGTATCTCTCGCGTAACATCGCGACGTGATCGATTCCATTCAGCAGCGGAACGATGGCGCGAACACAATTTGGATCGCGCAGCGAACCCAGCGATTCCTCCAGCTGAGGTGCCTTTACAGTGATCCATAACACGTCGGCTGCGGGAACGACGTCGGCCTTCTCCGCCTCCACCCTGAATTGTCCAAATGGACTCTCCAGGTGAAGATTCGTGGGATAGTCCTTCAGCCTGTCGCTTCGCACGACCACAGTTACCCGATTGCCTGTTTTGGCCAGGCAGGCTGCAAGCAAACCTCCGACTCCCCCGGGGCCCAGGATGGCATGGTGCATATACACTCCGATCCGCGATTGATTACTGACGGATGCCTTCGGCCGCTAGCTGGTCGCAGCGGATCCCCCGTCACTGAACTGTGACGTAAACCGTGGATTGAAAATACCGCCCCAGCGCATCTTTAGCCTGTACCGTCACGCGTCGTGTGCCCGGTGCCATGGGCAACGTAGTCTGAAGGGTGCCGCCCGAGCCCGTCCATTGTTTCACGCCGTCCACCCAGATGAACATGTTGGTTACGGCGGCGGACGAATCTCTGCTTCCTGCTACGATTGCGACTGGAGATTTAACCGTGGCATTTGGCGCCGGCGTGCAGATCGTCACCGACGGATCGGCCGAACTGAGGGCGCACGGTGGCGCAGTGGAGTTCACGTTGACGTAAATCGTCTGCGTGAATACCTGTTTCAATCCATTGATCCCTTGGACCGCCAGCTGGTGTGTGCCGGGTGCGAGTGCAACCGAAGTGTAAAGCAGCGCTTGTCCAGTATTGAAGACTTTTTTTCCATCCGCCCAAATGGCCAGCGAAACCAGCGGTGCCGAAGAATTTGTTCCCGCAACGACCTTCACCGGCGAGCTGACCGTCGCGCCACTCTTCGGAGTGCAGATCGTCACAGATGGATCGGTTGCACTCTGTGGGCACGGAGGCGTCGGCACCAGGAAAAAGTCGAGTTGATTCGAGAAGTAGTCGTTGAGAGCCGCTGTTTGACTTGCTGTCTTGTAGCCCGCCGCAACCGAACTCGCCGGAACCTGTCCTGGGGAGAAGGTCAGCGCGTAGTACCCGTTTGCATCCGTCCGCGCGGTTACTCCCCCTACGTTTACCGTCGCTCCCGCAATCGGCTTGCAGCTCGCCCCGTATCCCGAGGTTCGCACCCGCCCCGTGATCTTCGCCACGCCGCTTGTGGGAGAAGCGTCCTTGTGCCACTTGACGGTGAACTGATTCGCAGCATCTGTGAGGTAAAGGTTGGTGTACGGCGAATAGCTCTGCACCTGGATGCTGTTGTTGGAGGGGGAAAATCGCATGATCCGGAAATATCCGTTCCCCCCATTGGTCCAGTCCTGCCAGTTGGCAAAGAATTGATGAACGAAGTTTCCGTTTACGCCAACGTCGGAGCGCCGTGCCGAAAAAGTGTTAGTGATGTGACCGCTCACCACGACACTCACATTGGCGTACTGGCTGAGCAGGTTTGACCAGAGCATGGCCCCGTCGTTATCGCCGACCATGTCCGCGGTATCACACTGATCCACCGTTGTGCCGTCATTAAACAGGTAGCTGTGCGTGACGACGATGATCTCCTTATCGGTGTTGGAGCTCAACACCGACTTGGCCCACGCAACCGCACCGCTTCGAGGTACAAACTCCAGCACTAGAATCAGGTAGCTCTTGCTGCCCCAGGTGAACATTTCATAGAAATTCTCGTTGCTGCCGCTGGGGTAGTTTGCGGCAGAGTAGTACGGCTTTCCAGAGTATCTCGGCGGGCCCAAGTACTGATTGAACTGGGTAGCTTTCCGACTCGTGGGTGGCACCGAGTCGTAATCATGGTTCCCCATGGCAAGCGCATAAGGCACATTGGCCTGGTCAAGAATGTCTACGGAGTGCACTGCGCGCGCCCACTGCGTCGCGTCGGTCGCGGTGTTCACAATGTCACCGACACCGATAACGAGTTTTATGTTCTGCGCGGCCGCGTTGCTTGCGATCCACTGCGCCTGCGAATCAAAAATATATGGATAGGACTTCGAATAGATTTGGCTATCCGGAAGCACCACAATGGTGAAATCTCCAGGAGTCAGGCCACAGAGGGGAATTGTCGTAAGGATTATCAATGACAGCCACAGACGGAAGCGCATAAGGCCACCTCAAGACAATGCTTCGGGTGGGGACAGAACAAAGTCCGAGAACGCCAGTTGGGGGATAGAAGCCGATCAGGGGCTTGACTGCTCTCACGCAACTTTTTTGGTTTGACTCTACCTTCGCAAACCCGCGATGTCTGTGCCGTGACGGAGGTCACGAAACGCGGGTTGCGTTGGCCTGAATGATGACATCGAGTCTCGGAAGCAAAAAAGCCCGTCCGCGGCGGATGGGCTTTTTTAGTTTAGGGCCTAGCCGGATGTTCCAACTTTCACGTTCTCTCGCCCTTGGGGCTCCAATTCAGGACCGTGTAGCGTCAACAACCGGGTTGACCCCGAAGTGTAAGAGAACGGCTCATTTTGCGACATGGCACGTGTGGGGGGCGGGCTGCTGGCTTTTTGAGGCGTAACTCAGTTGTTCTGTATTGGTCGCCTTTGAAGCGACAGGGCGTGATCGCATTGATGCCGGAGCGAAGATCCAAGGAATCGCGAGAGATGGTTGGTGCGAAAGGGGGGACTCGAACCCCCACGGTTTTACCCGCCAGATCCTAAGTCTGGTGCGTCTGCCAATTCCGCCACTTTCGCATGCGCGCAGATACCAACTGAGCTTGCACTGCGCCCCTCCATTGTAGCGGTTTTGTGCGTTTTTTCAGAGAAACGACAGAAGTTACTCATATGTGCTGTCGGTGCGAAGAGTGCCATATCTCTGCAAAAGATCTGTGACTCTGCTTGACACTGCACCAGGATTGCAGCATAATACCGGCTCTAAATATGCTGTTTCGCCGATTTACGTCCGCATTCTTTTTCCGCTACTGGCGTTCGAGTAGCGGCGCGGACGAGGCGTGGCAGTAGAGCAATCGTAAGGTAAACGCCAAGTTTAGAAGTTCCGCAGCCGCGACTCACAAGGTCGCGGCTTTTGCTTTTGTCGGAAGTGGAACTGCGGGCGTCCTCGCCCGCAGACCGAAGGCTCTCAGCTTCCAGCTCTCAGTGGTCTTGAGCTGAAGGCTGATAGCTGACGGGCTGTGAGCTGCGTACCGCGGTCGCCACCAGGCCCGGGGAACACAAGGAGAGTCATGATCGTCAACATGCGAGAGCACGCAACCGAACAGGAAATTCAACACATTATCGACCGCGTCAAAGAGGCCGGGTTCCAGGCGCACGTTACCCGCGGCACTGAACGAACCATCGTCGCCTGCGTCGGCAGTGGAGGTCGCCGCCATGAGCTCGAGGCCCTTGCCGCAGCCCCGGGCGTTTCCGAAGTCGTTCCCATTGCCCAGCCCTTCAAGCTCGTCAGCCGGCAGGTCAAACCGCACCGATCGACCGTGAATGTCGGCGGCGTCATCATCGGTGACGGCAGCTTCGTCGTCATGGCTGGCCCCTGCTCGGTCGAATCGCGCGAACAGCTATTCTCGACGGCCCAGGCCATCAAAGCCGCGGGCGCGACCATTTTGCGCGGCGGCGCTTACAAGCCCCGAACGTCTCCTTACGAATTCCAGGGTCTCGGCGTCGAAGCCCTCCGACTACTGCTGGAGGTGAGGCAACAGGCCGGGCTGCCCGTTGTCACCGAGGTGATGAGCACTGAAGATGTCGACCTCATCTGCGAGCACGCCGACATGCTTCAGGTGGGCGCGCGCAACATGCAGAACTTCGCCCTCCTGCGGCGTCTCGCCACAGCAAAAAAGCCGATCCTGCTAAAGCGTGGCCCCTCGGCCAGCGTCAAGGAGTGGCTGCTCGCCGCCGAATATCTTCTCGCCGGAGGCAATCCCGACGTCGTGCTCTGCGAGCGCGGTATCAAGACCTTCGAAACGGAAACCCGCAACACCCTCGACTTGGCCTCCCTAGCGCTGGCGCGGGAGTTGTCGCACTTGCCCGTCGTAGCCGATCCGTCTCACGGGACCGGGCGTCGTAGTCTGATTCCGCCGATGTCGCGTGCCGCAGCCGCAATGGGCGCCGACGGATTGATCGTAGAAGTTCACCCATGTCCGGAGAGGGCGCTGTCCGACGGAGCGCAGTCCCTTGACTTCGACGGGTTCCGGGATCTGATGGATGCCCTGGCAGCTCCAATGCGGCCGGCAGTCGTTCTCGGAGGTACGGTGGCGTCGAGCGCACGCCCTGAATTGAGGAGTTAGGCGGCGGCGCTTACATGGAAGCGCTCGCATAAGACAAAGCTTCTGTTGTCCCTGTGCCTTGTTGTTAATCCGGGTTAACGCGCGACGGCTGGATAGTCCGACTTCAGGGCCCAGAGCAGGGCGATGATCCACCCGATCGCTGTCCATCCTAGAAACAGGTTCAACAGGAAGATCAGCAGCGTGTCGCGCTTGTTCCGCGCCAGCGCGACAATACTCGGGGTAAAGTACAGGAAGAATCCAAAGCCGAAGAACGGGAAAAAGAAGAAGTGTGCAACGAGATGCATGATCTTTCACCTCTCGTGTCTATTTCGGGACCGGTTGTTTCTCATGCGAGGCGGCCAAAATAGACGCGCGTCTTGTAGTCGAATTCCACCTTTCCACTCTTCTGATACGTATCGAAGACCTTCCGCAGTTCCCTTAACATCGGTTCGTGATTCGGCTCACCCGGGGCCGGTGTATACGATGACGACAGCAGTCGCCCGGCCAGTCCCTCGTAGTCGAACGCCTGCCGATAATCGAAGACCCGGGACTCGAAAGGCTTTGGCGCGAAAAACGTATGCAGCGTTGCTGTTGTACGCTCATGCCGGACCTCGGCGTAGTCTGTGCCATATCTCAGCAACAACTCTTCATACGCCCGGAGAAATGGTGTCGAGTCCGTGCACCTCTCGTTCCACACCAACACCGTCCATCCTGCGGGCTTCAGGATGCGCAGAAACTCGCGACGTGCGGCGTCTCGGTCGAACCAGTGAGCTGCCTGGGCCGCGGTGACCAGGTCCATGCTCTGGTCAGGCAGTCCCGTCGCTTCAGCCTTGCCGGCTACGCTGTGAAATCTCGAGTAAACACCGACATATTCCTCGCCCGCCTTTCGCATCTCAGCATTTGGTTCGACGCCGTAGACTTCGTTGCCATTTTCCAGCAAAAGCTTCGTAAACAGACCTGTGCCGGAAGCCACATCGGCAATGACCGAAGAAGGAGTGAGGCCGCATTGCGCCCGCAACAGTTCCACTATCTCGGGCGGATAACCCGGACGGTATTTTGTGTACTGGTCGACGCGCGAAGAGAACCGCTGCGTGGGATCGATCGCCGGCATGAATCCAGTTTAACGAACCCTTCATCTCGTAGGAGTACAATCAGAATTTTTCCGGGATAGCTTCCCGTTTCACCATGACATCGCGTTTGCCTATCAGAGGAGTGGAAATGCCAGCCTTGCAGGTTGGCGATGAGGCGCCCGACTTCGACTTGCCGGCGCTCATCGCCGGAGTCAAAAAGCGCTTCCGGCTCAGCGAACATCGTGGAAAGAAGAACATTGTCCTGGCTTTTTATCCTTTCAATTGGGACCCTGTTTCCGACCGGCAGATGATGGCCTTGCAACTCGATCGCGCGGCCTTTGTCGACCTTGCTACCGAGACCGTCGCGATATCGGTCGAGTCGATCATGAACACCACTGTTTGGGAACGCGAGATTGGGCCATTCGATTTTCCGATGTGCAGCGACTTCTGGCCGCACGGAGCGGTGGCCCAGCGCTATGGTGTGCTGCGTACCACCGAACCCGCGGCGGGAGCCTGCGCCCGCGCGGTATTCATCGTGAATCGCGATGGCGGCATCGCCTTCCGCCGCGTGTACGATGTAGCTGAGGTGCCGCCGATCCAGGAAACATTGACCATACTGCAGCGAATCTAAACCCGGTGCTTTCTCGGTGTGCCTTTGTGCCCTCTGTGGCAAAGGTTCGTGACGCCTTGCGACTGAATTCGAACCATTTCGGAGCCCATGAGACCTCTTTCCGGATTCCTTGCCGCGTTCTTAATCACGTTCTCATCAGTTGGAACTTATCCTCCCGCGATATCAGTTGCGGCCGGCGGCGCTCCCTCGAATGCCGCGCCCATCTTCGGTTTCCGCGATCCCGCTATCCAGCGCGCAGCCGAGGCACGCTTCTTGGCTGTTCCGGATCCGAAACTCGCCGAAGGCCACCTCAAGACGCTCACCCAGGCTCCTCACATTGCGGGCTCCGCCGAAGACAAAGCGACCGCCGACTATGTTGCCTCCAAATTCCGCGATGCTGGGCTCCAGACGGACATTGTCGAATACCGCATCTGGATGAATTACCCATCTGACATCAGCGTCGAGATGACAGCGCCTGCGGACGTGAAGATGCGCGGCCCTACGCGCGAACATGTGGACGGAGATCCTTACCAGGACGACCCGCGCGTGGTCACTCCGTATGCCGGAATGTCTCCCTCTGGAGATGTCGAGGCGGATGTCGTTTACGCCAACTATGGATCGCCCGACGATTTCAAGAAACTCGAGGCCTTGAAAGTCGACGTGCGCGGCAAGATCGTGCTGGTGCGCTACGGTCAGAATTTTCGCGGCGTTAAAGCCTACGTTGCGCAGGAGCACGGTGCTGCCGGCGTGATCATCTACTCCGATCCGGCTGACGACGGCTGGAAGAAGGGTGATAAATATCCCAAGGGCCCGTGGCGTCCCGACACCGGCGTGCAGCGCGGCTCGATCGGCTACATGTTCAAGTTTCCCGGCGACCCCACGACGCCCGGCGGTGCGTCGGTTCCATCATTGCCTGACTCACAGCGCATCTCGCCCGAGCAGTCCTTACAAATGCCGAAGATTCCAACCACGCCGCTTTCCTATCACGACGTGTGGCCGATTTTATCGAATCTCGGTGGACCTGAGTCGCCGCGCGATTGGCAGGGCGCGCTGCCGTTTACCTATCACGTAGGCCCCGGTCCGGTGCGAGTGAAAATGCATCTCAAGCAGGACTACGCGTTCCGAACGATTTGGGACGTGATCGGCACGATTCCGGGCACCCAATCGCCGGAGCAGTGGGTGGTCGCCGGCAATCATCGCGATGCATGGGTCTACGGCGCAGTTGATCCCAACAGCGGGACGACCGCCCTGCTCGAAGCCGTCCATGGTATCGGCGAACTGCTGAAATCCGGCTGGAAACCGAAACGCACGATTGTCTTTGGAAGCTGGGACGCCGAAGAAGAAGGCCTGATCGGCTCAACCGAATGGGGCGAACAACACGCAGCACAGTTGGCCAATGCCGCCGCGTATTTCAATGTCGACGTCGCGGTCTCTGGCCCGAAATTCGGTGCCTCCGCGGTACCTAGTTTGAAGCAGTTTGTTCGTGATCTCACCAAAGACGTCCCCAGCCCTAAAGGCGGCACTGTGTACGACGCCTGGCGCGCAGCTAGCGAGACTGGCACGCAATCTGTCATCACTCCGCAGGAAGCGATCGGCGACACGCGCCGGACTCCCGCCGCACAAGCTCATCCCGACGTTCCGGTAGGAGACTTGGGCAGCGGCTCCGACTACAGCGTCTTCCTCCAGCACCTTGGCGTGCCCTCGACTGATGTAGGCTCAAGCGGTTCCTACGGTGTCTATCATTCCGTGTTCGACAATTTCGCGTGGTTCACGAAATTCGCTGATCCAGATTTCAAGTACGAGCAGGAAATGGCTCGTGTCTACGGCCTCGAAGTCATCCGCATGGCTGACGCCGACGTCCTGCCGTACGATTATGAGGAGTACGGGAAGGAAGTCGCCGCCTACATCGACGCTGCAAAGAAGAAGTCCGATTCGAAATTGGGCAGCAAGTCGCCAGACTTTTCGGCCGCCGCGCAGGGCGCAAAAGCACTATCCGATGCCGGCGCGGCTATCTTGGCTAAGCAAAAAACGGCCACGGGCAATCTCGGTGCCTTGAATAAGACCTTGATGAACGCGGAAAGGGCGCTACTCATCCCCGAAGGCTTACCGAACCGGCCCTGGTTTCACCACGCAATCTATGCGCCCGGTGTCTATACCGGTTACGCAGCGGTCGTCATACCCGGAGTGACCGAAGCCATCGACGCAGGCGATGCCGGTCGTACGCGCGACCAGATCGCTGCACTCGCCGCCGCGCTCAATCGTGCAGCAAAGGTCTTGGCGAGCTATCGCTGAACGAGCATGAAGCAAGCCGAGTGAACCCAGAATTGTCTGGGCAGGTGAAAAAGTCGATTGTCAGGGCGAGAAGCCTTTGCTGCGAACACGGACGGCGAGGGCTCAGGTATTCTACCTTTTGAACAGCCCAAGCCCGTTCGTTTCTGCCGCTGGAGACGTTCCACAATGATAACCGTTTGTAACTACAAGGTCTCCTTACTTCCGTAATGTATTCTGGGCCGCTCCGCTCGGCCGTAGGTAGACCCTCCCTTGCGTACTAACCTCGCGCGGTAGCGGAGTAGCTGCTTTCCGATTTGCGCAAATCTGTCGTGAACTGACAAATCTTGACAATCGGTTCTGACGCAGAATAGCAATCCGAGTTTCTGCACCCTCCAAATAGGTTACTAACATTGAAAACAAAAGCTTATCGGACCCTTCTCGAAAACTTCGGTAACTTCGCCATTGGTGAATGGAATGCAAGTATGAACGCAACTGTCAGATCACTGACAACGGAAACGAGGACAGAAACGAGATGCGGAAACAGAAGGGTTTCTCATTGATTGAGTTGCTGATCGTGGTGGCGATCATCCTGATCATTGCAGCCATCGCCATCCCGAACCTGCTGCGCGCGCGTATTGCGGCCAACGAGTCGTCTGC